>Ga0207659_10000013_pt1 | contig 172742 bp, 177 predicted proteins | sample KBSM43metaG_FD_184330 | JGI IMG/M metagenome (GOLD analysis project Ga0207659, IMG submission 184330) | Miscanthus rhizosphere microbial communities from Kellogg Biological Station, Michigan, USA - KBS M4-3 metaG (SPAdes) (version 2) | ecosystem: Host-associated > Plants > Roots > Rhizosphere...
CATCGGCCGGATCACCGGCGAAGGCTTCGAAGTCCGGTAGCTGGCCGGTGTTTCTGGCTCAATAGACTCCAGATATGGCTTCAAAAAGGCAAATCTTCGTCGGCAACGTGCCGATCGGCGGTGGCGCTCCGGTCGCGGTGCAGACGATGACCAAGACCGAGACCGCGAACCTGCCGGCGACGATGGAGCAGATCCGCAAGGTCGCCGACGCCGGGGCTGACCTGGTCCGCTGCGCGGTGCCGCGCGAGCAGGACGCGGAGGCACTGAAGACGATCGTCAAGGACTCGCCGATCCCGGTGATCGCCGACATCCACTTCAACCACACGCTGGCGCTGAAAGCTATCGACGCCGGCGCCCACTGCATCCGCCTCAACCCGGGCAATATCGGCGGCCGCGACAAAGTCGCCGAGGTGGCGGCGAAGGCCAACGCCGCCGGGGTGCCGATGCGGATCGGGGTCAACTCCGGATCGCTGCCCAAGCACCTGCACGAGCTCGAGCGCGAAGCGCCGGTCGAGGCGCTGGTCGCCGCCGCGATCGAGTTCGTCGAGCTGATGGAGGGCCTCGACTTCGAGAACTTCAAGGTCTCCATCAAGTCGACCAACGTCCCCTACACGATCGCCGCCAACCGGCTGCTCTCGGAGAAGATCCCCTACCCACTGCACCTCGGAGTCACCGAGGCGGGGACGAAATGGGGTGGCTCGCTGAAAAGCGCGGTCGGCCTGGGGACGCTGCTCGCCGACGGGATCGGCGACACGATCCGGATCAGCCTCTCCACCTTCCACGCCGAGGAGGAGGTCAAGGTCGCCTGGGAGATCCTCAAGGCGCTGCAGCTGCGCGAGCGGGGCCCTGTCCTGATCGCCTGCCCGACCTGCGGCCGCCTCCAGTTCGACATGGACTCGGTCGTCGCCGAAATCGAGAAGCGACTCGAGAGCTACGCCGAGCCGGTCGAGGTTGCCGTCCTCGGCTGCGCCGTCAACGGCATCGGCGAGGCCAGCCACGCCGACTTCGGCATCGCCGGCGCCAAGAACGAGGGCCTGATCTTCGCCGGCGGCAAGCCGCTGCGGAAGGTCCCGCAGGAGAAGCTCGTCGACACCCTCTTCGAGGAGATCGACAAGTCCCTCGACCGCGGTGGCCAGGTCGAGTTCGACGAGGCCGAGTCCCGCGAAGGCGCCGAGTGGGTAGCCAACATCGAGCGCGAAAACGCCGGCGACCTCACCCCCGAGAAGATCGCCGCGATGGAGGCCGATGCCGTCCAGCGCGGCGAGGCCGACAAAGTCCTCCTCGACGAGGAGGCCTCCCCGACTGCGGGCCGGCGCTTCACGCGCGCCTAGCCCGCCGTCGGTCTGGCCGCTACTTCGTCGGCGCCAGCTTCAAGGTCAGTTTCCGCGTGACCGTCGCCGCGAACCCGCCCGTCGGGGTGAAGGTGACCGCGACTTTGAGCTTCAGCTTGCCTTTGTTGGCAAGCGTTTTGCGGGCGGATTTGGTGGGCTTGACTGGCAGGTTCAGGGTGCCGGCGGCGGTTGCCGCGACCGTCTTCGCCTTGATCCGCTTTTTCGTCTTCTTGACGTCGGCGATCGTCAGGGTGCCGGCGCCGGGAACGGTCACGGGCAGTTTCGCCGTTCCCTTTTTCTTGTTCAGGATCGGCTTGCCGAAGCTGAACGTGTTGAGCGGGGGCGCGCTCTGAATGGATACGGAATCCGTGCCGGCCGCAAAATAGAATCTGTTGTCGACCTCAGCGAAACGCAGGCGCACGGCCTGTCCCGCAAACGGGGTGAGGTCCACGGTGAGCGGGGTGGGCCCAAGTTCTTCGGGATCCCCGGTCTTGGTCGCGAAAACGGTTGCGAGGATGTCACCCGGATCGACCGATTCGATTGGTGCCGTCGGCTTCATTACGTCGATCCGGTACTGCTGATTCGCTTCAGGAACCTGAGCGTTCAGCGTCTCTGGCGAAGGCGTGGCCAAGGGGGCGGCACTGCGGTAGTAGACGAGCATCGAGAGCTGGTGGGTGTAGTACGGCTCGAGCACGATGTCCTGGTAGAGGATGTGGGTGCCACTGCTGCCCTGGGAGGTGATCGCCGCGTATTGTCCGGCAGGGGGAGGCGGTACTTCAGGTGCAAATTCGACCGGTGCCATCGTTCCGGAATACGCGAACCAGCTTCCGCTCGTTTCCGGTGGAGGGGGCGCATTGGAAACCTGCCAACCGCTCAGGGTTCCAGTCTCGAAATCGCCGTTGACCACGGTTGCGCCGCTGGCGCCGGCGGCGGCGAACAACGAGATCGATGCCACCGCGATTACGGCGACAACCGTTTGTAGATGGAAACGGACTCGGTTCGTCATAGCTCTCCCTTATGTATGGACTGCTGTAGTCGCACCCTACGTCAGGAAAGCAACGCCGCCAATAGACTCGGCCGGCAGATGTCGCGCCTCTCCCAGACCTTTCTCCCGACCCTGAAGGACCCGCCTGCGGACGCGGAGGCGATCTCGCACAAGCTGATGGTGCGGGCCGGGTTGATCCGGCAGCTGGGGGCGGGGCTGTGGACGTATTTGCCGGCGGGCTGGCGGGTGCAGCGGAAGGTCGAGGCCGTGATCCGCGAGGAGATGGAGGGGATCGGGTGTCAGGAGATGCTGATGCCGGTGCTGCAGCCCTCCGAATCCTGGGAGAAGACGAGCCGCTACGCGATCGAGGAGCTGTTCAAGCTCGAGGACCGCAAGGGCTCACCGCTGGTGCTGGCGATGACGCACGAGGAGGCGGTGACCTACCACGTGGCGCGGGAGGTGCGCTCCTACCGGGACCTGCCGCTGATGGTGTTCCACATCCAGACGAAGGAGCGCGACGAGCCGCGGCCGCGGGCCGGGGTCCTGCGGACGCGCGAGTTCACGATGAAGGACGCCTACTCCTTCGACCGCGACGAGGAGGGGCTGGCGCGCTCCTACGACCTGCAGGCGGGCGCCTACGAGCGGATCCTCGACCGCTGCGGGCTGCGCTGGTTCAGGGTCAAGTCCGACGTCGGGATGATGGGCGGGACCGACGCCGACGAGTACATGGCTCCCTGCCCCGCCGGCGAGGACGCGGTCGCCCTGGCGCCGGGGTATGCAGCCAACGTCGAGGTGGCGAGCGCCGAGCCGCAGCCGGTCGATCTGCCGGCGCCGCTGGACGCCCCCGAGGAGGTCGACACGCCCGGGATGACCAAGGTCGAGGAGGTGGCGAACCACCTGGACCTGCCCCAGGGTGCCTTCATCAAGACCCTGCCGATCGTCGTCGACGGGCGGGGGATGGTCCTCGTGCTCCTCCGTGGCGACCACCGCCTCAACGAGATCAAGCTGCGCAACGGGATGAAGACCGACTTCCGCCAGGCGAGCGCCGAGGAGATCGAGCAGCAGCTCGGGCCGGTCGGGTACCTCGGACCGGTCGGCAGCGGCCTGCCGATCATCGTCGACCAGGCGCTGACCGGAAGCTCCTACGTGACCGGCGCCAACAAGCCGAACACCCACCTGCGCGGAGTAGACCCCGCGCGCGACTTCGATGCCTACGCGATGGACGTGCGCACGGTCGAGGCCGGCGACACCGCCCCCGGCGGCGGCACGATCGAGATCGAGACGGCGATCGAGGTCGGAAACATCTTCAAGCTCGGCACCCGCTACTCGGAGCCGCTGGGCGCCACCTACCTCGACGAAAGCGGTGCCGAACACCCGATCGTGATGGGCTCCTACGGGATCGGCCCGGCCCGGATCGTCGCGGCCTCGATCGAGCAGCGCGCCGACGAGAACGGAATCGTCTGGCCGCCGTCCCTTGCTCCCTGGCAGGTCCACCTGGTCTCGCTGGCGAAGGCGGGGGAGGCCGAGCGCGAAGCCGCCGACAAGATCTACGAGGAGTTGCGGGCGGCCGGCGCCGAGGTCCTCTACGACGACCGCGACGCCGGGCCGGGAGAGAAGCTGACCGACGCCGAGCTGCTCGGCTGCCCGCTGCGGATCGTCGCCGGCCGCCGCGGCCTCGCCGAAGGCGTCGTCGAGGCGAGCGAGCGAGCCTCCGGCGCCGAGCACAAGCTGCCGGTCGAGGGCGCCGCCGCGGGGGCGCTGGAGCTGCTCGGCGGCCTCGGTCGCTCCGATGGCTAGCCACGACCCCTTCGGCCGCGGCCGCCTGCGCCGCCTCTTCGGACTCGACCGCAGCGCGCCCCCGCCTCCCTCGACCCGCAAGGGCGAGCCACTCCACCCCTGGACGATTCCCAACGCCGTCGGCTACCTGCGCCTGGCCGCGCTGCCGGTCTTCCTCGTCCTCGCCTACAACACCGACGACGGCACCTCGGTCCTCTCGGCGATGGTCTTCTGGGCGATCGCGGCCGGCGACTACCTCGACGGGATCCTCGCCCGCATCACCGGCCAGTACAGCCGGCTGGGAGCGCTGCTCGACCCGCTCGTCGACCGGCTGACGATCCTTGCCGGCGCCATCGTCTGCTGGAGCTTCGAGCTGCTGCCGCGCTGGGCGCTGGGGCTGCTGGCGCTGCGGGAGCTGTCGATGCTGCTCCTCGCCCAGTACGGGCTCCGTCACGGCGTCGACATCGCCGTCAACTGGCCCGGCCGGATCTCCGTCTTCCCGATCATGGGCGGGATCTTCCTCGCCCTGCTGGCGCCCGGCTGGGTGGCGAGCGCGCTGCTGATTTGGGGGCTGGCGATGGCGATCCTCGCCACTGTCCTCTACGCGCAGACGGGCATCCGCGCGGTCCGCGGCACCCGGGCCGCAAGCTGACGCCCAGGTTCAGCCGAACCTTCAACCTAGGGTTGAACCTTGGTCGAGGGGGCAGCTATGATCGGCGTCCGCGCAAACGGAGGCGACGCCTCCTCGAGTTAGGAGCACGATGGAGGAGACCTTTCCCGATCTCGGATCCCTCAGCGACAAGGAGCTGAAGGACATGATCGACAACCTGACCGCCGAGGAGAACGAGATCTCCTACAAGCGTCGCGTCCTGCACGGCAAGATCGACATCCTGCGCGCGGAGCTCGTAAACCGCCTGCGCCACAAACGCGAGGCCGGCGAGTCGATGATCTCCGGCGACGACGTCGAGCAGCTGACCAAGATCCTCGCGGGGGAGACGCCGGCGCCGAGCGAGGACGAGCCCGCCGCCTGAGCGGGACCCGCCATGGCCGTCCACTGTCCCGAGTGCGGGTTCGCCAACCCCGAGGGGGCCAACTACTGCCAGAAGTGCGGCGCCTACCTCGGCGGCCCGAAAGAGGCCGGCGACGACCCGACGACGATGACCTACCGGGTCGACGAGACCGGCGAGATGACGCCGGTCGACATCGACGAGGTGGTCTCCGAGAGTGGTGCCGCGCTGGTGATCCGCGCCGGTGGCGGCCGCGCGGGCGAGAGCTTCAGCGTCTCCGAGGAGCGAGTCAGCATCGGCCGCAGCCCCGACGCCGGCGTCTTCCTCGACGACGTCACCGTCTCCCGCAACCACGCGCTGCTGGTCCGCCGCCGCGACGGCCTCTACATCGACGACCTCGGCTCGCTCAACGGCACCTACGTCAACCGGCGCCGGATCGAGTCCCACCGGCTCGCCGACGGCGACGAGATCCAGGTCGGCAAGTACAAGCTGAGTTACCTGGAGCGCTGATGACGGTGTCTTCCGGACAGCCGACCCGCGCCGCCGAGGCGGGCAGCAGGCCGCGCAAGGCGCTGACGATCGGCGCCGTCTGCAAAATCCTCCAGAGCGAATTCGACGACGTCTCGATCTCGAAGATCCGCTACCTCGAGGACCAGAAGCTGCTGAACCCGCGCCGGACGTCCGGCGGCTACCGCCTCTACAGCCAATCCGACGTCGAACGTCTGCGGACGATCCTGCGCCTGCAGCGGGACGAGTTCCTGCCGCTGCGGGTGATCCGCCAGGAGCTTGCCTCCGGCGGCGACCTCGTCCTTCCCGACGGCGAGCGCAAGCCGGCGGCGGGGGCGGTGCGGCGGGCGATCCTCGTCGACACCTCGCGCGCCTACCTCTCGCTGGAGGAGATCGTCGAGGAGACCGGGGCGCGGGAGGAGCTGATCTCCGAGCTGGAGAACTTCGGGATCGTGCAGCCGGAGAAACGCGAGGGCAAGACGGTCTACGACGAGACCGACCGCGAGATCATCCGCGCCGCCAACGAGCTCTCCCGGGTCGGGGTCGGCGCCCGCAACCTGCGCGTCTTCCGCTCCTCCGCCGACCGCGAGGCGAACCTGCTGGAAGCGCTGCTGGGCCCGTCGCTGCGCTCGCGCAACCCCGAGCGCCGCAAGGAGGCGCTGGAAAGCCTGGAAAGCCTGGCGGCGACGGTCTCGCACCTGAAGCACCTTCTGCTGGTGCGGGACCTGCGGCGGCTCGCTGGCGAATAGCCTGCCTCTGTGGCCCGCGTCACCCGCACGCGCACCGTCGAGGCGCCGCCCGGCGAGGTCTGGAAGCTCGTCTCCGACCCCTACAACCTGCCGCGCTGGTGGCCGCGGACGGCGCGCGTCGAGAACGTCGACCGCAAGCCGGGCGGGGAGCGCACGCAGTGGACCAAGGTGCTGCAGACGAGCGAGGGACGCAGCGTCAGGGCGGACTTCCGCTGCGTCAGCTCGGCCGAGGGCGAACGCTACGCCTGGGAGCAGGACCTGGCCGGGACGCCGTTCGAGCGGCACCTGAAGGCGTTGCGGGTGGAGATCGGCCTGCGCGAGCACGCCGGCGGCACCGAGGTGAGCCTGACCGAGGAGCAGTCGCTGAAAGGGATGTCGAAGCTCGGCTCGCCGCTGATGCGCCGCGCCCGCGGCGAGGTGCTCGAAGAAGCGCTCGATGGGATCGAGGAGGCGCTTTAGTGAACCCACGGCGGGACGCGAAGTGGTGGGGGTGGGGGGACCCTACGGTCGAGCCGAAGCTCGACGACGAGGCCCTCTCGGTGCTGCGGGAACGGATCGGCGAGCTGGAGCCCTGGCCGCTGGCCCACTCGCTCGAGGAGATCGAGTTGCCTCCGGCCGAGCCGTTGCCGCAGTCGCTGGTCGAGGCGGTGGGGGAGGGGAGCGTCTTCCGCGGTGACGAGGACCGGTTGCGCCACGCGACCGGACGCGGCTATGTCGACCTGGCGCGGCTGCGGAATGGGGCGCTGGCGGCGGCTCCGGACGCGGTGGTCGTGTCACCCGACGCCGCGGCGCTGCGGCGCGTTATCGAGGTTTGCGCCGCCGAGGGCGTCGCGATCGTGCCGTTCGGCGGCGGCACCAGCGTCGTCGGCGGGGTCGAGCCGTTGCGGGGAACGCACGAGCGCCTGATCAGCCTCGACCTCGGCGCCCTCCGGGAGGCCGAGGTCGATTGCCGTTCGCTTACCGCGCGCCTCGGCGCCGGCCTGCGCGGTCCGGAGGCCGAGGCGGCACTGGGACGGGAGGGCCTGACGCTGGGCCACTTCCCGCAGTCCTTCGAGTACGCGACGATCGGCGGCTTCGCCGCCACCCGCTCCGCCGGGCAGGCATCGAGCGGCTACGGCCGCTTCGACGCCCTGGTCAGCTCGGTGCGGCTGCTGGCGCCGGTCGGCGAGGTCTCGACTCTGGAGACGCCGCACAGCGCCGCCGGCCCGGCCCTGCGCGAGCTCGCGATCGGCTCGGAGGGCGTCCTCGGCGTGATCCCGGACGTGACCGTGCGGGTGCGTCCGGCGCCGGCGGTCCGGCGCTACGAGGCCTGGATGGCGGAGAGCTTCGGGGCCGGCACGGAGATCGTCCGCGGACTCGCGCAAGGCCCGGGCCTGCCGACCGTGATCCGCGTCTCCGACGAGGAGGAGACCGAGGGAACCCTGGCGCTTTCAGGGCCGCGTGGTCTCGGCGGCCGCCTTCTCGACCGCTACCTGGGGGTTCGCGGCCGCCGCGGCGGCGCCCTCCTGATCGCCGGCTTCGAGGGCGACGAGGAGTCGGTCGCCCGCCGCCGCGCCCTCACCGTCCGCGCTCTCCGCGCCGGCGGCGCCGCCTACCTCGGCCAGGCCGCCGGCAGGGCCTGGGAGCACGGCCGCTACCAGGGTCCCTACCTGCGCGACACGCTGATGGGGATGGGGGCGATGGTCGAGACCCTCGAGACCTCCCATACCTGGAGCCGCTACGGCGAGCTGCACGCCGCTGTCGGCGAGACGATTCGCGGCGCCCTGCAGGGGCAGGGGACCCCCGGCCTCGTCTTCTGCCACCTCTCCCACGCCTACGCCGACGGCGCCTCGCTCTACTTCACCTTCATCTCCCGCGCCCGCCGCGGCGCCGAGCTGGAGCAGTGGGCGGCGGTCAAGCGCGCCACCTGCGAGGCGATCGTCGCCCACGGCGGCACGATCACCCACCACCACGCCGTCGGCCGCGACCACGCCCCCTACCTGGAGGCTGAGATAGGAGGGACCGGGATCGCGGCGCTGCGAGCGCTGAAGGAACGGCTGGACCCTGCCGGGATCATGAACCCGGGCAAGCTGCTCCCGGGCGAGCGCTAACCGGAATTGGCTTCGGTCAAGCTGCCACTGAGACGGCCGCGCATCAGCGTCTTGCCGGTGTAGGAGGGGGTGTGACCGAATTCGCTCAGTTCGGCCGTCTCCGCTTCCAGCTTCGTGACGTTGGTGGTGGCGAGGGCTACTTCGTCGTGTGCTTCGTCGGCGAGGAAGGAAAGCGCGTCGGGGGAGACTTCGATTTCGGAATCGAGGACTTCATCGCGTCCCACCTGATAGGTGCCGAGGGGGAACATGTCCCCGGACGAGCCCGTCAGCCAGGCGGTGTAAAGATTTTTCTCCGTGCGCGGAAAGTTCTTCCCCTTCACGGCGAAGTGGAGACTCCCGCCGGTGAGCACGAAGGTCGCTTTGGCGGAGAGCTTGGAGCTTTCGGTCGGCTCGAGTACGGCCGCGGCGCTCTCGCTGCCGGTGGGCGTCGACCCAGCCCCCTGGGCCGCGGTGCTGGAAGCGTCAGATCCGCAGCCGGCCCCGAGGATCGCAACGAGCAACGACGCCATCAGCGCCGCTCCGGCCATCCAGATGCCCCGTCCGCTCACTCGCCCCATGCTCAGGAAAACATAGGGCATTCCCCTCTTCCTGTAACCGACAGCTCCCTCTTTCGCAGTGACAACAACTGCGAATCGGTACTTCCCGCGACGACTACTGGCCTTTGGCAGAGCCGACGAAGGGGCCTTCGAAAGTCCCTTCGAGGACGGTTTCGCCGATGATCGGCGGGTCCCAGGGGTCGCCGCTTTCCGCGATGCCTTCGCCGATTTTGTCGATGTTGTCGACCTTGGTGACGAGGAGCTCGGTTTTGCTCCCGTCTTCGACAAAGGCGTAGGACTCGGGGGTTTCGAGCTGTCGCGAGAGGCGGCCGTCTTCATCCACCTGGAAAGCGGCGAGGTTCACCATGTCGTGACGATCACCGTACATCCAGATCGCGTAGCGGCTCGCGCCCGAGACCGGTTCGAGTCCCGACGCTTCGACGTGGAGCACCGGCGTGTTGTCGGGCCTGGTCTGGTAGCGAGCCGTTCCCCGGGCAGAGCTCTCCCCGGCAGGTTCCAGGAGCGCTTCCGTCTCGCCCGGGTGGACCTTTCGCCTCGTTTCGGCCGCCTCGGTCGCTTCGGCCGTCCCGGGGCTTTCGTCGGTGGAGGTCGAGCCTCCGCATCCGGACACGAGCGCGGCGCAGACCAGGGCGCCCGCGAGGCAGTCCCTCAGCCCCAACTTCTTCCGGTGGCAGAGCCCGCTCATGGGAACAGGAAGCTTACGTTAAGCAGAAAGTCTTGCGCAACCGGGCGGGGCTATTCGGAGCCGCCCCTGCGCTGGGCTTCGATCCGCTTCGCGGCGCCGACGATCGGGCCGGTGACGTCGCCGGCCAGGACTTCTTCACCGGTGTAGGCGGGGGCCTGTTTGCGTTTCGTCGCTTCTCGCAGGGTGGCTTCGAGGCGCGAGTCCTCGGTGCGGGTGATCGCGATCTGGCCGAAGGTTTCGTTGGCGAGGTAGGCGAGGACTTCGACCGGCGCTTCGGCCTGGGCGGCGAGCTTTCCGTCCTCTCCGACTTCGTTGGTCGAGGCCAGCGGCAGCATCTTCTCCGGAGAGGCGGCGAGCCAGATCGTGTACGACTCGCCTTTGCCGGTCGGTTCGAGACCTTCGGCGGCGACCTGCAGGGCGAGGCTCTTTTTCACCCGGCCGAAGACCGCCACCCCGGTCGCGTCGCCGCCGTCGACGGCTTTCAGCGAGGCCTTCGTCACTTTCCGGTTGCCCTGTTCGGCGGCGGCTTCGAGGGCGGCGACGGCGCCGCCGCTTGCCGCGGTGGTCGCGGTGGTGCTCGAGTCGCCCCCGCCATCACCGCCGCCCGAGAGAACGAAGACGACGAAGAGGACGACGATCGCCACCCCGGCCAGGATCGCCCACAGCCCCCGGTTCTCGAGCAGCTTCAGCTCTTTCTTCAGCGGCGGCTTAGGGGGACCCTTGGGAAGCGCCGGTCTCGGCGGCTCGGGCTTGGCCCGCGGAGCCGCGGTCGCGTGGACGATCTCCGGCGCCGGCTCCTGCGGCTCGGCCGGAACGGTCGGTGGCGGTGCGGCTTCGCCCCCGCCCGGCGGCTCCGGGATGCCCGGCGCCGGTATCCCTTCAGCTTCCAGCTCTGCGGCCGCCGCCTTGGCCCGCCGATGGACCTCGGCGGCGTCGACCCCCACCAGGGCAGAGAGGTCCGCGTACCCCTGCTCGCCGCGCTGGGAGAGCAGGCGCAGGATCGCCTTCTGGTCGTCACTGAGCGGCAAGGTCGGCCAAGCCTATTAGGGTGATCCCCTGTGAACGCCGATCCCCCGACCGACCGACCTCACTTCGACGGCCTGATCGGCACCGAGTGGCTCAGCCACGACCCCGATGATGCGCGGGTTCGGCTTCCCCTACGCGACGAGCTGCGGCAGCCGTTCGGGCTGATGCACGGGGGTGTGATGTCGACCCTGGTCGAGAGCATCTGCTCGCGAGCGACCGCCGGGGCCGTCTGGGACGACGGGATGGCGGCGATGGGGCAGTCGATCAATGTCAGCTTCGTCCGTCCGGTCACCGAGGGCGGGGTGGAGGTGCGCGCGCAGGCCCGCCACCGCGGCCGCACCACCTGGCTCTGGCAGGCCGAAGTCCTCAACGACGAAGGCAAGGTCTGCGCGCTGGCCCAGATGACCGTCGCGGTCCGGCCGCGACCAAGCGCGTAGCTAGCCGCCGAACCTGTTGGTGATCGGCAGACGACGGTCCTTGCCGAAGGCCTTCGGCGTGATCCGGATGCCGGGCGCCGCCTGGCGGCGCTTGTACTCGGAGCGGTCGACCAGCCTGATCACCTCATCGACGGTCTCCGCCGGCAGGCCCGCGGCGATGATTTCCTCGCGACCCTCGTCGCGCTCGACGTAGGCCTCGAGGATGCGGTCGAGGAGGTCGTAGGGGGGCAGGGAGTCCTCGTCGAGCTGGTCCGGTCGCAGCTCGGCCGAGGGGGCGCGCTCGATCACGCTTGCCGGCACCAGCTCACGCCCCGCCCGCTCGTTGCGGCGGCGCACGAGGTCGTAGACGAGCCCCTTCGGCACGTCCTTGATCACCGCGAAGCCGCCGGCCATGTCGCCGTAGAGGGTCGCGTAACCGACCGACATCTCGCTCTTGTTGCCCGTCGTCAGGACCAGCCATCCGTGGCGGTTGGAGAGCGCCATCATCATGCTGCCGCGGATCCGCGCCTGTACGTTCTCCGCCGTCAGGTCGGGCTCGGAGGGTTTGGTCGGGTCGCGTGGCACCGCCGCCTCGGGCTCGTGCAGGTGGCCACTCAGCGCTCGCTCGTAGCTCTCCATCATCGGCTCGATCGCCACCTCGAGCAGCTCGCAGCCGAGGTTGGCGGCGATGTCCCGGGCGTCCTGCTGGGTCTCGGCGCTGGAGTGGGGGGAGGGCATGACGACGCAGCTGAGGCGGTCGGGCCCGACGGCGTCGGCGGCGATCATCGCCACCAGGGCGGAGTCGATCCCGCCGGAGAGGGCGAGGCCGACGTGCTTGAAGCCGTTCTTGCCGGCGTAGTCGCGGAGGCCGAGGGTCAGCGCTCCGTAGACCTCGTCGAGGTCGCCGAGCGGCTCCGCCAGCGACCCCGCCTCGTCGTGCGGGATCTCGCAGAGCAGCAGCTCCTCCTCGAACTGGGCGGCGCGGGCGATGACGCTGCCGTCGGGCGCCGTCACCAGGCTCTGGCCGTCGAAGACGAGCTCGTCCTGGCCGCCGACCAGGTTGCAGAAGGCGAAGTAGGCGCCGTAGGCCTGCGAGCGCCGGCAGAGCATCTCTTCCCGCTCGCGGCCCTTGCCGCGGTGGTAGGGGGAGCCGGAGGGGTTGGCGATCAGCCGCGCCCCCGCCTCGGCCTCGGCCTGCGCCGGCGGCCCCGGCGCCCAGACGTCCTCGCAGATCGTCAGCCCGACTCGCAGCCCGCCGAGGTCGATCGCCAGCGGCTCGGAGCCGGGGATGAAGTAGCGCTGCTCGTCGAAGACGGAGTAGTTGGGGAGGCGGTTCTTGCGGTAGATCGCCTGAACCGCGCCGTCGGCGAGCACCGCGGTCGAGTTGTGGGCATGACGGGGATCCTCGCGGTCGGCGACCGGCTCGGCGAAGCCGACCAGGGCCGTGATCCCCTCTACCTGGGCCGCCAGCTCCTCGACCGCACGCTGGTTCGCCCGCAGGAAGTGGCGCTTCAGGTAGAGGTCCTCGGCCGGGTAGCCGGGGATGCAGAGCTCGGGCAGGATCACCAGGTCGGCGCCCTCGTCACGGGCGCGGCCGATCCACTCCGCCGCCTTGGCGGCGTTGCCGTCGACGTCGCCGACGGTGGGGTTGATCTGGGCGAGGGCCAGGCGCATCGCGGTGTCGCGCAGGCTATTACCCGAACTCCCCGCCGCGGACGCCGGAGGTACTTTCGGCCGTCGTTAGGGTTGTCTGGGCATGCGGAACCGCCGTCGCCACCTGGTCGGGTCCTCGGCGGCGCTGCTGCTGGCCCTCGCCACGACCGTCCCTGCAACCGCCGTGGCCGCGCGCAGGCCGTTCATCCTGCCCCAGTCGCGCCCGACTGAAGAACGCCAGCGGCCGACCGACACAAAGGACCCCAACCGCAACGCCTACTCGGTCCCCGAGGCGCCGGAGTCGCCGGCCTGCTCGCGCCACTTCTGCGTCCATTGGGTGGAGCAGGGTCTCGACGCCCCCGAAGCGGAGGACCGCGACGGCGACGGCGTCCCCGACTACGTCGAGCGGGTGCTGCGGGTGGCCGAACGGGTCCACCGGGTCGAGAACGGGAGGCTCGGCTGGCGGGAGCCGCGCAGCGACGGGGGTCAGGGCGGCCGCAACGGCAAGACCGACGTCTACCTCTCGCAGATCGGCGGCGAACTGTTCGGCTACGCGGCCCCCGACCGCGGCCAGGCGACCAAGCAGCACCGGATCCCGCGCCGCCTGCATGGCTACCTCGTTCTCGACAACGACTACAGCGCCTTCGAGTTCCCGGGGACGAAGCCGCTTGCCGACCTGCAGGTGACCTTCGCCCACGAGTACAACCACATCCTCCAGTTCGGCTACGACGCCTACCAGGACCCCTGGTTCGCCGAGGCCACCTCGACCTGGATGGAGGACCAGGTCTACAACGGGATCAACGACTACCTCCGCTATGTCCGCCGCTGGCTGAAGCTCTACGAAACGCCGCTGACGACCAACTCGATCAAGGAGTACGGCACCGCCGTCTGGAACCAGTGGCTGGCGCGCCGCTACGGTCCCGAGATCATCCGCAAGGCCTGGGCGGGGGCGATCGACGCCAAGCCCGGCGGCTTCTCGATCTCGAGCTACGAGCGGGCGATCCGCTCCAGCGGCCCCTCGGACTTCGGTCGCGACTTCTCCCGCTTCGCGGCCGCTGTGGCCGAGTGGCGCACGGGCAAGTTCTTCCGCGAGAGCCGCCTCTACCCCGACCCGCCCCGGCAGGGGCGCCTGCCGCTGGACGACTCCCGGCTGACCCGGCTGCTCAACCACACGACCTTCCAGCTGCTGCGGGTGCGCCCGAGCCGCGGCCGGGCCGTAGTCGTCCACCTGGCGGCGCCGCGCGGCACCGCGGCCGCGGTCGCCCTGGTCGGCCGCCGGGGCAGCGAGCGCCACGGCCGTCCCCTCGTCCGGGTCAGCTATAAGAAGGCCGGCGGCCGGCTGACGGTGCGCCTGCCGCGGCCAGGCCGCTTCAAGCGGATAACCGCCGTGATCGTCAACGCCGACGCCCATGCCAGCGGATTCAGCGTCGGCAATCTCGACTGGAACTACCTGACCGACGGCCTCCCGTTCGAGGTCAGCGGGCGGTTACAGCGCTAGAAGCGCCTACGGCAGAAGCGCCTACGGCAGGGACTCGGTGGCGACCGGGCTGGCCCCGTTCGTGGAGGTAGCGGCGGTTTTGCGCTTCTTCGACTTCGCCTTCTTCTTGCCCGGCGCCGTCGCGATCACCTCTCTGGTCGCGGCCTCGAGGTCGAGGGCGAAGCTGTCGAGGTCGGCCATCGCGTCGTAGTCGCCGATCAGGCCGAAGTTGACCTGGCCGTTGTAGGACATGATCCCGACGCAGAGCGCCTGGCGGCGGGCCAGCGGCACCATCGGGAAGATCGACTCCATCTTCCGTCCCAGCACGTAGAGCGGAAACTGGGGGCCGGGGACGTTGGTGACGACGAGGTTGAAGAAGCGCTGCGCCGGCTGCAGGCGGGCCGCCTGGGAGGCGATCGTCGACGGCGCGAAGTCGGTTAGTTTCGTCAGGATCTCGGCCCCGACCGCCTGGCCTGAGGACTTGAGATCGCCCATCTCCCCGGTCATCAGCTGCAGGCGCTCGACCGGGTCCTCGCACCAGACGGGCAGCGGCGCCATCATCGCCGAGATCCGGTTGCCGAGGGCGCCGTGCTCGTCCGCGGCGCGGACGCTGACCGGGACCATCGCCCGCAGCTCGAGGCCGGTGGTGTCGTGACCGCGGGCGCGCAGGTAGCGGCCGATGCCGCCGGCGACGATCGAGAGGATGACGTCGTTGACGGTGCCGCCATGGGCGTCCTTGACCCGCTTCAGGTCCCCGAGGTCGGTCTGGGTCATCTGGAAGCGGCGGTGCGGGCCGATCTCGACGTTGAAGACGGAGTGGGGGGCGGCCATCCCGGCGCTGACCATCTTCGAGGTGGCGCCAACGCCCTTGAGGACCTGGCGCGGCCCGCGCAGGGCGTAGCGGACGCCGCGGTAGATCTCCTTCGGGCTGGTCAGCCGCTCCTTCCAGGCTTCGGTCAGCAGCTGCACGTCGGTCGGCTCCGGGCTGGCGAGCCAGGGCGGCGCCTTGTCGGGCGGCCCGGCCGGCTCCGGGTCGAGGTCGAAGAGAACGGTGGTGATGTCGACCCCGGAGACCCCGTCGACGAGGGCGTGATGGCTCTTGCCGATGATCGCGAAGCGGTCCCCGGTCAGGCCCTCGACCAGCCACAGCTCCCAGAGCGGCTTCGAGCGATCGAGCTGCTGGGAGAAGATCCGCGCCGCCAGGTTCCGCAGCTGCTCGTCGGAGCCGGGGGCCGGCAGGGCGGTCTGGCGAACGTGGTAGTCGAGGTTGAGGTGCGGGTCGTCGATCCAGACCGGGCGCCCCTGGGTGAAGGGGACGAAGCGCAGCTTCTGGCGGAAGCGGGGCACCAGGTGCAGCCGCGAGGCGATGTGCTCGCGGAACTCCGCGTGGGTGGGCGGCGTGCCCTCGAAGATCGAGGTCGAGGCGACGTGCATATGGGCGCCCGAGCGCTCGAGGTGGAGAAACGAGGTATCGAGCCCGCTGAGGCGTTCCGGCTTCGTCACGAACCCATCTTCGCACACGAGTCCAAAAGCGGGTAAAGCGAGGGATAGCGCTTTCTGAAGCCGATTTGTCACTTACGTTGCATGTGGAGAATGTGTGCGTCCGCTCACATTTCCGCTCCGGGAGGCGCCCTAGCGTGTTCTCTCCGAAACGACCTGCCGAGTCCCCTCGCCTCTGAGCGCAGGGTCAGCGAACCAGCTAGGCAGCAGAAAGCGAGAGATACAGATGCGAAAACTCCTGCCCGCGGTGGCGGCTGCCACCGTGCTGACGATCGGCCTGGCGCCGGCGGCGGCGCAGAGCCAGCGGCGCGCCGAGCACGAGCGGTCGCGGTCCCACGTCTCCCTGCACCTCTCGACGCACTCGGTGCTGAAGGGGAACGGGCTGGCGGTGCGCGGCAAGGTGCGGCCGAGCGGTCGCCGCCGCGTCAAGCTGGTCTTCCGCGGCCCCGAAGGCGGCCATCGCGGCGTGACGACGAGGGCGAACGGGACCTTCGCGCTGCGCTGGGTCCCGAAGCGGACCGGCACCTACGCGGTCCGCGCTTACGGCGTCCACGACCGGCGGATCGCCGCCTCGCACAGCGCCGGCCGCAAGCTGACCAGCTACCGCCTCGCCGGCGCCTCCTACTACGGGCCCGGCCTCTACGGCAACGGCGTCGCCTGCGGCGGCACCCTGCTGCCGGGGACGATGGGCGTGGCAAACAAGACGCTGCCGTGCGGGACCATGGTGAAGCTGCGCTACCACGGCCGCACGGTGACCGTGCCGGTGATCGACCGCGGCCCGTACGTGGCCGGGCGCGACTACGACCTCACCGAGGCGGTGAAGGAGAAGCTGGGGTTCCCCGGCGTGGGAACCGTGATGGCGACTCGTTAAGAGCCCGGCTTCTACGAAGCTGCAAGCCCGAGCCGGAGCTGACCCGGTGTCGGCTCCGGCTCGGCGGCTTCGTTGCCGCCGAAGGAGGCAATGCGGACTCCGAGGAGCCGCACCGGTCGCTGCGGGTCGTAGGCGCGCAGCAGCTCGAGGGCGACCGGGCCGACGATCGCCGGGTCGTTGGTCGGCGCCTCGATCGTGTTGGAGCGGGTGACGTTGGTCCAGTCGTCGAGCCGCACCTTGATCCCGATCGTCCGCCCCGCCAGATCGCGCTTGCGCAGGCGCCGGCAGAGCTCCTCGGAGAGCTCGGCCAGGTGGCGCTCCAGCTCGGTCCGCTGGGTGACGTCGACGTCGAAGGTGATCTCGGTCGACTGCGATTTGGTCTCGTGTTCGGGCGTGACCGGCGTCGCGTCGAGGAGATTGCCGCGCGCGTGCAGCCAGGCGCCGGAGCGGGGTCCGAAGGTGTCTTCCAGCGCGGGGCGCTGCCGGCGCTGGAGGTCGGAGAGGGTGCGGATCCCCATCGACTCGAGCCGGGAGACCGTTTTCGGCCCGATCCCTGGAATCAGACCGGGGGAATGGTCGGCAAAGCGCTCCAGCGCCCCCTCGCGCGAGAGCACGACCAGGCCGCGCGGCTTGCCGAGCTCACTGGTGATCTTGGCCAGCATCCGGCTCTCGGAGATCCCGACCGAGCAGGTCAGCTGCGTCTCCTGTCGGATCTCGGTCGCGATCCGCCGCATCGTCGCCTTCGGCGAGAAGATCCCGGTCAGGTCGAGGTAGGCCTCGTCGAGGCCGACGACCTCGACCACCTCCGCGTTCCGTCGCAGCACGTCCATCACCTGCCCCGAGGCCTCCCGGTAGGCCGGGAAGTCCGGCCGCAGGTAGACCGCGTCCGGCAGCCTCCGCCTCGCCACCACCGCCGGCATCGCCGAGTGGATCCCCGCCAGCTTCCGCGCCTCGTAGCTCGCCGTCGTCACCACCGCCCGCGGCCCCGACCCGCAGACCACGACCGGCTTCCCCCGCAGCTCCGGCCGCCGCCGCAGCTCCACCGACGCATAGAACGCGTCCATGTCGAGGTGGGCGATCGTCCGCTCGAAGCTCACCTGCCGATGTTAGGACGACGAAGGGACGGGACCAGAGAGGTCGGCTCATACAGCCGGAGCCCGGCCTCCAAGAGGATCAGCAGGCTTTGACGGTGCCTTTGATGACCCGCTTGATCTTCTTTTTCTTCATGCCCTTTTCGAGGACAAGGGTGACCCTGGCCTTGACGACGTGGGTCGAGCCGGCGGCCATCGGGCCGGGGTCGATCAGGTAGCGGAAGGGTTTCTTCTTCTTCACCTTGAGCTTCTTGCCGTCGTAGATGAAGACGACCTTGGTGAAGTGGATCTTGCCGCCGAGGCGTTTCTGCAGCTGCTTGCGCTTGCGCTTGCCGACGCCCGCGAAGAAGCGCTGGCGCGATTGCAGGCAGCTCTTCGGCAGCCGCAGGATGATCAGGAAGTTGCCGACCTTCTTGACGATCTTCTTCGTCTTGCCCTTGTAGATCGGCGGCAGGGGCGGGGGAGAGGGCGGCAGGCCGGCGATCGGGGTGAGGTCGGCGATCCGCAGGCCGGCGCTGTCCTCGAAGAGGACCCAGCCGTTGCCGGCGTCGTTGGTCGCGACTTCGGCATTCGGCCCGAGGGCGTAAGCGCTTTCGAGGTGGGCGACGTGACTTTCGGCGGGGAAGCTGGCACCGCGGTCGGTGGAGGTGAAGAGGCGCATCACGAAGGCGTCGTCGCCGGCGCGGGTTCCCGGCCAGGCGACCACCACGCGGTTGCCGTCGGGCGACTGGGCGATCGCGCCGCCGACGAAGAGGTCGGTGGCGGAGTCCACGGAAAGCGTGATCGGCGGGCCGAAGGCGCCGCCCCCGAAGTGGCGCACGTTGATCGCGTTCGGGTACTGGCCGCCGGTGTAGTCCTCGGAGACCATGAAGAGCCCGGCCGCGCCGCTGGAGAGGTTCGGTTCGTAGCCCTGCGTGACCGGGATCGGCCCTTCCCAGTTGCCTTCGAGAGTCATCGAGCCCGCGCCCTTGTAGCGGTAGTAGAGGAGCGGGTAGGGCGGGTCGGAGATGTTCCAGTAGGCGATCACCGGGTTGCCGCCATCGAGGCCCATACTGGCGCCGGCAACCCCACCGGCCCCCGGGTCGCCGAAGTCGAGTTCGCCGCCGAGGTTGGCGGCGACCTGGTCGGTGCTGAAGCTGAGGCCGGAGTTGTAGGCGCTGGTCAGGAAGCTCCCGCCCGAGAGGAAGACGTCGGTCGGGTCGGTCTTGGGGTAGAAGAAGTCGCGCTGGATGCCGGGGCTTTCGAAGCTGGCGCCGCCGTTGTTCGAGGTCCAGAAGACGATGTCCTGGCGGAGGTAGCGCGGGGCGACGACGTAGACCGTGTCGGTGCCGGGCACGAGCACCGGGAACGCTCCGGAGACGCTGTCGAGGCTGTCCGAAGCTCCTGGGATCGGCAGGTTCTTCGCTTCGCAGCCCCCGCCCGGCGCGATCTTGCAGAACTTGACCGGCTCAGGCGAGGAGCCGTCGCCCTGGGAGGTCCAGGCGACGTAGGCGTTGCCCGCCGGATCCTCGGCCAGGTGCCCGTTGCTTACCGGGTTCCCGTCGAGGGTGAAGAGGTTGTTCGCGCTCGCCGCGGCGGGCAGGGCCGCGAGGACGAAGACGAGCAGCGTGCTCAGAAGGACTCCCCAGCTCTTCACGCCGTCGATCCTAATCCCTGAAGTGGCGGTAAGCCAGATCCTCTTAGACTTTCGTCCGTGGCTTCCCCGGAGGCGAAGAACCTCGAGGCGATCTCGAAGGCGATCGACCAGCACAACGCCAACTGCCCCTTCCCGGCGGCTGAGGTGCGGATGAACCCGTTCGAGGTCGAGCGGCTGGGCTGGGAGACGATCCGCGGCCTTCCCGTCGTCCCGGACGGGGAGATCGGCACCGGCCGCTTCCGCATCGTCTGCTCCCGCGACATCGAGGACGACGGCCTGGAAATCGTCGAGGCGGTCGGCAAAGAGCTGGAGACCGTCGGCCCGACCCAGAACTGAGCGGCTAGACGTCGCTTGAGATGTTGATGCCCAGTTCGCTCATCCAGCTCTGGGCCTCGATGTTGAGCTGACGGTACTCGCCGGTCCAGATCAGGACCCCCATCGCGATCAGGATCAGGCCGCCGACGGCGACGATCGCCTGGTAGTGGCGTTTGACCGCGGTGAAGGCGGTGGTCATCTGGGAAAAGGCGACGGCGGTGAGGAGGAAGGGGATCGCCAGGCCGGCGGAGTAGACGGCGAGCAGTAGGCCGCCGCGGAGGGTCGAGTCCGAGAGCGAGGCGGCGGCGAGTATCGCGCCCAGGGTCGGGCCGATGCAGGGGGTCCAGGCGATCGCGAAGGCGGCGCCGGCGACGATCGGGCCGCCGCGTCCGACCCGCTCCAGTAGGGCGTCGACGTGCCAGTCGCGATTTAGCCGGGTGATGAAGAGGGAGCCGACGAAGAGCAGGCCCATGGCGATGATCAGCGCCGCCGAGATCTTCGTCAGCAGGTCGCGGTTGTCCTTGAGCAGGGAGCCGAGGCCGGTCGCGGTCAGCCCGAGGACGATGAAGATCGCCGAGAAGCTGGCGACGAAGAGCAGGCTGGGGCCGAGGACCCGGCGCCAGCCGGCCGTCTCCAGCTCGTTCGCCGAGACCCCGCTGACGGCCGAGAGGTAGCCGGGGACGAGCGGCAGCACGCAGGGGGAGAGGAAGGAGACGACGCCCGCCGCGAGGGCGGCGAGGATTCCCACGCCGGCGGCGGGATCGGTGCTGACTGCGGCGAGGAACACGGCTTCTTCAGGTTATCTGGGCCGCGGCCCGGTACATTTGGCCAGCTAGCCAAATCAGGAGGAGAAGAGTTTGAGCGCCAAGACGTACGTGATCGGGGTCGGGATGACCAAGTTCGAGAAGCCGGGCACCAAGGAGGGCGACTACCCCGACTGGGCCAAGGAGGCGGGGGAGAAGGCGCTGTCCGACGCCGGCATCCCTTATGAGGACGTGGAGCAGGCCTACGCCGGCTACTGCTACGGCGACTCGACCTACGGCCAGCGGGCGCTCTACCAGCTCGGGCTGACCGGGATCCCCGTCGTCAACGTCAACAACAACTGCTCGACCGGCTCCTCGGCTCTGTTTCTGGCCCGGCAGGCGGTCAAGGGCGGCGTCGCCGACTGCGCCCTGGCGCTCGGCTTCGAGAAGATGGAGCCGGGCAGCCTCGGGGTCAAGTACACCGACCGCACCAACGCGCTCGACAAGCACGCGATGCGGATGTTCGAGATCCGCGACCCCGAGCAGTCGCCGCCGGCGCCGCAGATGTTCGGCAACGCCGGCCGCGACCACATGCAGAAGTACGGCTCCGAGCCCGACCACTTCGCCTGGATCGGCTGGAAGAACCACAAGCACTCGGTCAACAACCCCTACGCCCAGTTCCAGGACGAGTACTCCCTGGAGGACATCAAGGCGGCGAAGATGATCCACGACCCGCTGACCAAGCTGCAGTGCTCGCCCACCTCCGACGGCTCGGCCTGCGCGATCGTCGCCTCCGAGCGCTACGTCGACGAGCACGGGCTCTGGGACCAGGCGATCGAGATCGCCGGTCAGTCGATGGTCACCGACCTCAGCTCCACCTTCGACGAGAACGCCGACTGCATGACGATCGTCGGCTCCGACATGTCGAAGACCGCCGCCGACGCGGCCTACGCAGAGGCCGGAGTGGGGGCGGGGGAAGTCGACGTCTGCGAGCTGCACGACTGCTTCAGCGCCAACGAGCTGATCACCTACGAAGCGCTCGGGTTCGCCGCCGAGGGCGAGGCGCACAAGCTGGTCGAAGAAGAAGCGACCACCTACGGCGGCAGCGGCCCTGTCGTCAACCCCTCCGGCGGGCTGATCTCCAAGGGCCACCCGCTGGGCGCGACCGGGCTGGCGCAGTGCTCGGAACTGACCTGGCAGCTGCGCGGCGAAGCAGACAAACGGCAGGTCGAGGGCGCGAAGGTGGCCCTGCAGCACAACATCGGCCTCGGCGGCGCCGCCGTGGTCACGGTCTACAAGCCGGCGGCCTAGGGACGGGTCGCCACCTACGGAGGAGGAGCGAACGATGGCGAAGGAGCGGCTTTCACTCAGCGGCAAGGTCGTGGCGATCACCGGCGGTGCGCGCGGGATCGGCAAGGCGACGGCGCAGGCGCTGATCGCGAAGGGCTGCCGCGTCGCCATCGGCGACCTCCAGCTCGAGCTGGCGGAGGAGACGGCGGCGCAGCTCGGCGGCGGCACCGTCGCCCTGCCGCTCGACGTCACCGACCGCGCCTCCTTCGAGCGCTTCCTCGACGAGGCCGAACGGCAGCTGGGGCCGCTCGACGCGGTGGTCAACAACGCCGGGATCATGCCGGTGACGCCGTTCGAGGATGAGAGCGAGGCCTCGGTGCGCCGCCAGATCGACATCAACGTCGGCGGCGTCATCACCGGGACCCAGCTGGCGATCAAGCGGCTGCGCCCGCGGGGTCGCGGCTGGATCGTCAACATCGCCTCCCAGGCGGGTAAGTCCGGCGTCCCCGGGATCGCCACCTACTCCGGCACCAAGCACGCGGTGATCGGGCTCAGCGAGGCGGTGCGGGCGGAGCTGCGCGAGACCGGGATCGAGGTCCTCTGCGTGATGCCGACCGTGGTCAACACCGAGCTGACCAGCGGCGTCGGCCAGAAATGGGTGAAACCGGTCGAGGCCTCCGACGTGGCCAACGAGATCGTCGAGGCGATGGAAGCGCCGCGCTTCGACGTCTTCGTCCCCCGCGCCAACGGCGTCCTCTACAGGATCCTCGCCCCGCTGCCGCGCAGCTGGCGTGAGGCGCTGGGCCGGGCGATGAAGGTGGACAAGCTGATGATCGAGGTCGACCACGGCGCCCGCCGCGCCTACGAGGAGCGAGCCGCGGCCAGCGAGCCCGGCCAGGGTGCAGCCGGCGAAGGCGCTCCCGAGCCCGCGCACCGCGACGCGGCCTAGGGTAACTTCGGCGTTCGCTGAACCTTGGGCGCCATAGCGCCGTAATCTCAGCGAACGAGCTGATGGGACGGATCTACGACGCCACCTGGAGCCGGATGTTCTCGGCCCTCTATGACCGCGCTTTCGAGGCGAGCGAAGAGGCCGGCCTGCGGGAGATGCGGCGCGAAGTGGTGAGCCAAGCGCGGGGGAGGGTGCTGGAGCTGGGAGCCGGCACCGGCCTCAACCTGGAGCTCTACCCCCATGAGGGCCTCGACAGCCTCACCGTGACCGAGCCCGACCCGCACATGTTCAAGCAGCTGCGCCAGCGCGCCGCAGAGGTCTGCGCGGGTGCCAAGCTGGTGCAGGCCGGTGCCGAAGACCTGCCGTTCGAGGACGACAGCTTCGACACCGTCGTCGTCACCCTGGTCCTCTGCACGGTCCCCGACCAGCCCGCGGCCCTGAAGGAGATCTCCCGCGTCTTGGCGCCCGGGGGCCAGTTGCTCTTCCTCGAGCACGTCCGTGCCCACCATCCCGACCTCGCCAAGTGGCAGGACCGCCTCGAGAAGCCCTGGCGCTTCCTCGGCGACGGCTGCCACTGCAACCGCGACACCGTCTCCGCGATCAGCGCCGCCGGCTTCCAGCTCGGCGACGTAGAGCGAGACGAACTCCCCAAGGCCCCGCCGATCGTCCGGCCGCTGGTCCAGGGATTCGCCACCAACGCACGATAATGGTGGTTATGTCAACTCAGGCAGAGGGCCTGGGTACGGCTAGTGCGCTTCTTCGATCGCGGCTTCCAGATCTCCCGCTGATTCCGGGAATCCGAGGAGCTTGATCCCGCCCGTCTGCGGGCCTTTGATCGCGAAGGACGGCGTGCCGTCGAAGCCGAGGTTCGCTGCTTCCTGAGAGGTTTCTTCGACTTTCGTGGTCATCTCCGCCCGTTCTGCGTTCCACTTGGCGAGGTTGCGAACCCCGGCGGCCTTCGCAATGGCTTTGAGGAAGGCGTCGTCGTCCGCGTAGCCGGAGTTCTCGTCGCCCTGGTTGCGGTAGAAGAGATCGACGAAGCTCCAGCCGCGACCCTGCGTCCCCGCGGCAAGCGCCGCAGCGCCGGCGGCGACGGATTCCGGGCCGATGATGGTCAGGTTGCGGAAGTCGATCTTGACCTTGCCCTTCCTGACCCGGGTTTCCATAACCTCAGGCAACACCTCCTCCGAGTAGGTGGCGCAGACCGGACACTGGAGGTCGCCGAACTCGATCAGTTCGACCGGCGCCTTGGGGTCGCCGAGGGTCATCTGCCGCTGCGGGATCCCGTCGAGCAGCCTCGCCACTGCGGCTTTGTCCTCGATGTTGGTGTCGCCCCCGTCGCCGCTGCCGGCGGCGGTGATCACGATCAGGACGAGAACCGCGGCAAGCGCCAGGAAAGCCGCGCCGGCGGCGAGCCGCAGCAGGCGCGAGCGACGATCGCCCCCGTTCATGCCCGCTCTGGGCTCGCTTCCGGCGCTCCCGCGAAGACGATCAGGCGGGCGGCGCAAAGGGCGAAGAGGATCGTCATCAGGACCGCGCTGGCCAGGCACCACTCGCACGCTGCTTCGATCTTGAACAGCTCGACGTAGGTGAGGAAGACGCTGTAGCCGAAGCCACCGAGGGCGAGGACGAAGCCAGCGAAGCGTGCGAGGTCGTCGGCGAAGAAGGCGGTCGCCAGCAGGAGCGCGTAGCCGATCACCCCGAAGACGGCGATGTTGACGCCTGCGAGGTGCGACCAGGAGCTCCTGGCGACGGTCTCGCAACCGCTGCCGCCGCCCAGGCAGACGGGCGAGCCGCTGTTGGCGTCGGCGATCGCGATGTGGGCGGCGACGCCGATGCCGAGGGCGGCGAGGAAGACGATCGCGCGCTGGAGGGTGCCCTCGCTGAGTCGGCTCATCGCGCGGAAGATAAGGCTTCGGCGTAAAACGCCGCTAAGGCGCGCGAGAGCCTGCCGCCCTGCCAGGCTAACGGCGACTGCCCGGGCTCCTCGCTGAGCAGCCGCGCGTCCGGCAGCGCCTCCGCATAGGCGGCGGCCGCCTCGTAGGGATGGCCGGGGTCGGCGTCGTCGTTGCTGGCGACGACCAGGGCCGGGACCTCGAGCGCCCGCAGCTCCTCCATCGAGTCGAAGGGGCGCGACCGCGGCAACTCGCGCAGCGCCTTGGCCAGGGCCTGGGGATGCCGCTGTGCCAGCAGCCGCTCGCGGGTGAAGCGCAGGACCGAGTCGCGCCAGCGCGGGTCGATCCCCTGCTCGGTGTCGATGTAGGCGACGAAGCCGTCGACCCCGCCTGCTTCCAGCGCCGCCGCGAGGCCGTCCCAGTAATCGAGCGAGTCCTGCTCGACCGTGCCCGTGAAAACCGGGCCGATCAGCGCCAGGCCGGCGAGCCGCTCGGGGTGCCGCAGTGCGTAGGCGATCGCGGTGTGGGCCCCCATCGAGTGCCCGCCGAGGAAGAAGGTCCCGCCCCCCGCCTGCGCCTCCACCACCCTTTCCAGGTCCTCGACCAGCCGCGGGTATCCATAACCCTCCCCCGCCGGCGCGGGATCCGACTCCCCGTGTCCGCGGGCGTCGTAGGTGACGACCCTGTACCCGGCGCGCGCCATCGCCTTCGAGCCGTGGAGGACGTAGCGCCGGGTCGCGGTGATCCCGTGGCAGAGAACGACCGAAGGCCCCTCCCCCTCCGCATCGCCCTGCAGGGTCGGGACCGGGCCCAGCGCGAACGGCCGCGCCTCAGCCGGCATCAACCCAGCGAGGCGACCGCGCGCTCGAGGTCCTCGACCGACTCGTAGCTGGCGCCGGTCCGGGAGACGGTGCGGTGGCGGATGACGCCGTCGCCGTCGACGACGAAGATCGCCCGCTGCACGTAGCGGCCGCCGGGCGCGTCCTTCAGCTCGGTGAGACGGGCCAGCGGTCCGATCCAGCCGGTGACGCCATAGCTCTTCGCCACCGCCAGGTCCTCGTCGGCGAGCAGCGGCACGTTCAGTTCCTGCTCCTTCACCCAGTGCTCGTGGGAGTCGACCGACTGCGGTGAGATCCCGAGCACCTCGGCGCCGAGCTCGTCGAGCCGGTCCCCTTCGTCACGGTAGGAGCAGAACTGCTTGGTGCAGACGGTGGTCGCGTCTCCGGGGTAGAAGGCGAGGATCAGGTTGCGGCCGCGATAGTCGGAGAGCCGGTAGGTCTTGCCGCCCGTCCCGGGCAAGGAGAAATCAGGAGCTTGATCGCCGACGTCTGGCTTGGCCACCCGGCCAGCTTAGCGGTGCCCCGAAGGGGCGTTTTACCCCTGTTCGACCGTTACTTCTTCGATCAGGACCGGCTGTTTCGGTTTTTCGCCGACCGTGGGGACGCCCTCGATCCGTTTGACGACCTCAAATCCCTGGCTGACCTTGCCGACCAGCGCGTATTCGGGCGGCAGGCCAGCGTCGGGGGCAGTGACGACGTAGAACTGGCTGCCCGAGCGGCCCGGCGGCTCGGCCGAGCTCTTCGCCATCGCCACGATCCCCTTCGTGTAGGAGAGGTTGGCAGGCGGCTTCTCGTCGACGCTGTAGCCGGGGCCGCCGGTGCCGGTGCCTTCCGGGTCGCCGCCCTGGATCACGAAGCCGGGGACGATGCGGTGGAAGGTGAGGTCGTCGTAGAAGCCTTCCTCGGCAAGGAAGGCGAAGGAGTTGGCGGTCTTCGGCGCCCGGGTCGTGTCGAGCGCGATCTTGAAGGTCCCGCAGCTGGTCTTGACCACGGCCGTCGCCGATTCGCCCTGCTTCAGCACCTGCTTCGGCGCCTTGAAGCTGACCGTCTTCGGTTCCGGCGCTTCGACTTCCTTGCAGCCGTCGGCGCCCGCCTTCGTCGAGACCGTGCTCGAGCCCGAGTCGCCGGATCCGCCCCCCTGGCTGATCAGGACTCCGGCGACGATGGCCGCCGCGACCACCGCGAAGACGGCAAGGACGATCCAGCGGCGGTCGGGCTGCTGCTCCACGGGCGCAACCCTAGTAAACGTTCCTCCTGAAGATGACGCCCCCTCGGCTCACCCCGCTCGCCGCCGCCGTCCTCCACGTGGGCGCTCCGGAGCGGATCCTGGAGGTCGAGTGCGGCGAGGGCGACGGCGCCCTCTTCCTCGCCCGCGAGTTCCCGAGCGCTCGCGTGCGCGGGATCGATCGCTCGGCCGAGGCCGTCCGCGCCGCCACCGCCAAGGTCGGGCTCGATCCCGAGGGGCGCGTCGCCTTCAAGCAGGGAGCGCCTCGGTCCCTCCCCTTCCCCGCCGACCAGTTCGACCTGCTGGCGGCGATCGACGCGCGGCCGGCCGCCGCCGAGGCGGCGCGGGTGCTGCGTCCCGGCGGCTTCCTCGCCCTCGCCGTCAGCGACAGGGAAGAGGCGCTTGGCAGCCTTGGCGGCCACCTTCACCGACGCCGGCTCCTGCGCCTGGGTTTCGAGCCGATCTGGTCCGAAGCGGCAGGCGACGGCAGCTTTGCCGTCTTCCGCCTGCGCGGCGGCGGACCCGTTGCCGGCGGGCTCTAGGCTGGGCGCCTGTGGAGATCGCCGGGATGCCCCTGACCCTGCTCGTCAACCCCGCTTCGGCCGGAGGGAAGACGCTGAAGCTGCTGCCGCGGGTCGAGGCGGCGCTCGACGCCCGCCGTGCCGTCTTCCGGGTCGAGCGGACCCGCAGCCTCGAGCACGGGGTCGAGCTGGCGCTGCGGGCGATCGAGCTTGGCGAGGTGCCCGTCGTGGTCAGCGGTGACGGCCTGCTCGGCGCGGTCGGCGGGGCGATGGCAGGCGCGGAGACACCGCTCGGGCTGATCCCGGGCGGCCGCGGCAACGACCTGGCGCGGGCGCTCGGCATCCCCGACGAGCCCGAGGCCGCGGTCGACGTTGTCCTCGGCGGGAAGAGCCAGCGGATCGACGTCGGCGAGGCCAACGGCAAGCGCTTCCTCGGCATCGTCAGCGTCGGCTTCGACTCCGAATGCAATCGCCTCGCCAACGAAACCCACTTCATCCGCGGCAACCTCGTCTACGCCTACTCGATGGTCCGCACCCTGATCGGCTGGCGCACGGCCCGCTTCACGATTGCGGCCGGCGGCGAACGCAAGCGGATCAGCGGCTACTTCGTCGACGTCGCCAACAACAGCGTCTACGGCGGCGGCATGTACATCGCTCCGGAGGCCGAGATCGACGACGGCCAGTTCGACGTCGTCGCGATCGAAGAGGTCGGCAAGCTGAGGTTCCTCCGCGGCCTCAAGGACGTGCTCAAGGGCGCCCACCTGGACAAGGACGAGGTCAGCGTCTTCCGCACCCCCCGCCTGGAGCTCGACGCCAGCCGCCCCTTCCCGGTCTACGCCGACGGCGACCACCTCACCGACCTGCCGGTCTCGTTGCGGGTGCTGCCCCGCTCGCTCTCGATCCTCGTCCCCGGCGAGGCGGGCTGATGGCGGCGAACGGGCACGTCCGCGGGGGGCTCTTCGGCGCCAAGGTCGCGCTCTCCCGCGCGATCGGGGCGGCCAGCCGGCGCAGTGGTCGCGGTGGCGGCACGACGCTGCCGGGGCGGGTGCTGCTGCGCCTGGAGCCGGAGGCGATCGCCCGTCTCAAAACCAGCCTGGAGGGCTCGAGGACGATCGTCAGCGCCACCAACGGCAAGACGACGACGGCGGGGATGATCGCCGGCATCCTCGGCGCCGACGGCCGCCATCCCGTCCACAACCGCGCCGGCTCGAACATGACCTGGGGCGTGGCGACGGCGCTGCTCGAGCAGCGCGGCGGCGAGGGCCTGTTCGAGGTCGACGAGGCCTGGCTGCCGCGGGTGAGCGAGCAGCTGCAGCCGACCCTGATCGTCCTCGGCAACCTCTTCCGCGACCAGCTCGACCGCTACGGCGAGATGGAGGCGCTGGCCGACGAGTGGGCGAAGACGGTGGCGGCGCGCATCGGGTGGACCAAGTTCGCCCTCAACGCCGACGACCCGCTGATCGCCGACCTCGGCCGCGACGGCGAGGGGGCCCGGCGCGAGGGCGTCCTCTACTTCGGGATCGAGGACCCCTCGCAGGCGCTGCCGGAGCTGCAGCACGCCTTCGACGCCAAGCACTGCCGCCGCTGCGGCCACCCCTACGCCTACGAGCGGGCCTTCGTCGGCCACCTCGGTCACTACTCGTGCCCCAGCTGCGGGGCGGAGCGCCCGGCGCCGGAGGTGGCGGCGACCGCGATCGAGCTGCGGGGGATGGACGGGTCGAGAAGCCGGGTCCGAACCCCGTCTGGGGAGATCGAGCTGGAGCTTCCCCTGCCCGGCCTCTACAACGTCTACAACGCGCTGGCGGCAATCGCCGCCGGCCTCCGCCTCGGCGTCGAGCCGGAGCGCATCGCCGCCGCCCTGGGCGAGATGCGCGCCGCCTTCGGCCGGGTCGAGACGATCCCGGTCGGCGACGTTCCCGTCTCGATCCTCCTGATCAAGAACCCGGCCGGCGCCAATGAGGTCCTGCGGACGCTGATGCTGGAGGGAAGGGAGCGCGGCCCGATCGACCTCTGGATCGGGCTCAACGATCGCATCGCCGACGGCCGTGACGTCTCCTGGATCTGGGACGCCGACTTCGAGCTGCTGGCCGGCGCGGTCCGCCGCGTCGTCTGCTCTGGGACGAGGGCGCCGGAGATGGCCCTGCGGCTGAAGTACGCCGGCTGGCCGGAGGGGGTGATCGAGGTCGTGCCGGGGGTTGAGGCCTCGCTGGACGCCGCGGTCGCGGGCGCCGACGGTCGCCTCTTCGCCCTCCCCACCTACACCGCCCTGCTGGAGCTGCGCAAGCTCCTCGCCGACCGCGGCCTCGCCCGGGAGTTTTGGCGATGAGCACGGCGACGGCGATCTGGCACGACGTCGAGTGCGGCAGCTACGGGGCCGACCTGCCGCTCTGGGAGGAGCTGGCCGGGCGCTGCGGCGGCCAAGTCCTCGAGCTCGGCTGCGGGACGGGACGGGTAGCCCTTCACCTGGCCCGGCGCGGCCACCCCGTGGTCGGGCTCGATCGCGACCCGGAGCTGCTCGAGGTCCTTCGGGAACGCGGGTCCGATTTCCGCCACAGCGGGGTGGGGCGGGAACCGGCAGGGTTTGTGGAACCGCTCCTCGCCGACGCCCGCGACTTCAGAGTCGGATCGCCCGTCTCCCTCGTCCTCGCCCCCACTCATCTCCTGCAGCTGCTCCGCGACTCCGCCGAGCGCGCCGAATCGCTGCGCTGCATCGCCGCCGCGATGCGCCCAGGCGGCATCTTCGCCGCCGCGATCATCGAGGCGATGCCGGAGCCCGACGGCGCACCCCCTCCCCTCCCCGACGTCCGCGAGGTCGACGGCTGGGTCTACGCCAGCCTGGCGACGGATGCCGCGGTCGGGCCGGGGGAAATCATCATCCGCCGGGTGCGGCAGAAGGTCTCGCCCCAGGGCTCGCTGAGCGAGGAACCGAACGAGGTGCGGATCGCGACCTTTACCGCCGCGACGCTCGAGGCCGAAGCAGAGCGGGTCGGCCTGCTGCCGGCGGGAAGGCGCGAGATTGCGGCCACCGACATCCACGTCGGCTCAACCGTCGTCCTCCTGGAGAAGCGGTCCTGATGGAGCTGCGCGTCCTCAGCCTCTATCCGGAGCAGATGAACATCTACGCCGACCGGGGCAACATCCTCTTCCTCCAGCGCCGCTGCGAGTGGCGCGGGGTCGGTTTCTCCCACGCCGGGGCCGGCCCCGGCGACCCGGTCGACCCCAGCGCCCACGACCTCTTCTACATCGGCGGCGGCCAGGACCGCGACCAGCGCGCGGTCGCCGCCGACATGGTCGCGACCAAGCAGCGGGATCTGACGGCGGCAGCCGAGGACGGCGCCGTGCTGCTCGCGGTCTGCGGCGGCTACCAGCTGCTCGGCCACAGCTATCAGCTCGGCGAGGAGAAGCTGCCGGGACTGGGGATAGCCGACCTGGAGACGGTCCGCGAGCCGGGGCCGCGGCTGATCGGCAACGTCGCGATCGAGGCCGACCTCGGGGGCGGCCCGCGGCTGATCGCCGGCTTCGAGAACCATGGTGGCCGCACCTACCTGGGCGCGGAGGCGCAACCCCTCGGCAGGGTCGTCTCCGGCCACGGCAACAACGACCGCGACGGCTTCGAGGGCGTCAGGCGCGGCAACGTGATCGGCACCTATCTGCACGGCCCCCTGCTGCCGAAGAACGCCTGGCTGGCCGACCACCTGATCGCCCTCGCGCTCGAGCGCCGCTACGGCACTCGCCCTGACCTGGAGCCGCTCCCGGACGAGTTAGAGGCCGCCGCCCACGAGTCGGCCCGAAAGGCCGCTGCAGGCAGCTAGCGGCCTGAAGACCCGAAGCCGCCCTCGCCCCGTACGGAATCGGCGAGCGCGGCCGCTTCGACCGGCTCCGCCAGCATGATCGGCGTCAGCAGCAGCTGCGCGATCCGGTCGCCCGGTTCGACCCGAAAGGTCTCGGCCGGATCGGTGTTCAGGAGCAGCACCCGCAGTTCCCCCCGGTAGCCGGAGTCGATCACGCCCGGTGCGTTGACCAGCGCGATCCCGTGATCCCGAGCAAGCCCCGACCGCGGCACCACCAACCCCGCATGCCCCTCCGGAACCTCCACCCCCACCCCGGTCCCTACGCTCCACCGCTCCCCAGGACCAATGTGTGCCGCCTCGCAGGCGTACAGGTCAAGGCCCGCATCCCCCTCATGCGCCCGCGAAGGAAGAACCGCCTCCTCTTTCAGCTTTTGGACAGGGAGCTGCACCGCCGCGCAGCCTATAGGGGTCCGGGGAGGGGTCACCGGACCCTCCCCGCTGTTGTCCGGTGACCCCTCCCCGGACCCCTAAACAACGGCCAGATCGCGAAACCGGTGCATCTCCGCCACCGGCACCCGCGCGCGCACCAGCACCCCATCCTCGCGCTCGGTCCGCTCCAGGTTCCCCGCCACCTCGTGCAGCTCGTGCAGCCGCCCGCCCTCGGAGTACGGGATCAGCAGCTCGACCTCGGCCAGCGTCTCCTCGAAGGCCGCCTCGATCCGCTCGTGCAGCGCCTCGAGCCTCTCTCCCTCCTGGGCTGAGATCAGCACCGCCTCGGGGTGGTCGAGCACGGCCTCGCGGCGCTCCTCCTCGCTCAGCAGGTCGACCTTGTTGAAGACGAGCAGGCGCGCCTTCTCGCCGGCGCCGATCTCCTCCAGCACCTCGTCGACCGCCTGCATCTCGGCCAGCCGCCGCTCCTCCGGCGCCGAGGCGTCGACGACGTGGAGGATCAGGTCGGCCAGCACCGTCTCCTCCAGGGTCGCCTTGAAGGCCTCGACCAGCTGGTGCGGCAGCTTCTCGATGAAGCCGACGGTGTCGGTCAGCAGGGCGTCGCGGCCGGAGAGCTCGAAGGTGCGCGTGGTCGGGTCGAGGGTGTGGAAGAGGCGGTCGCGGACCTCGACCTCGGCGCCGGTGAGCGCGTTCAGCAGGGTCGACTTGCCGGCGTTGGTGTAGCCGGCGAGGGCGATCCGCGGCAGCGAGGAGCTATCGCGGCGGGCGCGCATCACGCCGCGGTTCTTCTCCGACTGCCGCAGACGCCGGCGCAGGGCCGCGATCCGGTTGCGCGCAAGCCGGCGGTCGGTCTCGATCTGGCTCTCGCCCGGGCCCCTGGTGCCGATGCCGCCGTCCATGCGCCCGGCGCCGAGGCGCTCGAGGTGGGTCCAGAGACCCCGCATGCGGGCCATGTTGTATTCGAGTTGAGCCAACTCGACCTGGAGCTTGCCCTCGGCCGAGTGGGCGTGGTCGGCGAAGATGTCGAGGATGACGGCGGTGCGGTCGATCACCGGCACGCCCAGCGCCGCCTCCAGGTTGCGCTCCTGGCGCGGCGCCAGCTCGTCGTCGCAGGCGACCAGGTTGGCGCCCGTGGCGGCGATCTCCCGCTTCAGCTCTTCGAGCCGGCCACGGCCGAAGTAGCGGTCGGGATCGGGCCGCGGCCGCTGCTGGGTCGCGACTCCGACGGTGGCGACGCCGGCGGTCAGGAGCAGCTCCCGCAGCTCGGCGAGCGCCTCCCCCTCGGTCCGGCCGTCGACGATGCCGATCGCGATCGCGCGCTGACGCGCCCTGCGACCGTTGCCGTTTTCCGAAGTCTGCACTCAAGGGAATTGTACGGGCAGCCCCGCGGCCGGATAGTGTCCCCGGGGTGAAGGTCTTCCTCACCGGCGGCACCGGCTTCATCGGCGGCGAGGTCGCGCGCCAGCTGCGAGCCCGCGGCGAGGAGGTCGCCTGCCTCGTCCGCAGCCCCGGCAAGGCGGCGAAGCTGACCGAGCTCGGCTGCGAGCTGGTCGCCGGCGACCTCGGCGACGAGGCGGCGATCCGCGATGGGATGCGCGGCTGCGACGCGGTCATCCACGCGGCGGCGATGTATGAGGTCGGGATCCCAGCCAGGCAGCGGCCGGCGATGTGGGAGGCCAACGTCGCCGGGACCGAGCGGGTGATGAAGGCGGCGCAGGCGGAGGAGATCCCGCGGATCGTCTACGTCTCCACCGTCGGCATCTTCGGCAACACCCACAAAGAGGTCGTCGACGAGTCCTACCGCAACCCCGAGACCGACTTCACCTCCTACTACGAGGAGACCAAGCTCGAGGCCCACAAGGTCGTCCAGCGGCTGATCGACGACGAGGGGCTGCCGGCGATCATCGTCCAGCCCGGCGGCGTCTACGGCCCCGGCGACACCTCCCAGGTCGCCGACCTGCTGGAGCAGTTCTTCGCCGGCAAGCTGCCGCTGATGCCGTTCCCGGAGCTGGGAATCTGCATGACCCACGTCGAGGACATCGCCGGCGGCATCCTCCTGGCGCTCGACAAGGGCAAGCTCGGCGAGACCTATGTGATCAGCGGCCCGGCTACGACGATGCGCGAGGCGATCGAGACGGTGGCCAAAGTCAGCGGCCGCAAGGCGCCGAAGCGGGCGCTGCCGACCGGGCTGATGAAGGCGATGATCCCGTTGGGGCCCGTGGTCGGGAAGGTGATGGGCCAGCCGCCTAACCTGCGGGAGCTGATCTCTTCTGCCGACAACGTCACCTTCTGGGCCAGCTATGGGAAGGCCGGGCGGGAGCTTGGGTACTCGCCGCGCGGTATGGAGGAGGGTCTGCGGCAGACGCTGGAGGAGGACGACCGCTTTCCGACTCCGAGCGCTTAGGGAGAGTCGGGGGAGGACTCCCCGGACAACAGCGGGGAGGGTCCGGTGAGCCCTCCCCCGACTCTCGTAAGCTGGCGTGATGAGGGTTATTGACGTCATGCACCTGGGCCGGCCCCACGTGATTGGGTGCTGGGAGATTGATGAAGCGCTCGTAGATCCTGGGCCGGAGTCATCGCTGGCGACGGTGCTGGAGGCGATCGGGGACGAGCAGCCGCGGGCGGTGCTGCTGACGCACATCCATCTCGATCACGCGGCGGCGACGGGGGCGCTGGTGCGGCGGTGGCCGGAGCTCGAGGTCTATGTGCATGAGCGGGGGGCGCCGCATCTGGTGGATCCCTCGAAGCTGCTTGCGAGCGCGGAGCGGCTGTATGGGGACAGGCTGAACTACCTCTGGGGGGAGATCCTGCCGGTGCCGGAGGAGAACGTTCGCGTCCTACAGGGCGGCGAGACCGTGCTGGGGATGGAGGTCGCCTACACCCCCGGCCACGCCTCCCACCACGTCTGCTACTTCCACGCCGAGAGCGGCACCGCCTTCGTCGGCGACGTCGCCGCCTGCCGGATCCCGCCCTCGAGCCTGATCGTGCCCCCCACTCCCCCGCCCGACATCGACATCGAGGTCTGGGAGCAATCGCTGGACACGGTTGCCAGCTGGAACCCGCAGCGCCTCGCCCTCACCCATTTCGGCGCCGTCGAGGACGACGTGCGCGGCCACATCGAGGCGGTGCGGGCGAAACTGCGCGAAGAGGCTGAGCTGGCGCGGCAGATGACGAAAGAGGAGTACGACGCCGACAACGAGAACCGCATCCGTCGCCGGCTCGCGGAAGAAGGGATCGGCGAGGAGACGGTCGACGAGCTGCTGCAAGCTGTCCCGACCGCCTATCAGTGGAGCGGCCTCGACCGCTACTGGCGTAAGAAGGCCGAGCGCGAGGGCGCGCAGAGCTAGCGCGGTTCGGCGGCGGCTCGACGCAGAAGCTCTGCGAACTCACCGACGATCGCGCCGATCGAAGTGATGATCGGGTCCTCACGCCACGGCGAGGGCAAGCTTTCTCGAGCCGCCTCGCGCGCCCCCAGGGCAGCAGTGGCGATTTGGTCCGCATGACTCCTCACCCCCCGGCGAGCGACGCCGAGGTCGTCGCCCATCCGATCCAGGTGGCGACCCCGAATCCGGTCCGGGCGGTACTCGCCGCCGTACTTCATCCCCAGCTTGCGGCCGAAGCGACGCCCGTACGCCCGCGTCGAGAGCAGGTCGTAGAGCGGGGCAAGGCCCGGCGCGTCCGGCCCCTCGAGCAGGAGCGAGTAATTCTTCGAGTGCGCGTCGGCATTGCCGATCAGGAGATTGAAGAGCAGCGCGTCGAGGAACCGCAGCAGGCTGGGGCCGGGCGCCGCAGCGTGGGCTCGAATCAGGCTGGCGCACTCGGCGACGCCGGGCCCCCCTTCGGCCTCGTACTTCAACGCCGGTGGGCGGCCGCTTGCCTGGCAGAGGTCCTCCTGATGGATACGGCGCACCTGGGACCCGGCCCGGAAGCGGTCGTATCGCTCGACCAAGAGAGCCTCGAACCCGCCGGCGCGCACCGGCGTGGCGGCTGCGACGGCCAAACCGACCTCGCGCGCGAGAGCCATGCAGTAGGCCTCGTTGGCGACGAACCCCGTCAGCTCCTGGGGCGGCACCTTGAGGATGTGGGTGCTCGGCGGCCGCCCGCGGGTGATCCCGATGCGGTCGTCAACGAGGAGGATGGGAAGCTTGTCCCGCGTCCCCGCCAGCGAAAGTCGCACCCCTTCGTCGTCTTCAGGGCCGGCCAGCAGCGGACGCGCGGGCAGTTCCGCGAGCAACGAGGCCAGCTCCGCCTCCGAGAGCCACTGCGGCTCGGGGCCGGAGGCGAACGGCGGATCGCCCCCCGGCTCGACCAGGGACACCGCCCCGGCGCACTCGCCGCCGATCTCCTGCAGCACGGTGAAGGGGTTGTCGGCGGAGATGTGGAAGGTCCTCGCGATCGAGCGCAGGAACTCTCCCTCGGGGAGCAGCCCGGTGAAGAAGGGCCGGCAGTCGGGATCCTCGTAAGGTTTGTGGGTGAGCGGCAGCGAGAGCGAGATCGGCCCCTCCGCGGCCTCGAGCCACTCGGGGTCGTAGGTGAAGCGCAAGCTGGCGCCGGCGAGGCGCTCGAGCGTCCCCGCGCGGGTGTCGTGCAGGTAGACGTCGAGCGTGCTCATCGCGGTTTGACGTAGACATCCAGCCCGACGGCAGAGAGAACCCTCAGAATGGTCGCGAACTGGGCGGTTCGCTTGCCCCGCTCGAGTTCGCTCATGATCCGCGGCGATAGCTGGGAGACGAGAGCGACTTCTTCCTGGGTCATCCTCAGCTCCCGTCGACGAGCGCGGATCAGGGCGCCCAGCTCGGCAGGATCTTGTATCTGCTGAATATCCATTCCCGCTCGGGAAAGACAGTGACAGATTCGGCGCTCTTTGGGGTTTTTTATCCCGCTCGGGATAAAAAACCCGGAATCTGGCGCATTCTCTGCGCTTCTTTCCCGCTCGGGTATGGAGATGAGCCTTAGCTCAGCTGCTCGCGCATCCGCTCGACGGCCTCTTCGATCCGGTCGTCGGGGGCGGTCAGGGCGATGCGGAAGAAGCCCTCGCCGCTCGGCCCGTACATCGAGCCTGGCGAGATGACGACGGCGGCCTCCTCGAGCACCAGCTCACAGAAGGAGGTCGAGGTGTGGCCCTCGGGGACCGGCGCCCAGACGTAGATCGTCCCTTTCGGGGAGCCGACCTGGACGCCGATCTCGGCCAGCGCCGAGACGACGAGGTCACGGCGGCGGGTGTAGGTCCGGTTCATCTCCTCCAGCGGGCCGCTCGGTCCCTCGAGGGCGGCGACGCCGGCCATCTGGATCGCCTCGAAGAGGCCGGAGTCGACGTTGGTCTTCAGCCGCCAGTAGGTCTGGACCGCCTCGGCGTTGCCGAGGATCGCGGCACAGCGCCAGCCGGTCATGTTGTAGCCCTTGGAGAGCGAGAAGACCTCGACGCCGACCTCCTTGGCGCCGGGCGTGGCGAGGAAGCTCGGCGCCACGTAGCCGTCGTAGGTGGTCTCGGAGTAGGCGTTGTCGTGGACGACGAGGATCTCGTGCTCGCGGGCGAACTCGACGACCTGCTCGAAGAAGCCCCCGGGGACGACGGCGCCGGTCGGGTTGTTCGGGTAGTTGACGAACATCAGCCGCGCACGGGCGGCGACGTCCGCCGAAACCGCACTGAGGTCGGGGGCGAAGCCCAGCTCCGGCACCAGCGGCAGCAGCTCGGCCTCGGCGCCGGCGAGGATCGGGCCGCCGGTGTAGACCGGATAGCCGGGGTCCGAGGCGAGGGCGACGTCACCCGGGTCGAGGAAGGCGAAACAGAGGTTGTAGATGCACTCCTTGGCGCCGATCGCCGGGATCACCTCGCCCTTGGGATCGATCTCGACCCCGAAGCGGCGGTCGTAGAACTCGGCGAAGGCCTGGCGGAACTCCTCGCGGCCGCGGTTGCTGGGGTACCGGTGGTAGTCGGCAACGGTCACCGCCTCCCGCATCGCCTCGACCACGTGCGGGTAGGTCGGCTGGTCCGGATCGCCGATCCCGAGGCTGATCACGTCGATTCCGGCAGCCCGCTTGTCGGCGATCTGCTGCTCGAGTTCCTGGAACTTGTAGGGAGGGATTGCCTCCAGGCGCTTGGACGGGGTGGCGATGCCCATGGGCGCGGAAATCTATGCGATCCCGGCGGCTAGGAGCCGTCCAGCTCGGCCAGCGCCTGGACCAGCTCCGGCGAGAGCTCGCCGGCGAAGACCGGCTCGGCCCAGCCGTCGAGGCGGACATCGAGGTGCGGGGAGATCTCGACTTGCAGCTCGCCGCCTTCGAGCTCGACCACGAGCTGGTTCGGCGCGCCGCGGAGAAAGGCGGTGACGGCTGCGCCGCTGGCGCCGGTGCCGGAGGAGAGCGTCTCCCCCACCCCGCGCTCGAAGATCCGCGCCCGCACCCGGTCGCCGCCGACGGCGAGGAAGCTGACGTTGGTGCGGTTGGGGAACAAGCTGTTCCCTTCGATCCCCGGGCCGATCTCCCCCAGGTCGAGTCCGTCGAGCTCCCCGGCGGCGACGACGATCGCGCACTGCGGGTTGCCGATCGAGACGTGCTGGAACTCCCAGCTGCGACCGCCGGATTCGAGGGTCCCGCGCCCGTCCTCCGGACCCGAGGGAAAGTCCTTCGAGGTGGTCGAGGCGCGCCCCATCTCGACCGAGCAGGTCAGCTCGCCCGTGATCGTCGGCCGGATCGGGCCGGCGACGGTGCCGATCGCGAACTCCTCGGCATCGGTCCAGCCGTTGCGCCGCAGATAGAGGATCGCCTCGCGGGCGCCGTTGCCGGAGAGCTCGGCCTCGGAGCCGTCCGGGTTGAAGATCCGCAGCTCGGCGACGAGCTCGGGGTCCTCGCTCTTCGAGAGCAGCAAGATACCGTCGGAGCCGATCCCGAAATGCTGGTCGCAGAGCCACTCGACCCGCGCCGCCGTCAGCTCCCACGGCAGCCGCTCCGCCTCGAAGATCAGGTAGTCGTTGCCCAGCGCCTGCCACTTCTCGAATTTCACGGGCAGGAGCCTATTGACTCTGCCGACGGGCCGAAAATACGCCTATATGGAGGGAAATAGTCCCGTCAGCATGTGGGATGCCACTTCGGTGTCGTTCATTCCGGTGCGGTCGATCAGCTTCAGGTTGGGGATTTTCCGCATCCAAGTGATCTGACGGCGCGCATAGTTGCGCGAGCGCTTCTTCATTGCCTCGACGTCGCCGACGAGGATCTCCTCGAAGCCGAGAGCCTTGCGGGCGCTGCGCCCTGGACCCAACCTGTCCGCCCGCCGCGCCTCCTCGGCAGCCCCCCCCGCGACGATCGCGGCGGTCCGGGCGTTGATCCGCTCGTAGAGCTGCTCGCGGTCCATGTCGATCCCGAAGATCGTCGTCGGGTGCCGGGTCTGTGGCGACCACAGCTCCGACTCCTCCGAATGCGGCGGCACCTTCGCCAGCGAAAGCTCCGCCAACGCCGCCCGCAGGTAGAGCCCGGTCCCGCCCACCACGATCGCAACTCGCCCCGCCTCCAGCGCCAAATCGATCTCTCGATGGGCAAGCGGCATGTAATCCCCGATCGAGAAATCCGCCGTGATCGGCACGAACGACAGCAGCCGGTGCTCCAGCTTCTCCTGCTCCTCAGCGGTCGCAGCCCCGGTGAGCGTTTCCAGCCCTTCATAGACCTGCAGCGCATCGCAGTTGATGGCCACCGGATCCTCCCCCCGCTCCCGCAGCTTCTCCGCGAGCGAGATGGCCACCCCGGTCTTCCCCACCCCGGTGGGGCCGAAGATCGCGACGACGCTCAAAGAAGCGATGAGAGGGGCTGCGCCGCGACCCCGCTCAGCGTCTGGGAGGTGGCGCCTTGGATCTCCACCTGGACGAACTCGCCGGGATCAGCGGCGCCATCGAAGTTCACGGCCTTCCCATGCCGAGTCCGCCCCCGCAGCCTGGTCTCGTCGGTCCGGCTCGTCCCTTCTACCAGCACCGCCATCGTTCGCCCCACGAACCGCTGCGCCCGCTCCGCCGCCCGCCGCTGAACAACCTCGACCAGCCGTTCCAGCCGCTCGACCTTGACCGGGTGCGGCAGCTGGCCCTCCATCGTCGCCGCCTCGGTTTCGCGTCGCGGCGAGAAGATGAAGGTGAAGGCGCCGTCGTAGCCGACCTCCTCCGCCACCTCCAGGGTTTCCTCGAAGTCCCGCTCGGTCTCCCCCGGAAAGCCGACGATAATGTCGGTGGTGATCGCGCAGTCGGGGACGTGCTCGCGGATCAGTGCCACCCGGTCCATGTAGCGCTCGCGGTTGTAGGTGCGGCGCATCCGTTTGAGGACGGCGCTGGAGCCCGACTGCAGCGGCAGGTGGATCTGCTCGCAGAGCGCCGGCAGCTCGGCGTGGGCGCGGATCACGTCCTCCTTCATGTCCTTCGGGTGTGGGCTGGTGTAGCGGATCCGCTCGATCCCCTCGATCGCGTCGACGCGGCGCAGGAGGTCGGAGAACTCGATCCGCTTCGCCGGCGGCAGGTCGCGGCCGTAGCTGTTGACGTTCTGGCCCAGCAGCGTCACCTCGCGCACCCCGTCCGCCGCCAGGGCTTCGGCCTCGGCGATCAGCTCACCCGGGTCGCGGCTGACCTCGCGCCCCCGGGTCGATGGCACGATGCAGTAGGAGCAGACGCAGTTGCAGCCCTGGGAGATCTGCAGCCAGCCCTGGAACTCACGCTCGCGGCGGGTCGGCAGGTGCCCGGAGAAGTCCTCGAACTCGAAGTAGCCCTGGGCGCTGATCGAGTCGCTGTTGAGGAACTCCGCCAGCTTGTGGATCTGGCCGGGTCCGAAGGCGACGTCGACGAAAGGAAAGCGCTCGAAGACCTCCTCCTTCACCGACTGGGCCCAGCAGCCGCCGACGCCGACGATCCGCCCCGGGTCTTCGCCCTTCAGCCGCTTCGCCTCGCCGAGGTGGGCGATGAAGCGGCTGTCGGCCGACTCGCGGATCGAGCAGGTGTTGAAGAGGATCAGGTCCGCCTCTCCCCGCTCGCTCGCCTCCTCGTAGCCGAGCGAGGCCAGCATCCCCCGCATCCGCTCGGAATCGTGCACGTTCATCTGGCACCCGAAGGTGGTGACGTGGAACTTCTGGGGCATGGGACGCAGGGTAGCGTCGCGACCGCGCTACTTGACCGTAAGGGTCCCTTCCATCCCTGCCTCACGGTGTCCCGGAACTGAGCAGAAGAAGGTGTAGGCGCCGGCTTTCAGCTCGGCGGAGACTTCTTCTTCGCCTTCGGCGATCGGTTCGAACCCGGCCAGTTCCTTGCCGTCATGTTCGATCACCACGTTGTGCGGGATCGGCGAGGGGTTGTTGAAGTCGATCGTGACCTTGCCGGCCTTGGCGCTGAGTTCGGTCTGGTCGAAGGCGAGGGCGCTGGGGTCGGCGGCCAGCGGCAGAGTCGTCGAGGCTTGCGGACCGGAGTTGCTCTTCGAGTTCCCCTGCGCGCCCTTTTCGCCTTCGGTCACGCCGCCCTTGCCCGAACTCCCGCTGCCTTCCTTGGAGCCGGTGGTCGGACCGACCGGTTCTTCTTCTTCGCCCCCCGGAGCCTCTTCTTCGGCTTCTTCTTCGCCCTCTTCGCGTTCGCCGCCGAGGGCGCCGCCTTCGTTGGAGAAGCCGCCGGTGCTCTCGCCTTTTTCGAGCTTTTCGTTGAACTCCGCGTACTCGGCGGCCTTGGCTTCGTGCTCTTCGCCGGAGTAGCGGACAGCGAAGGTGGTGGCGGCGAGGACGAAGACGGCGAACCAGAGGATCACCGCCGGCAGGGCCTTGCCGGGGAACTTCTCCGATTTCAGGCCGACGAAGGAGACGGCGAGGGCGGAGACGGCGAGGACGATGCCGCAGGCGTAAAAGACCTTCTCGTTAGTGCTCATGCGGCGGCCATCCTATAGAGGTCTTGCCGAGACTCGCCGCGAGGCGAGAGCGCGCTAAGCGGCCCTCGCCTCGGCCTCGGCGGCAGGAGGAGCCTCCTCGACCTGCGGAGCCGCCTCGCCGTCGATCCCGAGCGCGGCCCGGACCTTGGTTTCGATCTCCAGGGCCAGCTCCGGGTTGTCGACCAGGAACTGCTTGGCGTTGTTGCGCCCCTGGCCGAGCCGGGTCTCGCCGTAGGAGAAGAAGGAGCCCGATTTCTGCACCAGGTCCTGCTCCATCCCGAAGTCGAGCAGGCCGCCCTCGCGCGAGATCCCGACTCCGTACTCGATGTCGAATTCGGCCTGGCGGAACGGCGAGGCGACCTTGTTCTTGACGACTTTGACGCGGACCCGGTTGCCCACCGCCTCGGTCCCTTCCTTCAGGGTCTCGATCCGGCGGATGTCGAGTCGCTGCGAGGAGTAGAACTTCAGCGCCCGGCCGCCCGGCTGGGTCTCCGGCGAGCCGAACTGGACGCCGACCTTTTCGCGGATCTGGTTGGTGAAGAGGCAGACGGTGTTGGTCCGGTTCAGGTTCCCGGCCAGTTTGCGCATCGCCTGGGACATCAGGCGGGCCTGGAGGCCGACCGTGGTGTCGCCGATCTGCCCGTCGAGCTCCGCTTTCGGGGTCAGCGCCGCGACCGAGTCGATCGCGACCACGTCGACAGCGCCGGAGGCGATCAGCCGGTCGGCGATCTGCAGCGCCTGCTCGCCGTAGTCGGGCTGGGAGACGAGCAGCTCGTCGGTGTCCACCCCGATCGCCCGCGAGTAGACGGGGTCGATCGCGTGCTCGGTGTCGATGAAGGCGCAGACGCCGCCCATCGCCTGGGCCTGGGCGATGATGTGGTTGACCAGGGTCGTCTTGCCGGAGGACTCAGGGCCGAAGATCTCGACGATGCGGCCGCGGGGAACGCCGCCGATCCCGAGGGCGAGATCGAGCGCCAGGGAGCCGGTGGGGATCGCCTCCACCTTGACCGTGCCCTTGTCGCCCAGGCGCATCAAGGCGCCCTCGCCGAACTCTTTCCTGATGCCGCTGACGGTGTTTTCCAGCGCGGCGTCCTTCGCTTTCGCCTCCTTCGCGGAGACGTCGTTCAAGGTCGTTTTCCTGTCTGCCATCTCGATCACCTCACTGCTGCCTCATCCGGACAGCTCGACTTGGGCCAACGGCACGTAGCGCGCACCGGTCGGCTGGAGTTCAGAACGGTAAAGCGTCATCCGGCGGCAAATCCGTGCCTCGGACATCTCCTCCGGCAGCTTCTCCGGAGGCTCCGCGACGACCGCCGGCCGCCGCGATCCCCGCCCCTCGGGACGGACCCGGGCGACGGTCACGTGCGGCCAGAAAGGCCGCTTCTCAGGCTCGTAGAAGCCCCCTTCGGCCAGTCCCTGGGCAACCCCCGCCTGCAGAGCCTCGGCCCCCGGCGAGAGCGCCGGCAGCGCGTACAGCCGCGCCCGGCCCCGCGGCGGCCTCTGCTCGGGACCGAGCAGTTCCACCCAGGGCGCCGGGCCGACCCGCTCCCGCACCACCGCCGCGATCGCCTCGACCTCCTCCTGCGGCCGATGGCCGAGGAAGGCGAGGGTGACGTGGAGGGACTCGGGAGCGACCGGGCGCAGCGCCGGATCGGCCAACGCCTCCCTCCCCCAGGCGAAGATCCCCTCGCGGAGCTCGTCGGGCAGGTCGAGCGCCACGAACAGGCGCACTCGCGGGCTTTTCGGTTGCTCCTCGGCCACGACCGCCACGCTAGGGGGCCGGGTCGCACCAAACAACGCTGGAAAGCAAATTCTCGCCTACGACTTCGTGCCTTCTTGCTCGCCGAGCAGCATTCGCAGCAGGTGCATGCCGACCAGGGCCGATCGCTCGCGGATGTCGGGCCGGCCGCCGGGGATCACCGGATCGCGGGCGATCGCGGTCCCGTCGGCGAGACGGGCGTTGAAGCAGACATAGCCGACCGGTTTCTCCTCGCTGCCGCCGCCGGGTCCGGCGATGCCGGTGATCGAGACCGCGACGTCGGCCTCGAACCGCTCCAACGCCCCGATCGCCATCGCCTCGGCCACCTCGGGCGAGACCGCCCCCTTGGCCTCGATCAGGTCCGGGTCGACCCCCAGCAGCTCGCTCTTCGCCTCGTTCGAGTAGGAGACGACGCCCCCTGCGAAGTACTCCGAGGCCCCCGCCAGGTCGGTGATCCGGGCCGCCAGCAGGCCACCGCTGCAGGACTCGGCCAGGGCCAGCTTGTGGCCGAGCAGGAGCGTCGCCACCTGGGCGTCGATCGTCTCGCCGTCGAGGCTGAAGGTCTCCTCCCGGTGACGCTCGACCAACCCCTCCCGCACCCCCTCGGCGACCTCCTCGGCCCCGTCGCGGTAGCGGACGTCGATCTCGATCTCCCCGCGGCGCAGGCAGGTGGTGATCTCGACCGCGTCCAGCTCCAGCCCCCCGGCCTCCATCTCCCGCAGGCTCTTGGCGATCTCCGACTCGGGAACGCCGAACATCCGCATCGTGTAGCCGCGCAGCGCCGTCGCCCGTCCGAGCAGCTCCCGCACCGGCTCGGTCTCCACCGCCGCCGCCCACATCGGCTGCAGCTCTCGCGGAGGCCCGGGAAGGACGACCACGATCCGCTCCCCCGCGGGCACAACCAGTCCCGGCGCCGTCCCCACCGGGTCCAGCGCCACCGCCCCCTCCGGGACCATCGCCTGCTTGCGGTTGGCGGTCCGCAGCGCCTCGGGATCGAGCCGGAAGCGCTGGGCGAAGCCGCTGAGGATCTCGGCGATCTTCGCCTCCATCTCCTCGTCGAGGACCATCCTGCGCCCGGCGAAGCGGGCGACGATCTCGGCGGTGAGGTCGTCGGCGGTCGGCCCGAGGCCGCCGGTGGTGACGATCAGGTCCATGCCCTCCGCGGCCATGAACCGCAGCCCGGCCTCGAGGTCGTCGGGGCGGTCGGCGACGACGAGGATATGGGCGACCTCGACGCCCGCCTCGGCCATCCGTTCGGAGACCCAGGGGCCGTTGCCGTCCTGGATCCGGCCGGTCAGAACCTCGGTCCCGGTGACGAGGATGCCGGCGCGGATCACGGGAGCTCTGGGCGTGCGAAGGAGCTGGAGGGGCGCATTGCGCCCTGACGCTACCGAACCGGAACCGCGTCCCCCACGTGCACCGGCGCCGCCTGCCGCTGGGGCTTGGCGCCGCCGCCGTCCCCGCCTCCACTCCCACCGCTGAAGAGGCCGATCGCGATCAGGGCCGCGACGACGAGCGCCAGCACCACTGCCGTGACCAGCCGCGGGGGGACCTGGCGCCGTTTGCCGCGGCGGACCACCTTGCGGGGGCGCGGATCGACCCGCGGCAGTCGCTCTCCCGGCCGCGCCGAGCCCTGCAGCTGCCGCTGTTCCTCGGCCAGGCGGTCGCCGTCTAGCCCCAGGAGGGCGGCGTAGGTGCGAATGAAGGCCCGCGCGTAGACGTCTCCCGGCAGCTCGTCCCAGTCCTCGCTCTCGATCGCCTGCAGGTAGCGGGCGCGGATCTTGGTCGCTTCCTCGGCCTCCTGCAGGCTCAGCTTGCGCCGCGAGCGGGCGTCGCGGAGCTTGTTGCCGACTCCATCCTCCACGTCCCCATTCTGCGCCCCCGCGAGGGGATACGCAAAGTCCAAGTACTAGACGTCGTCGGAATCGACCGCGACCGGCTCGGGCTCGGAGCCGCCGCCGAGCACCCGCGAAAGGTCCGCCTGGCTGACCAGCACCTGGCGCGGTTTCGAGCCCTCGTAGCCGGAGATGACCCCGCGCCGCTCGAGCATGTCGATCAGGCGGCCGGCCCGCGTGTAGCCGACCCGCAGCCGCCGCTGGATCATCGAGACCGAGGCCGTCTCCGTCTGCACGACCAGCCGGATCGCCTCGTCGAGGAGATCGTCGCTGTCGGGATCGAAGTCCTCCTCGCCGCGCCCCTCGCCCTCGGCCTCCACCGGCGCCTCCAGCAACTCGTCCTCGAACTCGGGTTCGCCCTGCTTGGCCCAGTGGCCGGTGATCCGGGCGATCTCGTCCTCGGTGATGAAGGCGCCCTGGACGCGCGAGAGTTTCGAGGTGCCGGCGCCGCGGAAGAGCATGTCCCCCTGGCCGAGCAGGGCCTCCGCCCCACCCTGGTCGAGGATCACCCGCGAGTCGGTCTGCGAGGAGACCGCGAAGGCGATCCGCGAGGGGATGTTGACCTTGATCGTGCCGGTGATGATGTCGGTCGAGGGGCGCTGGGTCGCCAGCACCAGGTGGATCCCGGTCGCTCGCGACTTCTGCGCCAGGCGGATGATCGAGTCCTCGACTTCGGCCGGGGCGACCATCATCAGGTCCGCGAGCTCGTCGATCACGCAGAGGATGTGCGGCAGCGGCGCCTCGCCCCGCTTCTGCCGGACCTTGTTCAGCTCGTTCAGGTTGCGCGCCCGGGCCTCGCTCATGATCCCGTAGCGGCTCTCCATCTCGGTGATCAGGTTGGAGAGGACGTTGGCCGCGAGCCGCGGTGAGGTCACCACCGGCGTCAGCAGGTGGGGGACGTTCTCGTAGTGGTTGAGCTCGACCTGCTTGGGGTCGACCAGCACCAGCCGCACCTCGTTCGGCGAGGCCTGCATCAGGATCGAGGAGAGGATCGCGTTGACGCAGCCGCTCTTCCCCGAGCCGGTGGTGCCAGCGACGAGCACGTGCGGCATCTTCGCGATGTCGGTCCAGACCGCGTTGCCGTCGATCCCCTTGCCGAGCCAGGCGACCAGTGGCGAGGTCTTCTCTGGCCGGCCGGCGTAGATGTCGCCGAGGCGGACCATCTTGCGGGTGCGGTTGGGGACCTCGACGCCGACCGCCTGCTTGCCGGGGATCGGGGCGAGGATGCGGATGTCGGTCGAGGCCAGCGCGTAGGCGATGTCGTTGGCCAGCTCGGTCACTTTCTTGACTTTGGTCCCGGGCGCGAGCCGCAGCTCGAAGCGGGATACGTGCGGGCCGCTGACGATGCCGACGATCTTCGCCTCGACCCCGAAGTGGCCGAGCGTCTCGACCAGCTTGCGGCCGACCGCTTCGTGGTCGCGCGGGTCGGGGCCCTTGTCGTTTTTCCCGCGTTCGAGCAGCTTCGGCGAGGGCGGGCGGTAGTCGATCTCCTCCGACATCGTCACGCCGCGCTTCGAGCCCATCGGGGTGAGGCCGGCGTGGGCGCGGTCGCCCTCGTCGACGACCGCGACGGCGTCCTCGGAGTCGTAGTTCTTCAGCTCGACCTGCTCGCCGACCTCGGGCTCGGGCTCCTCCTCCTCGCTCGTCTCGGCGTCGAAGATCTGGGTGTCGAAGTCGTCCTCCTCGGCGAGCGCCACGGTCGGTTCGAAGTCCTCGTCCTCCTCGGGATAGGCGCTCATCACGTCGGTCGGGCCGGCGACGGTGGCGGCCTCGGCCCGGGCCTGGCGGTGCTCTCTCCAGTCGGCGTGGGTTCTGGCGACCGTGCGGGCGGCCGCGTCGCCGCCGGCGAAGGCGCCGCGGAAGATCCCCCGCAGCCCCCTGCCGATCCCCCGCGTCAGGGCGGAGACCGAGGTGCCGGTCAACAGCATCCCGCCGACGACCAGCAGCATCACCGTGAAAATGCGGGCTCCAACCTGGCCGAAGAGGTAGGTGAGAGCCGTTTCGGCGCCGTAGCCGACCTTGCCCCCCTCCCAGCCGAAGAAGAGGACGAAGACGAGGTAGACGCCGAAGGCGACGAGAAAGAGGGCGATCAGGTCGAGGTGGCGCTGCTCGAGACCCGGCGGCAGCCGCAGGCCGCCGCCTTTCGCCTTCCCTTTCGGTTTGCGCTTGGACGCAGCTTTGCCTCGTCGCGCCGATCCGGCGCGCTTCTTACGCACGAACATGTCTCCCGGTTCGACGCGGAGCCCTCCACCCCTGCGCGCCACTAAATTCGGCCTAAAAGTCGCGCGGAGCGGCGTTTTCCACGGCTACCATCGTCTCGTGCTCTCCGAGATCGACCAGATCGGCGGCCGCGTCCTCATCGTCGAGGACGACGTCGACATCGCCGACGTCCTCCGCCGCTCGCTCCGCAACGAGGGCTACGAAGTCCGCACCTCCGCCGACGGGGTCGAGGCGCTCGACGTCGCCGCCGGCTTCTCCCCCGACCTGGTCGTCCTCGACCTCGGGCTGCCGGGGATGGACGGGGTCGAGGTCTGCCGCCGGCTGCGCAGTGACGGCGACGTCCCGATCCTGATGCTGACGGCGCGGGCGGAGACCGAGGACCGGGTGACCGGGCTCGACAGCGGCGCCGACGACTACCTGGTGAAGCCGTTCGAGCGCAAGGAGCTGCTGGCGCGGATCCGGGCCCTGCTGCGCCGGCGCCCCCCGCGCGGCTCGGCCTCGCTGGAGGTCGGCGACCTCTGCCTCAACCCCGACACCCGCGAGGTCCGCCGCGGCGAGCGCGAGATCGAGCTGACCAACCGCGAGTTCGAGCTGCTCGAGTTCCTGATGCGGAACGAGCGCCTCGTCGTCTCCCGCGAGCGCCTCCTCGACGAGGTCTGGGGCTACGACCCGATGGCCGCGACCAACACGATCGACGTCTTCATCTCCAACCTGCGGCGCAAGCTGGAGGCCGGCGGCGAGGGCCGTCTGCTCCACACCAAGCGCGGGGCGGGATACGTCCTCAAGGCTTGACGTGCGCCGGCTGAGCCGCCCCAGGTCCTGGCCGGTGCGCTGGCGGTTGGCGCTGGTCTCCTCCGGGCTGACGCTGGCGATCCTCCTCCTCTTCGGCGGCCTGATCGGGAAGATCGCGACCGAACGGATCCGCGACGACTTCAACGGCGAGGTGACGAGTGCCGCGAAGATCCTCTCCGGGCAGATCCAGGTCGTCTACCCCCCCTTCGGCGGCAAACCGCAGGCGGTGGCGAAGCCGCAGCTGATCGACGCCTTCGCCCTCCCCGACGACGCCTCGGTCTGGATCTACGACGCCGAAGGCAACGTCGTCAACTCCAACGAAGGAGCCGAATCGCTGGGGACGCCGAAGCCCGGCCTGGCGGACTTCAAAGGGATGCGGGTGGCGACCGAACCGATCCGGGACGAAACCCGGACGATCACCGGCTTCGTCCAGTACGGGCGCAGCCTCAGCCACGTCGAAGAGACGGTCGACCGGGTCTGGCTCCTGGTCTTCGGCGGCATCCTCGGCGGCACTCTCCTGGCCGTCTTCGCCGGGGTGATGATCGCCCGCCGGGCGATGCAGCCGATCGCCTCGCTGACCACGGCCGCGCGGGACATCGCCGCCACCCGCGACCCCTCGAAGCAGATGCCCGAACCGCTGGCCGACGACGAGGTCGGCGAGCTGGCCCGCACCCTTGACGAGATGCTGCGCTCCCTCGACGCCGCCCGGGCCGAACGCGAGGGCGTGATGCAGAAGCAGCGCGAGTTCGTCGCCGACGCCTCGCATGAGCTGCGGACGCCGCTGACCAGCGTCCTCGCCAACCTCGAGCTGCTGCAGGCTTCGCTCGACGGCGGCGGCCAGGCCGAGGACCGGGAGATCGTCGACTCGGCCCTGCGCTCCTCGAAGCGGATGGGACGCCTGGTCGGCGACCTGCTGCTGCTGGCGCGGGCCGACGCCGGTCGCTTCGAGGTCCACCGGCGCGTCGACCTGGCGGAGATCGCCGGCGACGCCGCAGCAGAGGCGGCTCCGCTGATGGGCGAGCGCCGGCTTATGGTCGAAAACGAGCGCCCGCTCTGGGTCGACGGGAGCCGCGACGAGCTGCACCGGCTGGTCCTCAACCTGCTCGACAACGCGGTCCGCCACACTCCCCGCGGCGCCTGCGTCGAGTTGAGGCTGGGCGAGGAGGATGGCAAGGCGGTGGTCGAGGTCGCCGACGACGGTCCCGGGATCCCCGCCGAGATGCGGGCCCAGATCTTCGACCGCTTCGTCCGCGGAGCCGGCCCCGCCGACACCGCCCGCGGCACCGGAACCGGCCTCGGCCTGGCGATCGTCAGCGCCGTCGCCGCCTCCCACGGGGGATCCGTCGAAGCCGGCGAGTCATCCAGCGGCGGCGCCCTCTTCACCGCCCGCATCCCTCTCGCCAACGAGCGGAAGCCGAGCTCGAAACCTTTAAAGACGCTTTAGGCCGAACCCCTAGATTCATCCGCGGACGAGACACATTGCCCGCCGGAGCTTTCTCCCCAGAACTCGCTCCGGCGGGCTTTTTGTTGGATCAACTGCGCTGGTGGGAGAGGGAGTCGGGTGGGGGTCGCTGGGAGCACCTCCGCCGGGAACTACATCGTCTCCTGCTGGCGCCTCAAGGGTTGCTGGCCCGGCTCCATGCTGAGTACCCAGCGACCCCCACCCGACTCCCTCCGCGATCGAACCTGGTCGACGACCGAGGTGGACGCTTCTGGCCGGAGCAAGCTGCCTTCGATCGCTTGCTGATTCAGGACGGAGGTTTCTGCGGGTTAGACCTCGACTACTACCGGCAGGACCATCGGACGCCGTTTGAGGCGTTGCCACACGAACTTGCCGATGGCGTCGTGCAGGTCTTCCTCGATCAGGTGGTTCTCGCGGCGGCGGGCGGAGGCGGCGTCTTCGAGCTGGTCTTCGACCAGGTCCTTGAGGTCTTCGACCAGGCCGTCGGCCTCCTCGAGGAAGGCGACCCCGCGGAAGATCACCTCGGGGTCGGCCGCGACCTTGCCGTCGTCGCTGGAGATAGTCGCGACGACGATGAAGATGCCGTCGGCGGAGATCTCACGGCGGTCGCGCAGGGCGGCGTCGTCGGGCTCGCCGATGTTGACGCCGTCGACGTAGATCACGCCGGCGTGGATGTCCTCGCCGAAGCCGGCACCCGAGCCGTCGACTTCCAGCGGCAGCCCGTTGCGGCCCTGGAAGATGCTGTCGGAGTCGATCCCGACCGATTCGGCCAGCTCCGAGTGCAGCCGCAGGCGCTTGTAATCGCCGTGGACCGGCATCACGTACTTCGGTCGGGTCAGGTTCAGCATCAGCTTCAGCTCCTCCTGCCAGCCGTGGCCGGAGGCGTGGATCGGCGCGTCCTTGGCGGTGATCACGGTGGCGCCGATCTCGTAGATGCGGTCGATCGTCTCGTTGACCGCGCGCTCGTTGCCGGGGACGGGGGTCGCCGAGAAGACGACGGTGTCGCCGGAGTGCAGCTGGACGTCGCGGTGGTCGTTGTTGGCCATCCGCCGCAACGCCGAAAGCGGCTCGCCCTGGCTCCCGGTCGAGATCACGACGACCTTCTCGTCGGGGAAGTCCTCGATCTCGCGCGGCTGGATGAAGATCCCCTGCGGCGCGTTGGCGATCCCGAGGTTGGAGGCGATGTTGAAGTTCTTCCGCATCGAGCGGCCGACCAATGCCACCTTGCGATCGAGCCGCGCGGCGGCGTCGATCACCTGCTGCACGCGGTGGATGTTGGAGGCGAAGGAGGTGACGATGATCCGCCCCTTGCAGCGGGAGAACTGCTCCAGCAGCGCCGGGCCCACCGCCGACTCCGACGGCGCTACGCCAGGGCGGTCGGCGTTGGTCGAGTCGCCGCAGAGCAGCGTCAGCCCTTCCTCGCCTAGGGCGGCGAGGCGGGAGACGTCGGCCGGGCGGCCGTCGACCGGGGTCTGGTCGAACTTGTAGTCCCCGGTCATCAGCACCGACCCCACCTCGGTCTTCAGCAGGACCGCGCGCATGTCGGGGATCGAATGGGCGAGGTGGATCAGCTCGATCTCGAACGGCCCCCGACGAACAACCTCCCCCGGCGGCAGCTCCTGCAGCGGAGCCGACTCGCCGAGCTTGTGCTCGTCGAGCTTGGAGCGGACCATCCCGATCGTCAGCAGGCCGCCGTAGATCACCGGCGGCATCCCGACCTCGCGGAGGACGTAGGGCAGCGCCCCGACGTGGTCCTCGTGGCCGTGGGTGAGGACGATCGCCTCGATGTCTTCGGCGCGGTCGCGCAGGTATGAGAAGTCAGGCAGCACGAGGTCGATCCCGTGCATCTCGGCGGTCGGGAACATCAGCCCGGTGTCGACGACGACGATGCGGCCGTCGTACTCGATCACGGTCATGTTCTTGCCGATCTCGCCGAGGCCGCCCAGAGGCAGCACTCGAAGTTTGCTTGGCACTAGTTGTTGCTCACTCTCTTGTAGTCAGGTCTAACTGGCAGTCGCGACGCCAGCGCTGTCAAGGCCGGCTTGGATGGCGGCCCGCTGCTCGGCGTCCGCGGATACCAGGGGAAGTCTGAGCCGGTCCTCGCACAGCCCCAGCATCGCCAGGGCCGCCTTCAGCGGGATCGGGTTGGTGGTGACCGAGGTCGCCTCGTAGACGGGCGTGATCTCGGCGTCGATCGCCCGGGCGCGGTCGAGGTCGCCGCTCTGGGCGGCGTCCCACATCTCCCGCATCCGCTCGCCGACGATGTGCGAGGCGACGGTGATCCCGCCGCCGCCGCCGAACTCGAGCACGCGGAGGAAGACGTTGTCGTTGCCGGCGAGGACGGTCAGGCCCTCGATCGGGCCCAACTCGTCGTCGTTGGCCTGCTTGACGGCGACGATGTTGTCGACCGCCCGGCCGATCTCGCCCAGCAGCTCGGGGCTGGCGTTGATCACCACCCGCGAGGGGATGTTGTACATCACCATCGGCAGCTCCGGGACCGCCGCCGCCACCGTTTCGAAGTGGGCGCGGATCCCGGCCGGGTTCGGCTTGTTGTAGTAGGGGACGACGACCAGCGAGGCGTCGGCGCCCGCCTCCGCGGCCATCTTCGTCAGCTCGCAGGAGTGGCGAGTGTCGTTGGTCCCGGTGCCGCAGATCAGCAGCGCCTCCTCGCCGACCTCGGTTCGGACCGCCCGCAGCAGCTTGATCTCCTCCTCGTCGGTCAGGGTCGGGCACTCGCCGGTCGTGCCGGCGATCACCAGCCCGTGCGAGCCGTGCTCGAGCAGGTACGCCGCCAGGCGGCGAGCGCAATCGTGGTCGACCGCCCCGCTCTCGTCGAACGGGGTGGCCATCGCCGTCAGCAGTCCTTTGATCTCCTTCATCGCTTCCAGGGTATCCCGTCGCGCGGCTCTACAGCAGCTTCTCGAGCCCGACCGTGAAGCGGTCGGGCAGCTCCGTCACGCGGCGGCAGGCGAGGACGACGCCGGGCATGAAGGAGCGGCGGTCGATCGAGTCGTGGCGGACGGCGAGGGTCTGGCCGACGCCGCCGAAGATGACTTCCTGGTGGGCGACGAGGCCGGGCAGGCGGACCGAGTGGATCGGCTGGCGGACGTTGCCGCCGGCCGCGTCGATCAGCTCCTGGGTTCGCTTCGCGGTCCCGGAGGGGGCGTCGAGCTTTTTGTCGTGGTGGAGCTCGACGATCTCGCACTCGGGCATGTGCCGGGCGATCGTCTGCGAGACCTCCATCAGCAGCACCGCGCCGATCGCGAAGTTGGGGGCGACGAAGCAGTTGGCCTGCGAGGCCTCGGCGGCGGCGCGGGCGGCGTCGAGGTCGAAGCCGGTGGTGCCGACGACGGTGTGGACGCCGGCCTCGAGGCAGGCGCGGACGTTGGCCAGGGCCGTGTCCGGGACGGTGAAATCGACGACGACGTCGGCCTCCGGCAGGACCTCGCTCAACTCGGTTCCCAGTGCGGGATCGGCGCGCCCGGTCAGCTCCAGCCCGGCGGCCTCCTCGACCGCTTCGCAGACGGTGGCCCCCATCTTCCCGGCGGCGCCGGCGACCGCGACCCGGGTCATGCCGCTACCAAGGCCTCGCTGACGGGAGCCAGCGCCTTGCGGAAGCGGTCTTCGTCGGTGCCGACGCAGGCGGCGGAGAGGCGGTCGGCGGCGTAGAGCTCGCTCGCGAGCTCGGTCAGGTCGTCGACGTTGATCGCGTCCACTTTGGCCAACATCTCGTCGAGGGTTTCGATCGGCAGCCCGAACAGGGTGGCGCGGGAGATCCGGGTCATCCGCGCCGCGGTCGACTCGGAGGAGAGGACGAGGCGGCCCTTGACGCTCTCCTTCGCCCGCGCCAGCTCCTCCTCGGAGACCGGCTCGGCGCGCAGCCGGGCCATCTCGGCGCCGATGATCGAGCAGGCCTCCTCGACGTTGTCCTCGCGGGTACCGACGTAGGTGGCGACGAGGCCCTGGTCGGTGAACTGCTCGTTGTAGGAGCCGACCGAGTAGGCGAGGCCGCGCTTCTCGCGCACCTCGCGGAAGAGGCGCGAGGAGGTGGAACCGCCGAAGATCGCGTCGAGCACCGCCAGCGGGTAGCGCCGCTGGTCGTCGCGGCGAAGCCCCGGCGCCCCGAAGCAGATGTGGTACTGCTCGGTCTCCTTCTGCAGGAAGCAGAGCCGGGAGTCGCCGCTGAGCGGGGCCTCGCGAGTCTCCCCCTCCCCCGCGTTCGGCGGCTGGACCAGCCGTTCGGCCAGCTCGACGATGCGAGCTTGGTCGAGGTGGCCGGCGGCACCGACGACGATCTGCGGCGCCGCGTAGTGGGCGCTGCGGTAGGCCTCGATGTCCGGGACCGGGATCGAGGCGATCACCTCGGGTTCGCCGAGGACACGGCGCCCGAGCGGGTGCTCGCCGAAGACGGCCTCGGCCAATACGTCGTGGACGCGGTCCTGGGGCTCGTCGTCGTACATCGCGATCTCCTCCAGCACCACCTGGCGCTCGGAGTCGATGTCCGGGTAGGTCGGGGCCAGCAGCATTTCCGCCAGCAGCTCGAAGACGTCCTCGGTGTGCTCGTCGAGGAAGCGCGCATGCAGGTGCGTCGTCTCCTTGCCGGTGGCGGCGTTGATCGAGGCCCCGAGGCCGTCGAAGCGCTCGGAGATCTCGATCGCCGAGTAGCGCGCGGTCCCCTTGAACAGCAGGTGCTCGAGGAAGTGCGAGACCCCGGCCTGCGCCGGGGTCTCGTTCCTGGACCCGGTCCGGACCCAGAGCCCGAGCGCGACGGAGCGGACCGAGGGAACCTCCTCGGTCACGACCCGCACGCCCGAGCCGAGCTCGGTGAGCTGGGCGCCGGTCAACTAGCCGCGGCGCTCGCGTTCACGCCCGCCGCGTCCACCGCGATCGCGGTCACGGCCGCCGCGTCCACCGCGGTCGCCGCCGTTGCGCCGGCCGCCGTCGCCGGAGCCGACCGAGGCCAGTTCCTCCGGCGATTTGCCCGCGACCGAGGGGTCGTCGGTGAGGCGCAGGCCGATCCGGCCGCGCTCCTTGTCGACCTCGACCACGGTGACGTCGATCTCTTCGCCCGCTTTGAGTACGTCGTCGACCGAGTCGACCCGCTCGCCCGGCTTCACGTTGGAGATGTGAAGCAGGCCGTCGGTGCCCTTGACGAGCTCGACGAAGGCGCCGAAGGTGGTCGTCTTCACGACCTTGGCGGAGTCGTAGCGGTCGCCGATCTCGGCCTCCTTGGTCATCGAGTTGATGCGGGACACGCAGCCCTCGACCAGTTCGCCGGTCGGCGCGTAGATCCGCACCGTGCCGTCGTCCTCGACGTCGATCTCGGCCTCGAACTCCTCGCAGAGGGCGCGGATCGTTTCGCCGCCTTTGCCGATGACCGCCCCGATCTTCTCCGGGTCGATCTTGATCGACTCGATCGCCGGCGCGTGGATCGAGAGTTTCTCCCGCGCCCCGTCGATCGCCTCGGCCATCTTGCCGAGGATGAACTGGCGGCCCTTGTTGGCCTGCTCCAGCGCGTCCCGGAGGATGTCGAAGGTGACGCCGGTGATCTTGATGTCCATCTGCAGGGCGGTGATGCCCTCGGCGGTGCCGGCGACCTTGAAGTCCATGTCGCCGAGGTGGTCCTCGACGCCGGCGATGTCGGTGAGGACGATGTAGTCGTCGCCCTCCTTGATCAGACCCATGGCGACGCCGGCGACCGGCGCGGTGACCGGGACGCCCGCGGCCTGCAGCGCCATCGAGGAGGCGCAGACCGAGCCCATCGACGAGGAGCCGTTGGACTCGAGGGTCTCGGAGACCACCCGGATCACGTACGGGAACGACTCTTCGTCGGGGATCGTCGCCACCAGGGCGCGCTCGGCGAGGGCGCCGTGGCCGATGTCGCGGCGCTTCGGGCCGCGCATGAACCCGGCCTCCCCGACCGAGAAGGGCGGGAAGTTGTAGTGGTGCCAGAACCGTTTCGTGGTCTGCAGGCCGAGCGTGTCGATCCGCATGTCCATCCGGGTCGTGCCCAGCGCCACGTTGGAGAGGATCTGGGTCTCGCCGCGGGTGAACAGGGCGGAGCCGTGGACGCGCGGGGAGATGTCGACCTCGGTCTCGATCGGACGGATCTCGTCCTGGGCGCGGCCGTCGGGGCGCTTCTTTTCCACGGCGATCGCCTTGCGGATCGTTTCCTTCTCGATCTTGTCGATCGCGGCCTTGACCTCGGCGACGCGGTCGGAGTCAACCTCGCCGTCCTCGTGGGCGGCGGCGTAGTGACCGACGACCTCGTCCTTGACCTTGTCGATCGCCTCGTAGCGCTCGAGCTTGCCCTCGGTGGCGATCGCGTCGACGAGCGCCTGGCCGTGGGAAGCGCGGATCTCGGAGAGCAGACCCTCGTCGATGCTCGGAGCCTCGACCTCGATCTTCTCCTTGCCGACCTTCTGCTGCAGCTCCTCCATCACGGCGCAGAGCTTCTTGATCTCGGCGTGGGCGATGTCGAGGGCGTCGAGGATCTCGGCCTCGGTGACGCCGCTGGCGCCGGCCTCGACCATCAGGATCGCCTCGCTGGTGCCGGCGACGATGAGGTCGAGTTCGAGCTCCTCGTGCGACTCCTCGGGCGGGTTGACGACGAAGTCGCCCTCGTGTTTGCCGATGCGGACGGCGCCGACGTGGTCGGCGACCGGGACCGGCGAGATCGCCAGCGCCGCGGAGGCGCCGTTCATCGCCAGGATGTCGTAGGGGTTGACCTGGTCAACCGACATCGGGATCGCGGCCAGCTGCGTCTCGTAGTGCCAGCCCTTGGGGAAAAGCGGGCGGATCGGGCGGTCGATCATGCGCGCGGTCAGCGTTGCCTTCTCGCTCGATTTGCCCTCGCGACGGAAGAACGAGCCGGGGATTTTGCCCGCGGCGTACATCCGCTCCTCGATGTCGACGGTGAGGGGAAGGAAGTCCACGTCGCGCAGGCTGCCGACGGTGGCGGTGCAAAGCACCATCGTGTCGCCGCTGCGGACGACGACAGCGCCACCCGCCTGCTTCGCGAGTTTGCCGGTCTCGAAGGAAATCTGGCTATCGCCGACATCCGCCGAGACGCGGGTAACGTCAAACATGCTCATTTAGTTGTACCTCCGGCCGCCCGGTTGGCGGCTCGTTGCGTTCAGAACTCTCGTTCTCTGTCACGCAGAAGAGTACAGGCATCGAAAACCGCTGGAGTGCCCGCTACTCCGGCGCGGATGCCGGATCGGAAATCCTGCCTGATCCGGGCCCCGACGGCCTCCGCGCGCCGATCGCCCTGGAAGCGGTCGAGATCGAGCCCCAGCTCCTCCGCCCGCCGCCACAGGTGCGGGTCGTCGACCCGGCCGCGGTCGGCGTAGAGCGAGTCGACCATCTCGAAGAAGCGGCCCTGCGCCCCCGCGGCCTCGGCCGCCGCGTGCAGCGCTGGCGAGCGCGGGTGCTTGCTGGCGACCGGGAAGTGGCGGAAGACGAGGCGGCCGGGCCCCTCGCGCAGCCGTCCCCAGGCGGCGGCGCAGTGTGGGCAGCCGAGGTCGGCGTAGACGATCGCCCCCTCCTCGCCCTCGCCGCGCACGTGGTCGTCCGGCCCGACCGGTGGGACCGGGGCCGAGCCTAGGTCGGTCATCGCGCTAGGAGAGCGCGTCGAAGATGACGTTGGCGCCTGGGAACTCGCCGGGGTTCGGCGACTCGTGCGTCCAGGCGACCACCCCGTCCTCGTCGAGGAGGACGAGGGTGCGGTTGGCGAAGCCGAGCGGGGCGTCGAGGTAGGAGCCGTAGGCGCGGGCGACCTCGCCCTTCGGCTCGAAGTCGGAGAGTAGGGTCGTGTCGATCCCCAGCTTCTCCTGGAAGGCCTTGTGGGCGAAGAAGCTGTCGACGCTGATCCCGACCAGCTCGACGCCCTGGGTCTCGATCTCCGGCTTTACCTCCTGGTAGATCGAGAGCTGGTCGCCGCAGACAGGGCTGAAGTCGCCGGGGTAGAAGACCAGCAGGACCTTGCGCCCCTTGTAGTCGGAGAGCGAGACCTTCTCCCCGTCCTGGTTGCGGAGGGTGAAGTCGGGGGCCTGGTCCCCGACCGCGATCATCGACGCAGGCCGAGTTCTTTGACCAGGGCGCGGTAGCGCTCGAGGTCGGACTTTTCGAGGTAGCGCAGCATCCGGCGGCGCTTGCCGACCAGCATCAGCAGGCCGCGACGCGAGTGGTGGTCCTTGGCGTGGGCGCGCAGGTGCTCGGTGAGTTCGTTGATCCGCTCGGTCATCAGCGCGATCTGGACCTCGGCCGAGCCGGTGTCCTTGTCGCCGCGACCGTACTTGCCGATCAGCTCGCTCTTTTTCTCTTTGGTCAGGCTCATCTCGTAACCAAAATCAGTAAAAAAATCGCGCTTTTCAGCGCGACGGACGCTGGAAACTAGCACAGACACGCCTGGCGTCCTCGACGTCGCGGTGCATCTGCGCGACCAGCTCGTCGACGTCGTGGTAGGCGTGCTCGCCGCGGAGCCGCTCGACGAAGGCGACGCGGAGGGTCTTGCCGTAGAGGTCTTCATCGCGGTCGATCAGGTAGGTCTCGATCAGGACTCCGCGGCCGGACTCGAAGGTCGGCCGGACGCCGACGTTGACGGCGGCCGGGACGCCGTTGGCGAAGGCGGCGTAGACGCCGTGACCGGGGTAGGCGAGGCGGTCGTCCGGGACGATGTTCGCGGTCGGGAAGCCGAGCTCCCGCCCGCGCTGGTCGCCCTTGACGACGGTGCCCTCGACCATGAACGGGGCGCCGAGGCAGCGCCGCGCCGCCTCCATCTCACCGGCCGCGACGAGGGCCCGGATTCGGGTCGAGGAGACGATCTCGCCGTCGACCTCGACCAGCGGCACGACCCGGGTCTCGAACTCCGGGCGCGCTTCCAGCATCGCCGGGTCGCCTTTGGCTTTGGCGCCGAAGCGGAAGTTCTCGCCGACCGAGACCCGCTCGGCGGCAAGCTTCTCGACCAGGACGTGCTCGACGAAGTCCTCGGCGGAGCGGCTCGCGAACTCCCGGTCGAAGGGGATCACCACGAGCTCCTGGACGCCCAGCCCGTCAATCACGTCGCGCTTCACCTCGAAGGGCATGATCAGCTTCGGGGTCGCCGCCGGGTGCAGGATTTCAAGCGGGTGAGGGTCGAAGGTGAGGACGGTGTCGGCGCCCTCGATCACCGCCTGGTGGCCGAGATGGACGCCGTCGAAGGTCCCGATCGCGACATTGCGCGGACGCGGCTCGGCGTCGGGGAGCGAGGAGACCTGGATGCTCACCGCAGCGCCTCCGCCGCCGCCGGAACCAGCTCCGCGACCCGGTCCGCCGCCACCTCTTCGCCGGCGTTCTCGACCCGGAAGGGGCCGATCGCGGTGCGGCGCAGGTCCGAGCAGTAGGCGTCCCCGAGCGTCTCGACCAGGGTCCGCACGTAGGTCCCGGCGGAGCATTCGACCTCGAAGTGGGCGAACTCCCCGGCGCTGGAGAGGAGCTGGGCGCGGTGGACCTCGACGTCCCGCTCCGGCGTCTCCACCACCTCGCCGCGGTGGGCCTTCTTGTAGAGCCGCTCCCCGCCCACGCGGACCGCCGAGGTCATCGGCACCCGCTGGCGCACGGTCCCGGTCGGCAGCTCCAGCAACTCGGGAACCCGGCCGGTCTCGGTCAGCTCGCCGTCGGAGTCGCCGGTGCTGGAGCGCCAGCCGAGGCGGGCGGTGGCGAGGTAGGTCTTCGGCAGCCCGATGAGGAAGCGCTGCAGGCGGGTGGCGCGGCCGAGCAGGATCAGCAGCAGGCCGGTGGCGAAGGGGTCGAGGGTGCCGGCGTGGCCGGCTTTGACGCCGCGCTCGCGGCGGACCTTGGCGACGACGTCATGCGAGGTCACGCCCGCCGGCTTGTCGTAGAGCAGAACCGTCCCGGCCTCCCCCGCCATCGTCAGGAACCGAGCTGGGCGGAGACCTCTGCGGTCAGGAACCCGACCAGCTGCTCGAACTCGAGGTCGGTCGAGAAGCCGGCGGCGCGCTTGTGGCCGCCGCCCCCCTGCTCACGGGCGATCGCCGAGACGTCGACCTCGCCGGCGCTGGAGCGGAGGCTGACCTTGCGGGCGGCGCGGCCGCGGTCGCCGAGGTCGCGTATCACGGCGGCGACCTTGACCCCGTCGATCGAGCGCAGGTTGTCGATCAGGCCCTCGGTCATCTCCTCCCCGGCGCCGGTCGCCTCGTAGTCGGCGACGGTGATGTAGCTGATGGCCAATTTGCCGTCGCAGTGGCTGGAGATCCCGTCGAGGGCGCGCGAGACGAGGCGGAGCTTCTCCAGCGGCACGTGCTCGTAGAGGCGGCGGTAGGTTTCGTCGACGCTGACCCCGGCCTCTATCAGGTCGGCGGCGACCCGGTGCGTGTGGGCGTTGGTGTTCTCGTACATGAACTTGCCGGTGTCGGTGATCAGGCCGACGTAGAGCGCGGCGGCGATCTCGGCGGTGATCTCGGCCGCGAGCAGCTTCGCCAGGTCGTAGACGATCTCCGCCGTGCAGGAGGCCTCGACGTCGACCAGGTTGAGGTCGCCGAAGCGGGTGTTGTCGTGGTGGTGGTCGATGTTGATGACGTCGTTGCCGCCCGCGGTCAGCCACTCGACCGGCATCCGGTCGATGTTGCCGCAGTCGAGGAAGATCACGGTGCGGTCCGCCATGTCGGCCGGGGCCTCGTGGAAGACCTCCTCCAGCGGCAGGAAGCGGTACTCGATCGGCAGCGGGAACTCCTTCGCAGCCATGAACATCACCGAGTCCTTGCCGAGCTGGGTGAGGACCTGGTGCAGCCCCAGCAGCGAGCCGAGGGCATCGCCGTCGGGCCCCTCGTGGGCGGTCAGCAGGAAGCGGTCGCGGTCGCGCAGCTCGGCGCCGACCCGCTCCAGGTCGGTGAGGTCCTTGGTCGGGATCTCCGGCACCGAGCTCACTCTCCCTCCTCGAGCAGCTCCGAGATGCGAGCGCCCTTCTCGATCGTGTCGTCGTAGCGGAAGGTAAGCGTCGGAGTCCGCTTCATCCGCGTCTCCGCCGCGATCCGCGACTGGATCACGCCGTGGGAGGAGCGCAGGCCCTCCAGCGTCTCCTCCCGCTCCTCGTCGCTCCCGAGCACGCTGACGAACACCTTGGCGGTGCGCAGGTCGGGGCTGGTCTCGACGGAGGTGACGGTCACGAAGCCGATACGGGGGTCACTCAGATCGTTTGAAATTGCCGCGCCCACGACCTCGCGAAGCACCTCGTTGATGCGTCGCATGCGGGAGCCCGCCATCCTAGGCCGATCCTCACTCGAGGGTCTGCTCGACCTGTTTCGTCTGGAAGAACTCGAGCACGTCGTCCTCCTTGACGTCGGCGTACCCCTCGAGGACGATCCCGCACTCCTGGCCCTCCTCGACTTCCTGGACGTTGTCTTTGAAGCGGCGCAGGGAGCCGAGCTCACCGGTCCAGATCACCGTGCCCTCGCGGATCAGGCGGACGCTGGCGGTGCGGACGGCTTTGCCCTCGGCGACGATGCAGCCGGCGATGCGTCCGACTTTGGAGGCTTTGAAGGTCTGTTTGACCAGCGCCTCGCCGATCGTCTCCTCGACCTCGACCGCGTCCAGCAGGCCCTCCATCGCGTTGCGCAGGTCTTCGGTGATTTTGTAGATGACCGAGTAGGTGCGAACGTCGACGCCCTCGCGCGCGGCGGCGCGTTTGGCGTCGAGCAGCGGGCGCACGTTGAAGCCGATGATGATCGCGTCGGAGGCCGATGCGAGCATCACATCGGACTCGTTGATGCCGCCGGTCTGCGAGTGGATGATGTTGATCGCGACCCGCTCCTGCGGCACCTTCGCGAGCTCGTCCTGGAGCGCCTCCAGGGAGCCGGCGACGTCGGCCTTGAGGACGATGTTGAGCTCTTTGATCTCGCCCTCCTGGGCGCGGGCGAAGACCTCGTCGAGGCTGACCTTGCGGCCCTGGCGACGGGCCAGCGCCTCCGTTTTGAGCCGGTGGGCGCGCTCGCCCGCCATCTGGCGGGCCTGACGGTCGCCCTCGACCGTCTGCACGAACTCTCCGGCGTCGGCGACGCCGTCGAAGCCGAGCACCTCGACCGGCATCCCCGGATCCGCCTCGGTCACCGCTTTGCCGGTGAAGTCCTGCATCGCCCGCACCCGGCCCCACTGGGGTCCGGCGACGAGCGAGTCGCCGACGCGGAGGGTGCCGCGCTCGACCAGGACGGTGACGACGGGGCCGCGCCCGGGGTCGAGCTGGGACTCGATCACGTGGCCGGAGGCGGGAGCATTCGGGTTGGCCGAGAGCTCCTCCAGCTCGGTCACGAGGAGGATCATGTCGAGCAGGTTGTCGAGCCCGTCCTTGGTCTTCGCCGAGACCTCGCAGAAGACGGTGTCCCCGCCCCACTCCTCCGGGGTGATCTCCATCTGGGCGAGCTCGCCGCGGACCTTTTCCGGGTTGGCGCCCTCTTTGTCGATCTTGTTGACGGCGATCAGCATCGGCACGTCGGCGGCGCGGGCGTGGTCGATCGCCTCTTTGGTCTGCGGCATGACGCCGTCGTCGGCGGCAACCACGACCACGACCACGTCGGTGACCTTGGCGCCACGGGCGCGCATCGCCGTGAAGGCGGCGTGGCCCGGGGTGTCGAGGAAGGTGATCGTCTTCTCGTCGTGGTGGACCTGGTAGGCGCCGATGTGCTGGGTGATGCCCCCGGCCTCGCCGGCGGCCACCTCGGTCTCGCGGATCGCGTCCAGGAGCGAGGTCTTGCCGTGGTCGACGTGGCCCATGATCGTCACCACCGGCGGCCGGTCGACCAGGTCCTCGTCGGCGTCGGAGAACTCCGGCTCCTCGGGCTCCTCGTCGGCGGCGTGGACGATCTCGATCTTGCGGTCGTACTCATCGGCGATCGCTTTCACCGAGTCGTCGGTAAGGGTCTGCGTCAGGGTCGCCATCTCGCCCATCATCATCAGTTTTTTGATCACCTCGGCCGGGGCCAGGCCGAGGGATTCGGCGACCTCGCGGACGGTCGCGCCCGAGTTGACTTTGCTCGCCTCGGGCTCGGCCGGCGTCTCGGGCGTCGACGGCGGCTCCTCGAGCAGCGGCCGGCGGCGGCGCCCTCCGCGGCGGCGCGGCGGGCGCTGCGGCGGCGGGCCGCCCCCCTGCTCGCGGCGCGAGGCCTGCGAGTCGATCACCACCCGGCGTTTTTTCGAGGACGCGCCGCCCCCGGCGCCGCCGCCCTGCTGGGGGCCGGCCGGGCGCACCGGTTTGGTTGAGGTGCTGCGAGCTTTCGGCGCCGCGGCTGGTTTGGCCGCGGGCTGCTGCGGGGCGGCTTTCGGTGCCTGCGGCGCGGCTGGTTTCGCGGCCTGCGGGGCGGGCGCTTTCTTCGCCTCGGCGCCGCCGTTGCCCTTCGCGGCGGAGATCGCCTTCAGCGCGTCGGCTTCCTCGACGCTGGAAGCGGCGGCTTTCGCCTCCACCCCGGCCGCCTTCAGGGCGGCCAGCAGCTCTTTGGAGCTGACGCCTTGCGCTTTGGCGATCTCGTGAACCCGTTTCTTGGCCACTAAGCCTGCTCCGCCTCCTCGGGTACCTGCTCTGCTTGCTCAGCTGGCGCTTCTTCGGCGGGAGCGTCCTCCGCGGCCTCGGCGGCTTCGGGGTCATCGCCCAAGGTCTCGCCGCTCACTTCCTCGGCTTCGGTCGCCTCCTGCTGGATGTCCTCTTCGATCGCCTCCTCGGTCGCGACTTCGTCCGCGGTCACCTCCGCGGGAGCATCGTCCTCGGCCGGCTCGACGAATTCGCTCGCGGCACGGTTGACGATCTCTTCGACCTGGCCTTCGTCGGCGTCGGGGTCGGCGAGGATCGCCACCTCGGTCTCGGAGACGTTGGCGAGGATCGCGGTCTGGCTGGTCTCGAAGCGCGAGAGCGCCTGGTGCGGCTCCAGGCCGCAGTAGGTGGAGCCGGGGATCGCCGCGTTCGGGCAGCGGCGGCCGTTCGAGAGCACCGCCATGCAGCGGCCGTCGAAGGTCTCTTCGCCCTCGACCTCGACCTCGTGTTCTTCAGAGGCGAACTCGGTCTCGGACTTGATGTCGACGCGCCAGCCGGTGAGACGGGCGGCGAGGCGGGCGTTCTGGCCGTCGCGGCCGATCGCCAGCGAAAGCTGGTCGTCGGGCACGATCACCGTCGCCTGGCGCTCGTCGTCGTCGACGATCACCTCGCGCACGCGCGCCGGCGAGAGCGCTTTGGCGACGAAGCGGGCGGGCTCGTCGTTGTGGGGGATGATGTCGATCTTCTCGCCGCGCAGCTCGGAGACGACCATGCGGACGCGGGAGCCGCGGGGGCCGACGCAGGCGCCGACCGGGTCGACCCCGTCGGCGTGGGAGACGACGGCGATCTTCGAGCGGTAGCCGGGCTCGCGGGCGACGCCGACGATTTCCACCAGCTTGTCGGCGATCTCCGGCACCTCGAGCTCGAACAGGCTTTTGATCAGCTCCGGGCTGCGGCGGGAGACGACAATCGCCGGCCCTTTGGTCGAGTCGGAGACGTCGGTGATCACGGCCTTGACCCGCATCCCGTGGTCGTAGCGCTCGTTGTAGACCTGCTCCGACTTCGGCAGCAGCGCCTCGACCCGCTCGCGCAGCTGGACCAGCGTGTAGCGCTTGTCGGACTGCTGGATGATCCCGGTGATCAGCTCGCCGACCCGGTCCTGGTACTCGTCGTACATCATCTGCCGCTCGGCCTCGCGGATCCGCTGCAGGATCACCTGCTTGGCGGTCTGGGCGGCGATCCGGCCGAAGTCGTCGGGGGTGACGTCCCTGGTCTCGATCTGGTCCTCGTAGGGGGCGATCATCTCCGGGTCGAGCTCGGGGTCCTCCGGCTCTTTCATCTCCCCGGTCTCGGGATCGATTTCGGGCTCCTCCTGCTGCTCGGCGGCTTCGGCCAGCAGCTTCTCCTCCAGCTCCGGCGGCAGGATCAGTTCGAAGACGCGGAAGTCCCCGGTCTCGTGGTCGAGGTCGACGCGGGCGTATTTGGCGGCACCCGGGGTCTTCTTGTAGGCCGAGAGAAGGGCGTCCTCGAGGGCGTCCATCAACTTGTCGGCGGAGATTCCCTTCTCCTGCTCCAGCGCTTTGACGGCGTCGACGATCTCTTTGGTCACTGCAGGGACTCCTTGCTCTCGGAAGCGGTGGCGTTGCGGCGGTACTTGGGCCCGGGTGAGGAGACCTCAAGCGAATAATCGACCAGAAGGTGCTTCAGGTGGTGGGTCACTCTTTCGCAAAGTGCGAGGTCGACTCCGTTCGGGTGGTCGATGAAGAGGCGCAGGGCGTCGCTCCTCGGTTTCTCGAGGGCGACCAGCTCGACGTCGCCGTCCAGCTCGGACAGCTCCGCTTGGATCTCTTGCTCGGTGGGCTCGTTCATGCCTGGGCGATTCGGGGTGGAGGCGTAAAAAAAGTGGGCCAGGCCCACTTCTCGACACACCTAGAGGACAAAAAAGCTTGCCGCCAGTATAGCCCGCTCAGCCACTCGGCCGGCTTGCTTTCGCCCGCAAGCGGTCGACTCCGTCCAGGATCGCCTCCGCAACAGCGTCCTTGGAGTCGATCGGGACCTCGCTCTCGCCCCCCGCGGTAATCAGGGTGACGGCGTTGCGCTCGCTCTCGAAGCCGATCTCCGGGTTGGAGACGTCGTTGAGGACGATCATGTCCGCGCCCTTGCGCTCGAGCTTGCCGCGAGCGCGCTCGGCCGCCTTCCCCCCGTGCTCGGCGGCGAAGCCAACCACGGTCTGCCCCTCGCGGCGGCGCGAGGAGAGCCCGGCGAGGATGTCCTCCGTCGGCTCCAGCGAGAGCTCCAAGCCGTCTGAGCGCTTCAGCTTCCCCTCGGCGGGCGCGGCGGCGCGGAAGTCGGCGGGCGCGGCCGCCATCAGCAGCACGTGGGTCTTCCCGAACTCCTCCTCGGCGGCGGAGGCGAGCTGGGCGGCGGTCTCGACGTCGATGCGGCGCACCCCGGGGGGTGCGGGCAGGCCGACGTTGGCGGCGAGCATGGTCACCTCCGCCCCGCGCTTTGCCGCGGCGGCGGCGAGGGCGATCCCCATGCGGCCGCTGGAGCGGTTGCCGATGAAGCGGACCGGGTCGATCGGCTCGCGGGTGCCGCCGGCGGTGACCAGGACCCGCAGCCCGTCCCAGGGCCGGTCGCCGGCGGGAAGGGCGGCTTCGACCCGGGCCAGCAGCAGCTCGGGATCGGGCAGGCGGCCGCGGCCGAACTCGCCGCGGGAGGCGAGCTTGCCCTCCTCGGGCTCGATTACCTCCACCCCGCGCTCGCGCAGCGTCGCCAGGTTCGCCTGGGTCGCCGCGTCGGCGTACATGCGGTCGTTCATCGCCGGGGCGAGGAGCCGCGGCGCCGTGCAGGCGAGGAAGGAGGTCGTCAGCATCGAGTCGGCGGCGCCGGCGGCGAGCTTGGAGATCGTGTGGGCCGAGGCCGGCGCGACCAAGTAGGCGTCGCAGCGGCTCGCCAGCTCGAGGTGGCCGATCGGGTCGTGGCCGAGCTGCTCCTCGCCGGGGAAGGCGCCGCGGAGCGGGTCGCGCTCGAACTCGGAGGTCAGCACGGGAGCGCCGACGATGCCCTCGAAGGAGGCGGCGCCGACGAAGCGGGTCGCCGTCTCGGTCATCAGCACACGCACGCCATGGCCGGCCAGCGTCGCCAGCCGGGCCAGCTCGAGCGCCTTGTAAGCGGCGATGCCGCCGCTCACGCCTAGGAGAAGCCGTGCCATCGGCCCCTAATGAAAGCGCCCCGCGGCTGGCGGGGCGCCGACAGGACTAAGTCCGGTACTCGTATTTCAGTTTGCCCTCGGCGAGCTCTTCGAGCGACATCGAGAGGTAGTTCCTCTCGGCGTTGGTCTCGACCATCGGCGGCGGGTACTCCCCGAAACCGCCCTCCCCGAGGTTGTGGAAGTAGCTGTTGATTTGCCGAGCACGCTTGGCCGATACGACAACTGCGGCGTAATGCGAATCGGCGTGCTCCAGAAGCTTGTCTACGCGTGGTTTGATCATCGGCCGCGCAGTCTAGATCATCGGCCCGCGGGGGCCCGGCCGAGCTCGGAGCGGACGATGCCGATCAGCTCCTCCGCCGCCCGCGAGACCTCGTCGTTGACGACGCAATGGTCGAAGTCCCCCTGCGCCGCCAGCTCCTGCTCGGCCACCTTGAGGCGGTCGTCGATTGCCTCGGCGGAATCGGTGCCGCGGCCGGAGAGCCGCTGGCGCAGCACCACCGGGTCGGGCGGGGCAATGAAGATCTGGACCGAGTCCATGTCCGTGGCGCGCACCTGCTGGGCGCCCTGCACCTCGATCTCCAGGACCACCGAGTGGCCCGCCGCGAGCCGCCGTTCGACCTCACTGCGCAGCGTCCCGTAGCGGTTGCCGCTGTAGGTGGCGAACTCGAGGAAGTCGTCTTCCTCTTTGCGCTGCTCGAACTCCTCCGGGGTGAGGAAGTGGTAATCGCGGCCGTCGGTCTCCCCCTGCCGCGGCGAGCGCGTCGTTGCCGAGACCGAGAGCTCGAGATCCGGCACCTCCTTCAGCAGCTCCCTGATCAGGGTTCCCTTCCCGACCCCCGAAGGACCGGTGATGACGAAGACCTTGCTGGCCATGCGGCCGCGGATGATTACCGCTGCGGCGGTCGTCAGCGGCGAAGCTGACTGATCAGCTCGGCGCGCTGGCGCTCGGAGAGGCCGCCGATCGTCTTCGACGGGGAGATTCGGCACTGGTTGAGGATCCGGTTCGTCTTCACCCGGCCGTACTTGGGAACGGCGAGGAGCATGTCGAAGACCTTGGCGGTGAGGACGTACTCCGGGGGGTCCAGCAGGACCGTCTGGATGCTGGCCCGGTTTGCCTTCAGGTCCTTCTTCAGCTTCGCCCGCGCGGTGCGGATGTCGTTCGCCCGCTTCAGCGCCTCCATTCTCTGGTCGAGGGACCGTTCGGGGGCGGCGAGCGAAGATTTGACTGACGAGGCCGTCATGTGGGCGGCGAGTATAGCCGCGGCTCGGAGGTGCGCAAGGCGACTTCCACCAAATCTTCCAAAATTCGCCTCAACCTCTAGTCGAGGTCGAGCACCGCTAGGCGTGGCGGCGTTTCCGACACGCCGGTTTCCAGCCCATTTGCTATCCGAGCGCCCGCCCGCGGGTCCCGAAAGTTCTCCGTTCCCACGGCCACCAGCGTCGCCCCTGCGGCCAGGAATTCCATCGCGTCGGCCCCATTGGACACCCCGCCCATACCAATCAAAGGCAGTTCGACAGCGGCTCGAACGGCTCGCAGCTGCTGCAGCGCAATCGGCCTCACCGCAGGCCCGGACAGGCCTCCGTGGCCTGCGGCCAGCGCCGGCTCCCGGGTAACCGGGTCGATCGCGCTGGCCTTCAGCGTGTTGATCAAAGACACCGCGTCTGCCCCGCCACCCTCGGCCGCGAGGGCGACCGCCTCGGGGTTGGCGACGTTCGGAGTCAGCTTCACGACCAGCGGCTTCTCGGTCAGCGGCCTCAGCGCTTCCAGCAACGCCTCCGTCTCGTCCGGATTCTCGCCGACGATCAGTCCCGAGTGAACGTTCGGGCAAGAGACGTTCAACTCGATCGCCGCCACCTCGTCCCGATCAGCCACCTCCCGAACCAACCGCGAGAACTCCTCCCGGTTGGTAGCCATGACCGACACGATCAGAGGAACCGGCAGTTTCGCCAATTCCGGCAGGTCATCCGCCAAGAATCCCTCCAGCCCCTTGTTCGGTAAGCCGATCGAGTTGATCATCCCCGCGGGCGTCTCCCAGATCCGCTGCGGGGCATTGCCGGCGCGCGGCTCCGGGGTGATCGTCTTCGAGACGAAGGCGGAGAAGGGGAAGTCTTCGAGGAGCTCGTCGCCGAAGACCTTGCGAGCGGCGATCGCGTCGTAGGTGCCCGAGGCGTTGATGATCGGGTGGGCGAGGTCGATGCCGCAGACCTCGAGCGCTGCTGGGCCGGCGGGTCCTGTCGCTGATTTGGTTCCACCATCCCTGCGCTGCAGTAGCTGCTCGGGATGGTCCCCCAAATCCGCGCCACCCTCCGGCAGGGAGCCGGTGATGGGACCGTCAACACAGAGGCGGAGGTAACCACCGCCCGGCTTCGGCACTGCGCAGCCGAAGCAGGCGCCGAAGCCGCAGGCCATCGGGGACTCCTCCGCCAATTGGTAGCTGACCTCGCGCTCCTGGCAGAGCATCGCTACGGCCTCGAGCATCGCCGGGGGGCCGCAGGAATACACCACCGCGGAAGTGCGGTCGTCGCCTTCCAGCATCTTCAGCAAAAGGTCCGTGACGAAGCCTTCATGGCCCGCGTGGCCGTCCTCGGTGGCGAGGCGGACGTCGGGGCAGAGGGTGCCGCCGGCGCAGAAGAGCTCCTCGAGGCCGCCGGAGTGCTCCTGGTTGCGGAAGCCGAGGAGGACGCGGAGGGGGATGCCTTTCTCCACCAGGCGGCGGCGCCAAATGGCCATCGGGGCGATGCCGATGCCGCCGCCGACGAGGATCGCGCCTGCGGCCTCTGGGTTGACCTGCTTCGGCGTGGAGAAGGAGTTGCCCAGAGGGCCGGCGATCCAGACGTTCTCGCCGGGCTCCAGCTCGCAGAGGCGGTCGGTGCCGGGACCGACGCCCTCGACGAGGAAGTCGAGCCGGACGCCTTCCTTGGCTGGGGCAGTCTCGGCGATCGAGATCGCCCTCGGCAGGAAGGGCCTGCCTCCGCCCTCCCCCCAGCTTCTCTCGCTGGCGAGCATGTAGAACTGGCCCGGCTCGGGTGCGGGGCCCGCGCGGTCGATCAGGGAGAAGATCCGGTAGCCGCCGGAGACCTGGTTCTCCGCGACCTCGCAGAGCCGGCGACCGAACGGCGCGGTCATCGCGCCTCCGCGGCCTTCACCTGTCCGGCGTGGATCTCCTGCAGCGAGCGGACCTCGGCGTCGCCCTGCTTGCCGGCGGCGATCGCACGGGCGGCGGCGGTCGCGCCGGTCATCGTCGTCACGCAGGGGATCCCCTGGCGGACGGCGGCGGTGCGGATCTCGTAGCCGTCGGTGCGGGCGCCGGAGCCGGTCGGGGTGTTGATCACGAGGTCGCATTCGGACTTGCGGATCAGGTCGAGGACGTGCGGCGAGCCTTCCTGCAGCTTGTTTATCCGCGTCACCGGCACCCCCATCCGCTCGATTGCCTGTGCGGTTCCGTGGGTAGCAATGACCTCGAAGCCCAAGTCGTGGAATCGGGTGGCGAGCTGGGTGGCGGCGGCCTTGTCGGTATCGGTGACGGTTATGAACACCGACCCCGACTCCGGCAGCCGCACCCCGGCCGCCGCCTGGGCCTTGCCGAAGGCGGTCGGAAAGTCCTCGGCGATTCCCATCACCTCGCCGGTGCTCTTCATCTCCGGCCCCAGGACCGAGTCGGCGCCGGCGAAGCGGGCGAAGGGCAGGACCGCCTCCTTGACGCTGACGTGCTCGGGCAGGCCCTCGGGCAGCTCCTGGTCGGCCAGCTTCTCCCCCAGCATCAGCCGCGCGGCGACCTTCGCCAGCGGCACCCCGATCGCCTTGGAGACGAAGGGGACGGTGCGGGAGGCGCGCGGGTTGGCCTCGATCACGTAGAGCTCGCCGCCGGCGACCCCGTACTGGATGTTGATCAGGCCGATCACCCCGAGCTCGAGCGCGATCCGCTCGCTGGTGGCGCGGATCTTCTCCAGCATCTCCTCGCCGAGGCTGAGTGGGGGGATCACGCAGGCCGAGTCGCCGGAGTGGACGCCGGCCTCCTCGACGTGCTGCATGATCCCGGCGACGTAGACGTCGGTGCCGTCGCCGAGGGCGTCGACGTCGACCTCGATCGCGTTCTCGAGGAAGCGGTCGAGCAGCAGCGGGTGCTCCTGGTCGGCCTTGACGTGCTTGGCGAGGTAGGCCTGGAGGTCCTCGGTCGAGTAACAGATCTCCATCGCGCGGCCGCCGAGCACGTAGGAGGGCCGGACGAGAAGCGGGAAGCCGACCCGTTCGGCGACCGCGGTCGCTTCCTCGGCCGAGAAGGCGGTGCCGTAGGGCGGCGCCTCGACGCCGAGCCGCTCCAGCAGCTCGCCGAAGCGCCCTCGGTCCTCGGCGAGATCGATCGCGTCGACCGGCGTCCCCAGCAGCGGCACCCCGGCTTCTTCCAGCTTCCGAGCGAGCTTCAGCGGCGTCTGGCCGCCGAACTGGACGATCACGCCCTCCGGGCGCTCCTGCTCGCAGACCGCGAGCACGTCCTCGGCCGTCAGCGGCTCGAAGTAGAGGCGGTCGGAGGTGTCGTAGTCGGTCGAGACCGTCTCCGGGTTGCAGTTGACCATCACCGCGTCGCGGCCGAGCTCCCGTGCGGTCATCGCTGCGTGGACGCAGCAGTAGTCGAACTCGATCCCCTGGCCGATCCGGTTCGGGCCGGCGCCGAGGATGACGACCGAGTCGTTGTCGCCGCGGCGGATCTCACTGGCCGGCGGCGAGCCGTCGTGGCGTGGGCGCTCGTGGCCGGAGTAGTAGTAGGGCGTCGCGGCCTCGAACTCGGCGGCGCAGGTGTCGACCGCCTTGTAGGTGCGGGCGAGGCCGTCGGTGCCGTCGCCTTCAGAGGCGAGCGCCTGCAGCTCCCGCAGGAACCAGCGATCGACCATGCAGGCCTCGTGGACGGCGTCGACCTCGAGGCCCCGCTCGAAGGCAGCGAGGACGAGGTCGAAGCGCTCGGCGCTCGGGACCGCGATCTTCGCCAGCAGGTCCTCGTCGGACTCGGGGACCTCCGGGGCGCTGTCGAGCTCCCGCGAGCGCATCGCCTTGGCGAAGGACTCGCGGAAGGTGCGGCCGATCGCCATCGCCTCGCCGACGCTCTGCATGTAGGTCGAGAGGCGGCCCTCGGAGCCGGGGAACTTCTCGAAGGCGAAGCGCGGGATCTTGGTGACGACGTAGTCGATCGTCGGCTCGAAGGAGGCCGGCGTGGCGCGGGTGATGTCGTTGGGAATCTCCTCCAGCGCGTAGCCGACCGCCAGCTTCGCCGCCATCTTCGCGATCGGGAACCCGGTCGCCTTCGATGCCAGCGCCGAGGAGCGGGAGACGCGCGGGTTCATCTCGATGACGACGATCTCGCCGGACTCGGGGTCGACCGCGAACTGGACGTTGGAGCCGCCGGTCTCGACCCCGATCGCCCGGATCACCTTGATCGCCTGGTCGCGGAGGTCCTGGTAGAGCGGGTCGGTCAGCGTCTGCGCCGGGGCGACGGTGACCGAGTCGCCGGTGTGGACGCCCATCGGGTCGACGTTCTCGATCGAGCAGATGATCACCACGTTGTCGTTGCGGTCCCGCATCACCTCGAGCTCGAACTCGCCCCAGCCGATCACCGACTCCTCGACCAGGACCTGGTTGATCGGGCTCGCCGCGAGGCCCTCGGAGACGACCTGGCGCAGCTCGGTCTCGGTACGGCCGATGCCGCCGCCCTGGCCGCCCATCGTGAAGGCGGGCCGGACGATCGCCGGCAGGGTGATGTCGCCGCCGGCCAGCTTCGCCTCCATCTCCGCCACGCTCTCGACGATGACCGACCACGGAACCCGGATTCCAGCCTCCTGCATCGTCGTGCGGAACTTCTCGCGGTCCTCGGCGCGGCTGATCGACTCGGCATTGGCGCCGATCAACTCGACCCCGAGCCGCTCCAGGGTCCCGTCCTGGTCCAACGCCATCGCGATGTTGAGCGCGGTCTGGCCGCCGAGGGTCGGCAGCAGCGCGTCGGGCTGCTCCTTTTCGAGGATCTTCGTCACCGGCCCGGGCAGCAGCGGCTCGATGTAGGTGCGGGTGGCGAACTCGGGGTCGGTCATGATCGTCGCCGGGTTGGAGTTGACGAGGACGACCTCGTAGCCCTCCTCGAGCAGGACCTTGCAGGCCTGGACGCCGGAGTAGTCGAACTCGGCCGCCTGGCCGATCACGATCGGCCCGGAGCCGATCAGGAGGATCTTCTGGATGTCCTCGCGTTTAGGCACTCTCGACCTCCCGCGCCCCTGCCAGGCGCCTCTCCAGGTTTTGACGGACCGATGCCCACTCGTCGTCGACGATCGAGAAGTAGGCGGAGTCGCGGACCCCGGTTCCCGGCATCAGCATGTGCTTGCGGAAAATGCCCTCGAACTTCGCCGGCAGCGCTTCCATCGCCCCGCGGGAGCGCTCGTTGCGGGCGTCGGTCTTCAGCTCGACCCGCATGCAGCCGAGCTCCTCGAAGGCGAAACCGAGCATCAGCAGCTTCGCCTCGACGTTGGCGCCGGTCCGCCAGGCCGCGGGGGTGAGCCAGGTCCAGCCGATCTCGACCCCGTCGTGGATCGGTCGCGGGGCGAGGTAGGAGGAGCTTCCGAGCGGCGAGCCGTCGGCCCTGAGCGTCGCGTAGGCGTGCTCGTCTCCCATCTTGCGGGCGAGCAGACGGCCGTCGAACCACTGATCGAAGCCATCCTCGGATTCGGTGACGCGGCGGTCCATCCAGTGCCAGATCTCGGGGTGGCCGGCGACCGAGCGGAGCGGCTCGCGGTGCTCCTCGACCAGCGGCTCGAGGTGGACGAGACTACCCTCGAGCGGAACCTCCGGCGGCGGCCAGATCATGCCGCCAGCTCCAGGAACCGGTCGAAGAGGTGGCGGGCGTCGTGGGGGCCGGGGCCGGCCTCGGGGTGGTACTGGACGGTGGCGCCGGCGACGTCGCGCAGCACCAGCCCCTCGACCGTGCGGTCGTAGAGGTTCAGCTGCGAGAGCTCGGCGACGCCGAAGTCGGTCTCCCAGCGGACCGGCTCGTCGCCCTCGATCTTCGGCTCGCCGCTTGGGCCGACGACGGCGAAGCCGTGGTTCTGCGAGGTGATGTCGATCCTCCCCGTCTCCAGGTCCTTGACCGGGTGGTTGGCGCCGCGGTGGCCGAAGGGCAGCTTGTAGGTCTCGAGCCCGACGGCGCGACAGAGCAGCTGGTGGCCGAGGCAGATCCCGAAGACCGGCTTCTGGCCGAGAACGCCGCGGACGGTCTCGACTACGTAGTCGAGGGCAGCGGGGTCGCCGGGGCCGTTGGCGAGGAAGACGACGTCGGGATCCTCGGCGAGGACCTCCTCGGGGCTGCTGGTGCAGGGCAGCAGCGTCAGCCGGCAGCCGTGCTCGCGCAGCTGGCGGACGATGCTGAGCTTGACACCGGTGTCGATCCCGACCACGTGCGGCCCCTCCGCCTCGAAGCGAATCGCCTCACCGGGGGTGACGGTGCGGGCGAGGTCGGTGCCGGCCATCGAGGGCTCGCCGTCGATCCGCACGCGCGCCTCGGCTTCCGGCGTCGCCGCCGGGAAGATGCCGCCGCGCATCGAGCCCTTGTCGCGCAGGTGGCGGACCAGGGCCCTGGTGTCCACTCCGGAGACCGCGGGGACGCCGCAGTCGCCGAGCCAGTCGAGCCAGCCGCCCTCGGCGGTGGCGACGTCTTCGCCGTTCTTGGCGTCGCGCATGACGACACCGCGGGCGTGGATGCGGTCGGACTCCATCGCCGTCGCCGAGACCCCGTAGTTGCCGATCAGCGGGTAGGTGAAGACGATGATCTGGCCGGCGTAGGAGGGGTCGGTGACGGACTCCTGGTAACCGGTCATCGCCGTGTTGAAGACGACCTCGCCGGTGACGGCGCCGTCGGCACCGCAGGAGAGCCCGTCGAGGCGAGTCCCGTCCTCGAGCAGGAGATAAGCGCTCACGAGGCAACTCCGAGGGAGAAGCTGCGGAGGCGGAAAGCGACCTGGCCGGCGGCGACCGTCATCAGCACCCGGCCGGTAAGGGTCTGGCCGGCGCACCAGGAGTTGGCGGAGCGGCTCTCGTAGCCGTCCTCCCCCACCGTCCACTCGGCCCCGAGGTCGCAGAGGACGACGTTCGCCTCCGAGCCGGGCGCCAGGCTCGGGCGCTCGAGGTCGAAGGGCCCGGCGCCGCCCCCCATCCGCTCGACCAGCAGGCCAAGGTCGATGACGCCGGGCAGGACCAGCTCCGTGTGCAGTGCCGCGAAGGCGGTCTCGAGGCCGGTCACCCCCATCGCCGCCTGCTCGAAGGGCACGTCCTTTTCCTCCGGCTGGTGGGGGGCGTGGTCGGTGGCGATGCACTCGATCGTGCCGTCGCGCAGGCCTTCGACCAGCGCCTGGCGGTCGCGCTCTTCGCGCAGCGGCGGGTTCATCTTCGCCCGGTGGGGGTCGAGACCGCGGACGGCCTCGTCGGTGAGGCAGAGGTGGTGCGGGCTCGCCTCGGCGCTGATCTGCACCCCCGCGGCCTTGGCGGCGCGGACGACCCCGACCGACTCGGCGGCGGAGAGGTGCTGGACGTGGATGCGGGCGCGCTCGTAGCCGGCGAGGCCTGCGTCGCGGGCGACCATCGTCGACTCCGAGACCGAGGGGATGCCGGCGAGGCCGAGGACGGCGGAGACCGGCCCCTCGTGCATGACGCCATCGCGGGAGAGCGCCGGATCCTCCTCGTGCAGGGCGATGTTGCCGCCGCAGAGGTGCTGGTACTGGAGGGCGCGGCGCATCAGGCCGGCGTCGACGATCGGCAGTCCGTCATCGGAGAAGCCGAGGGCGCCGGCTTCGCGCAGCTCGACCATCTCGGTCAGCTCCTCGCCCTTCATCCCTTTGCTGACCGTGGCGAGGAAGCCGACGGGGACCGAGGCGCCGGCGCGGGCCTGCTCGCGCAGGGCGGCGACGTCGGCGGCCGTGGAGACCGGCGGCGAGGTGTTGGCCATCGCGATGATCCCGCAGTAGCCGCCGGCGGCGGCGGCCCGGGTTCCGGTTTCGACGTCCTCCTTGTGCTCCTGGCCGGGCGTGCGGAGGTGGACGTGGGGGTCGAAGAAGGCCGGGAAGGCGTGCAGCCCCTCGGCCTCGACCACCTCGGCCCCGTCGGTGTCGGCCTCGCCGGGGCTGGCGAGGGCGGCGATCGTCCCCTCGCGTATCACGACGTCATGGATCGCGTTGATGTTTGCGACCGGGTCGAGCACGGTCGCCCGCCGCAGGACCAGGTGCGCGTTCTCGCCCGAGCGGACGTCGAGGAGATCGGTGAGGCTCATGCGGAGGTCCCGATCGGGGTCGGCCTGCTGCCTTCACCCTCGCCGCTGGGGGCGCCTTCGGCGCCGGCGAGGAGCTCGTAGAGGATCGCCATCCGCACCACCAGGCCGGCGGCGACCTGCTCCGTGATCAACGACTGCGGCGAGTCGATCGCCTCGCCGGAGAGCTCGACGCCGCGGTTTACCGGCCCCGGGTGCATCAGCAGCTGGCGCGGCTCGAGGCGGCGGCTGTCGATCTGGAAGCTCGCCGCGTACTCCCGCAGGGAGGGGACGAAGCTCTCGCTCATCCGCTCCTTCTGCATCCGCAGCGCGTAGACGACGTCGGCCTCCTCGACTCCGTCGAGGTTGTAGGAAACCTCGCAGCCGAGCTCCTCGATCCCGCGAGGGATCAGGGTCGGCGGCCCGCAGACGGTGACCTCGGCGCCCATCCGGGTGAAGGCGATCAAGTTGGAGCGGGCGACACGGCTGTGGAGGACGTCGCCGACGATCCAGATCCGGATTCCCTCCAGCGAGCCGAGCTTGCGGCGCAGGGTGTAGACGTCGAGCAGCGCCTGGCTCGGGTGCTCGTGCTTGCCGTCGCCGGCGTTGACGACCGCGGCCGTGGTCCAGCCGGCGACCATCTGGGCGGCGCCGGCGTAGGGGTGGCGGATCACGATCGCGGCCGGGTCGTAGGCGGAGAGGGTGGCGACCGTGTCCTTCAGCGACTCCCCCTTCTCGACCGAGGAGCCGGCGGCCTTGACCGAGACGACGTCGGCGGAGAGGCGCTTGGCGGCGAGGTCGAAGGAGCTCGAGGTGCGGGTGCTCGACTCGTAGAAAAGCGAGACGACGGTGCGGCCGCGCAGGGTCGGCACCTTCTTGATGTCGCGGCGGCCGACCTCGGCGAAGCTCTCGGCGCGGTCGAGGATCCCCTCGATCTCCTCGCGGGAGAGCTGCTCGATCGAGAGCAGATGCTTCATCGGCCCACCTCCACGGGGTCGGGTTCGGAGATCGTGACGCCGTCTGCCCCGTCGACCTCCTCGAGGCGGACGTTGACCCGCTCCTCGCGCGCGGTCGGCAGGTTTTTGCCGACGTAGTCGGGGCGGATCGGCAGCTCGCGGTGGCCGCGGTCGCAGAGGACCGCGAGCTGGACGCGCTGGGGACGGCCGTAGTCGAAGAGGGCCTCGATCGCGGCGCGGACGGTGCGGCCGGTGTAGAGGACGTCGTCGACGAGGACGACGGTGCGGTCGGAGAGGTCGAAGTCGATGTGGGAGGCGTGGACGACCGGCTGGGCCGCGGGCGCCTTGGCGCCGACGTCGTCGCGGTAGAAGGAGATGTCGAGGTCGCCGATCGGCAGCTCCGAGCCGGTCAGCTCGCCGAGGAAGACGTGGAGGCGGCGGGCCAGCACGGCGCCGCGGGTGTGGATGCCGACCACCGCCAAGCGATCCGAATCCGGGTTCTTCTCGGCGATCTCGTGGGCGATCCGCCGCAGCGTCCGCCTCAGATCATCGTGCTCCAGCACGACCTTCTCGTTCACCTCGGTTGCTTCCTTCCTGGCCTCACAGGACCTGGTTAAAGGACGGCCTCACAGTAGCAACGCTCGCGGCGGGGGGCACGAGCAGGCCCCCTCCCGGGGCAACAGCTGGGGGGCCCCGTGAGGGGGCCTACTCGTGCCCTTGCCGGTCGGCAGCTCCGTTCGGGATGAGATGGGGGTCGCCTCGCTCGGGGAAGGGGAGTTCGACGACGTCGAAGTCTTTCGGGGCGATGGTCGGCCCGAAGACGTCCTTCGCCTCCTCGATCACCTTGCCGACGTGGTAGCGGGAGGAGATGTGGACGAGCGCGAGCAGCTTCACGTGCGCCTCGGCGGCGACCGCGGCGGCCTGCCCGATGGTCGAGTGCCCGGTCTCGGCGGCGCGCTGGGTCTCCTCCTCGGCGAAGGAGGCGTCGTGGATCAGCAGGTCGGCGTCGGCCGCGGCGGAGACGGTGGCGGGGCTGGGCGCGGTGTCGCCGGTGATCACGATCGTGCGGCCGGGCCGGCTCTCCCCCATCACCTGGTCGGGAGTTACCGGTCCCGAGTCGCCCTCGACGGTTTCGCCCCGCTGGAGCGCCGCGTACGCGGGTCCTTCAGGCACCCCCGCGGCTGCGGCGGCTGCGGGATCGAAACGCCCCGGCCGCTCCGCCTCGACCAGCGCGTAGCCGTTGGCGCGCGTGGTCCGATGGGAGGCTTCGAACGGCAGCACCTCGTAGCCATCATGAGAAACGGCATCTCCCGGCCCGACCTCGATCAGGTCGAGGCTGAATCCCAGCCGCCCGATCAAGGGCGAGAAGACCTGGAACAGCTCCGTCAGTCCCGGCGGCCCGTAGATCTTCAGCGGCACCCGGCGATCGGTCAGGTCGTAGGTCTTCAACAGCCCCGGCAGCCCCAGCACATGGTCCGCATGGAAGTGCGTCAGGTAGATCTCGTCCGCCTGAACCAGCCCCAGCGAACGCTGCATCTGCCGCTGCGTCCCTTCCCCGCAGTCGATGAGCAACCGCTCCCCCCCGCGCGCCACCAGCACGCTGGCCGTCGAGCGCCGCGCCGAAGGCACCGAGCCCCCGGTTCCGAGAAAAGTCACCGCCAGATCCATCGGCGGCGAGCCTACGCGAAGTTCAGCTCGGGTTCCGCCGCGAGATCGCCCACCTTGAACTGATCTCGAAGCGACTCCGGACTCCATCGATCGATCTCGTACTCAGCCGCATAACGAATCAGGCGTCGCTGGTTGTTCCGAGTTGGCTCGAGCCGCAAGCGGCCCTCGAACGCCGCAACGGCATCGATTGGCACCAGATAGACCTGGGAAGTCGGAGGAAAGTAGACGCCGAAGATGTCGGCGAGCCCCACATAAGACTTCGGGCCACTGCCGTGGTCGGTCGACCGGCTGTTGAAGACCACGCAGCCCTGAAGTGGCCAGGCTCGCTTGCATTGAACTCGAAGGAACTCGCGCTCGCGTAGGTCGACAACAAGGTCATAGGGCTGGCCCTCTCCAAATGGAACCGCTACCTCATAGCCCCGCTGCACAAGGGCGCTGAGAACCATCGCCTCAGCCTCGTTCCCTCTCTTCGCACTCGACATGGACAGTAATTTATTGTCTGTATCAGACAGAAAACAGCCAACAGCAGAGAGTCGTCGCGAAGGTCTAAGCTGCGGACACGCGCCCGTAGCTCAGCTGGATAGAGCGACAGCCTCCGGAGCTGTAGGCCACAGGTTCGAATCCTGTCGGGCGCGTGTCTTGCTGCTCTAGTGCTCGGCGGCTTTGAACCTTGCTCGCCACTCGCCGGCGTCGAACTCGGCCGGGTCGGTTTCCGCCAGGAAGCGTTCGAGGACGGCGATGAAGCGGCCGGGGCGCTCGAGCTGGGGGACGTGGCCGGTGTCCTCGAAGATCTCGAGGTGGCTGTCGGGGAGCTGGGCGTGGAGCTCGCGGGCGTGGTCGGCGGGGATGATCGGGTCGTTCTCGCCCCAGACGATGAGCAGGGGGAGGGTTTCGGCGAGGTAGAGCTTGTCGAGGGCGCCGACGCGCTGGCCCTCCATGCCGACGACCGACCGCAAGGTGGCGACGAAGGCCTTGCGGCGGTCGGGGTCGGTGAGGGTCGCGTAGCCGCGGGTAACTTCAGCGAGGTCGGTGTTGGGGCGCAGGCCGAGCAGGCCGAGGCCGCGGCCGAGGACCGAGCCGACCCTGCTCCCCACCCCCGCCGTTGCCGAGATGAAGAGCTCGGCGCCGGGGAGCGCCGCCGCCCGCAGGATCGGGCTGACGTCGGGGCCGAGGCCGCCACTGGATACCAGGACCAGGCGCTCGACCATCTCCGGGAACTGGTAGGTGAACTGCATCGCGACGCCGCCGCCGAGCGAGTGGCCGACCAGAGTCGCCCGCTCGTGGCCGAGCGTCAGCATCAGGTCGCGCAGGGCACTGGCGAGGGCGCCGAGCGAGTAGTCGCCGCCGCCCGGGGCCGAGGAGCCGTGGCCGGGGAAGTCAGGGGCGATCACGGTGTGGTTGATCGCCAGCGGCTCGATCACCGCTTCCCAGTTGGCGCAGGTCCCCGCCATCCCGTGGATCAGCAGCAGCACCGGGCCGGAACCGGCTTCGATGAAGTTCATCGGCCGCCCGTGGACCTCGACCGCGCGGGGCCGCACCTCGGTCATCTTCAGCCGTGTGACTTTCCCTGCCACGGGGGGAACGTACCCCGAACGGCGGTCGAGGTATCGCAGGCGGGCGATTCCGTCACCGATTCCAATACTGTCGCGCTGTGAGCGCCGCCCCCCAAGGGACCTCCGCCGACGACTCCCGCCCGCCCCGCGGCGCCCTGATCGTGATCGCGATCGGGCTCGTCGCCTGCCTCGTCGCCGCCCTCGCCAGCACCGGCAAGGACGAGGGCGAAGCCGCCAGCCTCGAATGGGTGCAGTCGGCCAAGGGTCCGGACTCCAGCGCCGTGCCCGTACCCGGCGGCACGGGCGAGATGCAGCTCACCGACACCAACATCCGCGCCACCGGCACCAACGTCAGCGGCTACTCGCTCTACATCGTCTCCACGGTCTTCAACGTCACCGCTGGGGCGCCGATCGCCGACAGCAGCGTCCTCTGCGCGATCAAGGCGCCGAAAGGCACCGAAGTTGCCCAGAGCGGCGGCGACTTGCGGGCGACCTACCCGCGCTCCTCTGAAAGCGGCATCTACAGCCAGGAAGTGCCGGAAACGGTGCTGATGGACTTCAGCTCCCACGGCGGCGAACTCGCCTCGCTCGAAGTCCCCGACCGGCCCCAGCGCTTCACGACCGAAAAGGGCGTCAAGGTCGAATGGCCCGAATTCAAGATCGGCGAAGAGCGGATCGAATACGCGATCGCCGGCAAGCCGAAGCAGGGCCTATCGCTCCCCTTCTTCACGGTGTGGCGGACCACCGACGTCCCCTCCGCGAAGTTCCGCTGCACCCTGAAGACCCGCTCCGGCGAAGAAGCGACGGTGCAGACCCATGCCGCGCTGGCGGAACGCTCGCCGCCGATCGACGAAGAAGCCGAAGAACTCAAAGCCGAAGAACGCGAAGAAGCCGAAGAAGAATCCGGCTCCGGCGACGAAGCGGAATAGCCAGTCCTCCTAGGCGTCGAGCGTCGTCTGCGGCGCCACCAGCAGCTCCGGCCCCTCGGCCGCCGTCCCTTTGCCGACCTTATTCAGGGCGGGGTTCGCCGGGGCGCCGGACATCCGCCCGGCGTCGAGCGGACCGCACATCGCCACCGCGTCCTCGGCGCTCAGCTTCGGGTCCAGCCAGGCCGCCTCGGCCTCGGGACTGGGCAGGATCGCCGGCATCCGGTTATGAACCGGGGCGACGACCTCGTTTGGGGTGGTCGTCACCAGCGTGCAGGTGTAGAGGTAGCCGTCGTCATAGCCGCGCTCCTCGGGATCGGGCCACTCCTTACGGGTGCAGAGGCCGGCGAAGGCGAACGGCTCGCCGCCGTCGACCTGGAAGTGCCAGGGCTGGCGCGGCTGCTTCGGGTCCTCGGCCTTCATCCACTCGTAGAAGCCGTCGGCGACGATCAGGCAGCGGTGGCGGTACTTGTCGAGCAGCGGCCCGTAGGCGCGGCTCTTGATCAGGTTCTCTTTTTTCGCGTTGATCATTCGGTAGCCGACCTTGAGGTCCTCGGCCCAGACGGGGACCAGGCCCCAGCGCATCAGCCGTGCCTCCCGCACCCCCTGCTCGGCCTCCTCGGGCTCGGGCGAGGCGCGGACGACCAGCACCTCCTGGGTCGGGGCAACGTTGAAGCGACCGAACCCGGGCGGCGCTTTCGCCTCTCCCCCGTCCTTGGCGCTCTCCTTCGCCGGTGCACCCGCCCCGCTTCGCTCCAGGGCTTTTTCCAGCTCGACCTCGAAGCGGTCGGCGATCTTCTTCGTGTCCTTGGTCGTGTTGGTGAAGCGCCCGCACATGGGCTTCACCCTAGCCGGCCGCGGCGGTCGTCTCCGGGCGCAGCTCGGCGTGGTCGCGATACCAGTCGAGGGTGCGGATCAGGCCGTCACGCAGCTCGACCTCGGGCGCCCAGCCGGTCGCCTCCCGCAGCTTCGTCGAGTCGACGAACTGGCGGTCGATCTCGCCGTCGGGGTTGCCGGTGCCGAGGTATTCCGGGCTGAGGTCGGTGCCCGAGACCGCGACGATCGTCTCCAGCACCTCGGCGACCGAGATTGGCCGCTCGCCGCCCGCGTTGAATGCCTCCCCCGCGCCCGGGCCGCCGGCCCCGACCGCGCTCTCGACCGCGAGGTAGGCGGCGACCGCGTCGGCGACGTAGAGGAAGTCCCGTTCGGGGCTGCCGTCGGAGCGGATCTGCGGGCGGCGACCGTCGAGGACGGCGGCGATCGCCTCCGGGATCAGGCGCGAGAAGTTAGGGTCGCCGCCGCCGTAGATGTTGGCGAAGCGGGTGACCGCGACCGGCAGGTCGTAGGCGGGGCGGTAGCTGAGGGCGATCGCGTCGGCGGCCGCCTTGCTCGCCTCGTACGGCGAGGCCGGGTTGAGGCGCATGTCCTCGCGGTAGGGCAGCACCTCGCTGGGACCGTAGGCCTTGTCGGAGGAGGCGACGATCACGGCCGGGACGTCAGCACGGCGGCAGGCCTCGAGCAGGCTCCAAGTGCCGCGGACGTTGACTTCGAAGGTCTGGGTCGGGTCGGCCATCGCCGGTCCGACCAGGGTCTGGGCGGCGAGGTGGAAGACGGCGTCGAACTCGCCGGCGACGACCGCCGCGTCGACCGCGGCGGCGTCGCGAAGGTCGGTTTCCAGCAGCTGCACGTCGCCGGCGATCCCCTGCAGGGCGAGGCCGGAGTTGGGAGGCGGAGCCAGGTCGAGGACGCTGACCACGTCGCCGCGTTCGAGCAGCGCCCGGGCCAGGTTGGAGGCGACGAAGCCGTGGCCGCCGGTCACCAGCGAGCGCTTCACGCCTCCACCGCCGCCGCGTCCCAGATCCGCCAGGGCGCGCGGCCGGCGGTCCAGAGGTCGTTGAGGACGACCGCGTCCTTGTAGGTGTCCATGCAGTCCCAGAAGCCCTCGTGGCGGAAGGCGCGCAACTGGCCCTCGGTGGCGAGGCGCGAGAGCGGCTCGCGCTCGAGCACGCTGTCGGCGCCGAGGTAGTCGAGCACGCCCGACTCGAAGCAGAAGAAGCCGCCATTGATCCAGTGCTCGCTGCGCGGCTTCTCGACGAAACCGGTCACCGCCTCGCCGTCGAGCTCGGCGACCCCCCACTGCAGGTCGGGCCTGACGACGGTGACGCTGCCTAGGGCGCCGTGTCGGTCGTGGAACTCGAGCAGGGCGTTGAGGTCGACGTCGGCGACGCCGTCGGCGTAGGTGGCGCAGAACCGCTGCCCCCGCACCCCGTCGGCCAGCGCCGCGACCCGCCCGCCCGTCGGCGTGTCGAGGCCGGTGTCGACGCAGTCGACCAGGACCCCGTCCGGCCAGCGTTCCGCGGCGGCGAACTCCGCCACCGCCTCGCCCATGTACCCGGTGGCCAGGAGGAAGCGGCTGAACCCCTGCGCGGCGTAGATCTGGATCACGTGCCAGAGGATCGGCCGGCCACCGATCTCGACCAGTGCCTTCGGCACCGACTCGGTCCGCTCGCGCAGCCGCGTCCCACGGCCGCCGCAGAGGATGACGACGGGTGGCTTCACGATTCCGACATTTTGGGGGCTATGGCCCCCCGAAGCTCGGAGACCTCAGCCTCCGGCGACGGCTGGCAAAATCGTTACTTCGTCGCCATCGTTGATCGAGGTCTCGAGACCCTGCTGGAAGCGGATGTCCTCGCCGGAGACGTAGACGTTGACGAAGCGGCGCAGGTCGCCGTCCTGGGTGATCCGGTCGCGGAGGCCGCCGTGGGCGTCGAAGACGGCGTCGAGCACCTCGCCGACGGTCCCGCCCTCGACCTCCAGCTCGGCCTGGCCGCCGGTGGCGGCACGCAGCTGGGTCGGGATCTTCACGGTGACTGACATCTAGACGGCTACCTCCTGCGGGAACTCGGCCTCGAAGCTCTCGAGGGCGGGGTCGATCTCGTGCATCTGGAACGTATCGCGGGTGGCGTCGAGCGTCTTCAGCCCCTCGCCGGTGATGTAGACGACGACGCGCTCGCCGTCGGCGATCTCGCCGCGTTCGGCCAGCTTGCGGAGGACTCCGACGGTGACGCCGCCGGCGGTCTCGGTGAAGATCCCGGTCGTCTCGGCCAGCAGCTTGATCCCCTCGCGGATCTCCTGGTCGGTGACCGAGTCGACGCCGCCGCCGCTGCGACGGGCCTGCTCGACCGCGTAGGGGCCGTCGGCCGGGTCGCCGATTGCCAGGCTCTTCGCGATCGTGTCGGGCCGCTGCGGCCTGCAGACTTCCCAGCCTTCGGCGAACGCCGTCGCCACCGGGCTGCAGCCGGCGGCCTGGGCGCCGTTGAAGGCCGGCTGCTCGCCGGAGACGAGGCCGAGGTCGAGCCACTCCTGGAAGCCGCGGCCGAGTTTGGTGAAGAGCGAGCCGGAGGCGATCGGGGAGACGACCCGGTCCGGAAGCTTCCAGCCGAGCTGCTCGACGGTCTCATAGGCCAGCGTCTTCGAGCCCTCGGCGTAGTAGGGCCGCAGGTTGACGTTGACGAAGGCCCAGGGGTGGGTCTCGGCGAGCTGGGTGCAGAGGCGGTTGACGTCGTCGTAGTTGCCGCGGACGCCGACCAGGTTGGTCCCGTAGACGCCGGTCGCGAGCAGCTTCTGCTCCTCGAGGTTGGCGGGGACGAAGACGTAGGAGTCGAGACCGGCGGCGGCGGCGTGGGCGGCGACGGCGTTGGCGAGGTTGCCGGTCGAGGCGCAGGCGACGGTGTCGAAGCCGAGCTCCTTCGCTTTCGCGACGGCGACGGCGACGACCCGGTCCTTGAAGGAGTGGGTCGGATTGGCGGCGTCGTTCTTGATGTAGATCTCGGCGTCCACTCCCAGCCGCTCGGCAAGGCGGCTCGCCTTCAGCAGTGGGGTGAACCCCGGCTCCAGCGGGTCGCTGGCGTTCCCCTTGAAAGGCAGGAAGTCGCGGTAGCGCCAGATCCCCTGCGACCCGGCCTGGATCCGCCGCTTCGCCTCCGCGGCGTCGAGCCCGCTGAAGTCGTAGGCGACCTCCAGCGGTCCGAAGCAGTTCTCGCAGACGTAGCGGGCGTCCAGCTCGTAGGCGGTCCCGCACTCCTTGCACTTCAGGCTCTCTACTGACATCCGATCCTCTTTTCCACTTACGAACCAGCTCATAAAAAAAGACCTTCGCCATCTGTGGGGCGAGGTCCGGATCGGACATCCCCCACATCTTCCAGGCTCTACCTCGAACCTGCTGGAGTTGGCACCTGTCTCGACCTTGCGGTCGCGATGGTTGCCGGGGCTTCTTCGGGCCAGTCCCTCCACCCCTCTAGATGTGGCGCTTATGTACCGGCGACGATACAACAAACCGATGACGCGCGGCAACCAATGCCCGCTGCATAACACGTATTTCCCGGCTCCCGTCTAACCTAGGCGCCACGATGACTCTGCCGCACGAGATAACGAGGGGGTCGGGCGATGCCGAACCTTCCGAAACCGAGGCTGCCCCGGCCTCGCAGCCGGCGCGGCGAGCTCGTCTCTCGGCCTGCGGCGCCTGAGCCGCAGCGTCCGAACGTCGAGCAGATCGACTCCGACGGCCTGCGCTGGGTCAACATCGAGTGGCCGGGGTCGCTGGAGCGGAGCTGGCTGGAGGAGCACTTCGCCTTCCACGCGCTCGACCTCGAGGACGTCCTCTCGCGCAACCAGCGCCCGAAGATCGACGTCTACGACGACTATCTCTTCATCGTCCTCCACCTGCCGGTCTTCGACCCCCAGGCGGGACGGCTCGGGGCCGGCGAGCTCGACGTCTTCGTCGGCCCCGACTACGTGGTGACGATCCCGAACATGCCGCTGCAGCCGATCGAGTACCTGTTCGAGCGCTGTCGGGCCAAGGAGGAGCTGCGCGAGCAGCTCTTCTCGCGCGGCTCCGGCTACCTGCTCTACCGGCTCGTCGACGACAGCTTCGACTACTGCTTCCCGATGCTGCGCAAGATCGGCAACAAGCTCGATGCGCTCGAGGACCAGATCTTCGAAGAGCGTGCCGAGGAAGTCGTCCGCGACATCTCCAACGTCAAGCAGGAGATCATCAACTTCCGCAAAGTCGTACGGCCGCAGCGACCGGTCCTGCGCGAACTGGAGAAAGTCAAGCAGCGCTACCTCGCCTCCGACCTCGACCTGGAGATCTACTTCGACGACATCGTCGACGCCCACGAGCGGATCTGGGACATGCTCGAGAACTACAAGGAGGTCGCCGAGGCGCTCGAGGAGACCAACGAGTCGGTGATCTCCCACCGCCTCAACGACATCCTCCGGGTGCTGACGGCGATCAGCGTGATCATCCTGCCGCTGACCCTGATCGCGAGCGTGATGGGGATGAACACCTGGGTCCCCAGCGAACACCACGAGGCCGGCTTCTTCACCGTCCTCGCGGTGATGGCGATCGTCCTCGTCGGGATGATCGCCTACTTCCGTAGGCGCAAATGGCTGTAGCGGCGGGCGCCCTTCCATAGGATGCGCCGCCCGTGGCAAATTTCCGCATCTGGGCGCCCTGGCGCCTCGCTTACGTGAAGGACGCGTCCAAGGACATCGAGGGGGAGTGCATCTTCTGCGCCAAGCCGGCGGCGGATGACGACGAGGCGAACCTGATCGTCCACCGCGGCGAGCGCTGCTTCCTCATCCTCAACCTCTTCCCGTACACGAACGGGCACCTGATGGTGGCGCCCTACGACCACGTCGGGCGCCTGCAGGAGATCCCGGCGGAGACGCTGGCGGAGATGATGGAGCTGGCGCAGCGGGCGATGGACCGCCTCGAGCAGGTCTACGAGCCACACGGCTACAACGTCGGCTTCAACCAGGGCCGGGTCGCCGGCGCCGGGGTCGAGCACCACATCCACATGCACGTCGTCCCGCGCTGGGCCGGCGACAACAACTTCATGCCGGTGATCGCCGACACCAAAGTGATGCCGCAGTCGATCGAGCAGAGCTACGAGGCGCTGAAAGGAGCGTTTTGAGCGACCAGCCCCCCCTCGCCCCGCCGGGAATCTTCAAGGCCTACGACATTCGCGGCCTGCACGGCTCGGAGATGGACGAGACCACCGCCGAGGCGATCGGGCGCGCCTTCGCCCGGGTGCTGGGGCGGCTGCGTGGGAAGGCGCCGAGCCAACTGCGGATCGGACTCGGGCGCGACATGCGGCTGACCGCGCCGGCGATGGCGGGAGCGGTGCGCGACGGCCTTGTCGCCGAGGGCGCGACCGTGATCGACGCCGGCCAGGTCGCGACGGAGATGCTCTACCACCTGGTCGGCTCGCGGGAGCTCGACGGCGGCGCGATGGTCACCGCCTCGCACAACCCGAAGGCCTATACCGGGGTCAAGCTCGTCCGCGAGGGGGCGCTGCCGCTCTCCGGCGACGCCGGGATCGGCGACGTCAGGGCCGAGATCGAAGCGGGGCTCGGCGAGGCGCCAGGCGGGGGCAGCGCGGAGGAGGTCGACGTCTGGGACGAGTACCACTCCCACGCTCTCTCCTTCATCGACCCGGCGAACGTGAAGCCGATGAAGGTCGTGGTCGACGGCGGCAACGGGATGGGTGGGCCGATGGTGGGCCCGATCCTGGAGAAGCTTCCCCTGGAGTTGGAGGAGATGTACTTCGTCCCAAACGGCGAGTTCCCCGACCACGAGCCGAACCCGCTCCTGGAGGAGAACCGGCGGATGATCATCGACCGCGTCAAGTCGAGCGGTGCCGACCTCGGGATCGCCTGGGACGGCGACGCCGACCGCTGCTTCTTCATCGACGGCAATGGGACCTTCTGCGACGGCGACTTCATCTGCGCACTGCTGGCGCGCTCGGTCCTGCAGAAGAACCCGGGCGCGACGATCCTCTACGACCCGCGCTCGAGCCGGGCGGTGCCGGACCTGGTCGCGGCCGAGGGCGGCCGCTCCGACCTCTCCCGCGTCGGCCACGCCTTCTTCAAGGCGCGGATGCGCGAGGAGGGGGCGGCATTCGGCGGCGAGGTCTCCGGCCACTACTACTTCCGCGACTTCTGGAACGCCGACTCGGGGACGATCCCGGCGCTGCTGGTCCTGGAGCTGCTCTCGCTCGACGGCCGCACCCTGGCCGAGCTCATGGAGGAGTTCCGCTCCCGCTACTTCATCTCCGGTGAGATCAACTCCGAGGTCGCCGACCAGGAGGCGAAGATGCGGGAGATCGAGGAGCGCTACGGCGAGGGCGCCGAGGTGACCCACCTCGACGGCGTCTCGATCGACTTACCGGACTGGCACTTCAACGTCCGCCCCTCCAACACCGAGCCGCTGCTGCGGCTGAACCTCGAGTCGCTGGTCTCGCGCGAGGACATGGAGCGCCGGCGCGACGAGGTCCTCGGCCTGATCCGGGCGTGACCGCGACCCCGGAGCAGGCGCTCGAGCAGGCGGCGCTGGTCGGGATCCACCGCTTCGCGATCCCGACCCCGTTCGCGGTCGGACGGGTCAACTGCTACCTGATCGAGGACGAGCCGCTGACCCTCGTCGACACCGGGCCGAACTCGGGAAAGGCGCTCGACGAGCTGACGGCGCGGCTGGCGGAGCGGGGCCACTCCATCGCCGACCTCGAGCTGATCGTCGTCACCCACCAGCACATCGACCACCTCGGCCTGGTCGAGATCCTGGTCGAGCATTCGGGCGCCGAGGTGGCGGCGCTGGGGGCGGCGGCGCGGCGGCTCGGCTCCTTCGAGGAGGACGCCGAGCTGGAGGACGAGTTCGCGGTCGAGGTGATGCTGCGCAACGGCATCCCCGAGGACGTGACTGTGGCGCTGCGCAGCGTCTCCCGCAGCTTCCGCGGCTGGGGCTCGCATGTGGCGGTGACGCGGCCGCTGGAGGACGGCGGCGGACTGGAGCTCGGCGACCGGCGGTTGCAGGTCCTGCACCGGCCCGGCCACAGCCCCTCCGACACGGCCTTCTGGGACGAGGAGCGGAAGATCCTCCTCTCCGCCGACCACCTGCTGCCGAAGATCTCCTCCAACCCGCTGCTGGCGCGTCCGCTCGACGGCTCGAGCGAGCGCCCGCAGGCGCTCGTCACCTACATCGAGTCGCTGAAGAGGACCCGGGAGATGCCGGCCGAGATCGTCCTACCCGGGCACGGCGAGCCGATCACCGACCACGCCGAGCTGATCGACTCCCGCTTCGCCGGCTACGAGCGGCGCAAGGAGAAGCTCCACCGCCTGATCGCCGAGCGGCCGCGGAACGCCTACGAGCTGGCACAGGCGCTGTGGGGCAACGTCGCCGTCACCCAGGCCTTCCTCACCCTCTCCGAGGTGATCGGCCACGCCGACCTCCTCGTCAACGAGGGCAGGGTGCGGGAAGTCGAGGACGGCGCCGTGATCCGCTACGAGGCGACCTAATGTCGCTTTAGTTACCTGCATGGGAACCAAAGCGCCATGCCTAGAACTGCTGGCCGATCCAGCGGCCGAGGGCGGCGGCGGCAAGGCCGAGGGCGATGCTGAGCCCGACGTTGACGAGCGCCAGCCGCCGTTTCCCCGCCTCGCCAATCCGCTGCGTCTCGATCATCCAAGTCGAGAAGGTCGTGTAGGCCCCGAGCAGGCCGGCCCCGAAGAGGAGCCGCGCGTCCCCTTCGACCGAGGCTCCCGCCAGCAGGCCGAGCAGGAAGGCGCCGCTGACGTTGACCGCGAGCGTGCCCCCTGGCAGATGCGGGTGCAGGCGATCGGCGACCAGCAGGGTCAACCCGAAGCGGGCAAGCGCCCCGCAGCCGCCGAGGAAGGCGACCCCGACCCAGACCAGCCAGCTCACGCCGCTCCCTCCCTCCGTCCGAGGGCGGTCGCCGCCTGCACGCCCGCCAGGCCGGCGGCGAGGCTGACCCCCAGGTAGAGGACCGCCAGTCCCGCCCGCCCGGCGTCAATCATCTCCACCAGCTCCAACTGCACGGTCGAGAAGGTGGTCAGCGCCCCGCAGAACCCAGTCGTCAGCAGCGGCCGCCGGTAGCTCGCGTGCGCGAGGGTCGTGTACCAGTAGCCGAGCAGAGCAGCACCGACGACGTTGACCAAGAAGGTTGCCCACGGCCACTCGGCGCCCCCCGCAGGAAGCACTTTCCCGAGCCCCGCCCGCAGCAGCGCCCCGAGAGCGCCGCCGAGAAAGATCGCGCCCAGCTCCCGTCGGTCGACCATCGGCGGCAGCCTAGGCGAAGCGCACCGGCATTAGTCTGCACCGTCCGTGTCCGCGCAGCTTCGCTCCCTCCGCCGCCGCAAGCCGCACAAGAAGCGGATGCTGCTGATCGTCAATCCGTATGCGACCACGGTCTCGGACCGGCTGAAAAACCTCGTGGTCTACGCGCTGCAGGGACGGTTCGACGTGGAAGCGGTCTCGACGCAGGCGCAGAACCATGCGACCGAGATCGGGCGGGAGGCGCGGGACGGGGGATACGACGTGGTCGTCGCCTTCGGCGGCGACGGGACGCTGAACGAGGTCGCGAACGGGCTGGCGGGGTCCGATCTGCCGGTGGCGGTCCTGCCGGGGGGGTCGACCAACGTGGTCTGCCGGACGCTGGGGATGCCGAACGATGTCGTCGACGCGACCGAGCACCTGCTGACGCTGGCTGACGACTGGCAGCCGCGGAAGATCGACCTGGGGGTGGTCGACGAGCGCTACTTCGTCTTCTCCTGCGGGGTCGGGCTCGACGCCAGCGTCGTCAAGCGGGTCGACCGCAACCCGACCCTGAAGGGGAATGCCGGGCCCTACTACTACAGCTGGGCGGGCATCTCCAGCTTCTACCGCAAGTACCTGATGAACCCGGTGCGGGTGCGGACGACGGTCGACGGCGCCGAGCCGGTCGAGGGAATCACCACGATCGTCCAGAATTCCGACCCGTTCACCTACTTCACCACCCACCCGATCCGGGTCTGCGAGGGGATCGCGATCGACGACGGTACGCTCTCGATCGGGGTCCTCAAGCGGGCGGCACAGCGGGACATGCCCACCCTGATCACCCGCCTCTTCAGCGAAACCAAACCCGCCGCCCGCCACAAGCAGGTCGTCCACTTCGACGACGTCACCCACGCCGTCGTCGAGACCGCCTCCGTGGCCAAGGACGGGACGGTGCGACCGTTCCCCCTCCAGGTCGACGGCGACTACATCGGCGAGCGCGAGCGGATCGAGCTGCGGGTGGCGCCCGGGGCGCTGACGATCGTCGCTTAGTTGGCGGCGGGCCTAGTCGAGCAAGCCCTTCCCGCGGGCCCCGACCACCGTTTCCTGCAGCGTTTGCTGGGCAGAGTGGTTGGGTTTCCAGCTGAGGTCGCGGCGGGCCTTGGCGGTGTCCATCAGGACTGGGGTCTCGGCGGCGATCGCCCACTCCAGCTTCGCCGAGGCGAAGCTGAGGCGGCGGGCGGCGGCGGTGCCGGCGCCGACCGCTTGGCGGGGAATCGGGACCCAGCGCCAGCCGAGAGCGCGGGCAAGGTCGCGGACGTGGATCTCCCCCTCGCCGGCGAGGTTGTAGACGCCGGGGGGGCCGTCGCCGCAGATCGCCGCCGCCAGCGCCCGGGCGACGTCGTCGTGGTGGACAAGCTGCAAGGGGACGCCGGGGTCCGGCAGGACCGGGGCGACCAGGGGCAGCTTTTCGAGGCCCTTGCGCAGCAGCGGCAGCGGGTCGCCGACACGGACGGCGTCGACGGTCTGCTCGACCAGCATCGTCGCCCGCGGGCCGGCGACGATGCAGGGGCGGAAGACATAGGGCTCGACCTCGCCCGGCAGCAGCTCCTCGAGCAGGTCCTCCAGCTCCGCCTTCTGGGCCGAGTAGTAGAAGCTCTCCGAGCCGCGGGCGGGAACCTCCTCGGTCAGTGGCTGCGGGTTCTCGGGGTGGAAGCCGTAGGCGGCGACCGAGGAGGCGTAGACGAGCCGCTTGACCCCGGCTCGGATCGCCGCTTCGAAGACGTTGCGGGTTCCCTGCAGGTTGACCTTCCGCGTCTCCTCGCGGCTGCCGAAGATCGCGAAGGCAAGGTGGACGGCCACGTCGACGCCGTCGAAGAGCGCCGCGAGGGCACCGCGGTCGAGGATGTCACCGCGCCGGTAGGCGACCTTCTCCCACCCCTCCTCGGCGGGATCGAAGGGTCTGCGCGCCATTCCCAGCACCTCCCCCACCTCAGGCCGGCGCTCCAGCTCCGCCATCAGCGGCTTGCCGATCTCGCCCGTGGGGCCGGTGACTGCGACGGCTATAGACATCTACCCCGCCCGATCTGCCGTCTCAAGCGGCCGGGGTGACCCGATACGCATCGAATACCGACTCGACGTTGCGAAGGCGGCTGATGCAGTGCTTCAGCTGCTCCGTGTCGCCGACCTCGACCACGAACCGGTTTTTCACCATCGGGTGGTTGGTCGTGCAGGAGGCGCCGATGATGTTGATCCCCGCCTCCGAGAAGGTCCTCGAGAGGTCCTCGAGCAGGCGGGTGCGGTCGTAGGCGTCGATCTGCAGCTCGACCCGGTAGGAGGCCTCGTTTTCGCCCTCCCACCGCACCTCGACGAAGCGCTCGGGGGCGCGTTTCAGCGCCTTGACGTTCTTGCAGTCGGTGCGGTGGATCGTGATCCCGCGGCCGAGAGAGACGTAGCCGGCGATCTCGTCGCCCGGCACCGGCCGGCAGCACTTGGCCAGGCGCACGGCGACGTTCTCCACGCCCTTGACGATGATCCCGTAGTTGGAGGCGTCCTTGGTCCGCCGAGCCTTGTCCTCGCGGCCGAGCGGGGCACCGGGTGCCTCCTCCTCGACCCCCTCCCCCGCTTTCAGCCTCTGCATCAGCTTGTTGGCGGCGGTCTTGGCCGAGATTTTGCCCTGCCCGAGGGCGATGTAGAACTCGGTGCCTTTGCGGAAGCCCATCTCGCGGATCACGTCCGCCAGCAAGGCCGAGCCGGAGACTTTCTGCATCGGGATTTCGCGCGTGCGCAGCGCTTCCTCGAGCTTTTCGCGACCGTCGCGCTCGGCGTCCTCACGCCGCTCCTCTTTGAACCAGGAGCGGATCTTGTTGCGGGCTCGGTTGGTCCGCACCAGTTTCAGCCAGTCGAGCGAGGGGCCGCGCTTCTGCTTCGCCGTCAGCACCTCGACGATGTCGCCGGATCGCAGCTGGTAGTGCAGCGGCACGATCGAGCCGTTGACCTTGGCGCCGACGCAGCTGTGGCCGACGTCGGTGTGGACGGCATAGGCGAAGTCGAGCGGGGTCGAGCCGGCGGAGAGGTTCTTCACTTCCCCCTTCGGGGTGAAGACGAAGACTTCGTCCTCGAAGAGGTCGACCTTGAGCGATTCGAGGAACTCGGTCGGGTCCTGTTCGCCCTCCGCCTCGACCAGCTGCCGCAGCCAGGTCATCTTCTCCCGCTCCGGATCCCCCTTGGTGCCCTCTTTGTAGGCGACGTGGGCGGCGATCCCGTACTCGGCGAGCTTGTGCATCTCCTCGGTCCGGATCTGGATCTCCAGCGGCTTGCCCTCCGGCCCGATCACGGTCGTGTGCAGCGCCTGGTACATGTTCGCTTTCGGCATCGCCACCCAGTCCTTGAAGCGGCCCGGCAGCGGCTTCCAGAGCGAGTGGATGACGCCGATCGCGCCGTAGCAGTCTTTGACCGAGTGGACGATCACGCGCATCGCCGTCAGGTCGAAGATCTCGTTGAACTCGCGGCCCTTCTTCGCCATCTTCGTGTAGATCGAGTAGAAGTGCTTCGCGCGGCCGGAGATCTCGGCCTCGATCCCGACCTGCTCCAGCTCCCGGGCCAGGAACTCGCCCGCCTCAGAGACGAAGTTTTCGCGCTCGTCGCGCTGCTGGGCGACCAGCTGCTTGATTTCTTTGTACTTGCGCGGGTGCAGGGTCGCGAAGGCGAGGTCCTCGAGCTCCCATTTGATCGCGTGGATCCCGAGGCGATGCGCCAGCGGCGCGTAGATCTCCAGCGTCTCGTGCGACTTCAGCGTCTGTTTCTGCTTCGGCAGAGCGCCGAGCGTGCGCATGTTGTGGAGGCGGTCGGCCAGCTTGATCAGGATCACCCTGACGTCGGTGGCCATCGCCACCATCATCTTGCGGTAGTTCTCGGCCTGGCGCTCGTCGCGGCTCTCGAAGGTGATCCCGGTCAGCTTCGTCACCCCGTCGACCAGCTGGGCGATCTCCTCGCCGAACTCGGCCCGGATTTCATCGAGGCTGGCGGTGGTGTCCTCGACGGTGTCGTGGAGGAGCGCGGCGCAGAGGGTCTCGGTGTCGAGCCGCATCCCGGCGCAGATCTGGGCCACCCCGACGGGGTGGGTGATGAACTCGTCGCCGGAGTAGCGGCGCTGGTCGGCGTGCCGCTCGCAGGCGAAGTCGAAGGCGCGTTCGACCCGGGCGCGGTCGATCGCCGCCACCGCCAGCGCGGTGCCGCCGGCCGAGACGCCGGGCCCGGCGGCGCCGTTCCCGTTCTCGGACTCGCTCGAGGCAGAGTCGAACTCCCCGACGACCGCGAAGAGGTCGGCGAGGAGCTCCTTGTGCTCTACGGCAGCTTGGTTTTTCCGAGAAATCGCTGGGCCTCCGAAAGCTGGTCGCTGTAGGCACGGAAAGCAGCCGAGCGCTGCAGATCCGTCCTCACGGAGGATACGACCCGGACCACCCCAACGCCGCCCTGTGGCGATCCTTGCAGCAGCCCGAGCTCGCGGAGGACGCGAAAACGCCGCGCCGAGGCCTCGGGACAGAGCGGGTGGTTGCCGGCCCCGGCGAGCGCCTCCCGCAGCCGCTTGCCGTGGGCGTCGCCGGTCTGGCGCAGGGCCCGGTAGGTGGCCGCCACCCCCTCGCGCGTCGCCCACTGCTCGGCCAGGGCCTGGCCGGCGAACTCCACCTCCGCCCCGGTCCAGGGAGCATGGAGGAAGCCGCCTTCTTCGCAGGGAGATCCGGCGCGCAACTGGTCCTCCTCGGCTCGCGGTGGATCGACGAGGACCACGTGCTCGAAGGCCGCAGCCAGCTCGGGACACCGCTCCAGCGCCGCGTAGTCGGTCAGCGCCAGGCCCGAGGCCGCCCGGTTCACGAGCCGCCCGATCTCCTCGTCGTCGCAGCGATGGCAGGCGATCAGCGCCGCGCCGCCGTTGAAGCGGGCGAGCCCGGTAGCCCCGTTCGCCAAGGCTGCCCGGCGGGAAGCGTCAGCGCAGACCGCCAGGACCCCTGCCCCACTCGAAACCAGCTCCGCCACCACCACGGTCGCCGGCGCATTGCCCTCCACCAACCGCCGCTCTCTTTTGCGAGTCCGCGAAACCTGACGCATATCGTCAGTTTCTGCGTACTTGGCGGCTGGGTCGGACTCGAGCTCGGCTTCGAAGCGGGACCACCAGGCGGCTTCGTCGCACGTACACGCGTGAGGGACCACCGGCTCCTCCGCCTCAGGCTCCTCAAGCGGATGGAGCTCGCGCAGAACGACCCGCGGCTCGACCGAGCCGTTCCAGTGGTTGAGCTCGAGGCGGACGCTGGCGTCGAGCACGTCCTCGTCCTCGACGCCGAGGCTGGAGCGGCCGAAGGCCACCCCCAGCGCCCGGTGGGCGCCGCTGTGGAGGCTGAAGCGGGCGTGCTTGCCCTCGCCCATCGCCCGCACGTCGCTGACCCGGGCCGACGGCACCAGCAGCCGCACCCCTGGGTTGCCCATCCCGAACGGCGCCAGCTGCTTCAGCTCTTCCGCCAGCTCGAGGCCGAGCCCGACGCCGCCGACGATCGCGTCGACCCGTTCGGTCCGCTGCAGGTCCTCGGGGCTGAGCACCTCGTTGGCGTGAGCGGCAAACGCCGCCTGGAAGGACTCCAGGTTCTCGGCCTTGATCTGCAGCCCCGCCGCGGCGCGGTGCCCCCCGAACCCCTCCAGGTGCTCGGCGCAGGCCTCCAGCGCGGCAAGCAGGTCGAACCCGGGTATGCTGCGCCCGGACCCGCGCCCGTTGCCCTCTTCGTCGAAGGAGATCACGACCGCCGGGCGGTGATGACGCTCGACCATCCGCGAGGCGACGATCCCGACCACGCCCGGATGCCAGTCCTCGCCGGCGACGACATAACCACGCGCCTCCCGCAACCCCTCCGGCATCTCGCGCCGGGTCGTCTCCGCTGCCGCATCGACCTCCCGCTCGGTCGCCCGCCGCTCCGAGTTCGCCTTGCTCAGCTCGATCGCGATCGCCTCGGCCCGCTTCTCGTCCGCGGTGAGGAAGAGCTCGACGCCGGCATCGGCCCTGTAGAGGCGTCCCGCGGCGTTGATTCGGGGCGCCAGCCGAAACGCGAGGTCCCCCTCGTCCAGCCGCTCGGGCTCGCATCTCGCCGCCTCCATCAGGGCCCGCACGCCCGGTCGGACCCCGCGCCGAATCTCCGCCAGGCCCCGCTTGACAAGCGAGCGGTTCTCGCCGACCAGCGGCACCACGTCCGCTACCGTGGCCAGCGCCACCAGATCCAGGTCCGCTTCCGGATCGGCGCCCAGGGCAGAGCTCAACTTCCACGCCACCGCCGTTCCACAGAGAGAGGCAAATGGGTAGTCGCTGACTTCCGGGTGAAGAATCAGGCAATCGGGCAGCTCGCTCGCGCGCTGGTGGTGGTCGGTCACCACCACCTCCATCCGCAACTCCCGCGCCAGGCGCACCTCGTCGACCGAGGTGATCCCGCAGTCCACCGTCAGCAGCAGCCCCGTCCCCCGCTCCGCCAGCTTGCGCACGTTCTCGGGCGAAAGCCCGTATCCGTCCTCGACTCGGTTGGGGATGAACCAGTCGACCTCGGCCCCGAGTTCCCGCAGCGTCGAGACCATCAGCGCCGTGGCGCAGACCCCGTCGACGTCGAAATCGCCGTGGACCGTGATCCGCCGCCCGGCCTCGATCGCGGCCCGGACCGCCGCCGTGACCTTCGCCATCCCCGCGAACGCGCTCGGCGGATGTGTCTCGTCAGCGGCAAGGAAGGACCGCGCCTGCTCCGGCGTCCGGTACCCGCGCCGGACCAGCGTCACCGCAACCGGCTCGCTGACCTCGAGCTCGTCAGCCAGCGCACGCGCCTCTGCGTACTCGTACGGCTCGACGAGGAATGAAGCGGTAGCCGGGGGCACCCTTTCAGGCTGCTCTCAGCTTCGGACAGAAAAGTAGGGGCTCAAGGGGCCGAAACTGCAGCGAAGACTTCAGCCCAGGCGCTCTTCGGAGCGGACGCCGATCGCGTAGACGACCGCAAGGCCGATCAGGGTCCCAGGGATCGCGATCAGCGCCGTCGAGAGGTCGGTGTCGCCGAGGCCTTTGCCGCTGACCTCCTGGACGATCATCCCGAAGACGATCGAGCCCAGCACGGCGCCGAGAAACGCCCCGACGATCCCCTGCCAGAAGCGATCGGGGAGGAAGACCGTGAAGTGCCAGAGGGCGATGCCCATCATGAAGAAGACGACCAGCGCCATCTCTACCTGCTCCTCCCGTGCTTGCGGCGGGCCGCGCGGCGGGCGCGGCGGTCGGCGTTGCGCTGGCGCCGCTCGGCCGAGGCGGTCGCGGCGGCCTCGGTGTCGCCGTTGTCTCGCGAGCTGGCGCCGTTGCCGGAGTCGTCCTCGCGCTCAGCCGTCGCGACCGAGCTCGGGGCGACCTCCGCCGCCGGCGCCTGAGGCTCGGGCACGGCTTTCCCTTCGCGTTCGTCGTCGCGGGCCAGCTTCGCCATCTCGATCTCGTCGGCGTAAGCCGGGACGCGGCCACCCTCGGCTTCGGCGATCCGCAGGCGGCGGCGCACGAACCCGGGCTCGCGTTCCTTCCAGGCCGTCAGCACCGGCGAGGCGATGAAGATCGAGGAATAGGTCCCGGAGGCGATCCCCACCAGCATCGCGAAGGCGAAGTCCTGCAGGGTGGCGCCACCGAAGACGAGCAGGGAGGTGACTCCGAGCAGGGTCGAGAAGCTGGTCGCCAGTGAGCGGGTCAGGACCTCGCTCATCGAGCGGTTGACGATCTGGGAGAAGGCGGCGCGCGGCATCCGCGGAACGTTCTCGCGGATCCGGTCGAAGACGATGATCGTGTCGTAGATCGAGTAACCCAAGATCGTCAGGAAGGCGGCGACCGTACCGCTGCTCACCTCTTTTCCGGTCAGGGAGTAGACGCCAGCCGTGATCAGGATGTCGTGGAAGATCGCGATCAGAACCGGGATCGCGAACTTCGGGTCGAAGCGCAGGGCCACGTAGCCGGCGATCACCAGCATCGAGAAGATCAAGGCCTTGAGGGCGCTGTTGGCCACTTGCTGGCCGAAGGTCGGCCCGACGCTGGTGCTGTCGAAGCCGTCTTCGACGATTCCGAATTCGGAGGCCAGCGCGGTTTGGGCCTCGCGGACCTGGCTCGGTTCTAGCTGGTGGGACTGGATCTGGAAGACGTCTTTGCCCGGGAAGGCCTTGTCGTTGACGGCCTGGATCTCCTCGCCCTTGATCCCGGCTTCCTCGAGCGCCTGCCGTACGGCTTCCTCGTCCGTGTTGGCTTCGACCGCGACGGTGATCCTGGTCCCCGACTCGAAGTCGATGCCGAAGTTGAGCTGCTTCGTCGCCAGCGCAAGACCGCCGATCACCAGGATCACTCCCGAGATCGAGAAGAACCAGCGGCTCGCGCCCATGAAGTCGAAGTGCCAGCGTTTGCCCTCGCCGGCGGCGCCGAGGAAGCTGGGTGAGCGCAGCAGCCGTGAGCGGCTCATGCTGCCGAGCAGGGCCTGGGTGAAGACGACGGCGGTCAGCAGCGAGACGATCGTGCCGACCCCGAGGGTGAAGGCGAAGCCCTTGACCCCGGCGGTGGCGAGGACGAAGAGGATGAAGGCGGTCAGCAGGGTGACGACGTTGGCGTCGATGATCGTGCTGATCCCGCGTTTGTAGCCAGCGGCGATCGCGCTCGACATCGAGCGTCCTGCCCGCACCTCCTCCTTTATTCGCTCGAAGATGACGATGTTGGAGTCGGCTGCGACGCCGATCGTCAGGACCAGGCCGGCGATCCCCGGCAGGGTGAGGGTGATCGGGATCAGGTCGATCAGGGCGAAGAAGATCACCGCGTAGGCGCCGAGGGCGATCGAGGCGACCAGGCCGAGGAAACGGTAGTAGAGGAGCAGGAAGATGATCACCAGCGCCAAGCCGACGACGCCGGCTTTGACGCCCTGGTCGAGAGCTTCGCTGCCGAGGGTCGCCGAGACCTGGGTCTGGCTGATCAGCTTCAGGTTGATCGGCAGAGCGCCGATCTGCAGGGTCGTAGCCAGTTCCTGGGCCTCGTCGACGCCGCTGAAGCCGCCGCCGATCTGCGCTCCCGTGCGACCGTCGATCCCGTCCGGGTTTTCTTCGAAGTTGATGATCGGCCGGGTTTTGACTTCGTTGTCGAGAACGACGGCGAAGTGGCCGGAGAGGGCTTCGGCTTCCTGCTGGCTGACCGGGCCGATCGTCCGCGCCTTGCCGCGCTGGGCGATCTGGCGGGTGACTTCCTGGAAGGCTTCGCGCCCGCTGTCGGTGAAGTTGAAGCTGACGACCGGCAGGTTGTTCTGGTCGTAGGTCTGTTCGGGGTTGGTGATTTCGTCGCCGCTGAGCGCGGGTTCGTCTTTCAGCGCGAACCACCCCGGTTCCGCGTCTTCGATCGTCTGTCCTTCTTCGTCAGTCGGCAGTTCGGAGACGACCACGGTCCCTGGGGGCACTTCGAGCACGATCCCGTCCTTGGAGCGTTTTTCCCCGGTCGGGGTGACGTAGAGGTCTTTTTTCGCCAGCTCCGGCCCGGCAAGGGCTTCCCCGGGTTCGTTCTTGTCGAAGAGGTAGTAGCGGGGCCGGGCGATCGAGCAGTCTTGGCAGTCTTCGACTGGCGGCTGTTCGGAGGCGAGCTTGACCGCGTCGTAGGCGGTCGGGTAGGCGCCGGAGAAGATCAGCCTTTTGACTTCGTTTTTGTGGACGTTGCGGCCGGCCGCTTCCCAGAGTTTTTCCGATTCCTTGAGAGCTGCTTTGGGCGGTTCGGCCCCGGGCGTGCCGCCGATCTTCTTCTCCGGGCCGATCAGGTTCGGCTCCCAGTCGTAGTAGTAGAGCTGGGCCGTGGTCCCGACCTGCTCGGCTGCGCGGTTGGCGTCGGTGACACCTGGCAGGCTGACGGTGATCTGGTCGGATCCGAGCCGCGCGACCTCGGGCTCGGAAACGCCGAGCTTGTTGATCCGCTGTTCGATGATCGAGATCGAGTCTTCGATGTCTTCGCCGCTGACTTCGGCCCCGGCTTCGGTCGGCTGCCCCTGGTAGACGAGCTCGAGCCCGCCCTGGAGGTCGAGGCCGAGCTTCGTTTCCTTCTTCGCGATGACAAGCGCGGAGACGATCACCAGGCCGAGGACCAGGAGCAGGACGAGAAGGTGACCGCGGCGCGTTCCCATCCGCTCAGCCCTCCGGGGTGAGGACTAGGAGAAGGCCGCCGTCGTCGTCGTACGCCGGGAACACGTCGGCGACCGCCTTCGCCGGCAGATCGCCCTCCGCGTTCACCGAGACCCGCTTGCCGAGCGAGCGCACGCCCCACTCCAGCGAGGTCTCGATCGGATCGCTGACACCGTCGCCGTCGGTATCCGCCTCGGCGCCGCCATCGCCGTTGTCGATCCAGTCGAGCCCGAGGACCTCGCGCACGGGCCGCCCGATCACGTCCTCGTCGGTGAGCCCGGTCAGCTCGAAGCTGCCTTTGCCGGCGTCGATCACGCGTTCCTGCTTGTCACAGACGAAAAAGGCGGCATTGGGAGCCGGATAATAATCGTCGAGTAATTCGAAGACAAAGCCGAAACCGCATTTCGAGCAGCCCTTCGGGCGGGTGCTGAACCCCGCGGTGCGCTCCCCGCTCACCTCCCGGTGCCCGCAATTCGGACAGATGAAGAACGGCATGCTCGACAGGCTAGCTGGCGCGGCTCAGAAGAGGCTGGCCGCGCCTTCGGGCATTGGAAGCCCGAGATGGTCGTAGGCCCTCTGGGTCAGGACCCTCCCGCGAGGGGTCCGCTTCAGCAGCCCCTGCTGGAGGAGATAGGGCTCGAGAACGTCCTCGATCGTGTCCTGCTCCTCGCCAATCGCGATCGCCATCGTCGAGAGGCCGACCGGGCCGCCGGCGAACTTGGTCGCGATCGTCTCCAGGAGGGCGCGGTCGCTGCGGTCGAGCCCGCCGGCGTCGACCTCGAGCATCTCCAGGGCGGCGGCGGCGACCTCGGCGCCGATCCGCCCGCTTCCTTTCACCTGGGCGAAGTCGCGCACCCGCTTCAGCAGCCGGTTGGCGACGCGGGGCGTGCCGCGCGAGCGGGAGGCGATCGTCTCCGCACCGCCGGCGTCGATCTCCACTCCGAGGATCTCAGCGGAGCGCTCGACGATCAGCGCCAGGTGCTCGGCCGCGTAGTACTCGAGCCGATGGGAGACGCCGAAACGGTCGCGCAGCGGCGTCGTCAGCAGGCCCGACCGGGTGGTCGCGCCGACCAGGGTGAAGGGCGGCAGCGGCAGGGTCACGGTCCGCGCCCCGGCTCCCTGCCCCAGCACCACCGGCAGCTCGCCGTCCTCCATCGCCGGGTAGAGCGTCTCCTCGACCGCCCGGCCGAGGCGGTGGATCTCGTCGACGAAGAAGACGCTGCCCGGCTCCAGGGCGGTGAGGAAGGAGGCGACGTCGCCCTTGCGCTCGAGCGCCGGACCGGCCGTCTGCACCATCGGCACCCCCAGCTCGGCCGCGACGATGTGCGCCAGAGAGGTCTTGCCGAGGCCGGGAGGCCCGGCGAGGAGAACGTGGTCGAGCGGCTCCCCCCTGCGCTTCGCCGCCTCGATGAAGATCGCTAGCTGGTCGGTCACCTGGGTCTGGTTGACGAAGTCGTCCAGGGTCGGCGGGCGCAGCGAGCGGTCGAGGTCCTCGTCCGGCGCCTCGGCGCGGGCGTCGTGGACCTTGACCTCGGCATCGACCGGGACCGGCTCGTTCTCGATCCCCGGGGTGCGGATCCTGTTGCCGCCGATGTCGGGCGGGCCGCTCACGCCGCGTTCCTCGCGGCGGCGGCCTTGCGCAGCGCTGCCGCAACCAGGTCCTCGGCGCCGGAGCCCTCGACCCCGTCAAGCAGCTGCTCGGCTTCAAGCGGCGCGTAGCCGAGGTTGACGAGGCCGTCGCGAGCGAGCGCGCGGGGGTCGTTCCCCTCGGCGACGCCGAGGGCGACCTCTTCCTCCAGCGCCCCCGCCACCTTCTCGCGCAGCTCGACGATGATCCGCTCGGAGGTGCGCTTGCCGATCCCCGGAACCGCCTGGAAGCGCTTGGCGTCGCCGGCCGCGATCGCCCGCAACAGGTCGCGGGCGCTGCCCCCGGAGAGAGTGGCGATCGCCACCTTAGGGCCGACGCCGCTGACCGTGATCAGGAGCCGGAAGAGGTCCCGCTCCTCCTCGGAGGAGAAGCCGTAGAGCGAGAGCGAGTCGTCGCGGGAGATCAGCTCGGCGTGGAGGAAGGCGTCGCGGCCGGTCGCCGGCACGGCCTTCAGGGTCTCCGCGGAAACCGCCAGCCGGTAGCCGACGCCGCCGGCGTCGATGACGACGTGGTCGGGGCGGCGCACCATCACCTCGCCGCGGACGGCGGCGATCATCCCGCGACCCCGGCTTCGCGGGCGACGGCGACCGCGCCGCGGTGCCCGCTGCCGTTGCCGTGGCAGATCGCCACAGCCAGCGCGTCGGCGGCGTGATCGGGCTCCGGCGGGTCCGGGAGACCGAGCAGGGTTCCGACCATCCGCTGGACCTGGCGCTTGCCGGCGGCGCCGGAGCCGCAGACCGCCATCTTGATCGCCTGCGGCGTGTAGCTGAAGCAGCCGACCCCGCGTTCGGCGGCCGCCAGCATCGCCACCCCGCTCGCCTGGCCGACGGCCATCGCCGAGCGCACGTTCTTGCCGAAGTAGACCTCCTCGATCGCCACCGCCTTCGGCTCGTGCCATTCGAGCAGCTCCGCCAGGGCCCGGTGAATCCGCTCCAGGCGGCGCTCCATCGGCTGATCCGGCGTCGTCTCGACGACGCCGCCGTCGAGGGCGACCATGTGATTTCCCTCGATCCGGACGATCCCGAAGCCGAGATTCGCCGCACCGGGGTCGATTCCCATCACAACCTGCATGGGGATTGATTCTGGAATGAGAGCCGGATGCCTTCCGGCAACCGCTTCAGGCAGCCAATTTCTCCAGCACGTCGGCGGGAATGTCGAAGTTGGCGTAGACCTCGTCGACGTCGTCCTGGTCGTCGAGCGCCTCGAGCAGCTTCAGCACCCGCTCGGCGTCGTGGCCCTTCAACTCGACCGTGCTTTTCGGCTCGGTCACCAGGCCCGCCGACTCGACCTCGATCCCTTCCCCCTCGATCGCCTCGCGCACGGCGGTGAGGTCGGTCGGCTCGCAGATCACCCGCAGCTTGCCCTCGTCCTCGCGCACGTCCTCGGCGCCGGCGTCGATCGCCCCGATCAGGTCGTCCTCGCCGTAGCGCTCGCCATCGACCACGATCGCGCCCTTTTTCTCGAAGATCCAGGCCACGGAGCCGGGCTCGCCGAGGTTGCCACCGTGCTTGGAAAAGGCGTGGCGGATCTCGGCGCTGGCGCGGTTGCGGTTGTCGGTCAGCGCCTCGACCAGAACGGCGACGCCGGCCGGGCCGTAGCCCTCGTAGACGATCCTTTCGATCGCGGCCCCGTCGCTGCCGGCACCGGTGCCGACGTCGATCGCCTTCTGGATCTTGTCCTTCGGCATCGAGGCTTCTTTGGCCTTCTGGACCGCCGTCGCCAGGGTTGGGTTGCCGCTGGGGTCGCCGCCGCCGTCACGGGCGGCGACGGTGATCGCGCGCGCGAGCTTGCTGAAGAGCTTGCCGCGTTTGGCGTCGGCGGCGCCCTTCTTGTGTTTGATCGAGTGCCACTTGGAATGCCCGGACATCGCCTGCCATTCTATGAAGTCGAAGGATGGCCACCAAGAGCAGAACCTATGAAGCAGGGCGCGGCCTCGCCGCGGGGCTCGTCTTCCTGGCGATGCTGGTGGCGGCGTTCTCGCTCTGGACCGCGATCCCGCTGAGCTGGGTCTACATCGCCTCCAAGCTCTCCCAGACCCAGTTCCCGGCCGGCGGCCCCTACGCGGTGGTCGTGATCGGGATCCTGCTCACCTTCGTCGTGGTCGCCTGGCTGATCGGCCGCCTCAACAACCTCTATATCCGCATCACCGGCACCAACCGGATCGGCCCGATCCGCCCGACCTGGCTGAAAAGCATGCGCGACACGGCGCCGATTCAGAGCTCGGTCACGGTCGTCGAGGCCGTGCTGATGGCCTCGGTAATGCTCGCCGCCCTCGCACTCACCCTCTGGTTCTTCTTGCTCGCGGGATCGCCGCTCCCCGACCAGTAACGAGATCGTTGCCTAAGTTGTTGCGAAACTTTTACGTTTCGCGCACAACACGTTGCATGTTTCTCTGTAGCCTGGCAACATGGCGGTGATGGCAAGGGAAGCGTGGACCGACGAGAGGCTCGACGACCTCAATGCGCGAGTCGACCGCATCGGGCAGCGGATGGACGCCGGCTTCGCGGAAACGCGGGCTCAGTTCGCCGCCCTGAACCGAATGTTGATTCAGCTCTTCGGAGGAATGTTCGCCACCATGATCATCGGCTTCCTCGGCCTCATCGCCACGGTCATCACCCAGACCTGATCAGACAACGAAGCGGCCGTCTTCCTGCATGACCTCGCCGTCGACTTCGAGCTTGCCGCCCAAACGCAGGTCGCAGACGAGGTCGGTGTGGACCGCGGACTCGTTCTCGCCGCCGGACTCGGGGTAGCTGCCGCCGACCGCCATGTGGACGGTGCCGCCGATCTTCTCGTCGAGCAGGACCTCGCGGGTACCTTTGCCGATCCCGTAGTTGGTGCCGATCCCCAGCTCCCCCAGCGTGCGGGCGCCCTCGTCGGTGTCGAGCAGCTTCAGCAGGTACTCCTCGCCGCGGACGGCGGAGGCGTCGACGACGCGACCGGACTCGAAGCGCAGGCGCACCCCGGAGACCTCGCGACCGCCGATTACCGCCGGCAGGTGGAAGCTGACCTCGCCCTCGACCGAGTCCTCGACCGGGCCGGTGAAGAACTCGCCGTCGGGCATGTTGTTGTCGCCGACGCAGGGGATGAACCTGCGTCCGGCGATCCCGAGCTTGATGTCGGTCCCCGGCGCCGTCACCCGCACCTCCTCGTGCCCCTCGATCCACTCGGCCAGCCGCGTCGTCTCCTCCGAGGCGCGCTTCCAGGCCGTCAGCGGCTCGGGGTCGGTCGCCAGGCAGGCGCCGTAGTAGAAGTCTTCGTAGTCGGCCAGGCTCATCTCCGCCTCGGAGGCGTAGGCGCTGGTCGGGAAGAGCGTGTAGCACCAGCGGAACTCTCCCTCGGCGGCGCGCTTCATCGCCCGCGTCATCAGGTCGCCGGTCGCCGATTGGCGCAGCGTCTGGCGCTCCGGCGGGACCCCGGAGAGCTCGCGGGTGTTGGTGCTGGCGCCGATCGCGATACGCACGTCGGCGTTGTCGACCATCCACTCGGCGAAGGGCGAGATCCATTCCAGCTGCCGGTCGGAGGCGTGCTTGAAGTAGGCGGCGATCTGGCCCTCCAGCGCCACGTTCAGCATCGGGTGGCCGCCGGCCTGCAGCACCTCCTCGTAGACCGCCAGCAGCAGCGGCGCCGCCGCGCTCTCGCCGTCGATCGCGACGACGTCGTCCTCCTTCACCGCGGTCGAGTAGCCGACGAGGATCTTCGCCAGGTTCTGGATCCGGGGGTCGCCACCGCTCATCGCCCTACCTCCTCCCCCGCCCGCTCGCGGGCGGCAGTGGTCATCGCCATGAAGATCGCGTGGAAGCGCGGGTCGTCGGTCAGCTCGGGATGGAAGGCGCAGGCGAGCACGCTCCCTTCCCGGACCGCGACCGGATGCCCCTCGTAGGAGGCGAGAACCTCCACGTCCGGCCCCTGGCGCTCGACCCAGGGGGCGCGGATGAAGACCGCCCGCAGCGGCTCGTCTCCGGCGCCCTCGACCTCGAGGTCGGCCTCGAAGCTCTGCAGCTGGCGTCCAAAGGCGTTCCGCCTCGCCGTCACGTCGAGGAAGCCGAGGTGCTCGGCGTCGCAGACGATCAGCCCGGCGCAGGTGCCGAGGATCGGCCGCCCGGCCTCGTGGTGGGCCCGCAGCCCCGGCTCCAAGCCGGCGGAGGCGATCAGCTTGCCGATCGTCGTGCTCTCCCCGCCGGGGATCACCAGGGCGTCGAGCTCCTCGAGGTCGCCCGGGACCCGAACCTCGCGGGGCTCGGCGCCGAGCTGGCGCAGGGTCTTCGCGTGGGCTTCGAAGTCGCCCTGGAGCGCGAGTACGCCGACTCGAAGGGGGTTGCCGGCGGCGGCGCCGGCCACCTACGCTCCGCGGTTCTGCAGCAGGGCGTCCTCGGCGGCCAGGCCGGCGATCTCCAGGCCGGGCATCGCCTCGCCGAGCCCGATCGAGGCCGCCGCCACGCGCTCGGGGTCGTTGAAGTGGGTGGTCGCCTCGACGATCGCCCGCGCCCGCCGCTGCGGGTCGGAGCTCTTGAAGATGCCGGAGCCGACGAAGTTGCCCTCGGCGCCGAGCTGCATCATCAGCGCCGCGTCGGCGGGGGTGGCGATGCCGCCTGCGCAGAAGAGCGGCACCGGCAGGCGGCCCGCCTCGGCGACGACCTTCAGGACCTCCAGCGGCGCCTGCAGTTCTTTCGCCTCTGAGGAGAGCTCCTCGGGGCCGAGCTGGGCCAGGCGCTTGATCCCGGAAGTGATCTCGCGCATGTGCCGCACCGCCTCGACCACGTTGCCGGTCCCGGCCTCGCCCTTGGAGCGGATCATCGCCGCCCCCTCGCCGAGCCGCCGCAGCGCCTCCCCGAGGTTGGTGGCGCCGCAGACGAACGGCACCTCGAAGGCGAACTTGTCGATGTGGTTGCGCTCGTCGGCGGGCGTCAGCACCTCGGACTCGTCGACGTAGTCGACTTCGAGCGACTCCAAAACCTGTGCCTCGGCGAAGTGGCCGATCCGGGCCTTCGCCATCACCGGGATCGAGACCGCCTCCTGGATTCCTTTGATCATCGCCGGGTCCGACATGCGGGCGACGCCGCCGTCGCGACGGATGTCGGCGGGGACGCGCTCCAGCGCCATCACCGCGCAGGCGCCTGCCTCCTCGGCGACCTTCGCCTCCTCGGGGGTGACCACGTCCATGATCACCCCGCCTTTCAGCATCTCGGCGAGGCCGGTCTTCAGTCGAAACGTCGCGCGCTCAGTCATCCCGCCCATCTTACGTGCCCGCCGCATTCGGGCACCTCAACCAGAGACGCCTCTCGCGGGGGGTGGCGCGGATTTGGGGGACCATCCCGAGCAGCTACTGCAGCGCAGGGATGGTGGGACCAAATCGGCGACAGGACCCGCCGCGCCGGCTACTTCAGTTTGTACGCGCGGATGCGGTCTTTGTGCGCGGCTTCGTCGCGCGCGTAGAGACCGTGCGCCAAACCTTGGATCAGCGCCATCAGCGCCGTGTGGCTGCGCGTGAAGCTGGGGCTGTTGGAGGAGAAGTAGAGGGTCAGCTCGGCGTGCTCGCCCACCTCCGACATCGTCGCGTCGGAGATCGCCAGGGTGCGGGCACCACGGTGCAGCGCCAACTTCATCGCCCGCAGCAGCAGCGGGTGGGCGCGCCCGGCCGAGAGGGTGATGACAAGCGTGTTCTCGTCGATCCGCCCCAGTCGTTGCAGCGACTCGCCGCCGGTGCTGGCGACGATTTCGGCGCGGATGTCGAGCAGGCTGAGGGTGTGGCGCAGGTAGCTGGCGAAGAAGGCCATCTGGTCGACGCCGACGATGACGATCCGCTGCGCCGTGGCCAGGGCCGCGACCGAGGCTTCGACCTGTTCGGAGGTCAGCTTGCGTGCGGTTTCCTCGAGGTTCGAGTAGTCGGCGCTGAGCGATCCCTCCAGCTCGGAGTGGTCGAACGAGAAGAGGGCGCCCCCGTTGGCGCTGCTGGCGGCGATCGTCGTCCGGTACTCCTCAATCGCGGCCTGCTGCAGCTCCGGGTAGCCCTCGAAGCCGAGGGCCTGGGAGAAGCGCACCACCGTCGAGGACGAGGTGCTCGCTCTCCGGGCCAGCTCCTCGGCGGTGAGGAAGGCGGCCTCGTCGAGGTGGTCGACGATGTATCGGGCTACGTCCTTCTGGGAGCGCGAGAACTCGTCGAAACGCTCCTGGATGTAGTCGGAAAGACTTTTCAGCTGTGGGGACTTCGTTGCGGTCTTGGTCACGGCGGTCCATTTCGCCGAACCTGACCCTTTCCCTTCCGCGGTCTGGTTGGATTCGTCAGGTCATGACCCTGGAAGAGGCCCTGCGACTCACCAATCGCAACATGATCGTCTTCGATCTCCTGCTCGGCAGCGCCGCGATCGCGGCGCCGGCGGCGACCCTGAAGGTGCTCGGTCACGAGGAGCCCTCGCCGGACGGGAAACACCTCTTCCGCCGCTGCGGGCCGATCTGGCTGACCTTCGCAGCCGCTCACCTGGTCGCCGACCGCCGCGGCAATGCCGCCGACTGGCAGTCGCTGGCCTGGCTGCGGGGGACGGAGATCGCCACCGACGCGCTCTGGTCGGCTTCTCCGGCGGTCACCCGACCAGGGGCCAAGCTCGGCCTGCGGCTCGCCGGTGCCGCCAACGTCGCGATGGCGGCCGGCTTCGCCTGGATGTCGAGGCGCTGATGTCCCAGTTCGACGGCCTCCCGAGCATGCGCTGGAGCCTCACCGGACTGAACGAAGAGGGCGACGAGACCTGGCTGATCCGCGGGATCGCCCGCAAGCTCTACCACTGCCCCGGATGCCACGGCGACATCCCGGTCGGCGAGGAGCACACCGTGGTCCAGTTCGTGCGCCGGCTCGGCGGCACAGACCACCACCACTGGCACCGGCGCTGCGCCGAAGAGCTGCTGGTACCCGAGCTCGGCAACCTGCGGCGGGTCCCCGCCTCCGAGTCGAGCCAGTCGCGCCTGGAGGCGCGGGGTCGCAAGCCGGCTGGTCGCCGGGACCGCCGCCGGTGAGCTTGCGGCGCCGGGTCGGCGCTACCTACCTGCGGATCTGGCGCACCTACTGGGGCTGGGCCCCGTCGATCCTGACCCTGGCGGCGATCGTCTTCATCCCCCTGGGGCTGCTGAACTCGCTAACCCTGAACGTCGAGCTCGACTCACTGAACATCACCAACGGGATCAAGCTGGCGGCGCTGGCCCTCGCGGTCGGCGCGGTCACGCTGACCGGGCTGCTGGGCGAGGTCTTCTTCTCCGGCGCGATCGCGATCTCCCTCACCCATCCCCACGGCGAGGACCCGCCGCCGCTGCGCGAGATCGCCCGCCGCCTCAAGTACGGGCGGCTGATCGCCGTCGACCTGGTCTTCGTCGCGGTCGTCGCCCTGGGGTTGCTGCTCGGCCTGGTGCCCGGCATCCTCGCCTTCGTCTGGCTCGGGCTCTCCGGCCCGGTCGTCGAGCTCGAGGACCGGACCGCCGGCGGTGCCCTGCGGCGCAGCCTGCAGCTGGTGCGCGGCAACTTCTGGCTCGTCTTCCTGGTCCTGGCGCCGATCGAGATCGTCGGCGACGCGATCGGCACGGGCCTGGCGGCGCTCGTCCACGACCTCCTCGGACATGCCTTCCTCGCGACCTGGCTGGCAGAGTCGCTCGCCGACGCCGCCCTCTCCCCCGTCTTCGCCGTCGCCGCCGTCCTCCTCACCGTCGAGCTGGCACGGGAGCGGGACGGGACCGCGCCGCCCGTGCACGCCAGCCCGGTGCCGGCATGACCGCCGCCTCGATCTTCGGCGACTTCTACGACCGGATCGCCGAACACGACCTGCAGGGCCTCTACCTGGTCCTGATCGGCTTCGTCCTCTCCTTCGCCTTCATCCGCATGAGCACGCGGTTGATGCGGAGTCCGAAGGTCCCCTGGTGGCCGGGCAGCATCGTCAGCGACAGCGGCGTCCACCTCCACCACCTCGTCTTCGGGATCGTGACGATGATGGCCGCTGGAGCCGGCGGCTTCGCCGCCTTCGGCAACAGCCCCTGGACCGAGATCTGCGCCTTCGCCTTCGGGATCGGCGCCGGGCTGACGATCGACGAGTTCGCCCTCTGGGTCTACCTCGACGACGTCTACTGGGCGAAGGAGGGCCGCAGCTCGATCGACGCCACCGTGATCGCTGCGGCGCTGATGCTGCTGGCGCTGCTCGGATTCACCCCGTTCACGATCGAAGAGGGGTCGGTCGGGGCGCTGCTCGGCACCGCCCTCAGCGCTCTCGTCGTCTTCCTCCTGGTCGCGATCTGCTTCGCCAAGGGGCGGATCCTCCACGGCTGCATCGGCTTCTTCATCTTCCCGATCGCTCTCTACGGCGCCTGCCGGCTCGGCAAGCCGGGCTCGGCCTGGGCGCGACGCCGATACGGCGACCGCCACCCGAGGAAGCAGGCACGGGCCGAGGAGCGGTTCCCGTCCGACCGGCGGACGGAGCGCTTCAAGAACGCCTTTCGCGACGTCGTCGGCGGCAAGCCGAGCGAGGGGCTGGCGGCGGCCAAGGACGAGGCGTTCGCGGCGACCCGGGAGGCAAGCGAAGAAGTGCGCCATCGGGCCGAACGAGTCACCCATCCCGGCGACGACGGGGACTGAGACTCAACCATCGCTCAATCCCGGTCTCGAAAACGAACGCCTAGACTCGCTCTGAGCATGCGCCGCCGAGTGTTGATCCCGTTCCTGATCGCCCTGCTCGCCGTCGGCGGGGGCGCGATCTCGAGGGCCGCGACGATCCAGGAACACGGGCTGGTGGTCAGCTTCGACGCCGACTTCACCCCCCATTCCCTGCCTCGCGAAAAGCCGGCGCCGGTCTCGGTGAAGGTGGCGGGCAAGGTGAGGGCCGCGGACGGAAGCCACCCGCCGGCGCTGCGCTGGCTGGAAATCATGATCAACCGCAACGGCCGACTCAGCTCGCAGGGATTGCCGACCTGCTCCGCGTCGAGCCTGCAATCGACCAGCACCGCGACCGCGCTCGACCGCTGCCGCTCCGCCCTCGTCGGCAAGGGGAGCTTCCACGCCGTGGTCTCGCTGGGGAGGGAGATCCCGACGGGAGGGAAGATCCTCGCCTTCAACAGCCGCCGCGCCGGAAAGCAGGCGCTGGTCCTCCACCTCTTCGCCGGCACCCCCGTCCGCTTCACCCTGGTGGTGCCGCTGAAGATCGGGAGGCTGAAGGGGGGGCAGTTCGGGACGATCCTGCGGGCGAAGATCCCGAAGCTCGCGAGCGGGCTTGGCTCGGTGACCGAAATCGACCTGACGATCGGGCGGCGCTACTCCTACAGGGGAGAGCGCCGCAGCTACGTCTCAGCCGCCTGCAACGCCCCCGCCAACCTGCCGGGAGGGGTGTTCAACTTCGCCCGCGCTCGCTTCCGCTTCGAAAGCCACCAGACCATCAATCCGCCGGCGCTGATCCAGGAATGCTCCGTCAGGTAGCGACCTGATTCACTGCCCCACCACGTCCACCAGCAACCGATCTGGAGCAAGCAAATGAGCAAGAAGCTGCGCACCTCCTACTCCCTCTTCGCCGTGATGGCGATCGCCGCCGGGGGGGTCGTCTGGTCCGGCTGCGGCAGCAGCGGCAACGACGAAAGCAGCACGATCCGCGAGAAGGCCGAAAAGCAGGTCGAAAAGGGCACGAAGCAGGCCGAAGAAGCGGTCGAAGAAGGCGTCGAAAAGACCAAGAAGGGCCTCGAAGAAGCCCGCGAAGAAGTCGAAAAGGGCGCCGACGGCAAGACCAAGAAGCGGTTCGAAAAGGCCCAGGAGGAAGCGGAAAAGGGCTTCGAAGAAGGCCAGGCCAAGGCCGAAAAGGGCCTCGAAGAAGCCAAGGAACAGGCGGAAAAGTACCTGCCCTAAGGAGCTGGCGCGGGAGTGGAGGTCCCCGGCCGCTCAGGCGGTATTGGGGACTTTCCTCCCCAACGGGCTGCGAGGCGCCTCGTCCGGCGGTACCGAGCAGATCGCATACCAGTGGAGCAGAGCGAGCTGATGTGCCTTGTTATCGATCTCCTCCTGTGATGCCGTGACGTCGAAGGAAGCGAGAATCGACTCGATCATGTTGTAGGCGGCGCGAACCCCGAACTCGAGGTCGATGTCCTCGCGGATCAAGCCGGCGTCTTCGTCAGCTGCATGCACGGTCATGATCCACCCCAGCATCGCGTCGTCCGCGACCTTGTTCGCCTCCTCCCACCCTGAGCCCCGCAGGTGCCTGGCCATCGCGACGATCGGTCGCAGGTCCGCGTTCTTCACCCGCCAGCCCAGTGCCTCCCGCACCATCTCCTCGATCAGCTCGAACGAAGTCTGGCCGTCGCGGGCGTTTTCCCGCAGCCGTTGAGCGATCCGGGCATACCCCGTCATGTATTCGCTGATGATCGCCGCGAGGATGTCCTGCTTGTCGTCGAAGTTGTTATAGACAGTTGCTCGGGCGACCTGGGCCACTTTGGCGATATCGCCCATGGAGGTCTCGGAATAGCCCCGGCGAGCGAACAACTTGCGGCTCGCCTCGATGATCTTCGTCCTCGCGCGCGGCTCCCCACGCCGCGGACGGGTCACTTTTGGCCTCTTTCGAGATGATTGGTCAGCCTCAGCACACCAGCGACACTATCCAAAAGTTGTCACACATTCGTGTCCAGGACGCCGCCCCGGGAAACCGACGCAGGGGGGCCGATCCTCACCCCGGACGGTGCCTTACGACCCGCGGCTGTCCAGCGGTGGGAGCGAGCCCCCGCAACGGGGACCCGCTCCTGTTCCTCAGGCGCGTGCCTGCTCTTTGACTTCCTGCGCGTTCTCCGCAGCGCTGTCTTTGAGGCCCTCGGCCTGCTCCTGGCCGGCCTCTTTGGCGGTCTGGACCGCTTCCTGGCCGACCTCTTTGGCGCCTTCGACGGCCTGCTCGGCCACCTGGCTTGCGACCTCGCGGCCGCGGTCGAGCGCCTCCTGGCCGGTTTCGACCGCCGATTCCTTCACCTGGTCGGCGACCGGCCCGACCTTTTCGTCCTCGATCCGGGTCGACGGGATCACCATCCCGGCGAGGAAGCCGGCGGCGAGGCCGCCGATCGCGAGCCCGAGCGGGTTTTCCTGGGCGACGCCGACGACCTGGCGGGCGCCGTCCTTGACTTCGCCCCCGTCCGGCGTCGCTTGGCCGACTTTGTGGGTGGTCCCCTGGACCTGCTCGATCAGCCGCTCCCGCTTGTCCGAGATCGACTCCCTGACCCTCGTTTTGACGTCGGTCTTGTAGGCGAGCGCGTCCACGGTGTCGCCCATTTCTGCGCGCGTCTCCTCTATCTCCTGGCGGATTTGGCTCGGCTCTTGGCCCATTGCACGTCCTCCTTCACGGTTTCGACGGTTTGTTCGGGGGCCGGTGGCATCCCCTTCTTGAGTCGGTCTTTGCCGGTGAGGGCCAAGACGACGGCGATCGCGCCGTAGACGAGGGTCACGATCAGGGCCGCGACCCAGAGGTCGATCGCCTTGTCCAGCAGGGCGAGGATCATCGTCGTCAGCGTCCCCAGCGCCAGCAGCCCGAGGACGGCGGCGCCGCCGAACATGCCGGCGCCTTCGCCCGCGACCTTGCCTTTCTGGCTCAGCTCGGCCTTGGCCAACTCGATCTCCTGGCGGACGAGCGTCGTCGTCTGCTCGGAGAGTTCCTTGACCAGCTCCCCGGTGGAATGGGACCGCAGCTCGTTGCCCTCCCCGTTCATGGTGCTCATGGCGCGGCGGAGGGAACGGCCGGCTGCGCGGTCACAGGCGGCGGGCTTACAACCGGCTCGACGGCGGCGCGTCGTGCCGGCTCGGGGGTCGTCCGCTGCGGCACCTGGGTTGCCGGGCGCGTGCCGCTGCGCTGCTGGTAGCGGCTGCGGCTGGACGCCTTCAGGAACCTGGCGGCAAGGATGCCGACGGCCGCGCCCCCGGCGAGCACCGCCCACGGGCGCTGACGGCCGAAGTCCTCGACGTCTTCGAGCATCCTGTCGGCGCCGTTCTCCTTCAGGTAGGAGCCCACCTTCTCGGTCTGCTCGGCGGCCCGGTCGGCGAGCTTCGCCGGCGTGTCCTTGCCCTGTTTGCGCAACTCCTCGCCCACCGAGCGCAGGTCCTGGGCGGTACTGGCGACCCGCTCTCCCGCCTGGGTGGAGCGGTCGTCGATCTGCTGGCGAATGCTTTCCTGCGCATTGCCCGCCGCTTCGCGCGCCTTCTCCTGCGCCTGGCCGGCAACCTCCTGCGCCTTCTCCTGCGCTTCGCCAACGCTTCCGTCAGCCATCATCGTCCTCCAGTCGTCGGATCTCGATTAACTTGACCGGCGGTCAGGTCCGAGGTTCGTCAACCTCGCCACTCCGCAGTCCCTGTTCCCCAAGATCGGCTCGAACCTAGGCGAGACGGCACGACATCGGGCTCACTGTGCGAGTACCCCTAGCTGCGAGGGACAAACGGGCACCCGCGAATCGCGGGTGCCATCTCATCGCGTCCGCAGGCGGGTGCGGAGCCAGCCTGCGACCGAGCGCTGACGGGCCAGCGCTTCCGAGGCGGCGCGGCCGGCTGCGGGCAGGGTAGTAGCAGCCGGCCGCTGCCCCTGGGCCTCGGCGGGGGAGGTGCTCGTCCGCCGGGCTGACCGGCGCCAAAAGGGGCGAGGCGCCTGGTTTTCGCCGCGAGCGAGCACGAACTTCAAGATAGACCGCGGACCACCCCCCTTCCGGAGGGTTGAGCCCGCCCTCGGGATAGTCCATGCTTTGCTCCGTGGCAGAGCCAGGAGCAATTCGGGACTGGCATCGTGACCCGCCGGGATCGCCCGAGGGCATCCAGGCGATGCTGAACGCCCTGCCGGCGCTGGTCGGCTACTGGGACAGCGAGCTGTGCAACCGGATGGCCAACGACGCCTACATCGAGTTCTTCGGCGTCTCTCCAGAGGAGATGCGGGGCACCCACATCCGCGAGCTGCTGGGACCGGATCTCTACGCCCAGAACCTCCCCTACATCGAAGGCGCGCTGGCCGGGGAGACGCAGCTCTTCTACCGCGAGATCCCCCTGCCGTCAGGGGAGACCCGCTACACCCAGGCCTCCTACATCCCCGACCTCGTCGAAAGCGAGGTGCGCGGCTTCTTCGTCCTCGTCACCGACATCACCGAGCAGCGGCGGATCGAAGAAGACGCCCAGCGCAGCCGCGCTCGCCTGGCCGAAGCCGAGCGGATCGCCCGCATGGGGAGCTGGGAGTGGGACATCCCCAGTCGTCACCTGACCTGCTCGGAGGGCCTCTACGAGATCTACGGCATCTCCCCCGGGGAGTTCGACGGCCGCTACGAAGGCGGGTCCCAGTACGTGCATCCCGACGATCGCGAGCTGGTCGAGCAGCAGATGCGCGAAGCGGTCGAGAGCGGTGTCTCGGTCGACCTCGAGTACCGGATCATCAGGCCCGACGGCCGGGTCCGCCGAGTCCGCAGCCGCGCCGAGCTCTCCGCCGACAGCGAGGGCAACGCCCTCCGCCTCACCGGCACCGTCCAGGACGTGACCGAGCTGCACGCAGCCGCCGAGGCCCTGCAGCAGACCGCCAGCGACCTCGGCCGCCGCGCCGCCGCGATCCACCCCTCCCCCGGCCGCTCGACCGGCACCGACCTGACGAAGAAGCTCAGCGCCCGCCAGCTGGAGATCCTCGCCCTCGTCGCCGACGGCCTCAGCAACGCCGAGATCGCCTCCCGGCTCTACCTCACCGAGAGCACCGTCAAATGGCACATCCGCAAGATCCTGCGAGCGCTCGGGGTGGCGAACCGGGCCCAGGCGGTGGCGCGGTATCTGTCGGCGAAGCCTTCGTGAGATCGATGGCTCTACATATGTAGAATTAATCTGTGAACTCTGAGCATCGGGCCCCGCGGGCCACGCGCGCGACCAGGATGGTGCTCTCGGCCTTCCTTGACCATCCTGGCGAGGAGTTACACGGGTTTGGTCTCTTGACCGACACGGGACTTCGTTCTGGCACTCTCTACCCCCTGCTTATCCGCCTGGAGAGTCTCGGCTGGCTGGGGAGCAGATGGAACGAAGACGACGCCCCTGGGCCCCGCCGGCGTCTCTATCGCCTTACTGAAACCGGCCAGATCGAGGCTCGGGAGATGCTGGCCAGGCCAGGGAGCGGCAAGCGTGGAAAGACAGATGTGCCTCCGATCACTGCGCCAAAAGCGGTTCTTCAATGAACACCGTGTTGGTCGTGGGGCTGACCGCGACCGGGGCCCTTCTGAGCATCGTCGTCCTCGTCTTGCTCTGGATCCTGCAGACCCTCGCCGGGAAAGAAGCCGAAGCCGTGATCCAAGTGCTCGTCTCCGACCTGCTCCGTCGCGCTGAAAAGCGCCTGCCCCCCGCAGGGCAACGTTCCCGTTTCCGCGAGGAGACACGAGCGGGCCTTCAGAGGGTCAGCAAGAGGCGGCCACTTTGGGCTCTCGTTCAGGCTGCTTCGGTGTTCCAGTCGTCCTTCTCGGGCAAGTTGGGACGTGAATTCGAAGCGCTTGAAGCGCGACAAGTAGAAATGTTCGAGATAGCGAAAGCTCTTGCCCACCCGACGAGAGTTCGCATATTGGAGCGTCTCGGCGGAGGGTGGGCAAGTCCAAACGAACTCGCAGGCGAGCTCGAAGAGAGTCTGATGCTGATCTCCTACCACGTGCGGATGCTGTGGCGCTGCGGCATGATCGAGCTCACCGGCAGCCGACAAAGGCGAGGGGTAACGGAACACTTCTACCGGCGAACGCCGAAGGTTCCGCCGCGCATTTGACGTAAAAGTGGGGCAGCCTGGACTCGAACCAGGGACCGACGGATTATGAGTCCGCTGCTCTAACCAACTGAGCTACTGCCCCGCAGGCCGAGCGTACCGCGAGGAGCGAGGCTCAGGCGCTGAAGAGCTGGGCGAGGGAGCGGCCGACGTCTGGTGGCTCTTCCTCGCCTCTGGAGGCTGCGGCGGCGCCCTCGGCGAGGGCCTTGGCGGCGTCGCCGATCTGGTGGTCGCGGCCGCCGCGGATCGTGCCGGTCTTCTTCGCTTCGGCGAGATCGGACTCCATCAGGCCGGCCAGCTCGGCGAGGCGGCGGAGGCCGACGACGCTGGCGGTGCCCTTCAGCGCGTGCGCTTCGGCCCGCATCGTCTCGAAGTCGCTGGAGCCGGTGGCGAGGCCGGCGGAGATGACGTCGCAGCGCCGCTTCGCCTCTTCGGCGAAGGACTGGAGCAGCTCCTCCTCGGTGGCGGCTTTCTCGTTCACGGGGCGATCGCCTTGTCGACGGCTTCGTGCATCAGCTTGAGCCCGAATGCTCCCTCAATTGCGTCGCGGACGACTCCGCGCTTGTCGATCGTGAACAGGTACGGCTCGCTCGGCAGGTGGAAGGCGCGCACCTGCGGACGCACGCCGCGGGCAGGGTCGTTGTCGTCGTAGATCTCCATGTGGATGAAGGCCGCCTCGTCTCGGTGTTCGCTCTTGGCCTGCTCGGCCACGTCGACGACGGGGCCGCAGACCCGACTCTGGCAGAACTGCGGGGTCGCAAACAAGAGGACAATCGGTTCCTTTCCCAGCGCTTCCGCGTAATCCACCTTGTTCTGGGTGTCCGGGGGGACTCGAGTCGTGATCTTCGACAGGTCATCGCCGACGTCCTGCGCGGTGGGCGTGTGGATGGCGGGCGCCCTCTGGCCCACCCGGGGGATGCGATGGAACTCACCCACCTCGACGCTGGGCAGCAGGCCGCCTCTCAGCTCGCCGGCGTCGCGGACCACGGCGGCGACCCGCCACCCTCCCTGGCGGGGAAAGTCGAGCTGGGCGGAATAGACGACCTTGGCGGCGTCGGCGTCTTCCGAGGTCGATTCGGCGCGGAAGGCGGGCTTGGTCGCGAGGCTTTCAATCGCGGCCGGGAAGGGGCCGACGGCCGGCTGGTCGAGCGCCTGCTTTTCGGCTTTCGCCTCCTGCCCGCGGTTCCCCGACCTGGACCGGGCGCCCGGCTTCGGTTCCGGCACCTTGGCGAAGTAGAGGGCGACCTCGGCGTCGGTCACCTCGCCCTGCGTGCGATCGAAGACGCCGAACGGATAGCGATTCGGGCCCCGGTAGAAGACTTCGGCGGCCGGGTCGATCCCCCATTCTTCGAGTGGCGCGTCGGCCGCCTTCAGAACCTGCCGCAGGGTCCTGTTCCTGACCGTGGGGAACTCGGACTTCGGCGGCGCCGGGCGGCTTTCGGCGCTGCCCAGGACGGCAGCAGTCGAGTCGCCGGTCCCGGAATCGCCCCCGCAGGCCGCCAGTGCGGCGCCGCTTGCGAGCAGGCAGAGCAGTGCTGGGAGCATGCGGGGGGCGCGCATCGGCGGCATGTTATGGAGAGATAGGGTGCCCGGGGTTCTCGACGAGAGGAGATGAGGATGGCGGAGCGAGCGGCACTGGTGACCGGAGCATCGAGCGGGATCGGCCTCGCGATCGCGCGGACCCTCGGCGAAGAGGGCTACGCGCTGACCGTCTCCGCCCGCCGCCCGCAGAAGCTCGAGGAGGCCGCGGAAGGGCTGCGCGGCGAAGGCCTCGAGGTCGAGCCGATCCCGGCCAACATGGCCGAGGAGGATCACGTCGTCGCGATCTTCGCCGCCCACCGCCAGAAGTACGGGCGGCTCGACGTGCTGGTCAACAACGCGGGGGTCGGGATCGGGGCGCCGATGGAGGAGATCCAGACCAAGCACCTGGACATGCAGCTGGCGGTCAACCTGCGGGCGCTGATCCTCGGCACCCGCGAGGGGCTGCCGATGCTGCGCGAGGCCGGTACCGAGCACGGCAAGGCGCTGATCGTCAACACCGCCTCGATCGCCGGCAAGGGCGGCCAGGCCTGGCTCTCGATCTACGCGGCGACGAAGGCGGCGGTGATCAACTTCACCCAGTCGACCCACCGCGAGGCCGGCAACGCCGGCATCCAGTGCACGGCGCTGGCGCCGGGCTTCGTCGAGACGCCGATGACCGAGTTCGTTCAGGGCCAGATCCCGCCCGAGGAGATGATCCGGCCCGAGGACCTCGGCGAGGCGGTGCGGTTCCTGCTGCGGACCTCGCGGAATTGTCACGTGCCCGAGGTTGTGTTCACGCGGCCGGGCGAGGGTCTCGATACCCCCTGAGGTTGACCGGGGCGTGAACGAGCGCCTGCGGGTACTTGTCGCCGCTTTCGGCGATGCCGGGCACGTCTTTCCCGCGATCGCGCTCGGCAAGGCGCTCGCGGCGCGCGGGCACGAGGTCGTGATCGAGACCTGGGAGGAGCGGCGGGCGGCCGTCGAGGGCGAGGGGCTCGGGTTCGCCGCGGCAGAGGAATACCGGATGTTCCCTCCGCCGGACCCCGATTCCGAGGAGGGGCAGCACGCGGCCGAGGCGGCGCAGGCGTTGATGCCGCTGCTGGAGGACTTCCGCCCGCACGTCGTCGTCAGCGACATCCTCACCCTCGCCCCCACCCTCGCCGCCGAGCGCGCCGGAATTCCGCTGGCGACGCTGATCCCGCACATCTACCCGGTCGTCGAGCCAGGCCTTCCCTTCTTCGCGATCGGGCTGCGGCCGCCGCGGACGAGGGTGGGCCGGAGGATCTGGCGCTACGGCCACGACCGGGCGCTGCGGATCGGCCTCGAGCAGGGCAGGCGCGACCTCAACGTCCAGCGCAGCCGCCTCGACCTGCCGCCGATCGACCGCTTCCACGGCGGCATCAGCCCCGACCTGGCCCTGATCGCGACCTACCCGCAGCTCGAGTACCCGCGCTCCTGGCCTCCCGGCGTCGAGATCACCGGCCCGATGACCTTCGAGCTGCCGCATCCCGAGATCGAGTTGCCGCCGGGCGAGGATCCGCTCGTCCTCGTCGCCCCCAGCACCGCCCACGACTCCGACAACCACCTGGTGCGAACCGCGCTGGCCGCACTCGCGGACGAGCCGGTGCGGGTCGTGGCGACCACCAACCGCGTCGCCCCCCAGCGCCCGATCGAGGTGCCCGCCAACGCCAGCCTGGTCGAATGGCTCAGCTACAGCCAGCTGATGCCCGCCGCCTCCCTCGTCATCTCCCACGGCGGCCACGGCACCGTCGCCCGCGCCCTCGGCGCTGGCACCCCCGTCCTCGTCTGCCCGATCATCGGCGACATGAGTGAGACCGCGATGCGCGTCGCCTGGACGGGGGCGGGGCTCTCACTGCCGTGGCGCCTGTGCCGACCGACGCCGCTGCGCTGGGCGGCGCGGAAGCTACTCCACGAGTCAGGCTTCGCGGCGAAAGCTGAGGAAATAGCAGTCTGGGGACGCGAGAACGACGGGGCCGCGCGAGGCGCGGTGCTGGTCGAGGAACTGGCTCTGAAGAAGGTCGCGGCCGCCTAAGAAGCTCCGGGGGTGGGACTCGAACCCACAACCTCTCGATTAACAGTCGAGCGCATCTGCCAGTTGAGCTACCCCGGACCGGGCTAATCCAAGTGAGCTACCCCCGGATCAGCGCTGGGAACAAAATCTAGCGGCATTGCCGCTTTTCCTGCCTCGACCTCGGCGTGGCAGTTAGCGCAAAGAAGTGCACACTTGCTGGCCTCAGCGCGACACTTGGCGAGGGAGCGGCACAAACCGCCCTGTCCGAGATGGAAACGCTTTTCTCGCGGATCCAGGTGATGGAACTGAAGCGCCTCTTGGTGTTTGTCATAGCCGCAGATCACGCATTTGCCTCCAGCCTCCGTAATCAGAATGCGCTTGATCTCTCTACGGCGCCTCGCAACTCGTTCCACCCGGCACTGCTTGCACCGGTACGATCCACGGCCCTCAAGCACGAAATCGGTTTCCCCGTGTCGACGGCAGCTCAAGGTCGTTTGACGGCTTTCGTCCTGCGGACCACGGTGCCGATGCGGCGGCGCCTTGAGCTCGTACTTTCGCATCCAGTGACGAATCGTCGCGAGGCTTCGATCCATCTCCTTCGCGATTTCGCGCAACGACATCCCGAGACAAAGAAGTCGTTTCATCTCCTCCTTCGACGGCGGACCCTTGGCGCTGTGCTTCTCGGCCTTCGCCGCCTCCAGGCCGTACTTCTTCAGCCAGTGACTGACCGTCGATTCGTGTTTGCCGACCTGCTTGCCGATCGCTTCGAGGGACATTCCCTCGGCCAAACACCCTTCTAGGAACTCCTTCTCCATGACTGCATCTTCTCAGATGATGCAGACAGAACAATGCGGATGGAGTTGTCCTACACGCTGCCCGCGGGACGCTCCGCATGGGCGATCCGCTGCACCAGACCCGCGCGTTCTCGGCTGAGGGCGGCGCGCCGCTCGTAGTCGCCGCGTTCGCCGGCGGCGGCGATCTCGCCCTCGAGGCGGCGCTGCTCGAGGAGGAGGAAGTTCAGCTCCATCGCCTCATGGGAGGCGGGCTCCTCGCGGGACATGATCACCAGCTCGGCTATCAGGCCGGCGAGCTCGGGGTCGTCGTGGGGAAGGTTCGAAGCGGGGTCCTCGGGGTGCTCGCGCAGCCAGGCGGCGGCGCGCAGGCCGGTCGGGGAGAGATGGGCGTCGGTCAGCCGCGCCAGGTACTCCCGGCCCTCGTTCGGGATCGCGATGCACATCGCCAGCAACGCCCGCTCGCGCCGCTCGCGTGAGGTCAGCTCCCCCTGCCGGCGCGACGGAGGGGCGGCCTCGGAGTGCTGTGGCCCTTGCGCGGAGGCCTGCGGCTCGCGCCCGCCGCTGGCCGGGGTCGCCACCACCACCCTCCCCATCACCATCGCCGGATCGAGGTCGAGCCGCTCGGCGACGCGGCGGACGAGGTCTTCCCGCCCCGCGGTCTCCCCCATCCCCGCCAGCACCGGCGCCACCTCTGCCAGGGCCCGGTCGCGCTCGACCGGCGAGGAGACGTCGGTGCGGCTGAGGACCAGCCCGACCTGGAAGGCGGTCAGCTCTTCGGCCTCCTGCAGGAGCGCCCGGAAGCGCTCGGCGCCCCCGGAGGCAGCCATCATCTCCGCCGGGTCCTCGCCCGCCGGCATCGCCGCCACCCGCAGCCGCATCCGCCTCCCGGCGGCGACCCGCTGCGCCCGCAGCATCGCCTCCTGCCCCGCCGCGTCGGCGTCGAGGGCGAGGACCACCTCGTCGACCATCCCCGAGAGCGCCGCCACCTGCTCGTCGGTGATCGCGGTACCCATCACCCCGACCGCCTCCTCGATCCCCGCCTGGTGAAGGGCGAGGACGTCGGTGTAACCCTCGACGACGACGGCGCGACCGGCTTTGGCGATCGCCGCTTTGCCTTGGTCGACGCCGTAGAGAATCTGGCTCTTGTGGAAGAACTCGGTCTCGGCGGTATTGACGTACTTGGCACCCTGGTCCTCCCGCATCGCCCGGCCGCCGAAGCCCAGCACCCGGCCCCGCCGATCGCGGATCGGGAACATGATCCGCTCGCGGAAGCGGTCGTAATCGCCGCCGCTGCGCCCGCGCTGGACGAGCCCGACCCCGCGCAGCTCCTCGACGCTGAACCCGGCCCGCTGCCCCCGCACCAGCAGCTTGTCCCAGGCGCTGGGCGCGTAGCCGACGCCGAAGCTCCTCAGCACCTCCTCTCCCAGCCCCCGCCGCGCCAGGTAGTCGCGCGCCTTGCCCGCCTCCTCGGACTCCCAGAGGTAGCTGGAGTAGAAGGCGGCGGCGCGGTCGAGCAGCTGCTCGAGGCGGCGGCGGCGCTGGCGTTTGGCCTCGGCCCGTGGGTCCTCCTGCTCGCGCTCCAGCTCGACGCCGTAGCGGTCGGCCAGCAGCTCCACCGCCTCGGCGAAGTTGAGTCCGTCCTTCTCCTCGACGAACTTGATCACGTCGCCGCCGACCCCGCAGCCGAAGCAGTGGTAGAGCTTTTCGGTCGGCTCGACCGAAAAGGAAGGCGTGCGCTCGTCGTGGAACGGGCAGAGGCCCGTATAGCGCGCTCCCTGCCGCCGCAGGTCGGTGTGGGCGGAGATCACCTCGACAATGTCCGCCGCCTGCTTCACCCGTTCGACGCTCTCGTTGGAGATCAGCGCCATCAGAACCTCGCCTCTTCGGGCACGGTCAGCTCGGTGAACTTGGCGATGCAGAAGCGGTCGGTCATCCCGGCGATGTAGTCGGCTACCCGCTGGCAGTCGCTCGCCTCCGGGTCGTAGCTGGGGACCTCGCCCGGGTTGGCGAGGTAGTGCTCGAAAAGGCCGTGCATCGTCCGCTGGACGCGGGCGTGCTCGCTGCGCGCCTCCGGTCCGAGGTAGACGCGGTCGAACATGAACTTGCGCAGGCGCAGCATCGCCTGCCCCACCTCGCGCCCCTGCCGGATCTCCTCCGCGCCTTCGGAGTGATCGACGATGTCGCGGACGAGGGTGTCAATCCGCTGCGAACCGGTCGGCCCGAGCAGCTCAATCTCCTCCGCCGGCAGGTCCTCGGGCCGCAGGATCCCCGCCCGCAGGGCGTCGTCGATGTCGTGGTTGATGTAGGCGACGCGGTCGACGAGCTTGACGATCTGGCCCTCCAGCGTGGCCGGCCTACGCGAGCCGGTGTGGTTGAGGATGCCGTCGCGCACCTGTTCGGTGAGGTTGAGGCCCTCGCCCTCGCGCTCGAGCACGTCGACCACCCGCAGCGAGTGCTCGTTGTGGCGGAAGCCGCCGCCGCAGGCGCTCCGCAGCGCCGCGTCGAGCGTCTCCTCGCCGGCGTGGCCGAAGGGCGGGTGGCCGAGGTCGTGGCCGAGCCCGATCGCCTCGGTCAGATCCTCGTTCAGCCGCAGCGCCCGGGCCACGGTGCGGGCGATCCCGCAGGCCTCCAGCGTGTGGGTGAGGCGGGTGCGGTAGTGGTCGCCCTCGGGGGCGACGAAGACCTGCGTCTTGTGCTTCAGCCGCCGGAAGGACTTCGAGTGCACGATCCGGTCGCGATCGCGCTGGAACGGCGTCCGCAGTGGGCTGTCCGGCTCCTGACGCTGCCGCTGCGCCGGATAGGACCGGGTCGCGCGGGGAGAGAGGAACTCCTCCTCCAAAGCGGAGATCCTCTCCTCGAAAGCGACGGTGGCGGGCACTCGCCGATCATAAGGCGACCGCTCTGGAGGGACGGGGGAGGGGCTCGCCGGACCCTCCCCGCTGTTGTCCGGCGAGCCCCTCCCCCGTCCCTCCTTAGGCGGCTGCGCGCAGCTGAACATGCGCGTGGTGCTCCAACGTCTCCCCCACCGCCCGCTCGACTTGGCGCAGGGCCAGCGGCTCTGCCGCGGGCGCCTCGCTCAGCGGCTTCGCCAGGCCTTCGACCATGAACCGGTGGGCCCCCTCGCTGAGCGGGAAGGCGCTGCCTTCGCAACTGCCGCAGACGACCCCGCCGGCGGCGCCGGAGAAGCCGGCCAGGTGCTCGGCCTCGCCGCAGTGCGCGCAGGAGGAGAGCTCCGGCGCGAAGCCGGCCACCAGCGCCAGCTTGATCCGGAAGGAGAGGGCCGTCTCGAGCCCGGCGGCGCGCTCCCCTCCCGGCTCGTCGAGCAGGCTCAGGTAGCGGCAGAGGAGGTTGTAGGCGGGCGGGTTGGGCTCGGCCGCGTCGAGCAGCCGCAGCACCGCGTCGCAGGCCCGGGCGCCGGCGGTGAGGGCGGCGCCGGAGCTGCGCAGCCGCGGGTAGCCGTCGACGGTGGTGGCGCTGGTCACCGTCATCAAGTCGCTGCGGCCTTCGTGGAGGACGAGGTCGAGGCGGAAGAACGGCTCCAGGCGGCCGCCGAAGCGGGATCGGGGCTTGCGCGCCCCCTTGGCGATGGCCCCGATCCGGCCGCGGCTCTTCGAGTAGAGGTGGAGGATGCGGTCAGCCTCGCCGTAGCGAATGCTGCGCAGCACAACCGCCTCCGTCTTGACCGTGGTTCCGGCCACGAAACCAAAGATGAACGACGGACCGGACGGAACCTAGGACTGGGAGCGGCGTCTTCTCGGTTTGCGCCGCAGCCTCACCTGGCAGCCCGGGCAGAAGTAGGTCGAACGGCCGCCGACGACGATGCGGGCGATCGTCGTCCCGCAGCGCGGGCAGTCCTCCCCCTCTCGGGTGTGGACGAGGAACTCGTCCTGCATCCCCCCCTTCTCGCCGCGGGCATCGCGGTAGTCGTCGATCGAGGAACCGCCGGCGTCGATCCCAGTCTCCAAGGCGGCGACGACGGCGTCGCGCAGCGCCTCCGCGTGCTCGGGCTTCATCGAGCCGGCGGGAGAGAGCGGGTGCAGCTCGGCCCGGAACAGGGCCTCGTCGGCGTAGATGTTGCCGACGCCCGCGACACCGGACTGGTCGAGCAGGAACGACTTCAGCGGTGCCTTCCGCCCTGCCGCCATCTCACCCAGCGCCTGCGGCGTGAACTCCGGCGAGAAGGGCTCGAGGCCGAGCCTGGCGAACCGCGCCTCCAGCTGGTCGTCCTCGAGCAGGAACGCCTCGCCGAAGCGACGGGGGTCGGTGAACCAGAGCTCCCGCCCGTCGTCGAGGAGGAAGCGCGCCCGCAGGTGCCGCTCCTCGGTCGAGCGCTCGCCCTCGTAGAGGCGCCGGCCCTCGGAGGGATCGAGCACCTCCTCGCCCTCACGCAGGATCAGGTTCCCGGTCATCCGCAGGTGCATGACCAGCGTCCGCTCGCGGTCGAGGCCCATCAGGATGTACTTGCCGCGCCGACCCAGCCGCTCGATCGTGCTGCCGCTCACCTCCGCCTCCAGCTGCCGCGGCGGCAGCGGCCGCGACCAGCGCTCGTCCAGCACCTCCAGCCCCTCGATCGCGTGCCCCTCGACCTCCGGCTCCAGCTGCCGGACGACGGTCTCCACCTCCGGCAGCTCGGGCATGCCTGAGTTCTACTTCATGCGGCGTTCGTCCTTTCCCAGGCATATGTCCGGGAAAGGACGAACGCCGGATCAGTGGTTGGCGCGGGGGTGGGCGCTGAAGTAGACCTCTTTGAGACGTTCGCCTGAGAGGTGCGTGTACATCTGGGTGGTCGAGATGTCGGCGTGGCCGAGCATCTCCTGCACGGCGCGGAGGTCGCAGCCGCCGGCCAGCAGATGGGTGGCGAAGCTGTGGCGCAGCGTGTGGGGGCTCATCTTGCCGGCGAGGCCGGCGTCGCGGGCGTGGCGCTGGACGATCTTGTAGAGACCCTGGCGGGTCAGCGGGCCGCCGCGGAAGTTGACGAAGATCTTTGCCTCGTGGCGGTCGCCGACCAGCTTCGAGCGGCCCCCGCGCAGGTAGCCGTTGATCGCCGCGATCGCCTGGCGGCCGAGCGGCACCAGCCGCTCCTTCGAGCCCTTGCCGCGCGCCCGCAGGAAGCCCTCGCGCAGATCGACGTCCCCCAGCTCCAGCCCGATCGTCTCCGAGGCCCGCAGACCGCAGGCGTACATCACCTCCAGCAGCGCCCGGTCGCGCAGCGCCGTCGGCTCGCTCCCCTTCGGCGAGGCCAGCAGCTTCTGCACCTCGGAGTAGTTGAGGACGTGCGGCAGCTTCTTCGAACGGCGCGGCGCGCTCAGCGCCGCGGTCGGGTCGTCGCCGATCAGCTCGTCGCGGCGCAGGTGCTTGTAGAAGGAGCGCAGGCAGGCGGCCTTGCGGTGGATCGTCGCCGCCGAGCAGGCCGGCCGACCCTCCCCCGTCGCCAGCTCGGCGAGGAAGTCGGAGACGTCGGCGCCGCTCGCCTCCAGCGCGTCGCGCTCGTGGGCCGAGAGGTACTCGCCGTATTGGAAGAGGTCGGTGCGGTAGGCGTTCAACGTGTTCCGGGAGAGGCCTCGCTCCAGCTCCAGGTAGGAGAGGAAGTCGAGGACGAGGCTCTCGAAGCGCGCGTCGGCGCCGGGCTTGGCCGCGGCGGCGGGGGCCTGCGGTTTGATCGCGATGGCCATGACGGGGAGGTTCGCTTTGTTGTTGGGCAGTCCTTGGGGCGCAAGGGACCGTGCGTAGTGGCGCGCGGGTCCTGTCATGGGCTGTTCGGGGACCCCTGCGCTGGATGCTCGGGGTCCCCGGCGCCCATGCCACCCGCGCGAAAGAGCGGCTAGCTGGACAGCTGCCTGCCGAGAAGCGTTCCTGCGGCTAGGGGGGCGGCGAAGAAGAGCGGGTCGTCCCCGAGGGAGCGGCCCATCGTGGTCTTGGGAAGGTCCGCAGCGGCATATTCCTGAAGGTCTGCAGGGACCTGGTGCACGTGGTGCTGGGAGCCCTCCAGGGCAGCAGCTATCTCTGGCTGGTTCTCTGGGATTGCGATGTCGACGGGGGCGAGGAGGAGGTTGAGGATGGTGCGGGTGTGGTGGCTGAGGCCGCGGTGGCGGTCGCGGGGGTCGGCGCTCGAGAGGCGCGGGGAGATGATCGTCGGCAGGTCGAGGCTGAGGGCGGCGTGGGCGCTGTCGAGGGCGGTCATGCCGCCGTGGCCGTAGGTCGTCTCGGAGCCGATGATGCCCGGGCCGGGGCCGACGAGGACAGCGTCCCAGCCGAGCGAAGCGGCGGCGGCGAGGGCGCCGACGGTGGTGAGGGCGTCGTGTTCGCCGCCGTACGCCGGGGCGGCGGTTATGTGGCCGGCGAGGAGGCCCCGCTCTCGCAGCTGCTTGACGTCGCGTGAGAAAGATCCCGGCAGAGCCCCTCCCCCGGTCTGCACGTAGCCGACCCGCAGGCCCGGCGCTACCTGCGCGATCGCCCAGGCCGCCGGCGCCAGATGGCCGTGGAGCGGAAGTACCAGGACTCGCCTCGGTGCGACTTTTCCCTCTATGTCAGGGATAACTCGCACCGCTCGCTCCTCCACCGGCTCGACCGGGTGCTGGAGCGAGGTGTAGTTGAGCTTCATCACGTGAGCGCCCTTGACCCCGTCTCCTTCGAGGCCCCGGGTGAGGTTGACGTGGACGACGTCGAAGCCACCCGAGCCGAGGCTCAGGTCGAGGGCGGCGACGTTGACGACCACCTCGTCGCCCTCGCGCATCTCCCCTAGAAGCACCTCGTCGGCCCAAGCGCGGCGGCGCTCCCCGCCGACCTCGACCTCCAGCGGATCGGCCGAGACCACGACGCCCCGGCGCAGCTTCAGGCGGCCCGGCATTAGGCCGCCGCGGGAGCGGCCGCTCGGACGATGCCCTCGCAGACCTCGAGCATCTTGTCGAGGCTGCGGGCCGGGACCATCTCCTCGGAGGTGTGGACCGAGTCGGTGCCGTTGGAGAGGAGGACGCAGTCGAAGCCGTCGCGGCGGAAGACGTTGGCGTCGCTGCCGCCGCCGATCGCGACCCGCTGCGGCTCAAGGCCTGCTTTGCTCAGCCCCTCCTCGGCCAGGGCCAGAGCGGCTGAGTCCTTCGGCACCCGGTAGCCGCGGAAGAGCTCTTCGATCCGCACGTCGACGTCGCAGCCGTGCTCGCTGGCGCCCCAGGCGCAGGCGTCGGCGATCTTTCCCGCCACCTCCGCCGCCCGCTCGGCGTCGAGGCTGCGGGCCTCGGCGTGGATCGCGCAGTGGCCGGGGACGACGTTGCCGGAGGTGCCGCCGCGGATCAGGCCGACGTTCGCGGTCGTCTCCTCGTCCAGGCGCCCGATCTCCATCCGCGCGATCGCCGTCGCCGCGGCCGCGATCGCGTTGCTCCCCTCCTCGGGCTTGATCCCGGCGTGGGCCTCGACCCCGATGAAGTCGGCGAGGATCTTCTGCTGGGTCGGGGTCGAGACGATCACCTCGCCGACCGGCCCGGCATGGTCGAGGACGAAGCCCGCGCTGGAGCGCAGCCGGGAGGCGTCGAAGGCCTTCGCCCCCCGCAGCCCCTGCTCCTCGGCCACCGTCAGCACCAGCTCGATCCCGACCGGCGACGGCGCTTCGACGTGCCGAGCTATCAGCTCCATGAATACCGCGACCGCGGCCTTGTTGTCGGCGCCGAGGATCGTCTCGCCGCGGCTGCGGAAAACCCCCTCGTCTTCAACAACCTCGACCTGGCCCCGGTGGGGGACGGTGTCGACGTGGGCGCAGAACATCAGCCAGCCCTCGCCGGTCCCGGCCGAGCGCGCGATCAGGTTCCCGGCCCCGGCTTCCGCCGCCACCGCCGCGTCGTCCTCCTCGACCTCCAGCCCCAGCGCCCGCAGCTCGGCGGCCAGGGTGTCGGCGATCTCGCGCTCCTCCCCGGTGGGGCTGCGGATCTCGCAGTAGCGAATGAACCGCTTGTGCAGTCGGGGACCCTCCACAGCCCGAAGGCTAACCGGGAAGCTCAGGCCGAGCGGCGAAGACGGACGTCGTCGTCGACGGCGTCCTCATTCTCGGCGCTTACCTCGATCTCGCCCCCGTCAGCGGGTCGTTCCCCCGCCTGGCGGGCGGCGGCGCCGACGAACTCGCGGAAGAGGGGCTCGGGCCGGTTCGGGCGCGAGTTGAACTCGGGGTGGTACTGGGAGGCGACGAAGAAGGGGTGGTCCGGCAGCTCGACCATCTCGACCAGCCGCTCGTCGGGCGAGGTGCCGCCGCAGACCAGGCCCTCGTCTTCGAGCCGGCGCCGCAGCTGGTTGTTGACCTCGTAGCGATGGCGGTGGCGCTTGTAGATCACGGCCTCGCCGAAGATCTCCCGCGCTTTCGTGCCCTCGTGCAGTTTCACCGGGTCGGCCCCCAGCCGCATCGTCCCGCCCATGTCGGAGACCTCCTTCTGCTCCGGCAGCAGGTCGACGACGGGGAACGGCGTCTCCGGGTCGAACTCGGCCGAGTTGGCGCCGTCCATGCCGGCCACGTGGCGGGCGAACTCGACGACGGCGATCTGCATCCCGAGGCAGATCCCCAGGTAGGGAATCGATTTCTCGCGGGCGATCCGGGCCGCTTCGACCTTGCCCTCGATCCCGCGCTCGCCGAAGCCGCCGGGGATCAGGATCCCGTCGCAGCCCTCGAGCTTCTCCGGATCGAAGTTCTCGGAGTCGACCAGCTCGACCTTGACCTCGACCCCGTGGTGGAAGCCACCGTGCTCGAGCGCCTCGATCACCGACTTGTAGGCGTCGGCGAGCTGGACGTACTTGCCGACCACCGCGATCCGCACCTCTCCGCTGGCGGAGTCGGCGCGCCGCACCATCTCCTCCCATTCGGCCAAATCGGGTGAGGGCGCCTCCATCCCGAAGTGGTCGAGGACGAGGTCGTCGACGCCCTCGGCGCGGAAGACGAGGGGCACCTTGTAGATGTTGTCGACGTCGTGGGCGGAGACCACCGCGTCGACGGGAAGGCTGGCGAAGAGCGCGATCTTGCCGCGGATCTCGCGGTCGAGCCGTCCCTCGGAGCGGCAGACGAGGGCGTGCGGCTGGATCCCGATCCGGCGCAGCTCGACGACCGAGTGTTGGGTCGGCTTCGTCTTCAGTTCGCCGGCGTGGCCGACGTAGGGGACCAGGGTCAGGTGCACGAACATCGCCCGCTTCGGGCCGAGGTCGGTGTAGAGCTGGCGGATCGACTCGAGGAAGGGCAGCGACTCGATGTCGCCGACGGTGCCGCCGATCTCGGTGATCACGAAGTCGACGGCCTGCGACTCGGCGACGATGAGGATTTTCTGCTTGATCTCGTTGGTGATGTGCGGGATCACCTGAACGGTGGCGCCGAGGTAGTCGCCGCGCCGCTCCCGCTTGATCACCGAGTTGTAAACGGCGCCGGCAGTGACGTTGGAGGCGCGGGTCGCGTTCTCGTCGGTGAAGCGCTCGTAGTGCCCGAGGTCGAGATCGGTCTCGGCGCCGTCCTCGGTGACGAAGACCTCGCCGTGCTGGAACGGGCTCATCGTTCCCGGATCGACGTTGATGTAGGGGTCGAACTTCTGCAGCGCGACCCGGTAGCCGCGGGAGACGAGGAGGCGCCCGATCGCCGCCGCGGTTATCCCCTTGCCGAGGGCCGAGACGACGCCGCCAGTGACGAAAATGAACTTGGTGTCGCCTTTGCTCCCCGGACTCATGCTCTGCCGAGCGAGTCTAGCCAGCGCAGGGGCGGAACCGAATCGATGGTTGCGGAAATAGACCGCATCTCGCCGTAAATCGTCAAAGCAAGGGCCACCGCGAGGGCGATGAGACGGGCATCGGGGCCCAGCGTCGTCAGCAGCCACACCCCGGCGATCGCCCCAATCAGGTTGGAGCCCGTGTCTCCCAGCATCGCCCGCTCGCCCAGCGTCAGCCAGGCGCCGACCAGGACCGGCCCGACGAAGATCCCCAGCAGCTCCAGCGGCAGCAGGGTCCAGGCGCCGAGACAGAGACCCGCGCCGAGCAGCACCAAGCCCTTCTCCGCCCGCCCGGGCCGCAGGTCGAGCAGGTTGCCCAGGTTAGTAGTCAGGATCAGCAGCGCCACGTCGGCGAGGTAGCGCCAGTCTTCGAGCCCGCGGCCGGAGACGACGTAGGCGGCCAGCGCCAGCGCCCCGATCGCCTTGATCGCCCCGGTCGAGAGCGAGCCCGCTCGCAGGGCCGCCCAGTGGCCGCGCCAGCCGCGGGGCGTCCCGGACGCCTCCCCCCGCCCCAACGAGTCGTCGAGGAAGCCGAGGAAGGCGATTCCCAGCAGGTAGGGCAGCCAGCGGCGCAGGTCGGGCTCCAGCAGGTCGAGGTCGGCCCGGTCGTCGAGGAAGGCCAGCGGCGCCAGCGCCACCAGCGCCGCCGTCGCCAGGATCGCCCCCAGCGGGAAGGCGAGCAGGGCGCCGCGATAGTTCTCCCGCACCAGGCCCGCGTCGCGCAGCCCTCGCGCCCCGGCAGGGACGATGAACAGCGAGATCGCGAAGGCCAGCGGCAGCCCGACCCAGTACATCCCCTATTCGCCTTCGGTCAGCAGGTCCGGGAGCAGCTGGTCGGCGCTCCCCTTGACCCCGAAGCTGCCGTCGGCGCCGAGCAGCGCGAAGACCGTCGCCAGCTTCCCGGCGGTCATGTCGACGTCGTCGACGCTGGCGAGGCCGTTCGCCTGGAAGAAGGAGATCGAGGAGGAATCGTCGCTCGAGGTCTCCACCCCGACCGCGGGCCGCCGGGTGGCGGTGATGCCGTCCATCAGCGCCGTCTCCAGCTGGTTCGTCTTTTCCCGCTGCACGGTTCCCATCTCTTCGGGCTGGTCGCGGACGACGATCACCCCGTCGAGCCCGCCGAAGCTGCCGCTGGCGCGCGAGAGGAGGTGACCGCGGACGACTTCCGGCAGGGTGCCGCCGCGCACCAGCTGGCGCCCGAGCCCGGTGCCGAGTTCGGTCAGGCCGTCGGGGTTCGTCCGCAGCCCCGAGAACCTGGTCTTGGCCAGGTCTTCGGCAAGGCCGTTGACGTCGACCGGCTCGCGCACGACTCCCACCCCCACCAGCCTTCCCCCCGTCGGCCCCAGCGCCTCCTCGACTTCTTCGGTGACCGGGCTCGGGAGGCCCCCGAGGGCGACGATGGCGAAGCGCTTGCCTTGCAGCCGTCCCCGCACCAGCGCCGGGTAGACGCGTTCGGCGAACTCGTTGGAACGGTTGAGGTCGGCGTTCAGTTCGTCGGCCCGCGAACGCGCGTCCTGCAGGTTGCCGACGAGGCTGTGCTCGAGGTCGCGGCGGGTGTTGTTGAGCGCGTTGCCGCCGAACTCGGCGCCGACCAGAATCCCCACCGCGAGGGCGATGAAGACGGCGATCAGGGAGGTGGCGTGGTAGCGGGCGGAGTAACCCATCGAGGCCACAAGGCTAGTGCCACGGTGCGGTTAATCGATCCCGAGCCAGATCCGGATCTTCAGCCAGACCAGTTCGAAGACGTCGTTCAGGGCCGGCGAGGTGATGACGAGGATCGTCACCAGGACCAGGAAGGCGATGAGGAAGAAGACCAGCGGCGCCAGGGTCGAGCTCGGGTTGTAGAGGCGACTGACGCCCTTGGCGTCGACCAGGCGCTCGCCGATCTTCAGCCGCGTGAGGAAGGTCGAGGACATGCCGCCGCGCTTGCGATCCAGGAACTCGACCAGGTTGAAGTGGGCCCCGACGCTGACGATCAGCGCCGCCCCCTTCTCGTGGGCCATCAGCATCGCCACGTCCTCGCTGGTGCCGGCGGCGGGAACCACCTTGTGGTCGAGCCCAGCCTCCTGCAGGCGCTCCCGGCCCGGCGCGCGGCCGTCGGGGTAGGCGTGGACGATCAGCTCCGCCCCGCAGCACAGGGCGGCGTCGCTGGCCGAGTCCATGTCGCCGAGGATCATGTCCGGCTTCAGGCCGGCTTCGAGCACCCCGTCGGCGCCGCCGTCGACGGCGACGATCAGCGGCCGGACGTCGCGGATGTAGGCGCGCAGCGTCTTCAGGTCACGCCGGTGGCGGTCGCCGCGGACGACGATGAGGACATGGCGGTCGCGGAAGGAGGCGCGGGTCGAAGGGAAGGGGATGTTCCCGGTGAGCAGGTCGGTCTCTTCGCGCACGTGGGCGACGGTGTTCTCGGCGAATTCGGCCAGCGCCTCGTCGATCCGAGCCCGGTGCTCCTGCATCTCCCGCTCGAGCTCGGGAACCCGGAGGACGCGGCCGTGCAGGACCTCCTCGTCGCCGACGTGGATCGCCCCGCCGACGATCCGCACCCGGTCGCCGTCCTTGAGGCGGTCGAAGAGCTCTCCTCCGGGAGCGTCGACCAGCCTGATCCCCGCCCGCGCCAGCATCAGCGGACCGGCGTTCGGGTACCGCCCCTGCGAGGAAGGCGAGGCGTTCAGTACCGCGACGACCCCGGCTTCGATCAGCTCCTCGGCGGCGATCCGGTCGATGTCGACGTGGTCGATCACGGCGATCTCCCCGGGCCGCAGGCGCTTGACCAGGTGCTTGGTCCGCTCCCCCAGGCGGGCGACGCCTTCGACGGGCGGTTCCGGTCGCATGCCGGTCCTGCGGCCGAGCAGGGGAAGACGACGACGACTAGCGGTGGCCATCGACTCAGATTAATCCTAAAGGCCACCTGACCGGCGCATTTCGGCGTCCTCAGTCGCTCGCGTGCGGAGCACGCCACGCTCCCTGCGTCCTCGAACTGCTTGGTCAGGCAGCCTTTAGGAGGTCGCGCGCGTGCTCAGTCGCGGCGCGATCCGACTTCTCTCCTCCGAGCATCCGCCTGATCTCTGCGACCACCGCCTCGCCCTCCAGGCGGTCGACGGTGGCCACCGCCTGCTCGCCTTCGACGTCCTTTTCGAGCCGGAAGTGGACGTCGGCGAGGGAGGCGACCTGCGGCAGGTGGGTGATGCAGAGGACCTGGCGGCCGCGGCCGAGGGCCTGCAGCCGCTCGCCGACCACCCGCGCCGTCTTGCCGCCGACGCCGGCGTCGATCTCGTCGAAGACCATCGTCCCGGCGCTGGCCGCCTCGCCGAGCCCGCTCAGGGCCAGCATCACCCGCGAGAGCTCGCCGCCGGAGGCGGCATCGCGCAGCGGCGCCGCCTCGATCCCCGGGTTCGGCGCGACCCGCAGCTCGACCGTCTCGCGGCCGGCGGCACCGTAGCCGTCCGGGTGAGGCTCGAGGACGACCTCGAGCGAAGCTCCCGCCATCGCCAGACGGCCGAGCTCCTCGGCGACCCGTGCTTCGAGCGGCCCGGCCGCAGCCTGGCGGCCGGCGCTGAGGCGCTCCGCCAGGTCCGCTCGCCTCGATTCCGCCTCGGTCAAGGCCGCCTCGGTCTCGGCGCTCCGCTCCCCGGCGCCCTCGAGCCGGGCGATCTCCTCGCGACAGCGCTCGGCGTGCGCCAGCACCGACTCGACGCTGCCGCCGTGCTTGCGCTCCAGCCTGTCGATCGCGTCCAGCCGCTCCTCTACCGCCTGCAGGTCAGCGGGGTCTGCCTCCACCCCCTCGGCGTAGCTCCTCAGCTCGGAGGCGACGTCGTCCAGCTCTACCGCCAGCGCCGCGGCTCGCTCGGCGATCGCATCGAGGTCGCGGTCGAGGCCGGCGGCGCCCTGCAATGCGGCTTCGGCCTGTGCCAGCGCTGCAGCGCAGCCGCCACCGTCCGCATCGGCGCCGGCGAGGCCGGTGTGGGCGATGACGGCCGCCTCGCGCAAGCCCTCCGCGTGACGCAGCCGCTCGCGCCGGGCGCCGAGCTCGTCCCGCTCCTCCGGCTCGGGCGCAACCTCCTCGATCTCCGATAGCTCGTAGCGGTAGAGGTCGAGATCCCGCTCCCGCGAGCCTTCGCGCTCGCGCAGCTCCGCCAGCTCGGCCGCAAGGCGGCCGCACTCGCGGTGCGCCTCCCGGTAGGCCCGCCGCAGCTCCAGGTGCTCGGAGCCGGCGAAGCCGTCGATGATCTCCAGCTGCGCCGAGGAGATGGTCAGTCGCCGGTGCTCGTGCTGACCGAAGAAGGCGAGCAGGCGACCGCCGAGCAGCTTCAGGTCAGCGGCGGTGGCGGCCCGCCCAGCGACGAAGGCGCTGGTGCGACCGCCCGCGGAGACCCGGCGGCCGAGGACGACCTCTTCGGCGCCCTTCGGCAGCCGCTCGGCAAGCTCGGCCAGCTCCGGCTCCTCCAGCAACCCCTCGGGCAGGTCGAAGACGCCCTCGACCCAGGCCTCCGGCGCCCCCGGCCGCACGATCTGCGCCCGCGCCTTGCCGCCCATCAGCAGGTCCAGGGAATGAGCGAGCACGGTCTTGCCGGCGCCGGTCTCGCCGGTGATCGCGTTCAGCCCCTCGCCGAGCCGCAGCTCTGCCCGCTCGATCAGGAGGAGGTTCTCGATCCGCAGCTCTCGCAACATGGGATCTGTGTAGCAACGGCGGCGGATCGACCCGCAGCTTTCTCGCGCTCGTTGCGACTATCCGAACGCCAGGCCCGCGACGACCGCGCCGACGACACTCGCCACGATGCTCGCGAAGCCGATGATCATCGTCCGCTGCATCGCGTCGAAGCGAGAATTCGTTTCTCCGGTGAGCGAGTCGAAGCGCCGGTTCATTTCGGCCCGAAGGTCGCGGACTTCGCCCCTCACCTCGGTGAATCCCTTATCGACCCGCTCCGCGAGGTCGTCAAGTCGCTCGTCGGTCCATCTCCCTTTCTCCATCACAGCCATGATTCAACCCTACGAAGCTTGTTGTCACGGGTGGCGCGCAGAAAGGAATTCTCTGGAGATTCTCTCCCGCGAAACTGCGTCAGCCGCCCGCCGGCTCGCTCGGACCGTCGGTCGGCTGGACGAAGTCCTCGGACCTGACCAGGAGGAAGCCGAGGGCGGCCCCGGCGAAGGAGACGATCGCGGCGATCAGGATGATGTCGTTGAAGCCGCTGACGAAGGCGACGTCGGCCGCATGCACGGCCTTGGCATGGAAACCCAGTTCGGTCGCCGCCCGCGAGCCGCCGGAGGAAACCGCTTCGCCCAGGCCCGCCGGGACCTGCGGCAGCAGCTCGCTCAGCTTCGAGTCCACCCGCCCCTGGAAGACGGCACCGAGGCCGGCGACGCCGGTGGCGATCCCGACCTGGCGGAAGGTCGTGTTGATCCCGGACCCCATCCCGGATTTCTCGACCGGGACGACGGCGATCGCCGCCTGCCCGATTCCCGGGTTGGTGGTCCCGATCCCGATCCCGGCGAGGACGAAGCCGACCAGCAGCGTCGTCCAGGTCGAATCGATCGAGACGCCGTGCATCAGCAGCAGCCCGAGGCCGACGATCGTCAGGCCCGCGCCGAGCAGCACCCTGATCGGCACCCGGTGCGAGAGCGAGCCGGAGATCGGGGCGACGACGAAGCCGAGGACCGTCAGCGGCAGAAAGCGCAGCCCGGCCTCCAGGGGCGAGTAGTCGAGCACGCCCTGCATGTAGATCGTCAGGTAGAGGAAGAGGGCGAACATCCCGGCCGAGAGGCAGAAGGCAACCGCCGAGACGCCGTTGAAGGCCCGCTTGCGGAAGAGGGTGAGGTCCAGCATCGGATGGTCGCTGCGGCGCTCGATCGCGATGAAGAGCGCCAGCAACACCGCGGCCCCGATCAGGCAGGCAAGGATCAGTGGGCTCCCCCACCCCTCCGGGTTGCCCCGGATCAAGCCGAAGATGAGGAGGAAGAGCGCCGCCGAGAAGGTGACGAGCCCGGGGAAGTCGATCGGCTCGGGGTCCTGGGCGGCGACGTTGACGATCTTGCGCTCGGTCAGGGCCATCGCCGCGATCCCGATCGGAACGTTGATGAAGAAGATCCACTCCCAGCCCAGGCTCTCGGTGACCACGCCGCCGATCAGCGGCCCCACCGCCACCGCGCCGCCAACCGTGGCCCCCCAGACCCCGAACGCCGTCGCCCGGTCTTTGCCGTGAAACTCCTGGCCGATCAGGGCGAGCGAGGTCGCGAACATGCCGGCGCCGCCGATTCCCTGCAGGCTCCGCGCCAGGTTCAGCAGGGTCGGGCTGCTGGCGATCCCGCAGAGGAACGAGGCGAGGGTGAAGACGCCGAAGCCGATCGTGAACACCCGCCGCCGTCCGAGCCGGTCGCCGAGCGAGCCGGCCGTGAGGAGGAAGGCCGCGAGCATCAGCGAGTAGGCGTCGACGACCCACTGCAGGCTGGAGAGGCTGGCGTTCAGTTCCCGCTGGATGTCGGGCAGGGCGACGTTCACCACCGTCACGTCCAGCAGCAACATGAAGGTTGCGACCGAGACCAGCACGAGGGTCCACCACTTGCGCTCCATGCCGCGCACCCTAAAGAACGCGGTGGCCGGGCTTGTGCTGGTCGGCGCTAGACGGCCAGGTGGCCGAACTTCTCTCTTATGCGGCCGTAGAAGCTAGTGCCCGGCAGCTGCGCCAGGCGGCTGACGGAGTCGAGGAAGCGGATCTCGAGGGCGGCACCGGCGGCGAGGTCGGCGATCTTGCCGCCGTCGACGGCGACCTCGACCGGCTCCCGCTCGGGGGCGTTGACGACGTGGAGGACGTCGCCCGGGGCGACGACCAGAGCCCGCGCGGTCAGCGAGTGCGGCGAGATGTAGCTGACCACGTATCCCTTCACCCCCCAGGCGAGGATCGGGCCCTGGTTGGCGAGGTTGTAGCCGGTCGAGCCCGCCGGGGTGGCTGCGACGAGCCCGTCGCAGCGCACGTGGCCGACCTCCTCGCCGGCGATCCGGTAGCTCAGCTCGGCGACGCGGTCGTGGGGGCGGCGGGCGAGGGTGATGTCGTTCAGCCCCACCTGTTCGGTGCCGTCGACCTTCACCTCCAGGCCCGGCAGGGGGACGATCTCGACCTCGCCGGAGAGGGCGCGGCGGATCCCCTCCGCCGCTTCGTCGCGCTCGACTGCCGCGAGGAAGCCGACGGTGCCGAAGTTGACGCCGAAGACCGGCACCTCGGTGTGGGCGTATCGGCGCAGCGCGTGGAGGATCGAACCGTCGCCACCGAGGACGAGGCAGATGTCCGGGACGGTGTGTTCGGCGGTGACGTCGACGCCCTCGGCGGCGGCACCGTGCTTTCCCAGCTCCTGCTCGGTGGCCGCCAGCCGCCAACCCATCTCCTGCGCGACCTCGGCCGCGACGGAGACGGCTTCCGAGGCGCTCGGCGGATGCGAGTGGGTGATCAGCGCCGCGGTCTTCACTCGTCCTCCTCGACGGCGAGGATCGCCGCCTCGAGATCCTCGACCTCCGGCCCGGCGCCGCACCAGACGAAGGTCTCCCGGTTCCCCTTCGGCCCCGGCAGCCCGGAAGAGGCGAATCCGCGAATCGACAGGCCGAGGTCGCGGGCGGCTGCGGCGACCCCGAGGATCGCCTCGCGGCGGTCGGCGGCGGCGCGGACGACCCCGCGCCCCACGCGCTCCCTGCCGAGCTCGAACTGCGGCTTCACCATCGCCAGGATCTCGCCCTGCGCCTGCAGGCACCGCACCACCGCCGGCAGCACCTTGGCCAGGGAGATGAAGGAGACGTCGATCGTCGCCAGGGAAGGCACGAATGGGAGGTCGGCCGGCTGCAGCTCGCGCGCGTTGAGGCGCTCGATCACGTGCACGCGGGGGTCCTGGCGCAGGCGGACATCGAGCTGCCCGAAGGCGACGTCGGCGGCGACCACTCGGGCGGCGCCCCGCTGCAGCAGGCAGTCGGTGAAGCCGCCGGTGGAGGCGCCGACGTCGAGGCACTCGCGACCTGCGACCTCCACCCCCAGCGCCTCGATGGCGTTCTCCAGCTTGGTCCCGCCGCGGGAGACGTACCTCGGCCCCTCGTCGACGATCAGGTCGGCGTCCGGCTCGACCAGGTGGCTCGGCCGCAGCGCCACCGGCCCGTCCTGCCCGATCCGCACTTCGCCGGCCCGCACGGCACCGGCCGCGGCGGACCGGGAGGGAAAGATCCCGCGGTCGGCCAAAACCGCGTCTATCCGGGACTTCTTCACGGCGGACACGCTACCGAGCACCCCGCGACCTGGCCTTTTATTCGGGCTTCAGAAAGAACTGGCACATTCGGCAGAACCAGTTACTGAATTTGGTCTGGTCTTCTGGATCGAATCGGGTAGAGCCCCGCAGAGTCCGTCAATTGCAGCAAGTCTGTGACCCCACTCACACACAAGTCGCACATACGTTCGTACGCTGTTCAAGGATTCGCAAGAGGAAACCGATCAAGGAGCAGGACCAAGACTTTCAAGGCTGATCCCCGCGTCGATATATCGCCTCGCTGCTTCCCACAGCGACGCACTCGACATCAACCGGGCTCACCTACCTCCCACGGATCCACACATATATAGAGATACATATCTCTCCTCCCTGTAGTAACCCCAGAAGCGCCCCGCCTCCCCGGCGGGGCGTTTTCTGTTGTGGAGGCAGCAGGTCGCTCCACCTTCCAATCGCTTCCACGACGTCCGCCCAATGTAGCTCGGAATTGCACACGCGAAAAGGTGGCGCGGCACCGAGAGCGCTTCCGGAGCGGGCTAGAGCCTTGGAAGGAATCATTGACAGCGCCACAGGGATTCTTGTTTGGTAGAAGGGCTTCACTTGGAACCAGGGAGTTCCAGCGGCCGGGAGGGAGAGATCTCGGCGCCAACAATCGAAAGGACCAGTCATGAAGCGACTATTCCTGGTCGTGGCTGCGCTTGCTGTGATGCTCGTGCCGGCCTCGTCCGCATCTGCGACGCTTACCGGCCCGTGGGCGCGCTTCCAGCAGTGCCCGACGGCCAACACCGCAATTGACTTCTGCGTCTACGCGGAATCCACCTCGGGATCGTTCACGATGGGAAATAAGGCCGTCCCGATCAAAACTCCGGTGATCCTCAAGGGCGGGACCGACTTCGTAGAACCTGAAGCCCCCCTCGGAGCGCAGAACTTCTACGCACCGACCGACGGCCAGACTCTGTCCAAATCCCCCCAGCCCGTGCCCGGCGGACTCACCGGGGTCGTGGCGCCGAGCTGGTGGCCGCAGATCCTCAAGGACCTGTTCAACGAAACCATCAACAACGGCTTCACCGGCGTTCAGGCGACGGTGGAACTGGCGGGTCCGGCTTCGTCGGTGAAACTGGTGCCCCAGAACATTCTCACCCAGGAAGGCATTGCCCTCGCGATGCCGGTCAAGGTCAAGCTGGACAACCCGTTCTTCGGGAGCAACTGCTACATCGGGTCCAACTCGAACCCGATCAAACTCAACCTGACCACCGGCACCACCTCGCCGCCGCCGCCGAACACGCCGATCACTGGCAGTGCTGGCGAATTCGAAGGTCTCGAAGAATTCCAGATCATTGCGCTGAAAGAAAACAAACTGGTCGACAACTCGTTCTCGGCGCCTGGCGCGAACGGCTGCGGAGGCTTCCTGTTCTCCTGGGCCGTCGACCCGCTCGTCGAATCGATCGTCGGCGTCCCGGCTGCCGCTGGCAAGAACACGGCGATCCTCCAGGGGACCAGCTACCTGGGATCGGCCGCCTACGTGCGGGCCAACAAGTAGAAGAACCACCAGTCATGAGAAGGGGCGCCCGCCGGACCGGCGGGCGCCCCTTTTTCTTGCGACCGCCAGACCGGCGGCATGTGCGAGCGGTGGGTGTTGCGGACGCGCCTCGCGCCCCGGCCTAAGCGGCGGGCGCGAGAGATCCGATTCCCCAAGCGGATCCACACATATAGAGCGCGTCTCTCCTCCCCTGGTGATTTTCCCCCAGAAGCGCTTGGCTTTTCGCCTGCTTCCTCACCGGAGAGACTGGCGCAGGCTAAACGATTGCGCGAATTGAATCAATCGTCAAAAGTGATTAGTGCCGGGCTGAGCCAGCGTGCCGCGCCTAGGTCAGCGCCGGCTGTGCGCTGGGGAGCGAGCTGAGCACGCGGTCGGCAACCGACTCCCCCGTCAGCCCGACCTCAGCGCGGAGCAGGGCCGGCTTGCCGTGGGTCACATAGGCGTCGGGTAGACCGATCCGCAGGACCCGCGCCCGCTCCCCGGGCGCCTCGGCGAAGGCGTCCTCGAGGTGCTCGAGCACCGCCGAGCCGAAGCCTCCCGGGAGGACGTTCTCCTCGATCGTCACCACGAGCTCGTGCTCGCGGGCGAGGCGCTCGGCCAACTCCCCGTCGAGGGGCTTGGCGAAGCGCGCGTCGGCGACGGTCGGCCTCAACCCGTGCTTCTCGAGGATCTCGGCGGCCTCGCGGGCGACGGCGACGCCGAACCCGTAGCCGAGCAGGGCCACCCGCTCGCCCTCGGCCAGCACCTCGCCCTTGCCGATCGGCAGCAGCTCGGGCTTCGCCGGCAGCTCGGCCCCCTCGGCCGCCCCGCGCGGGTAGCGCAGCGCGGCCGGGCCGTCGTGGGCGATCGCCGTGTGCAGCATGTGGACCAACATCGCCTCGTCGCGAGGGGCCATCACGACCACGTTCGGGATCGGGCGGAAGTAGGAGACGTCGAAGGCTCCGTGATGGGTCGGGCCGTCGTCGCCGACCAGGCCGGCACGGTCCATCGCGAAGGTGACGTCGAGGCCCTGGAGGCAGACGTCGTGGACGATCTGGTCATAGGCGCGCTGGAGGAAGGTCGAGTAGATTGCGCAGACCGGCTTCGCCCCCTGCAGCGCCAGGCCGCTGGCCAGCAGGACGGCGTTCTGCTCGGCGATGCCGACGTCGTAGTACTGCTCGGGCAGCTCGTCGAGGAGCTTCTGCAGCCCGGTCCCCCCCGCCATCGCGGCGGTGATCCCGATCACCCGCGCGTCGGCCCTGGCCTCGGCCACCATTGCCTCGGCGAAGACCTTCGTGTACTGCGGGGGCGAGCCGGCGGCGGGCGGCTTCTCCAGCACCTCGATCCCCTCCGGCGAGTCCGTTTCGGTCACCGGGACCGGCTTCGAGGCTGACGCGGGCTGGCCGTCGACGATCGACTTCGGCTTCGCCGCGTGCCACTCCTCCATCGACTCCAGGCCGCCTTCTTCGGCCGGCGCGAAGCCCTTGCCCTTGACCGTGTGGACGTGGACGACAACCGGGCGCTCGGCTTCGAAGGCCTCGCTCAGCGCCTCCCTCAGCGCGTGCGCGTCGTGGCCGTCGATCACCCCCATGTACGCAAGATCCAGCTCCTCGAAGAAGAGCCCGGGCGCCCAGTAGGCCTTGATCGCCGACTTGATCTCCGGCCCGAGCCGCTCGATCCGTTTGCCGAGGCCGAGCGGCAGCTTCGTCAGCCGGTCCTCGACGCCCTCGCGGGCGTGCCAGAGGCGCGGGTTGAGGCGGATCCGGTTGAAGTAGCGCGAGAGGGCGCCGACGTTGGGCGAGATCGACATCCCGTTGTCGTTGAGGACGATCACGACCGGCGTCTGTAGGCCACCGGCCGCGTGCAGCGCCTCGTAAGCGACCCCGCCGGTGAGGGCGCCGTCGCCGATTACCGCCGCCACCTTGCCGTCGGTCCCGATCCCCTTCCGCATCGCCTCCTTCAGCCCGACCGCGTAGCCGATCGAGGTCGAGGCGTGACCGGCGCCCATGATGTCGTGCTCGGACTCGGGGATCGAGCAGAACGGGGCGAGACCGTCGTACTGGCGGATCGTCGGCAGCCGGTCGCGGCGGCCGGTCAGGACCTTGTGCGGGTAGGCCTGGTGGCCGACGTCCCAGAGCACCTTGTCGCGGGGGGAGTCGAGGAGGCTGTGGAGGGCGACGGCGAGCTCGCAGGTGCCGAGGTTGGCTCCGAAGTGGCCGCCGATCTCCCCGATCGTGTCGATGATGTAGGTGCGCATCTCCTGCGCCACCTGCTGCAGCTGCTCCTCGTCGAGGCCGTGCAGGTCCTCGGGGCTTTCGATCCCGGGAAGCAGCGGCTCTCGCGTCTCTTCTTCGGTGCCCTGGGTGGGGGGCTGTTCGCTCATTCGTTCCTCGTGAAGATGTAGTCGGCCACGCGCCTCAAATCGTCCGTCCCGCCACCGGCCTCGGCCAGCGCCGCGGTCGCCTTGGCGTGGGAATCGGCCGCCAGCTCGCGGGCCCTATCGAGCCCGAAAAGGCTGACGTAGGTGAGTTTGCCATGTCTCGCGTCGCTTCCATGTGGCTTGCCGAGCTGCTCGTCCGACTCGGTCACGTCGAGGATGTCGTCGACGATCTGAAACAGCACGCCCAGCTCCTCGGCGAAACGGCGATAGGGCATTGTCTCAGGTTCCGAGGCTCCCTCCAGCAGGAGGATCACGTTGACGCTGGCGGCGATCAGCCTCCCGGTCTTCAGCGCGTGCAGGGCGCGCAGCCCCTCGGCGTCGGACTCGGCCCCGATCACGTCCACGTACTGGCCCCCGACCATGCCGTCGACGCCGGTGGCCGCCGCCAGCTCGCGCAGCGCCGCCAGCACCCGCGCCGGCTCCCCCGGCTGCTCGCAGAAGAGCCACATCGCCTCGGCGAAGAGGCCGTCGCCGGCGAGGATCGCCACGTCCTCGCCGAACTTGACGTGGGAGGTCGGCAGGCCCCGCCGCAGCTCATCGTCGTCCATCGCCGGCAGGTCGTCGTGAATCAGCGAGTAGGTGTGGATCAGCTCGATCGCGCAGGCGACGGAAAGGAAGCGCTCCGGCTCGGACCCGAACGCGCGGGCGGTCGCGAGCGCGAGAACCGGCCGCACCCTCTTGCCCCCGGCAAGCAGCGAGTACCGCATCGCCTCCTCCAAACCGGCCGTGGAGTCGGCGCTGGAGAAGCTCAGGTTCGCGAGGGCGTCGTCGACGAGCCCGCGCAGATCGTCGGGATAGCTCAAGCGACTACTCGGCGCTCGCCTGCTGCCGCGCCTCGCGGTTCGCCTCCTCGACCGCCTCGGCCGAGAGGTCCGCGGCTTCTGCGGCAAGTTGGGCGGCGGTCTCGTCGCCGACCTCCTCGGACTGCAGTTGCGCGGTGATCTCGCGCAGGCGCTGGGAGATCTCCCGCAGGCGCGCGCTCACTTGGCCGGCTCCCGCTCGCGTGCGACTGCGCCGAGGATGCCGTTGACGAACTTCGGCGCGTCGGCCCCGCAGTACTCCTTGGCGATCTCCACCGCCTCGTTGATCGCGACCTCTGCAGGGGTATCGGTGAACTCCATCTCGTAGAGCGCGGTCCGCATAACGTTCATGTCGAGCGGCGCGATTCGGTCGACCGTCCACCCCTTGGCATGCGCGGCGATCGTGTCGTCGAGCTCTTCGCGATGGGTGTCGACGCCCTCGGCCAGGTCCCGCGTCAGCGGCCGCGCCTCGCCCAGCAGCTCCTCCAGCGGTCGCCCGGTCACGTCGCGCTGGTAGTTGACGAAGACGGCGTCCCGCCGCTGGTCGGATCTGCGCATAGGAGCATTGTTTCAGCGCCGGACCGCGGAGCGATCAGGCGCGGGAGATGTACTCGCCGCTGCGCGTGTCGACCCGGACCGATTCGCCCTCCTCGATGAAGAGCGGCACCTGGACGACGACGCCGGACTCCAACGTTGCCGGCTTGTTGCCGCCGCCGGAGGCGGTGTCGCCTTTGAGCCCGGGGTCGGTCTGGGTCACCTTCATCTCGATCGCGCTCGGGACCTGGACGTCGCTCGGCTGCTCGTCGACGAAGAGGACGTCGACCTCGGCGTTCGGCAGCACCCACTGCATCGAGTCCCCGAGCTGTCCCTTGGGGATTTCGATCTGGTCGTAGTCCTGCGAGTCCATGAAGACCGCGGCGTCGCCCGAGTCGTAGAGGTACTGCATCTTTTTCGATTCGGTCCGCACCGGGCGGAACTTCTCCCCCGCCCTGAAGGTTTTGTCGATCACCGACCCGTCCTCGATCCGCCGCAGCTTCGTCCGCACGAAGGCGCCGCCCTTGCCCGGCTTCACGTGCTGGAACTCGATGATCTTCCAGATCTTGCCGTCGATCTCGATGTGGGTCCCGTTCTTGAACTGATTCGTCGAAATAGTCACGGCGGCGAATCCTAAACGGCGCCTCAGGGGGACGCCGCGAGGCGGCGCACCGCTTCCTCGGGGTCGCGAAAGACCTCGCCGCGGACGAAGCGTCCGTTCGCGGCCTCCCAGATCCAGGCGACGGGCATGTCGCGGATCCCGAGCTGGCGACTGCGGGCGTAGACGCGGCCGCGGACCAGCAGGGAGCCGCCGTGGTTCTCGACCACCTTCGGGTTGATCAGCAGCTCGTCCCAGGCGCGATCGACGTCGAGCAGGTACTCGTGCAGGCCCTCAGGACCGGTGTAGGGGGCCTCGCGGCCCACCTGCTCGGCGGTGCCGATCGGGAAGAAGGCCATCTCCTCGTCGCAGACGGCGACGATCTCCTCGGAGTCGCGGCGGTTGAAGGCCGCGTAGAGGCGCTCGACCAGCTCCACCTCGGGATCGCGCGCGGACTCCTCATCGGCGGAGGCCGGGGCGATGGCGATGATCGCCGCGTCGTCGTCCAGCTCACCGCCAGTGAACTCATGCAGGGCGCCCTCGATCTGCTGCGCCGCCAGGGCCGGGCTGCTGACCCCGGCGAGGACGGTGCGGAGGCGATCCTCGCCGAACCGTCCCGCGCCGCCGCCGGAGTCGGTGACCCCGTCGGTGACGACGACCAGCTGCTGGTCGCGACCGACGGCGGTGGCCTCCATCGTCCAGGTCTCCTCCGGGAAGGCACCGAGCACCGGTGCCGGCCTGCAGGCCTCGCTGACCGAGTCGCCGTCGATCAGCAGCGGCGGCGGGTGCCCGGCGACGGCCAGGCGCACCGGGTCGGCGGAGTCTTCTGACATCGTCATCGCGGCGACACTGCAGAGCGCGGTGCCGCTGCGGGCGAGCAGCTCGCGGTTGAGGGTGCGCAGGGCGACAACCGGGTCGCCGGTGATCGCGGCGGCGGTCCGCAGCGTGTAGCGGGCGTGGGCGGTGACCGCGGCGGCCTTGGCACCGCGGCCGGTGACGTCGCCGATCACCACCATCCAGCCGCCGGCGATCCGGAAGGCGTCGTAGAAGTCGCCGCCGATCTCGTTTTCGGCGCCGGCGGGCCGGTACATCGCCGCCACCGACCAGCCAGGGATGTGCGGCAGCGGCGGCGGCAACAAGCCGCGCTGCAGCGTCTCCGCGATCTCGGCCCGTTCGCGCTCGCTGCGAGCCAGATTGGAGAAGAGGCCGGCGTTGTCGAGGGCGAGGGCGACGCGGCCGGCGGCGACGCTGACGAAGCGGACGTCGGCGGCGGTGAAGCGGCGGCCGGAGTGGCCGACGCCGACCGTCAGCAACCCGGTCGGCCGCCCGCGGGCGCGCATCTCGACCGTGACGCCGGAGCGGATCCGCAGGCTCTTGAGGAACTCGAAGTCCTGCTCGTCGGCGGAGACGTCGCGCAGATCCTCGTCGTCGACGTATTCGAAGAAACGGGGCTCGACCCGGGCGTGGCTCGCCGCATCGGCCATCCGCTCCTGCAGGGCGGGGGTACGCGCGGCCAGCTTCGCCTCGTTTGCCTCCGCCTCGGGACCGCTGGCTCGTGCCACGGCCCGACGCACCTGGCCTCGCTCGATTAGATCGATCGTGCAGAAGTCCCCGAGCTCGGGGACGAGGATCTCGCTGATCGCCTCCAGCGTCTCGTCGAGCGAGCCGCCTTCCTCGGCCAGGCGGGCGATGTCGTCGAGGATCTGGAAGCGCCGGTTCATCCGCCGCACCTGAGCCACGGCGAGCGCGGTGATGACGACGGCGACGATCGTCGCAGCGAGGCCGATCGCCGCGAAGGAGATCATTCCCCGCCGGTGCTCGTGGTGAGACTGGAGGCCGCACCCCCGCTGAGCACTCGGCGCACCAGCGAGGGAGCGAGGATGCGGAGGACCGCGGCGAGAGCGTACGGGCGCGGCACGTAGCGCTCGGCCTTGCCGCCGGGGCCGGCTTCGAAGATCGCCTCCGCCACCTTCTCCGGCTTGGAGACGATCCACCGGGTGACAGCTTTCTCGCGCAGCTCGGTGGCCGGGAATCCCTCGGTGCGGACGAAGCCCGGCAGGACCATGCCGACGTGGACGCCGTGGGGCTTCTCCTCGGCGTAGAGCGAATCGGTCCAGCCGATCAGGGCGAACTTGCTGGCCGAGTAGGCGCCGGTGCGGGCGCGGGCGACGCGGCCGGCGGTGCTGGCGACGTTGACGATCGCGCTCGGGGCGGAGCTGCGCAGGAGCGGCAGCAGCGCCTCGGTGAGACGGACCACGGCGTCGAAGTTCAGCTCCATGTGGCGGCGGACGTTCTCGAAGCCGCCCTCCTCGAAGCTGGCGCGCCAGGCGGCGCCGGCGTTGTTGACGAGCAGGTTGAGGCTGCCGCCGTGCTCGGCCTCGAGATGGGCGCGGATGCGCTGCGGCGCATCCGCATCGGTGAGATCGACCGCGACATACGTGGCGCGGCAGGGCAGCGACTCGGCCAGCTCGCGCAGCAGCTCCTCGCGGCGGGCGACCAGGACCAGCTCCGTGCCCGGCTCGCGGGCGAGGCGGATCGCGGTCGCCTCCCCGATCCCGGTCGAGGCGCCGGTGACCACAGCAACTCTCCCGATTGCCATGGCGCCACGCTAACCGAAAAGCGAAACGTCGTGGGTGCAAGGATGGCGACGTGGAGGGCACGCCGGAAACGCACCATTCGCGCTTCAGCGCGACCCGCCGCGAAGGCGAGCGGGTGACGCCGCTGGAGCTTTTCTTCGACCTCGTCTTCGTCCTCGCGATCACCCAATGCACGGCGCTGATGTCGCACGACCAGACCTGGTCCGGCCTGGCGCAGGGCCTGCTGATCCTCGGCGTCCTCTGGTGGGCCTGGGTCGGGTACTCGTGGCTGACCAGCGTCATCGACCCCGAGGAGGGAGCGGTGCGGCTGGTGATCTTCGCCGCGATGGCGGCGCTGCTGATCGTCTCGCTCTGCGTCCAGGAGGCATTCGACAACCTCGCCCTCACCTTCGCCCTCGGGATCGGCGTCTTCCGTGCCGCCCACATCGCGCTCTTCTGGCTCGCCGGCGCCGACGACGAAGACCTGCAGCGCTCGGTGATCGGGCTTGCCGTCAGCACCGTGATCGCGGTCGGCATCCTCGCCCTCGCCTCGCTCTTCGACGGCCTCGCCCAGGGAGCCCTCTGGGCGCTGGCGATCTTCCTCGACATGGCCGGCCCCTACTTCTTCGGCGCCGAGGGCTGGAAGCTCGTCCCCGGCCACTTCGCCGAGCGCCACGGCCTGATCGTGATCATCGCCCTCGGCGAGAGCATCGTCGCGATCGGCATCGGCGCCTCCGGCGCGCTCGACCTCGGAATCGGGACCGCCGCCGTGCTCGGGGTCTTCCTCGCGGCGGCGCTCTGGTGGACCTATTTCGACGTCGTAGCGTTGATCTCGGCGAGGCGGCTCGGCGAAGCAGAGGCCGGCCGGGTCCAGAACGAGCTCGCCCGCGACTCCTACTCCTACATCCACCTGCTGATGGTCGCCGGGATCGTCCTCATCGCCTTCGGGATGAAGGTGACGATCGGACACCACGGCGAACACCTGCACGACGTTCCCGCCTTCGCCCTGCTCGGCGGCCTCGCGATCTACCTGCTCGGCCTCGTCGCCTTCCGCTGGCGCCACGTCCACTCCCTCAACCGCCACCGCCTCGGCCTGGCGATCGTCCTCCTCTTCCTCGTCCCGGTCGCCACCGCCCTCCCGGCGCTGATCTCGGTCGCGATCTGCGTCGTAGCGATCTGGGCGATGATCGTCTACGAGCACCGCAGCTACGGCCCTGGGCGCGACCAGCTTCGCCGCGAAGCAAGCGCCGCCCATTCTTAGGCATACTCCCCGCACCTTTTGAGCACTCCAGATCTTCTCGACAAGCTGCTCCGCGCCGGCGCCCCCTCGGGATACGAGGGTCCGGCGGCCGAGGTCTGGCGCGAGGCCGCCTCCTTCGCCGAGATCAGCGTGGACGGGATCGGCTCGACGATCGCCAAGGTCGGCGACGCCTCGCCGCTGCTGGCGGTGGTCGGCCACATCGACGAGATCGGGTTGATCGTCACCCACATCGACGAGAAGGGCTTCCTCTGGTTCGCCCCCGTCGGCGGCTGGGACCCGCAGATCCTCGTCGGCCAGCGGGTCGAGGTCCGCGGCAGGGACGGGCTCGTCCCCGGGGTCGCCGGGCGCAAGCCGATCCACCTGCTCGAGGCCGACCAGCGCAAAAAGGTGGTCGAGCTGAAGGGCATGCACATCGACATCGGCGCCGCCGACCGCGAGGAGGCCGAGGCGCTGGTCCGGGTCGGCGACCCGGTGGTGATCGCGGCCGAGCCGATGCCCGTCGCAGGCGACCGCTTGGTCTCGCGGGCGATGGACAACCGCCTCGGCGCCTACGTCGCGCTCGAGAGCCTGCGCCGCTGCGCCGAGGGCGATGGCCCCGGCGGCTCCTTCGCGGCCGTCGCCGCGGTCCAGGAGGAGATCGGCCTCTTCGGCGCCCGCACCGCCGCCTTCCAGGCCCGTCCCGACATCGCGATCGCCGTCGACGTCACCCACGCAACCGACGCCCCCGGCGTCGACGAGAAGGAGATCGGCTCCCATCCTTTCGGCTCCGGCCCGGCGATCGGCCGCGGCTCGACCCTCTCGCCGAAGGTCTTCGAGCTGCTCGTCGAGACCGCCGAGGCCGAGGGCATCGAGCACTCGATCAGCGCCAGCGGCCGCGGCACCAGCACCGACGCCGACGTCCTGCAGATCTCCCGCGCCGGCATTCCCACCGGCCTCGTCTCGATCCCCCTCCGCTACATGCACTCGCCGGTCGAGATGGTCGACCTGCGCGACGTCGAGGCGACGGTCGAACTGCTCGCGGCCTTCGGGCGCCGGTTGAGCAGCGACTGGGACCTGAGTCGCTGAAGCTTTAAACCGGGTCGGAGGGACGGGTGCCCCTCTCGCTCCCTGGGTTCCTCGCCTCTAAGTGGGCTTCTCTCGCCGAGTGGTCTGTGCGAGGAACAGGACGCCGGTCGCGAGAGGGGCACCCGTCCCTCCAGCCGGAGCGCTAGGGAGTTCAGCTGTTTCATCGAGGCCGCGGAAACCCGTATACAGCCCGGGTTTCTGCGGCCTCGGTGGAGCATCGTCTTAAAGAAGCTGTCGGAAGAGGGTGCCGGTGGGGGGGTCCCGGGTACTCAGCATGGAGCCGGGCCGAGAGCTTGAGGCGACAGCAGATAGACGCTCCTCCCGGCGGAGGTGCTCCCGGGGCACCCCCACCGGCACCCTCCCCTAGATAGCGGCCAGAGCTGGCTCGTAGTCGTCCAGATACACCAGGTCGCGGCCGGCGGCCTTGGCCGCGTAGAGGGCGGCGTCGGCGCGGGCGAGCATGTCGTCGCAGTTGACGGTGCCAGGCTCGGCGACGGCGACGCCGATGCTGAGGGAGATCGAGATGCCGACCGGGCGTCGTTCGCGCACGGCGATGCGGAGGCGCTCGGCGATTTCGAGGGCGTCGGCGTGACTGGCGCCGGGGAGCATCACCAGGATCTCCTCGCCGCCGACCCGGTAGATCGAGTCGCCGGCGCGCAGGGTGGCTCGCATCGTGTAGGCAACGTCCTGGAGGACGGCGTCGCCGGCGGCGTGCCCGTGCTCGTCGTTGACGCGCTTGAAGTGGTCGAGGTCGCAGAGCAGGAAGGCGTGAGAGAGGCCGTCCTGGGGGTTGCAGGGCTGTCCGTTCAGCTCCGAGAGCCGCTGCTCCAGCGCATTGCGGTTGAAGAGGCCGGTGAGCGGATCGAGGGTCGAGCGGCGGCGATGGGCGCGGTCGGACTCGACCAGGGCGCCGCTGAGGATGACGGTGCTGAGGATCAGCGCCGCGATCGCGATCAGCAGGTCGCGCTGCTCCCACGCCGCCTGCGGGTCGGGTGCGACCGCGGCGAGGAGGAACATCGCGACCACGTAGACGGTGCCGGCGACGATCCCGCGCAGCTCGAAGCGGAAGCCGAGGGTCGCCGCCGGGAGCGCGAACCAGACGAGGACGGGGCTGGTGGCGCCGCCGGTGGCGAGCGCCGAGGCCGCGATCAGAGCGGGCAGCGCTGCCCAGGCGCCGGCGATCCAGAACGCCGGGCGCAGGCTCTTCCGCATGAAGCGGTCGGCGACGGCGAAGCCGGCGAGGCCGGCGGCGAGGAAGGCGATCCACCAGTAACCGAGAGAGCGACCGCCGGAAACGAGCAGGGCGAGGGCGAGGATGGCGAAGCAGGCGGCTCGGTAGCGGCGCACTCGCTGCTCCATGTCGAGCAGGCGCTCGCGGCGCGCTTCCTCGTGGATTGAGACGAGCGTGTCCCGGGCCTTGGCCATGCGGGGACATCGGCAACAGCCGGCGCCTCACTTGAATTTTAGTGTTTAGTCGCGGCTGGGTGAACGCGAAACCCCGGCGTTTACTCGACCAGCTGCAGCTCTTTCGGCAGCGAGCTCATGTTCTGCAGGCCGTCCTCCTCGACGACGACGAAGTCCTCGATCCGCACCCCGAGGTTCCCCGGCAGGTAGACCCCCGGCTCGACCGTGACGACTTCGCCCGGGGCGAGGACGTCGTCGGAGCGCTGCGAGAGGCGCGGCCCCTCGTGCACCTCGAGACCGACCCCGTGGCCGAGGGCATGCCCGAAACGCTCGCCGTAGCCGGCCTCGTCGATCAGCACCCGCGCACCGGTGTCGACGTCCTCGCCCCTTACCCCGGCCCTGATCGTATCCAGCGCCGCCTCCTGAGCCTGGCGCACGACCTCGTAGACCGCTCTCGCCTCCTCGCCGGGCTCGCCGGTGGCGAAGGTGCGGGTCCCGTCGGAGCAGTAGCCGTCGAGCTTGGCGCCCATGTCGAAGACGACCAGCTCGCCGCGGCCGATCTCCCGCTCGCCCGGCTCGGCGTGCGGCAGCGCCCCGTTGGGGCCGGCGGCGACGATCGCCGGGAACGACGGGTCTCCCCCCAGCTCGCGGATCCGCGCTTCGGTCGCCCGCGCGACGTCGCGCTCGCGGCGCCCGGCGAGGCCCTGTTCCAGCGCCCAGGTCCAGGCCGCGTCGGCGAGCTTCGAGGCCTCGGCGATCGTCGCCAGCTCCGCGGCGTCCTTGACCCGCCGCAGCTCCGCGACCCTGCCGCCGGCCGCGACCATCTCGGTCCCCTCGCCGAGTTTCTCCTTCAGCTTTCCAAGCAGGCGGACCGAGACCTGGTCGTCTTCGAAGCCGACCCGTCCCTGCAGGCGCTCGGCGATCCCCGCCGTCCAGTCGTTGCCGATCGTCAGCGTCTCCCACCCCTCGACCTCGGCGGCGGCGCGCTCGGTGTAGCGGAAGTCGGTGAGGAAGAGGCGCAGGTCGGGACCGCATACACAGGCGCCGTTGGTGCCGGTGAAGCCGGTCAGGTAGCGGACGTTGGTGAGGTCGGTGACGAGGTAGCGGTCGAGCTCGGCCTCGGCCAGCGCCCGCTCCAGCCGGCCGCCGCGGCCGCGCATCAGGCGGCGACGCCCAGCTCGCGCGCCAGCAGCTCCAGCGCCTCGCGGTAGCCGTCCGGGCCCTTGCCGGCGACCTTGGCGAGGACGAGGCCGTCGAAGACCGAGAGCCGGCGCCACTCGTCCCGTGCCTCGACGTCGGAGAGGTGCACCTCGACCGCCGGCAGTCCCGTCAGCTCCAGCGCATCGGCGATCGCGCGGCTGTAGTGGGTCCAGGCGCCGGCGTTGACGATCACCGAGTCGGCGAGGCCGTCAGCGGAGCGGTGCAGGTATTCGCAGAACTCCCCCTCGGCGTTGGTCTGGAAGAAGATCGGTTCCAGCCCCAGCTCATGGGCCCAGGCGGAGATCTTCGCCTCCAGCTGCGACAGCGAGAGCCCGCCGTAGACCGAGGCGTCCCGCCGCTCGAGGACGTCGAAGTTGACCCCGTGCAGGACGGCGACGCGGTTGCTGACGGTGGTCACGGATAAAGCTCCTTCACAGCTTCTCGGACCTTATCCGGGTCGATGATTTGGCCCGTGCGGGGCTTGCCGGGCTCCGAGAGGAGCACGAAGCCGACTCCAGCCGCGGTTCGCTTCTTGTCGTGCTGAAGCGCATCGAGGATTCGGTCGAGCGGCACGTGGCGTTCGATTCTGGTTGGCAGCGAATGGCGAGTGAGAAGAGCTTCCACTTCGTTGCGCAATTCAGGCGCTTCCGAAAGGCGAAGCGCCGCCAGCAGGCCAAGGGCTATTGCCTCGCCGTGCAGATACAGGAAACCCGAGGCTCCCTCGATTGCATGACCGACCGTGTGACCGAGGTTGAGAACGTGCCGCAAGCCCGCATCGCGCTCGTCGGCAGCGACAATTCCGCACTTGTAGCGGGCGCAAGCGAAGACGACGTCATCCATCCCCGCGGGATCGAGACGCTCGATCTTCCGAATCCGCTCCCAAAGCGATCCGCCGGCAAGGAGGCCGGTCTTGATCGCCTCGACAAATCCGGCTGCCAGATCCCTTTCGGGCAGCGTCGCCAGAGTGGAGGTGTCGGCGAGCACGGCCGCAGGCAGGTGATATGCACCCGCGTAGTTCTTCAGCTCGTTGATATCGACCCCGGTCTTCCCTCCATAGGCGGAGTCGACTTGCGCCACCAGAGTGGTTGGGATCTGGATGACCGGGACGCCTCGCTGATAGATATGAGCGGAGAAGCCGGCTAGATCGCCGACGACTCCCCCGCCCAGAGCAACTACATGATCTTCACGGGTCATTTCCAGCCCGGCGAAATATTCGACGACCTCTTCGACGTGCTGAAGGGTCTTCGCTTCCTCCCCAGGATCCAGCCGAATGAGTCCCGTCAATGGCCTGAGACGATCGGCGTACTGAGCGACGTGCTGGTCAGTGACACAGAATCGCCTTCCGTTTAGTGGCCACCAGTCGGCTCCGAGTACCCCGGTACCGACGAACACCGGGTAATCCCCCGAAGCGCTCGAAGCCCACAGCAACCTCGTCTCCTCCGGCATCTCAGCAAGCGCCTGTATCGCCGGCAGCGCTCGCGCCACCACGCCCTCGTCGGCCATCGGCACGACCGCATCCGCCAGCTCCTCGTAGAGCGGCAGGCGCTCCGCCAGCAGCCTCTCGACGTCGGCTTCGCTGGTCGCCAACGGCCGCTCCGTGCCCTCGATCCGCTTCCAGGCCTCGGCGGCGTCGATCTCCAGGAGGACGACGGTGTGGTGGTCGAGCGCCTTGCGCACCCGCTCGGAGAGGACGCTGCCGCCGCCGAGGGCGATCGCGCCGCCGTCCGCGTTCTCCAGCAGCGAGCCGACGACCTCGGCCTCGCGGGCGCGGAAGGCCTCCTCCCCGTCCTCCTCGAACGCCCGGCGGATCGGCTTGCCGAGCTCGGCTTCCATCAGCTCGTCGATCTCGGTCGTCTCCAGGCCGGCCGCGCGGGCGGCGGCGAGCGCGGTGCTCTTGCCGGCCCCCATGAAGCCGATGAAGACGATCGCCGGCCTCGCCACGGCCCTACCCCCGGAAGTCGATTCGCTGCTTGTAAGCATCGACCGCGGCGAGCACGTCGTCGATGTGGTCGCCGCCGAACTTCTCGCGGTAGGCGCGGGTCAGGGTCAGGGCTACCATCGCCTCGCCGACGACGCCAGCCGCCGGGACGACCGAGGAGTCGGTGCGCTCGCGCAGTGCCTGCGCCGGCTGCTTGGTCTCGGTGTCGACCGAGCGCAGCGGCTTGGTCAGGGTCGAGATCGGCTTCACCGCCGCCCGCACCGAGAGCGGCTGGCCGTTGGTCATCCCGCCCTCGAGACCGCCGGCGTGGTTGGTTTCGCGGAAGTAGCCGTCCTTCTCGGACCAGAAGATCTCGTCGTGGGCCTCGGAGCCGGGGCGGCCGGCGACGTCCCAGGCTTCGCCGATCGCCACCCCCTTGATCGACTGGATCGAGGCGACGGCGCCGGCCAGGCGCCCATCGAGCCGGTCTTCCCAGGAGATGTGGGAGCCGAGGCCGGGGACGAGGCCGAAGACGACCACCTCGAAGGTCCCGCCGAGGCTCTCGTTCGCCTTGCGCAGGCGGTTGATCTCCTCGACCATCGCCTTGCTCGCCTCCGGGTCGAGGCAGCGGACCGGGTCGTCGTCGACGCCGGCGAAGTCCTCCGGCTTCAGGCCGGGCCGCTCGGCCGCCTTGACCGAGGCGATCTGGAGGACGTGGCTGTGGACCGAAACGCCGAGCTTGGCAAGGAAGGCGCGAGCGATCGTGCCGGCGGCGACGCGGGCGGCGGTCTCGCGGGCGCTCGCCCGCTCGAGGATGTTGCGGATGTCGGGGTGGCCGTATTTCTGGGCGCCGACGAGGTCGGCGTGACCCGGCCGCGGCAGGTGGACCTCGTCGGGGGCGAAGCCCTCGACCGGCCAGGGGTTCATCCGCTCCTCCCAGTTGGCGTAGTCGCGGTTGGCGACCAGGAGCGCGATCGGGCTGCCGAGGGTGCGTCCGTGGCGGACGCCGCTGCGGACCTCGACCGTGTCGGTCTCGATCTTCATCCGGCCGCCGCGCCCGTGGCCGAGCTGGCGGCGCGCCATGTCGCGGTCGAGCGCCTCGCGGTCGAGCTCCAGACCCGCCGGCATGCCCTCGACGATCGCCACGAGACCGGGCCCGTGCGACTCCCCCGCGGTGGTGAAACGGAACGTCGTCATCGCGAGGAAGGCTATCGGCGGGCCGCGGCCGCGCGCATCACGTCGAGGTCCGGTTCGCGCCCGGTCCAGATTTCCAGCGAGCGGGCGCCCTGCTGGACGAGGATCTCGAGGCCGTCGACGACGGCTGCCCGCGCCCCTTCGGCGGCTTTCAGCAGCTTGCTGCGGTGCTCGCCGTAAACCATGTCGACGACGGTCTGGTGCTCGGTGAAGCCCTCGCGGCGCAGCGGCAGGTGCTCGAAGGGGTCCTCGCCCTGCAGGCCGGCCGCGCTGGTATTGACGATCAGGTCGAACTCCTCCTGGCGCGGCGCCACCACCGCATCTCCGCCGAGCTCGGCGCAGATCTCCTCCGCCCGCTCCGGGGTGCGGTTCCAGACCGCCACCCGCGCCCCTTCCCACCGCAGCGCCCAGAGGACCGCCCGCGCCGCGCCGCCGGCGCCGAGGACCAGCGCCCGCTGGCCGCGCGGCGGGTCCGCCAGCGAGGCCAGCAGCCCGTCGGCGTCGGTGTTGTGGGCCTCGATCCGCCCGCCGTCGAAGACGAGCGTGTTGGCGGCGCCGATCTGCTGGGAGGCTTCACTCGCCTCGTCGGCCAGCGCCAGCGCTGCCTGCTTGTGGGGGACGGTGACGTTGACTCCGGCGTAGCCGACTTCGGCCAGCTCCTTGACGGTCATCTCGAAGGCCTCGGGGGCGGCGTCGATCGCCTTGTAGCTCCAGTCCTCCAGCCCCAGCGCCGCCAGCGCCGCGTTCTGCATCGCCGGCGAGCGCGAGTGGGAAACGGGGTGGCCGAGCACCGCGAGCTTTGCCATCGCTAGTGCCCTTAATTCCCGCAGCTGTCCGGCGAGTTGCCGCCGGCCGCTTCCCTGGCCGAGTTGTACTTGTCGACCGCGGCTTCGAATTCGGCTTCGGTCTTGGCGAAGGTGAGCTTGCCGCAGGCGCCCGGCGTCGTCACGTAGAAGAGGTAGCCGGTCTTCGGAGGGTGCGCCGCGGCTTCGATCGAGGCGAGGCCGGGGTTGCTGATCGGACCCGGCGGCAGGCCGGCGTTGGTGCGGCTGTTGTAGGGCGAGTCGATCGCCAGTTCCGATTCGGTCAGCGGCTCGGTGTAGTTGCCGGTGGCGAAGCGGATCGTCGCGTCGATCCCCAGCGGCATCCCTTCGTGCAGGCGGTTGTAGATCACCGAGGCGACCAGCCCTCGCTGGCTGTCGACTCCGGCCTCGTCCTCGACCATCGAGGCGATCGTGAGGACGTCGAAGACGGTCAGGTTCTTCGACTTCGCGTAGCTCATGTCGACGCCCTTGATCCGGCGCTTGAAGTCCTGGAGCTGCAGCTGGACCAGGTCCTCGACGGGGGCGGTCGGCTTCAGTTCGAAGGTGTCGGGAAAGAGGAAGCCTTCGAGGTCCTTGGCGTTCTTGCCGCCGTAGGAGGCTGGATTCAGGTACTTCGACTTCACCGTCGCCTTCGTGTAGTCGCCGGGGACGCCGGCTTCTTCGACGAGCTGCGCGGCCTGCGAGCGGGTGTAGCCCTCGGGGATCGTCACCGAGGTCGTGCGCTTGATCGGCGGCGTCGAGAGGGCGTCGATCGCGGCGCCGTAGCTCATGTTGTGAGCGAGGGTGAAGTGCCCGGAGTAGATCTCCGAGCGCTTGCCGGCGAGGGTGACGCGGACCTGGAACAGGGTCGAGTTGTCGATCACGTCTTCCCTGCTGAGCAGGTCCCCCACTTCGCTGACGCTGGATCCCTTCGGCACCGTCAACTGGACCTTGCCGCTGCCGTCGCCGTGGAACGGCTGGAAGAGGGCGGCGAGGAACCAGAGGACGAAGAGGGCGGCGACCACGGCGAAGATCAGGAAGGGATGGCGGCCGAGCTTGCCGAGGAAGGCGGGGCGCTGGCGCGGTGGGCGCTGGCCGCCACCGTTTGACGGGACGACGGGCGGCGGTGGAGGCGGCGGCGCCTGCGGCAGCTCCAGCGGCTCCGGATCTTCGTCCCAGAACTCCTCTTCCGGGGTCCGTGGCGGCAGCGGCGGTTCCGCCGTGGGCGGCTGAGGCAACGGTGGAGGCGGTGGCGTCTTCTGCTCGGCCTCGGCCTGCTTGGCGGCGCGCTTGTTCCGCTTTTCCTCGCGTTCGCGGCGGCGCTGCTCGCGCTCGCGCGCCGCCGGGTCGTCGGGGTCCGCGAAGGGGTCGTCCTTGAGCCAGTCCTCGCTCACGGCCTGCTCGCCAGGTAGGACTCGAGCAGGTGGGCGGCGGCGATCGAGTCGCGGGCGGCAGTGGCGCCGCCGCGGCGGCTGGCGTCGGCCATCCGCGAGGTGAGGCGCTCGTCGTAGGTCTCCACCGGGATCGAGAGCATCGCTTCCAGTTCCCGGCAGAAGCTGCGCGCCAAACCAGCCTGGCTGCCCTCCTCCCCGCTCAGGTGCACGGGCAGGCCGACGACGACCACTTCGACACCGTGCTCGTCGACCAGCTCGGCGACGGCGCGCGCCTCCGGCGGCTCGATCACCGGCAGCGGCGTCGCCAGGGTCCCGCTGGGGTCCGAGAGGGCGCAGCCGATCCGGACCGTGCCGTGGTCGAGGGCGAGCACCCGCATGCCTCAGGTGAGATCCCGCTCGACGGCAGCGCGGGCCGCCGCGAGAGCCTCGTCGAGCTTCGACGGGTCCTTGCCGCCCGCCTGGGCCATGTCATCGCGGCCGCCACCGCCGCCGCCGACGATCGGGGCGATCTCGCGGATGATCGAGCCGGCGGAGGCACCGCGCTCGACCGCTTCCTTGGAGACGAGGGCGACGAGGCCGGCCTTGCCGCCGAACTCGCCGCCGAGGACGACGACGGAGGGCTGCCCGAGCTTCGACTGCACGCGATTGGCGAGGTCCAGCAGCTGCTTCGGGTTCGCCTGCAGGCTCGCATCGACCACCGCGGCGACGATCCGCCCGCCGCCAGAAAGGTCCTCGGCCCGGCCGGCCAGCTCGTCGGCTTCGCCCCCGAGCCGCTGGCGCTGGGCCTTCTCCGCGCCGGCGCTCGCCTCCTTCAGCTGCTCGGCGGCGCGGCGGGCGGCGGCGACCGGGTCGTGCGGGTTCCCCAGCAGCTCCCCCGCCTCCTGCAGCTGCGCCTCGCGCTCGCGGAAGAAGTCAATGGCTGCGGGACCCGTGATCGCCTCGACGCGGCGGACGTTGGCCGCGCTCGATCCCTCGCTGGCGATCTTGAAGATCCCGACCTCGGCGGTGTTGGCGACGTGGGTGCCACCGCAGAGCTCGCGGGAGACGCCGTCGACCTCGACCACCCGCACCCACTCGCCGTATTTCTCGCCGAACAGGGCCATGGCGCCGAGCCGTTCGGCCTCCTCGCGGTTCATGTTCATCCAGCGCACCGCCCGGCTCGCCTTCACCCACTCGTTGACCCGCTCCTCGACGTCGCGCAGCTCCTCTCGGCTCAAGGCCTGCCCGTGGGTGAAGTCGAAGCGGAGCTTGTCGGGGCGCACGGCGGAGCCGGCCTGGCGGACGTGGTCGCCGAGGCGCTCGCGCAGCGCCGCGTGCAGGAGGTGGGTGGCGGTGTGGTTGCGCATCGTCGCGTGACGGGTCTCGGCGTCGACCTCGGCCTCGACCGCGACCCCCGGCTCGATCGCCGCCCCGCTCGGCTCGACCTCCAACGCCTGGTCTTCGCCGAGCCGGTAGACGTCGACGACGCGGGCCTCGTTGCCGCCCCAGCGCAGGACGCCGGAGTCGGCCACCTGCCCCCCGCCCTCGGCGTAGAACGGGCTCTCCTCGAGCTTGACCAGGGCTTTGCCGTCGACCGGCTCGACCGCGGCGAGGCCGGTGGTCGCGCGCAGGGTCTCGTAGCCGACGAAGCTGGTCGGCGGCGCCCCTTCGGCGAAGGCCGTCACCCGCTCGTGGGTGTTCTCGGAGCCGTGGGCGGTGGCGCTCGCCGTCCGCGCCCGCTGCCGCTGCTCCTCCATCAGCTCCTGGAAGCCCTGGTCGTCGACCGAGAGGCCGGCCTCGGCCAGCAGCTCCTTGGTGAGGTCGTAGGGGAAGCCGTAGGTGTCGTGCAGTTTGAAGGCAGCGGCCGCGTCGACCCAGGAGGTCTCGGCTTCCTTCGCCTCGGCGATCAGCCGATCGAGCAGCTCGCTGCCGCGCTCGAGCGTGCGGCCGAAGCTCTCCTCCTCGTCGCCGACCCAGCGCTCGATCCCGGCCTTCTCGGCGACCAGCTCGGGGTAGGCGTCGCCCATCAGCTCGATCGTGCGCTCGGCGAAGCGGCCCAGCCAGGGGGCTTCGAGCCCAAGGCTGCGGCCCTGCTGGATCGCCCGGCGCATGATCCGGCGCAAGATGTACCCGCGGTCCTCGTTCGAGGGAACGACGCCGTCGGCGATCAGGAAGGCGGCGCCGCGGCTGTGGTCGGCGACGATCCGCATCGCCCGGGTCACCGCGCCGCCCTCGTCGTAGCGGCGTCCGGAGAGCTCCTCGGCGAGGTCGATCAGCGGACGCACGTGGTCGGTCTCGAAGACCGAGGGAACGTCTTGGAGGATCGCCGCCATCCGGTCGAGGCCCATGCCGGTGTCGATGTTGCGCATCGGCAGCGGAGTGAGGCTCCCGTCCTCGGCGAGGTCGTAGCTCATGAAGACGTGGTTCCAGAACTCGAGGAAGCGGTCGCTGTCGTCGCCGGGGCGGTCGCCCTCGGCGCCGAAGTCGAGACCTCGGTCGAGATACAGCTCCGAGCAGGGTCCGCAGGGGCCGGTCGGTCCCGCCTGCCAGAAGTTGTCCTCGCGGCCGAGGCGGACGATCCGCTCCTCCGGGACGCCGGTGGCGCGCCAGATCTCGATCGCCTCCTCGTCGGGACCCAGGCCCAGCTCCTCGTCCCCGCCGAAGACGGTGACCCAGATCCGCTCCGGGTCCATCCCGAAGCCCTGGGTCGAGAGCTCCCAGCCCCAGGGGATCGACTCGGCCTTGAAGTAGTCGCCGAAGCTCCAGTTGCCGAGCATCTCGAAGAAGGTCATGTGGCGGGCGGTGTTGCCGACCTCCTCGATGTCGGTCGTGCGGAAGCATTTCTGCACGTCGGTGAGCCGCGACGCCGGCGGCTTTTCCCGGCCCAGGAAGTAGGGCTTGAACGGCTGCATCCCCGCCGTGGTCAGCAGCACCGAGGGGTCGTGGACCGAGGGCACGAGCGAGGCCGAGGGCACGATCTTGTGCTCGCGCGCGGCGAAAAAGGACAGATACGTCTCCCGGATCTCCTTCGCCCTCATGTTAGGAAGCCTAAATATTTGTTCGATTCCAGGCGGTGCCGGCCAAGTTCGCCCTTACGAGACGCCGATAGGGACGTTTCAGGTGAGGACTTGACCATTCGACCTAGTCGAAGGAGGCAGGACATATGAAGCTGCGCACGTTGTTCGCGATGGGTCTGGCGGTGCTCTCGATGGCGCTGGTGCCGGCGGTCGGCATGGCCGACGGCCCGGACTACCAGCCGGAAGGCCCGAAATACGAAAACTCCGAACACCCGCCGCAGGGGCCGAAGTCGGCGCCGAAAGGCAATGCCTATGGCTACTACTGCCGCGGCGAGAGCAAAAAGCACGTGAAAGGCCAGAAGGGAACCGACTTCAGCCTCTGCGTGCGCGCCCACAAACGGGCGGCCAACCAGCCGGACAAATCGGCCCGCGAAGTTTGCAAGGACCTGAAGGTCAGGCACGACCGCTCCGGGCGGCACGTTCCGCACGGGGACAAGGGAACGGCCTTCAGCCGCTGCGTGAAATCGGTTGCGCAGCAGCGCAAGGAAGAAGCCGCGAACGTGACCTCGAGCGCGGTCGCCTGACCAACGCGCTCGCCTAAGCGGCGATGGTGCCGTGGCCGACGATCTTCTCGCCGGCCATGAGCACCGCCGTCTGGCCCGGGGCCACGCCAGGAAAGGCCTCGCCCAGCGCCACTTCCAGGGAGGAGTGCCGTCCTCTCCCCGTCGCCGACACGGTGGCGGGGAGGGCTCGGGAGCGGTAGCGCAGCTTCACCGCGTCGACCTCGCCGCCGTCGCGGTGGAGGACGGCGTCGCGGACGCTGACGCTGCGCTTCTCCAGCTCGGCCCGGGTGCCGACGGTGACCGTGTTGGTCTCGGCGTCGGTGGCGAGCACGTAGAGCGCCTCCGGGGCGGAGACGCGGATGCCGCGGCGCTGGCCGACGGTGAAGTCGTGGTGGCCGCGGTGGCGACCGAGGGTGCGGCCGGCCGAATCGACGATCACGCCGTCGCGCTCGCGCAGGCCGCCGTGGCGGCGGAGGAAGCCGCGCTTGCCCTGGCCGGCGAGAAAGCAGAGGTCCTGGCTCTCGGCCTTGCGGGCGACGGCGAGGCCGTGGCGGGCGGCGATCTCCCGCACCTCGGGCTTGGTCAGCTCGGTGAGCGGGAAGCCGAGGCGGGAGAGCAGCTCGGTCGGCAGCGCCGCGAGCATGTAGCTCTGGTCCTTGGCGCTGTCGGCGGCGGTGGCGAGCAGCGGCCCCTCGCCGTCCTCGACGATGCGGGCGTAGTGGCCGGTCAGCAGTCGCTCGGCCCCGAGCCGCTCGGCGAGGTCGACCATCGCCGCCAGCCGCACCTCGCCGTTGCAGAGGATGCAGGGGTTCGGCGTGCTGCCCTCCGCGTAGCCGCCGATGAAGCGATCGACGACCCGGCGGCGGAAGTCCTCCTCGAGGTCGAGCGTGAAGTGCGGGATCCCGAGCTGGTGCGCCAGCGCCCGAGCGCCGAGCACGGCCTCGGGCGAGCAGCAGGCCTTGGCGCCGTCGGTCTCGGGGTCGGTCCAGAGCTTGACGGTGATGCCGACCACCTCGGCGCCTTGCTCGCGGGCAAGCAGCGCAGCGACGGCGCTGTCGACGCCGCCTGACATGGCGACGGCCACGCGATTCCCGCCGTCGGCTAGGTGAAGCGAGGAAGACGCAACCCCTTGCAGGGCGCGATGGAGAGCGTCGGTGGCCAGCTGCGCCGCGTGACGCTTGGCGGGCGTGAGGCCTCCTATTGCTCGATCGACGGTGTCTATGTCGATCAGAGCAGCCTCGAGAACAGGAGAGGCATCGACCATCTCAGCCACGGCGGCCGTCGCTGCGCGAGTGGCGCCACAACCCTCGGCGTTGAAGGTGGCATTGGTGATGCGACCGTCCTCGACGAGAAACGAGAGGCGCGAGAGGTCCCCGCAGGCGGCGCCACCCGCAGCGCCCGTGAAGGCGCCCTCGGCGGCCGGGCCAAGTCGGCTCTCGTCACGCAGATAGGCCTCGAAAAGCTCTCGATCCACCTGAGGAAGGGTAAGCGCTCAGCCGTCCCTCGTCCCCGTTCCGCACTCGCAGGGCCATGACCCACACCTACTTGCCGGGTGGGCGTGGGTGATGGCCCTGCCCAAGCGCTGCTCTGAGATCCGCGATGACCTCGTCAGGTTCGTCGTGAAGGGCGCGCCAGGTGAAGTGCAAGATCCTCCAGCCGTCGGCGGTGAGAATGCGGTCGCGCTGGCGGTCGGACTCGAAGCGCTTCTTGGTGCCGTGGACGGAGCGACTGTCCAGCTCCACCTCCCGCATCGGAGCCACCGCCGCCAAGTCGAAGATCGTCCGAAACGGCGAGGTCACCGGGATCCCGTCCTCCACCGCGCACTCGTCGTCCAGCAACAAGGACCGATGCCCGCAGATGCCCTTTCGCTCGATCTCGGTCGCAGGCACGTGACATCCACCCGTTCGGCAGCAGGCGGAAGGATCCGCTGTGCCAACTGCGAGACCCGCCGGTCAAGAGAATGAGTGCGGAGTTGGGCACCTCTGGGGTGCCGTATTCCGCTCGGATATCCCATACCGGCGATCGTGAAGGCTCGGGGCGCACACGGGGTGCGCAGTTCGTGCCAAATCGGCGCCCAGCGGCACAAAAAAGGCCCCAACCCGCCGTTGCCGCCTCTGGCTTTGATCCCTTCAAATGAAGGTGGGTGCCTGCTCCTGCCCCCAAGAGGACCGGAGACTTTTCAGCTCCCGTGCCGTTTGTGTTGGGTCAAACGGTGAGACGGCTCTCGTACGGGTTCGAGCCTGAGTCCAAAACTACCACCGGGACGACCGCTCTAAACGAATCCTTCGCCGTCGTCCAGGTTCGAGAGGTGCCACTCGGCTTCGCTCCAGCGGTCGGCGGGGACGCGGAGGGCGATGTCGCCGCGGCCGAAGCGGTCGAGCGGCCAGTCGGAGGTGAGGGCGGCCTCGATCCCCGCCTCGACTAGGGCCTGGTGCCAGGCGCGGGCGGTCCTCAGGTCGCCGAAGTCCCGCACCACCTCCCAGCTGTCGAAGCTGGGGTCGTCGACGTGGACCGGCGTCCTGCCCGGCCCGGGAGCCGGTCGCCACCTGCGGGGGATCCAATCCCGCAGGCCCACTTCAGTGGCCTGCGAGTTTGGGTTTGTGGACGGCGATGCCGAGCTCTTTCAGCTGCAGCTCGTCGACCGGGGCGGGGGCGCCGGTCAGCAGGTCGAAGCCCGAGGCGGTCTTGGGGAAGGCGATCACGTCGCGGATCGTCTCGGCGCCGTAGAGGCGCTGGACGATGCGGTCGACGCCGTAGGCGATGCCGCCGTGCGGCGGCGCCCCGTACTGCAGCGCCTCGAGCAGGAAGCCGAAGCGGGAGCGGGCGGTCTCGGCGTCGATCCCGAGGGCGGCGAAGACCGCCTCCTGGGTCTTCGCGTCGTGGATGCGGATCGAGCCGCCGCCCAGCTCCTGCCCGTTCCAGACCACGTCGTAGGCCTGGGCGCGGGCGGCGCCGGGGTTCGCGGGGTCGAACTCGCCCGCCGGGGCGGTGAAGGGATGGTGGAGCGCGTCCCAGCGCTCCTCCCCCTCGTTCCACTCCATCAGCGGCCAGTCGACGATCCAGACCAGGCGGTTCTGCTCCGGGTCGATGAGGCCGAACTTCTCCCCCAGGTCCAGCCGCATCTGCCCAAGCACGGCATTGACGACCTCGGGACCATCGGCGACCAGCAGCAGCAGGTCCCCCTCCTCTGCTTTCAGGCGCCGGTTGAGGTCGGTCAGCTCGGCCTCGCTGAGGAACTTCGCGGTCGGCGAGCGCCAGCCGTCGCCCTCGCGGAAGGCCCAGACCAGCCCCTTCGCCCCCAGCTCCTGGGCGCGGGAGATCAATCCGTCCAGCTCGGAGCGCGGCATCTCCCGGCGGCCGGCGTTGATCCCGCGGATCGAGCCGCCGCCGTCCAGGACCGAGCGGAAGACCTTGAACTCGGTCCCGCGCAGGGCGTCGCCGAGGTCGACCAGCTCGAGCCCGAAGCGGAGATCGGGACGGTCGGTCCCGAAGCGGTCCATCGCCTCGTCGTAGCCCATCCGCTGCATCGGCAGCTCGACGGCCGGGCCGCCGGCGCGCTCGAAGACGTGGGCGAGCAGGGCCTCGTTGACCGCGATCACGTCCTCGACGTCGACGAAGGACATCTCGGCGTCGAGCTGGGTGAACTCGGCCTGGCGGTCAGCCCGGGTCGCCTCGTCGCGGAAACAGCGGGCCACCTGGTAGTAGCGTTCGAAGCCGGAGACCATCAGCAGCTGCTTGAACAGCTGCGGCGACTGCGGCAGCGCGTAGAAGGAGCCCTGCTGCTGGCGGCTGGGGACGAGGAAGTCGCGGGCGCCCTCGGGGGTCGAGCGGGTCAGCACCGGCGTCTCGACGTCGACGAAGCCCTCGCCGTCGAGGAACTCGCGCATCGCGGCGACGACCCGGTGGCGCAGCAGCAGCGCCTCGCGCATCTGCTCGCGGCGCAGGTCGATGTAGCGGTACTGCAGCCGCTTGTCCTCGCCGACCTCGCCGCTGAAGCCCTCGACCTGGAACGGCGGCGTCTCCGAGCCGGCGAGCAGCTCGGCGCCGGTGACCAGCAGCTCGACCTCGCCGGTCGCCAGCTCCTCGTTGACGGTCTCCTCCGAGCGCCGCACCACCTTGCCGCTCGCGCTCAGCACGTCCTCGGCCCGCAGCTTGTGCGCCAGCTCGAACGACTCGCCTGAGCTGTCGGGGTTGAAGACGAGCTGGACGATGCCGGTGCGGTCGCGGAGGTCGATGAAGATCAGGCCGCCGTGATCGCGGCGGCGGTTGACCCAGCCGGCGACCCGCACCTCGGAGTCGACCTTCTCCGGCAGCACCTGGCCGCACCAGGCGTCACGGTACCCGTTCGCCCGCAGCGGCGGTGCCTCCGTGCTCAACTCTCTCCTCCCGTCATCTCGTCGACAAGGTTGCCGGGATCGGCGGCGCGCTGCTCGCCGGTCTCCATGTCGCGCAGCTGGGCGCTGCCGTCGGCCTCGAGGATGAGGACGCGGGCGGCGCCGATCCGGTTCGCGTGTTTCAGCTGTCCCTTGAGCCCGCGGCCGGCGAGGTCGACCTCGACCGAGATCCCGGCGTGGCGCAGCTCGACCGCCAGCGCCATCGCCCGCCCGCGCTGGCCTGGGTCGGCGATCGCGATGAAGGCGTCGCGCCCCGGCGACGGCACCTCTTCGTCGAGCGCCAGCAGGATCCGCTCGATCCCGGCGGCGAAGCCGACCGCAGGGGTCGCCGGGCCGCCGAGCTGCTCGATCAGGCCGTCGTAGCGGCCGCCGCCACCGATCTCCGACTGCGCCCCGAGCGCGTCGCAGACGAAGGAGAAGATCGTCCGCGAGTAGTAGTCGAGGCCGCGGACCAGGGTCGGGTCGACGACGTAGGCGATGCCGGCGGCGTCGAGCAGCGCCCGCACCTCGGCGAAGTGCTCGGCGTCCTCGCCCTCGAGCTGGCCGACGATCGTCGGAGCGCTCGCCATCACCGCCCGCGTCCCCTCGTGGTCGGAGTCGAAGGCGCGCAGCGGGTTGATGTCGATCCGCTCGCGCACGTCTGCGGACAGCTCTCCCTCGTGCGCGTGCAGGTGCGCCTTCAGGTCCTCAAGGTAGGCGCGGCGGGACTCGAAGGAGCCGAGGCTTCCGAGCCGCAGCTCCACCCCCGGCACCCCGAGCTCGGAGAGCAGATCGGAGAGGAGCATGATCACCTCGGCGTCGGCCAGCGGCGAGTCGGTGCCGATGCACTCGATCCCGAGCTGGTGGAACTGGCGGTAGCGGCCGGCCTGGGGACGCTCGTGGCGGAAGAAGGGGCCGAGGTAGGAGAGCTTCACCGGCTGCGCCAGCTTGTGCATCCCGTGCTCGAGGTAGGCGCGGCAGATCGAGGCCGTCCCCTCCGGGCGCAGGGTGAGGCTGCGTTCGCCCTTGTCCTCGAAGGTGAACATCTCCTTGCGGACGATGTCGGTCGACTTGCCGACGCCGCGCTCGAACAGCGCCGTGTCCTCGAAGGCCGGGGTCGCGATCGTCTCGTAACCGGCGCGGCCGAAGATCTCGGCGGCCGCCCGCTGCAGCCTCGCCCGCGCCCGCGCCTGGTCGGGCAGGACGTCGAAGGTGCCGCGGGGTGCCTGGAACTTGCTCGCCATCGTGCGGGCGACCTTAGTCCAACCGGCTACCGCGTCAGCGAGCCGAGGAAGGGATTGGTGGCGCGCTCGGCGCCGAGGGTGGTCAGTCCCATGTGGCCGGGATGGACGACGGTCTCGTCGGAGAAAGCGTCGAGCAGCTTGCCGAGCGAGGCGAGCAGGGTCGGCCCGTCGGCTCCCGGCAGGTCGGTCCGCCCGACCGAGCCCTGGAAGAGGACGTCGCCGGAGAAGATCGCCTCCTCGCCGCGGACCGCGTAGGTGACGTGGCCGGGACTGTGCCCGGGGGTGAAGACGACGTCGAGCTCCAGCCCCGCCAGCTCCAGCGTCTCGCCGCCGCGGACGACCTCGTCGGCCTCGTAGCTCTCGAACGGCCCGAAGCCCTCCCAGGGGACGAAGGCCATGATGTCGGCGAGGATCGGGACCTCGATCTCCGGGCAGTAGACCGGCGCCCCGGTCGCCTTCGCCATCGGCGCCACGGCGCCGATGTGGTCGAAGTGGCAGTGGGTGAGGAGGATCGCCTCGACGCTCGCGCCGGTCGCCTCCACCGCCGCCAGGATCCGCTCCGCCTCCTCGCCGGGGTCGACGATCAGCAGCCGCTCGCCGCCCTGGGGCCGCAGCAGGAAGCAGTTCTCGGCGATCGGGCCGACCGTGAGCATCTCGACCTCGAGGGCCATCGGACCTACTGGTCGCCGCCGGCGCGCATCCGCGCCCGCTCGCGCCGCCGCCACATCGCCATGTCGATGAAGTAGCCGGCGGGGACGTAGAAGACGAGCATGAAGGCGCCGAAGAGGAGCGAGGGGACGAGCGCCTTTTTGAAGATCAGGACCAGCAGCACGGCGAAGATGACCGCGGCAAAGAGGCCGCGCACGAAGGAGCTGCGCCAGGTCGGCGGCAGGTCCTGTTGCGGGGCCGGCTTGCGGCGGGAGCGGGCGCGCGCTTTCGCTTCCTCGCGGCTGCGGGGGCGACCGGAGCGCGGCTTGTTGTCGATCCGCCCGCCCTGGGTGCCGCGGCGCTTGCGCTGGCGCTTCTTCCTCGTCTGGGCCATCGGCTGCGAAATCTACCTACCGGTCGGTCGCCTCGGCGAGCCGCGCCTCGATCGTGTGACGGTGCGGGTCGAAGCCGCGGATCGGGACGTCTTCTGGGTAGCCGGCGAGCGCCGCCTGCGGGATCAGGCCGACCAGCTCCGCCTCCAGCGGCCGGGCGCCCAGCGGCGCCGCCAGCGCTAGCACGCGCTCGACGACTTCGCCGAGCGGGACCGTGAGCGGGTCGTGGACGTTGGTCGAGACCTGGGCGCGGCCGCTGGAGAGCAGCAGCCCGATCGCCCGCACCCCGGGCGGCCCCCCACCCGCCTCACGCAGGCCGGCGGCGACGGCGCGGGCGACCTCGACCTCGCCGCTGTCGAGCTCGATGTTGAAGGCGGCGAGCGGCGGCCGCGCCGTCACCAGGGTCGCCCCCGCGTTGCGGTGCGGCAGGTCGGGGCCGAAGTCCGCTCGCAGCTCTCCCGACTCCATCCGCAGCCACAGCTCCGCCAGGCCGCCGTTGCGGAAGTAGGCGCGCTCTGCCCTGCCGGGGTCGCGCGCCAGCTCGCCGTAGAGGAAGACCGGGATCCCGAGGCCGCCGATCTGGGTCGCCGCCTCGTGCGCCGCCTCGTGCGCCGCCTCGCGGTCGCCGGGCTCGAACCAGACGATCGGGCAGACGTCGAGGGCGCCGATCGCCGGGTGCGCGCCCCGGTAGCGGTCCATCTCGATCGTCTCCGCCGCCTCCTCGGCGCCGGCGGCCAGCGCCTCGACCAGGGCGGCGCCGCTGCCGGCGAGGGTGAAGACGCTGCGGCCGTGGTCGGGGTCGGAGTGGCGGTCGAGCAGGGTGACGCCGCGGGCGAAAGCCTGCTGCAGCCGGTCCAGCCGCTCCTCGTCACGTCCCTCGGAGACGTTCGGGACCGCGAGCAGTGGCGGCATCGTCCGGCGCCTCAGACCAGCAGGTCGCCGCCGCTGACGATCGTCTCCCCGTCGATTGCGAGGGTCGGTTCCAGCACCACGCAGTCGAGGTGGACGGGTACCTGGACCGTGCCGCCGATCGCCGCCGAGGCGCCGAAGGCGACGTGGCAGGTGCCGAGGATCTTCTCGTCCTCGAGGATGTTGCCGGTGAGGATCGCCTCTTCGTTGGTGCCGATCCCGAGCTCGGCGACGTTGGTTCCGTCCTTGCCGTGGGCGGTCAGCAGCTCCATCAGCCGGGCGCCGTCCTCGCCGCTGGCCTCGACCAGGTGGCCCTCGCGGATCGTCAGCGAGACCGGGTCGTCGAGCAGCCCGATTTCGGCGATCGAGCCGTCGACGACGAGGGTGCCGTCGGTCGTCCCCTCCAGCGGGGCGATGAAGCCCTCGCCGCAGGGCAGGTTGCCGAAGGCGCCGCGGTTGCCGAGTTCGCCCGCGTCGACGATCCCCATCCGACCCTGGAGGCCGATCCGCAGGTCACTGCCGTTGCGGCAGGTGATCCGCACCTCCGAGCCGCGGTTGAGCGCGGTGACGACGGCCCAGCCGCGGCGGCGGATCTCCTCCAGGTCGCCGGTCATCAGCCGGCTCAGCATCTCCTCGGTCACGCCCGGCAGCGTGCCGATGCGGACGCCGGCTTCGCTCGCCGCTTTGCGGGCGGCGGTGTGGGAGAGCGACTGGATCGTCGGCGCCAGGACGACGTCGGCCGCGGCCATCGCGGCGGCGACCGCCTGCGGCGGCTCGGCGGCGGCGGAGTCGCGCTCGGAGATGACCGCAAGCGTCGCATCGGCGCCGTCCCCCTGCGCCTCGATCCGCATCAGCGCGCCGATCTCTTCCGTCACCGGGTTGCAGACGACCAGCACCTCCTCGCCCGGCGAGATCCCCATGCACTGCCGGACGACCGTCTTCACCGCCCTGTCGAGTTCCGCGGTCACCCGCCAACCCTACTCAGGAAACGCGGAAGCTGCACCCATTTTCCCTGCAAGTGCTGCGTTTGCAGCGAATTGCAAGGGGCGGCGTGACCAGCCCCACGGTCGGGGCTCAGTCGCCGTCGCGCCGGTGTCGAATGGCCCAAGCCTCAAACCAAAGCAGCCCCACCAGCACGATCCCGAAGCCGAGAAAGGGCGGAAACCATTCCGCGGGCCGCACCAGCACCAGCGCCCCGACCACAAATGCATCCGCCGCCAGGAGGAATCCGACCAGCACCGGCCGCATCGCCGACCACCCAGTTTGAGGAGATCCACCGCCCCGCTGCACCGCTACCATCCCCCTCCCCGCCGGAGTAGCTCAGCTGGTTAGAGCAGCGGAATCATAATCCGCGTGTCGGGGGTTCGAGTCCCTCCTCCGGCATCGCATAAGCAAGCGGAATGCGCTGCTTCCCGAGGTCGGAGAGTGCCGATTTAGCCGGGGGGTGGCAAGGAAAGTGGCAAGGGACCGTGCCCAAGGACTCCAAAGAGAAAGCCCGCGCCGAGGTCGAGCGCGCGCAGTCGAAGTTCGCGGGCATCGACAGCGAGCGCGATCAAGCTCGCATCGCTCGCCGAGAAGCCTTTGAGCGTGCGCGAGAGGCGGGCCTGACGCTCCGCGAGATTGGCGAAGCAGCCGGGTTGCACCTGACGCGCGTCAGGGAAGTTCTCGACAGAGATTAGGTACCCCCCTAAAAGGGTGCTAGGCTGGCGCCCATAGATAAAGCGGCTCTCGGCGGTGCGTTAACACCAACCGAGAGCCTGACCACAAGGAGAGCTAGCTCCTCATGGCTACCGAGAACCCTATGGGCGGCGGGTCGCTTGTGCCTCTCGACCTTCCCCCGCAGCACCTACCGATCCTGCGCGACCGCCTAACTACCTGGCTAGACGGAGTACGGGAGGACCTGGAAACCCCCGGCGAGGTACAGCGGCCCGATCAGGCATGGCAAGAAGCGCGGGCATTCGAGCGGCTGCTTACCGCGATTTCCACCGGGAAGATATGCCTCCCCGACGAGGCGGCGCGGACGGCCATCGAAGCATCAGCTGCGGCGCACGACAGGGAGAGCGGCTACGGCGAGGCCGTCGCAATCCATGACGCGCTGCACTCTCTGATGGACGTGCTGGGAGGGCCGCGCAGTTGACCGCCACTGCCGACCTACGGATGCAGCGGGTGGTGCTGGCGCTCGTCCTTCGCCAGCACCCGGACCCGCTAACGCTCCCCGCGCTGGCGGGCCGGGTACTCGTCAACCCCCGCACCTTGACGGGAGGGGTCGCGCTCGCCCGCGCCCTCCGCGATCTGGACAACGAGGGCTTGGTCTTCTGCGACGGGTTTCTGATCCAGCCGAGCCGACCGGCCGTCCACGTCAAGCGACTACTGGGGAGAAGCTGATGCTGGTTCCAGGTCGGTTCAGCAGCGCCGCGATCAGCATCGGCGAGGGTGAGGTGGAGGTGCGCCTGAGCGACGGCGGCAACTGGCAGGTCAAGGTGAAGGGCGGCGAGGCCGACGACTGGCGGCTGCTCTGTCGGGGCCACATCGACGGGACCATTTTCGAGACCGCCGCCCCCGACGACGAGGGGCCTGTCACCGTGGGGCCGCTGATGGTCGATCCGGCTGCTCGCCGAGTCGAGGTCCACGGGGTCGAGGTCCGCCTAACTAACCATGAGTACGAGGTGATCGCGATGCTCGCCAGCGATCCCGGCCGCGTCTTCCCCAAGCACGAGTTGCAGCGAGAAATTTGGGGAAGCCGAGGCGGCGGCGCAACTCGCACTCTCGACTCGCACGTCAGCCGCGCCCGCGTCAAACTCCGCCGAGCAGGGGCAGATGGCTTCATCGTCAACTGCCACAAAGTCGGCTACTCCCTCTGCGCGAGGTAGCCGATTGACGGTGGCTGCCTTCGCCACCTAAGCCGGGGAAGCGGCCCTTGCCGGGTCGCTTCCCCCAAAAAAAGTGAGACAAAACGCCTGCCTCATTCGCCATAAGGGGTGATGTGGCACACAAGTAGCAGTTCTCACATACAAACATTCTCAAGAATAGTTGGGGCCAATTCCGAGGCTTCTCCCCCTGTTGTTGTAGGGATGAAGAAGAGAAGCCCACAATCGACCCGCTCCCCCACTCACCTAGTTCCGGGGGGCCACTTCTGCCGCTCGCTGCTCTGTAGAGCGATGGAAGGCAAACCACTCTCAGCGCTGCTTCGACTCTCGCTTCGGGGATGGCTTCGCCTGTCCCTTCCCCTGTCCCTTCGCTGGCTGCCTGGGTCGAAGCGGCGCTATCCCGCACCCCATCGGGGTTTGCGGGCGCGGCAGCTTGCCGACATTCCTACGCCACTTCCAATTCAAAACACCTTCAAGGAGGTCTTCGTCATGTTCTCTATCCAACTCCGATCTACGTCCCTTGCACTCGACGCCTGCGCTATCGCCACCGCGCTGGCTCCACAGCGCTTCTCCATCACCTCGGCAACCGGAATCGCCTCGGTGCTGGCAACTCCGACCCCACAGCCGATTACCGGCTCGGCGCTGGCTCCGCAGCACCTCGCCGTCAATCGCTCGCTGCCCTGGAGGTCAGCGTGAGTTGGCAGGCAGGCAATCGCCTGCGAATCCCCGAGGCCAGCGCCGAGATACTTGCCTCGCTCGGCGAGCATCGCATCCTCTCGACCGACCAGGTGGGCGCGATCCATTACCCGGACCACAGCCCGCGCCGCACTCAACAGGCGCTCGCCTACTTGAAGCGGGCGGGCTTTGCCGACTACGCCGAGACTCGCCGCTCTCCCCGCCGCGTGTGGTTCCTGACCGATGCCGGCGCTGACGCGGTGATCCTCGCCGGCGAGGTCAAGGAGCGGCCGAAAGTCCTAACCCCGAAACAGGCAGCGGGACCGCTGACCGCCCATACGCTCGGCGTCAACGAGGTCGGGATCAGCTTCCTGCGGGCTGCCCGCGAGCGCGGCGACGAATTCGCGCCGCTCTCCTGGCGGCATGAGGTCGCTCATCCCCTCAACCGTGGGCGCGGCCGCGCTCGCCGGTCGCTGATCGCCGATGCGGTGTTCACCTACGTCCGGCCCGAAGACCGAACGATTGCGATCTATCAGCGCTTCGTTGAGGTGGACCGCGCCACCCTCTCGGTTGAACGGCTGGTGGCCGAGCTGGCGCGCTATGGCCAGCTCTACCGGGCGCGGGAGAAGCAGGGGGGCGAGCCGCTGTGGAGCTACTACTACCACAGCTTCCCGCCCGTGATCTGCGCCTTGGCGGGTGCATCGCGCGAGGCGTTGAATCGTCGGCTCGACGTCGCGCGCGGGATGCTCGCCGAACATCCCGCGCTTAACCGCGCCTATGACGTGGAGGTCTATTTCTGCCTGTTGGACGACCTCAAGGATCGCGGCCCCTTCGCCCCGGTCTTCCGGGCGGTCGGCGAGCCGGATCGGGTGGTGAACTGGATCGGGGAGGGCAAGAACGATTG
>Ga0207659_10000014_pt1 | contig 168481 bp, 160 predicted proteins | sample KBSM43metaG_FD_184330 | JGI IMG/M metagenome (GOLD analysis project Ga0207659, IMG submission 184330) | Miscanthus rhizosphere microbial communities from Kellogg Biological Station, Michigan, USA - KBS M4-3 metaG (SPAdes) (version 2) | ecosystem: Host-associated > Plants > Roots > Rhizosphere...
AGCGGCCGGCGTAGGAGACGAAGTCGCCGCCGTCGCCGACGACGATCGCGTCGCGGTCGAGCACTTCGTTTAGCTCGCGGTAGACCCGGACCGGGTGCAGCGGCGAGCGCTCGTCGTCGAGCTCGGCCCCCTCGGCGGCCCGCTTCTCCTCCTCGACCGCCCGCAGCTGCTCGAGCCAGGCGCCCGTCCGCGGCCCCTCGACCCCCGAGGCCTCGCGCAGCGCCGCCAGGGTCGCGCGCATGTCGCCGACCAGGTCGACGTCCGGCGTCCGATTCTTCGGCAGCTGGTTGGGGACGACGTCGAGGCGGACGATCTTCGTCTCCTCGCCGAAGCTGCCGCCGAAGCCGAGCCGGAAGTCCATCGGCACCCCGACGACGAGCGCCACGTCGGCGCCCTGCAATCCCGTTCCCCGCGCCCGGCTGAAGGCGAGCTCGTGGTCGGCGGGCAGGCAGCCGCGCCCGAGGCCGTTGAGGAAAACCGGGATCCCCAGCGCCTCGGCCAGGACCCGCAGCTCCTCCTCGGCGCGACCCCAGTAGAGGCCCGTCCCGGCCATGATCGCCGGCCGCTCCGCCGCGGCCAGCAGCGCCGCGGCCCCCTCGACCCCCGCGGCCGGTTCGGCCTGTTCGATCTGCAGCGGCAGCGGGATGTCCACCTCGGCCTCGGTGAAGACGACGTCGAGCGGATAGTCAACGAAGGTGGGGCCGCTCGGGATCGCCGCCGCCAGGTCGAGCGCCGCCGCCGTCATCGGACCGATCTGCGCCGGGTCCTTGACCGTCTCCGCCTTCTTGACCAGCGGCGAGACGAAGGGCAGGTGGTCGATCTCCTGCAGCGAGCCCGAGCCCCAGCGCATCTCCGGCGCCCGTCCGCCGAGCACGCAGATCGGCGAGCAGTTGGCCTGTGCGCCGGCGATTGCGCTGAGGCCGTTGGTCACCCCCGGCCCCGCGGTCAGCGCCGCCACCCCGACCCCGCGGGTCGCCTTCGCGATTCCCTCGGCGGCGAAGGCGGCCGTCTGCTCGTGGCGCACGTCGACGAGGGATATCCCCTCCTCCTTGCAGCCGTCGTAGATCGAGAACAGGTGCCCGCCCGAGAGCGTGAAGAGGTGCTCCACCCCCCGGGACTTCAAAGCCTTCGCCACCAGCCTGCCGCCGTGCTCAGCCATGCCCCCAGCCTATTGGACCGAACGCAGATGTCCCCGCATACCGGGGACAACCGCGTTCACCACTTCCCACAAGGCTCGGGTTACCATCGCCTGGCCCGGGTGGCGAAACTGGCAAAAGCAGCGGCCTTAAAAGCCGCCGCCCCCTCGGGGGCTTGCGGGTTCGAGTCCCGCCCCGGGCACTAGCGGTAAAGACGCTCGGCTTCCTCGTGCACGACGCCTAGCAGTCTGGGTTTCCCTATAAGATCGCGCCGTGTTTATTTGGGAACAACCTGGATTCTGGAAGGGGCAGTCGAAAGCGTGGCAAGTGGCAGGAGAACCGTCCCTGGGCACCACGGCACCAGAACCGATTGGGCGGAGCGCATCGAGCGTGAGGGGTTCCTGCCCACCTCTAGCGGTGAAGGGTGGTTTGGAGACGGCACGTATTTCTTCGAGGATGCTCCCCGGCTCGCCGAGGAATGGGCGACGATGAACCATCCAGGGCACGAGACCTGCGTCTTAGAGGCCGAGATAACGCTGTCGCGGTGCCTGGATCTCCTCGACGGCATAGGGGCAGAGAAGCTGCGGCCCTTCTATGAGCGGTTCATTCGGTTGCGAGGTCGGGAAACCGTTGGACAGCTGAAACAAAAGGAGAATCCGGATTCCTACGGTGACTTTGACTGCCATGTCATCAACCTAGCCTGCGAAACGATGGCCGAGGATGGCGAAAGGATCGATGTCGTCCGCGGTGCATGCGCGGTCGGGGGCCCTCTCTTCACCGATCCGACCGGCGAGCTGCCGGACTCCCGCCCCGCCAGGCGGGAGCACATCCAGCTTGCCGTTCGTGACAATTCTGCCATTCTTAGCTTCCGGCAAGCGGATTAGTCAATCCGGAAAGACGGTTATGGCGCGAGGCAACCTAGCTAGCGGCGATCTGATCGAAGTTGCCGCAGCGCCACCGAGGGCGTGGCATCCGACGCAGCTTGATGGCTCTGGAATTCTTCCGGCGCTCACCGGAGAGTTGCTGGTCATCTTCAAGACGGAGGCGCGGCCTTCGTTCGACCTCACCGCCGGCTTCAGGACGGCTGCTACCCGCGAGGCCGGCTACTGGCTCGTCGCGCGACTCGAAGGAATCAGCCAGGCGTTGCCGGAGAAAATCGCCACGAACATTCCCCACCGAGTTTGTCGGTCTCTGCAGCGAGGCTTCGCGAAGCTCTTCGTTCTCCCAAGGCCGCGCTTGGCTGATGGAGCCGATTCGCGCCACCGCCTTGTTGGAGATCTGGGATACCGCTTCGAGGTTAGCCGACGAGTTTTCACGTTTCAGGACGAGCAGGCGAAGGAGAACCGGCTGATCTGCCACGTCCTGTCGGAGCGCGAGCACCGAACAACCGACCGCCTCCTGATCGAGTTCGCGACCGCGATCCGAGAAGGTCATGAGCCCGGTGAAATTCGCTGCGACGAGGGGTCTGGGTTGTGTCTGTGGAGCCGGCACAGCGGTAGCTTGGCGGGAAAAATCTACCGAGAGGTAGTGATTGCTCCGCCGGAGGTTCTGCCTAAAGCACAATCCGCACGTGCCGATATCGGCTTGAGCAGTGGACAAGCCGTAATCGACGACCCCGAGCAGGACAGCATGAAGCCCTTCCACGAGATCAAAGCCGCCGAGCCTCCCAGCGTGAGTGGCACGAAGACGATCTACGACGCTTTCGATGAGAGGCTCTATCGCCGCTCCGAGGCCGATTGGGAGTTCGTGGCCGACAAGATCGCGGCGGCACAGGGGGAAGGCCGGTCCCTAGACGAGGACTTCATCGAAACCGTCGCCCGTGAACGCTTGGCGCTGGCGGGCACGTATGCGTATTCAAATCGGCCGGACGCCGGCCCCACGCTGGAGTCCTCGATCGGGATCGTCCGCTCGATCGTCAGGCTTCACCTGACCGCGCTGGACCAGTCCGAGGCCGAAGAAGCTTCGTAAGACCTCCTCGTTATTCCGGGGGCCCCCCGGAAGCGCCGAAAGTGTGCATCCCTGCATTTTGCGGGTTTCCCCACTCCATAAAAGGGCAATAAAAACTTTGCGGGGGCGCAACTTTGCCCCTGTTACCGTGTCCTTAGTCCCTGGAACCGTCCTTCCACAGGGAGAGCTCTTGGAGGCATCAGCCCTAACTCACGCCAGTCGTCGCGGGCTTCTCGCCCGCCGCTCGCCCCTGCTCAAGCTGCAGGGCGACGAGAAGCTGATCGCGATGGCGCGGGCCGGCAATCCGGGCGCCTTCGAGACGGTTGTCGACCGCTACCAGGGCCGCCTGCTCGGCTTCTGCCGCCAGATGCTGGGCTCGACCGAGGACGCCGAAGACGTCCTGCAGGAGGTCTTCGTCAACGCCTACCGGGCGATGCTCGCCGACGAGCGCGAGATCAACCTCCGCCCCTGGCTCTACCGGATCGCCCGCAACCGCTGCCTCAACTACCTCCGCAAGCCGAAGGCCGACGCACAGGAATCGATGGACATGGTCCCCGAGGTCGACGCCGCCTCGACCGCCGAGCGGGTCCACAACCGCGAGGAGTTCCGCCAGATCCTCAGCGACGTCAACAAGCTTCCCGAGACCCAGCGCGCCGCCCTGCTGCTGCGTGAGATGGACGCTCTCTCCTACGAGGAAATCGCCGCCGCGATGGACACCACCGTGCCCTCGGTGAAGTCGCTGCTGGTGCGGGCGCGGATCTCCCTCACCGAGGCGAGTCAGGCGCGCCTGCTGACCTGCGGCGAGGTCCGGATCGAGCTCTCCGAAGCGGCCGAGGGTCTGCGCAAGGCCTCCGCCCCGGTCCGCCGCCACGTCCGCGAGTGCGACGAATGCGCCGACTTCCGCTCCCAGCTGCGCTCCAACGAGAAGGCGCTGGCGGCGCTCTTCCCGGTCGGGCCGCTGATTGCCTTCAAGGGCTTCGTCCTCTCCAAGCTCGGCCTCGGCGGGGCCGGCGGCGCGGGTGCCGGCGCGACCGGCGCCGGGACCGCCACCGCGGGCGCCGGAGCGGTCGGCGGCGCCGCGGCCGCGTTCGGCGGCGGCTCGGCCGCCGGAGGCCTGGGCGCGCTCGGCGGCGCCCTCGGGACCAAGGCCGTCGCCGGGGTCGTCACCGCCGCCGTCCTCACCGCCGGCGCGGTCGAGGTCAAGCAGACGACCGGCACCCCGGTCGATCAGAGCAGGGACAGCGCTCCTGCCCTGGTCCAGACCGAAACCGCCACCCTCTCCACCGCCGAAGCAGCCCCCGCGATCGCCGCCCACACCAAGGCGCCCGCCGTCGAGCCGGTCGAGGAAGCTCCGCCGGTTCCGGCGCCGACCCCCGTCGCCGCAGAAGAAACCGCAGTCCCGGATCCCGTTCCCACCACGGCCGCCGGGGACGAAGAAGCCGCGGGCGAGTCGGCCGCGGGCGACGAAGTCACGGTGGGAGACGAGAACGCGGCGATCACCGGCGCCAAGCCTTCCGAAGAAGTCGCGGGCGCCCACGGCGGCAGCGGCACCGTCGTCGTCACCACCAGCCCGCCGCCCAGCGAAACCCCTCCGCCCCCGCCACCCAGCGAACCGAGCAGCCCACCGCCCAGCAGCCCGCTGCCGCCGGTGGTCGTCGAAGTCACGATCCCGGTGCCCCCACCGGCACCGGCGCCCGAAGCGGCACCCAGCACCACCCAGCCGTAGCGCACCTCAGGCGCTGTGGGTCTGACCCGGGTCGAGGACCACGACGCTGGACGAGGTCTGGGACTCGACCTCGGACTTGAAGGCCTCGACGTCGATCTCGATCGCGGGGAAGGTGTTGTAGTGGATCGGGATCACGGTGCCGGCACCGACGAACTCGCAGGCGACGACGCCGTCGTGGCGGTCCATCGTGTAGTGGCCGCCGATCGGCAGCAGGGCGACGTCGACCGGGTTGCGTTCGGCGATCAGCTTCATGTCGCTGAAGAGGCAGGTGTCGCCGGCGTGGTAGACGGTCACCCCCCCGATATTTATGAGGAGCCCCGCCGCGGTCCCGACCACGGTCCCGTGCTCGGCGCTGAACAGCGCCTCTTCGTCGCCGGGCAGGGTGCTGGTGTGCCAGGCGGGGACGAGCTTGATCCAGCCCCAGTCGAACTCCACCGTGCCGCCGAGGTTGGGGTCGCTGAGCTTCTCGATCCCGCGGGCTTTCAGCCATTCCGCCAGCTCGACGATGGCGACGCAGTGGGCGCCGGTGCGCTTCGCGACCGGGACCGCGTCGGCCATGTGGTCGGCGTGGCCGTGGGTGATCGCGATGACGGTTGGCTCGACCTCCTCGGCGGTGGCCACCGCGGCCGGGTTGTTGGGCTTCAGGAACGGGTCGACGAGGACGGTCGTCTCCCCCTCGCTCAGCTCGAAGCAGGAATGCCCGTGGTACTTGATCTCCATCAGCTCTCTCCTCCCGGTTCCCCTGGGTTGATCGTGTCCAGCTCTTCTTTCAGTGCCCAGCCGACGGCGACCCCAACCATCATTCCCATCCTCGCCTCCTCGGCGAGCAGGGCGCGGAGGGCGGCGACCCGCTCCTCGGGGTCGGGCATCGTCGCCGCCTTGAGGGTCTCGTTTTCGTGCGGCTCGCCGAACCAGCCGCCCTCGGCCAGAGCGGTCGCCAGCACCTTCTGCAGCTGCGGCGCCGCCTTGGCGACGACCCGCTCGGCCTCGGAGAACCGCTCCGGGTCGAGCAGCCGCTCGATCGCGGCCTCCAGCTCCCTCTCGTCAGGCACCGGTGCAGCCTAGCCCGCCGCCGCTACTCGCCGTGCTGGAAAGCGGTGGCCGCGAAGCCCGCCAGCGCTCCGATGACGCCACCCGCCAGGCCGGCGACCCAGTCGGCGGAGGAGGCGAAGAGCGGCAGGAGGATGACCACGACCGCGCAGACGGCGACGCCGACGAGGTCGAAGTCCTCGCCGATCTCCCCCCGCACCTCGGCCCGACGGATCACGAACCAGGCGGCGATCGCGCCCAGCGCCATCCCGTTGCCGCCGGAGATGATGGTGAACGGGTCGGAGCCGGCGGCGGCGTCGGCGGCGATCATCCCCAGGGTCCCGCAAGCGACGAGCAGGATCGCCGTCCGCACCGTACCCAGCCGACGCTCGACCCCGGTGCCGAAGATCGCCAGCACCAGGCCGACGACGAAGAGGAAGCCGGTGTCGACGTAGGCGAAGGGGGCGGTGAAGTAGCGCCACCAGTCTTCCTGGAAGGGGAGGACGAGGCCGCCGAAATTGCCGATCGGGTCCCCGGTCGCCTCCTGCAGCACCAGCAGCACGACCGAGACCAGGATCGCGGTGATCGTCGCGTATGGCCGCTGGCCCGCCTCGAAGCGCGCACCGCCCAGGCGCGGCCGCCGACGCCGGCGCTTGCGCGGCTCCTGCGCCTCGAGCGCGTCGCCGCGGCGCTCCAGCTTCGGTGCCCGCTTGCGCAGCCGGGCGCCGCAGTAGGGGCACTCGGTTACGTAGGGACTGACCTCGCTGCCGCAGTTCTTGCAGATGACGCTGAGCTCAGTCTCGCTCATCCTCCGAGGATACCCGCCGCCGCCGGGTCGCCCGTGGGAATGCGCGATACTGCCCTGGCAACCGACTTCCTGGAGGAACTGACGTGGAGCTGAAGAGTCTGACCGAGCAGAAATCGCTGCTGGAGGTCCTGCCGCCCGGCAAACGGGCGCGCCTGCACCGCCTTCTGTTCGAGTTCGGCCCCGGAAACGGCACCCTGATGCTGCTGCCGATCGACCAGGGGATCGAGCACGGCCCGCGCGACTTCTTCCCCAACCCGGCCTCGAAGGACCCCGACTACCAGTTCCGGCTCGCCGCCGAGGCCGGCTACTCGGCCCTCGCCTGCCAGATCGGGATGGCGGAGAAGTACTACCCCGACTACGCCGGACGGGTGCCGCTGATCCTCAAGGTCAACGGCAAGACCGACCTACCCTCCTCCGCCAAGGCCTTCTCCAGCTGCAACGCCAGCGTCGAGGACGGCGTCCGCCTCGGCGCCGACGCGATCGGCTACACGCTCTACGTCGGCACCCCGCGCCAGGACGAGGACCTCGCCCAGCTGCGCCGCGTCCGCGAGGAATGCGACCGCTTCGGGATGCCGCTGGTCGTCTGGTCCTACCCGCGCGGCGAAGCGGTCGAGGCCAAGGGCGGTCAGAACAGCTTCTACGCGATCGACTACGCCGCCCGGATGGCGATGGAGATGGGCGCCGACGTGGTCAAGCTCAACATGCCGAAGATCGATCCCTCCAAGGACAAGGACGCCCCCGCGCCCTACAACGAGATGGAGGTCGACCAGACCGAGGCGATCCGCCAATGCGTCGAATCTGCCGGGAGGGCGCTGGTCGTCCTGTCCGGCGGCTCGAAGACCGACGACGAGACGGTTCTGCAGAACACCCGCGACGTGATGGCCGCCGGCGGCTCCGGCGTCATCTTCGGCCGCAACGTCTGGCAGCGCGAGTGGAGCGAAGCGGTCGCGATTGTCGAGCAAATTAAGGAGTCTTTGCTCTCCAACGTGCGACGCACCCCGTAGAAGGGGTGCCTCGCAACCCTTAAGGGGTTGTGAGATACGGCAGCGCCATCCTCCTCCTGCTGGCCGCGCTGGTGCTGTTGCGGCCGTGGGAGGAGATCGGGCGGGACGAGGAGCCGGCGAGCGCCTCGGCCTACGTCCTGCGGGCGGTCGACGGCGACACGATCGAAGTGCGGCTGCCCGGCGGCGAGGAGGAGGACGTCCGCTACATCGGCGTCGACACTCCGGAGACGGTGAAGCCCGACACTCCTGTGCAGTGCTTCGGCCCCCAGGCCTCGGACTTCAACCACCGCCTGGTCGAACACCGGCGGGTATGGCTCGTCTTCGGCGTCGAGCGCCGCGACGTCTACGGGCGCCTGCTCGCCTACGTCTACCTCGATGGCCGCTTCGTCAACTCCGAGCTGGTCCGCCGCGGCCTCGCGCGGACGCTGACGATCCCGCCCAACGATCGGTTTGCGGCGAGCCTGAAACGGCTTGAGATAGCAGCTGCGCGGGCCGGGCGCGGGCTCTGGGGCGCCTGCTGAATTGTGAGCTAACTGTGAGCCGTGCAAGATCTTTTGCTACGGTGCCGCCTGGCCCCCGGGCCCTCCTTATGAGAATGCGACAGAGCATCTCCCAGTTCGAGACGGCGTTCGAGCAGGAGACCTACCTCGAGCGCCGCCGGCGCGAGCAGCTGCGCCGCCGTGCGGCGAACCGCTCCCGGGCGCGGAAAATCAACCGCGTCGAGCAGGAGGGGAAGGTCCGATTCAGCGTTCTCGCCGTCTGCCTCACCGTCACCGTCGTCGTCGTCGTCGTGGCGATGTTCGAGGCGCTCGCCTTCTTGATGGCCTAAGCCCCACCCTCTCCGCCCTCCGATGCCCTCCTTCAATAGACTCGCGCGCCGATGGCTCGACGCTCGCTGAAGCCGCAGCTGAACCAGATCCGCGCCTGGGTGCAACAGGGGCGGACCGACGCCTGGATCGCCCACCAGCTGGAGATCAGCGCCGGTGAGCTGCGCGAGTTCCGCAAGCAATACGACCTCTCCGCCGACGACGAGAACGCCGGCGCCAGCGAAATCGACCTCCGCGACGAGATCGAAGCCGAGATCGAAGCCGCGACCGAGGCCGAGGAAGCCGAAAAGGCCGAGCAGGACGAGGCCGAGGGCGAGGAGGAAGCCGAGGGCGACGAGGATGGGGAGCGCGAGGAGCGCGCCGAGGGCAGCAGCGGCTCCGGCCGTCGCCGTCGCCGCCGCCGCGGCCGCCGCGGTGGCCGTGCGCGCCGCAAAGAGCTCGAGGCGACTTTCGACCACGGCGAGACCGACGGCTACGGCCTCTGGCTCGACGCCGCCGTCAAGGACAACCCCGTCTATGCCGAGCACTGGGCCGGCAAGCGCGACGTCACCGTCCGCATCGACGCCGACCAGATCGTGATCCGCCGCGCCGGCGAGCCGCAGCAGGATTCGGGCGGCGGTTCCGAGGGCTCGAACGAGCCCGACGACTCCGACGAGTAGCTAGACCGGCAGCTGTCTACCGCCGGCGAAGTCCGTAGCTCCGCGTAGGTAGAGCCAGAAGGCCGCGTCGGTCAGGGACTGGGCTTCGCCCTCGATCGCCGGGGCGACGTCGAAGGCCAGCTGCTGCGCCCAGTCGGTGCCCTGGCCGTAGAGGTCGGCGAGGTCGGCGGCGGTGAAGGTCGGGCCGATCCGGCGCCGCAGCTCGTCGCGGATCGCGTCGACCACCCTGTCGGCCAGCCGCCGCTCGCGCGTGCCCTCGATCTCGCGATAGGCGCGGAAGCCGCTCTCCCATTCGAAGAAGGCGTTTTCGACCGGATACGCCATTTGGCCGAGGTTACCCCGCCCGCCTCGCCGGCAATCAGGCGGCCGGCGTCTGCGGGACGTCCCGCAGCGGCGCGTTGGCGGGGCCGCAGGCGCTGGGGTCGAGGTCGCCGCGGACTTCCCAGACGGTGACGGCACCGCTGCGCAGAACGGGCCGAACCGCCTTCTCGCCGCGCAGCCAGCGGGCCTCCGGCGAGAGGACGGGGTCCCCGGGGTGGAGGAAGTTGAGGAAGGGGGCGGTGACGAGGTAGTCGAGGTCGGCGTCGTTGACCGCAGCGCGGAAGGCGGCGCAGGTTGAGATCGCGTTGAAGGCGCCGTGCGGCCCGTCTTCCCCGAGGTAGCGGACGCGGTTGCTGAGGTCGGTCCCATAGAAGCCGTAGCCGGCGAACCCGGCCGTGGTGCCGGCGAGCCCGATCCGGGCGTCCTCCAGCCCGCGGGCCCAGCGGTAGGCGCTGTCGAGGTGCATGCCGGGGATGCTTTCGCCGGCGCTGCCTCCGTTGGCGAAGCGGTGCTCGAGGTAGTGGCGCTGCAGGGGGTAGCCGATCGCGACGAGGGCGAGGAGGAGCGCGGCGGCGCCTCCGGCGAGGAGAGGGGCTCGGGTGCCGCGTCCGCGCAGGTAGAGCAGCAGCGCCGGCACCACGATCACGAGAGCGACGAGGAAAAAGGCGAAGACCCGGCCCTTGTCGTGGAGGGCGTGGTCGGGCCGGTCGGTGACTAGCAAGACGAGCACCAGGACTCCGGCAACCCCCCACTGCCGCCGCGGCATGTCCAGCCAGCGATCGAGCGGCAGCAGGACGATCCCGGCCAGCAGCGCCGGGATCGCGTAGCGGATGTTGATCCCGAAGCCGACCGGTTCGCCCTCGGCGCCGGCTGCGCTGAGGGGCGTGAAGAGGTAGGCGAGGGCGCCAACGAGAGCGACGGCGCCGATCCAGCGGACGATCCTGTCGCGGCCGTGGAGGAGAGCGAGCAGCGCCGCCGCGACGGCGCCGAAGACGACCAGCGGCCAGAGCGCCCCGAAGGCCTCGTGGAGGCCCGGCCCGAAGTACTCCCGCCAGACGCCGGTGTCGGTCGCGTAGTGGACGATCGAGAAGTCCGGCCGCCCTTCCTGCAGCCGCTCCGGGTGCGGCAGGGAGATCGGCCCCAGCTTCTCCACCTCCGGGATCGGATTGCCGGCGACGACCAGGTTCCGCAGATACCAAAACGCCCCGCCGGCCAGCGCCGCCCCGATCCACCACCCCGCCGCCGCCCACCGGCGCCCCTGCGGCGAGAGCACCACCACAGCCACCGTCAACGCCCCCGCCATCGCCAGCCCGGTGACGCGAGTCCCGGCCGCGAGCCCGGCCGCGAGCCCAGCCGCCGCGATAGCCCAGCTCTCCATTCGTCTGTTCCCTTTCGTTGCCAGAGACTCAAAAGGAACAGACGAAGACCAGGCCTCGACGAGGATCGCGATCGAGGCCAGCAGCAGCGCCGCGGCCATCAGGTCGTTCTTGGCGGCCCCCGGATCGCGGACGACCAGCGTGTGGCACTCGAGCAGGATCGCAGCGGCGATCACGGTCACAGCTCCGCGCCCATAAGGCCGCCCGACGCAATACGCAGCGAGAAAAGCAACCCCCAACCACCCGAAGTTGAGGAACAGACTCAGCGTGTCCCTGCCCGTCAGCAGGATCCCCACGGCATGCAGAAGCTCTGAGTTCTGCGGGTAAAACCAATTCGTGAACACCGTCTCCACGTGATGCATCCCCACCACGCTGTGCGTCTGCACCATGTCCGCAGCGAATGGCAGGTGATACCAGAGGCTGTCGAAGTTGAAGACCCCTCGGTCCCACGCGTGCTGCGCGGTCACCCCCCAGCTGAACACGGTGGCGGCAATCACCGTCCACATCACGAGCAGCAAGGCAAACGCCGAGGGGCCGGCGGGTCCTGTCGCCGATTTGGTTCCACCATCCCTGCGCTGCAGTAGCTGCTCGGGATGGTCCCCCAAATCCGCGCCACCCCCCGGCAGGAGACTTACAGCTAGACACAATAGGAGCGAGGCGGCGATCAGGGTTCCGGCGTAGAAGAGGCCAAAGGTTCCGAGGATCTCGGAGAGCCAGATGAGGAGGGCGACGAAAGTGACCGACTCGACCAAGCGCGCGGGGGCGCCCTCCCAAGTGGGGAGCAGGCGCTGGCGGAGCCTGTAGCTGCTGAAGGCCACCGGCACGACGACCAGGGCCAGCTGGGCGACCCCCAGGAGGTAGCCGCCGAGGTCAACCATGGGAGGCTCCCCGCAGAGGCGTCAGCCGCCGAGCTTGCCGTGGATGACGACCGGCGTCTCGCCTTCGGCGACCATCCCCTGGGCGCGCGCTTCGTGGTCGACGACCAGCGGGTCGTCGGCGGACTGGATGCGGTCGTGGAGGCGGCGGTTTTCCTTCAGCAGTTCGTGCAGCTCCGCTTTGGCGGCGGTCGTTCCCGTGTAGGTCTTGACGAAGTCGAGCGACGGTCCCAGGTAGGAGTAGAGGACCGCGACGAGGACGAGGGTGAGGGCGACGCGGCCGACGCGGTCCCACTTGATCCGGCTGCCCCCCCGGCGCGCGGCTGGGCGGGTTTTGCGGGCGGCGGGACGGCGGCGGGTAGCCGAGCGGGAACGGCTCGCCTGCGCACGCGCTGCCATACCCGGAGCTACGCGGCCGGGCTCCGCTTTCCTGCATCGAGGGCAGAATCAGGAGCGCTGCTGGGTGAATGCGTTCAAGCCCGGGAACTGGGCTGAGGAGCCAAGTTCCTCCTCAATTCTCAGCAGCCGGTTGTACTTGGCGACGCGATCTGAACGCGAGGGAGCGCCGGTCTTGATCTGGCCGGCGCCGGTGGCGACGGCGAGGTCGGCGATCGTCGTGTCCTCGGTCTCGCCCGAGCGATGCGAGATCACCGCCGTGTAGCCGGCCTCCCGCGCCATCCGGATCGCCTCCAGGGTCTCACTGAGGGTGCCGATCTGGTTGACCTTGACCAGGATCGAGTTGCCGACACCGAGGTCGATGCCGCGGCGCAGGCGCTCGGGGTTGGTGACGAAGAGGTCGTCGCCGACCAGCTGCACGCGCTCGCCGAGGCCCTCGGTGAGGAGCCTCCAGCCGTCCCAGTCCTCCTCGTCCATCCCGTCCTCGATCGAGACGATCGGGTAGCGCGAGCAGGCGTCCTGCCAGTAGGCGGCCATCTCCTCGGAGGAGAGGGTGCGGCCCTCGTGCTCGAGCTCGTAGGAGCCGCTCTCGAAGACCTCGCTGGTGGCGGGGTCGAGGGCGATGAAGACGTCCCTGCCGGGCTCGTAGCCCGCGGCCTCGACCCCGGCCAGGACCGCCTGCAGCGCCGCCTCGTTGGAGTCGAGGTTGGGCGCGAAGCCGCCCTCGTCGCCGCCGGCGGTGGAGAGGCCCTGGGAGTGCAGCGACTTCTTCAGCGCGTGGAAGACCTCAGCCCCGACCCGCAGGCACTCCGAGAAGCTGCCGGCGCCGGCGGGGACGATCATGAACTCCTGGAAGTCGACCGAGTTGTCGGCGTGGGCGCCACCGTTCAGCACGTTCATCATCGGCACCGGAAGCACCCGCGGCTCGCCGCCGCCGTAGAGCTCGGCCAGGTAGCGGTAGAGCGGCTGCTCGGAGTCCGCCGCGACGGCCTTGGCGGCGGCCAGGGAGACACCCAGCAGCGCGTTGGCGCCGAGGCGGCCCTTGTTCGGCGTCCCGTCGAGCTCGATCATCGTGCGGTCGAGGGCGCCCTGCTCGGAGGCGCGGGCGCCGGTCAGAGCCTGCGCGATCTCGCCGTTGACGTTGGCGACCGCCCGGCCGACGCCCTTGCCCGCCCAGGCATCGCCGCCGTCGCGCAGCTCGACCGCCTCGAACTCGCCGGTCGAGGCGCCCGAGGGGACCGCCGCCAGGCCCCGCGCGCCGGACTCCAGGGCCACCTCCACCTCGACGGTGGGGTTGCCGCGCGAATCGAGGATCTGGCGGGCGTGGATCGAGGAGATCGTGCTCACGGGCGCGCCAGTCTATTCAGCGACGGCGGCGGTTCGCCGCGCGCTATTCGCCGGTTTCGGCGGGAGGCGCTTCGGCCGGCGGGGCTTCCCCTTCGGGAGTCGCGCCCGGCGGCAGTTCGGTGGCGGCTTCGCCGCCCGAGGATTCCGGCTGCGGCCGCTGTGGGAGGGGTTCGCCTTTCGGTTTCGTCACCGAGACTTTCCCGGGCAGGGTCGGCGAGATCGGGGTGACCGGTGCCGGGCATTCTTTCGCCGGAGTTTTCGGGTCTTCTTCGTAACAGGCCGGCGCGGCGTTGGCGGGACGGCCGTCACCCTCGAAGTTGGCGCATTTTTCGACCAGGAAGTCATCGGCGCAGCGGGTTCGGCTGGTCCACCGGGCCTGGTAGTCGGCGACGAATTCGGCCAGGTATTCCTGCTGCGTCTGCTGGCCCAGCGTCGATTCGATCTGCCCCTTCGATTCGGCCAGGGTCTGTTCTTTTTCCGGCGTCAGTTTCACGACTTCGACCAGGACCCAGTTTTTTTCGAATTTGACCGGGCCGACGAGCTCCTTGGTCGGGCTGTCGAAGATCGCCGTCTTCAGCGGACCTTTGAGGAATTCTTCGGTGATCCCTTCCTGCAGCCCGCCTTTGGCGGCGCTGGTCGGGTCGCTCGAGTACTTTTTCGCCACCTTTTTCCAGTTCGCCGGCGAGCTGTCCTTTTCAAGCGCCGCCTTCGCCGCTTCGACTTCCTTCTTGTCTTCGTTGAGGATCAGGCGTACGTCACGGCTTTCTTTGGTCGTGAACTGGGCCGCCTTTTCGGCGTTGTAGTAGGCCTCGATGTCGCTGCTCGTCGGTTTCGGAGCTTCGGCGGCGATCTTCGCCTGGATTTCTTTGGTGAAGATCTGCAGTTCGACCAGTTCGTTGACTTCGTCCTGCGTGAAGTTCGATTCCTTGAGGAATTTCTTGTAAGCGCTCGGAGTTGGAAAGTTCTGTTTTTTGATCGTCTTGAGTTCGTCTTCGACCTGTTTTTCGGTGACCGAGATGTCCATTTCTTCGGCCTGGCCGCGGATCCAGACGCCTTCGATCTGTTCGGTCACCGCGGCCTTCTTGGCTTCTTCGTATTTCTTCGACCCCGGCTTCGGCGCTTTTTTGCCTTTGGCTGCTGACAGCTGGCGGTCGATCGCGCTCTGGACCCGGTCTTCGCTGATGTTCCCGAACTCGCTGGGGACGCTGGAGATGTGGGCGGCATCGCCGGAGGGCACGCTGGGACTGGTCAGCCCCTCGGCGATCGCGAAGACGACGAAGAGCAGGATGAAGAGGGCACCGAAGACGATCAGCCCAAGGCGCTGCCGCCCGGCGGTCTTGTCATCCCGGCCCCGACCTGGCCTGCCCCTCTGGCCCGCTTTCGCTCCCATCGAGCGGGCAGCATAGTCAAAACCGTTCGCTTAAGCAGCCTTTATGCGGCCGCCGGCTCCGAGACCCGCCGCGCCTCGCGCAGACCCGCGGCCATCGCCAGCACCGCTTCCAGGCGCTCGCCCGGGTCGCCGGCGACCCGGAGGGCCGCGGTCTGCTCGCGCCATTCGTAGAGCGCCCCCTCGACCTGCTCGGCCAGGACCCCCGCCGCCTCGGAGTCGAGCTCGACCCCGGTGACGCTGAGGCGGCCACCGCGAAACTCGACGCTGCGGGCGCCGGCGAGGCCGAGCTCGATTCGCGCCTGCTGCAGCTTCAGCAGGTTCTCGGCCTGCGGCGGCAACGGCCCGAAGCGGTCTGAGAGCTCGTCGCGGATCGCCCGCAGCTGGCCGGGCTCGCGGGCGGCGACGATGCGGCGGTGGACGTCGATCTTCGCCGCCTCGAAGGGGACGAAGGTCGCCGGCAGGTAGGCGTCGACGGGGACGTCGAGACGGACCGGCTCCGGCGCCTCTAAAAGCGCGGCTTCGCCGCCCTCCGTGGCCATCGCCACCGCTTCGTCGATCATCTGACAGTAGAGCTCGAAGCCGACCGCGGCGACGTGGCCGGACTGCTCGTCGCCGAGCAGGTTGCCGGCGCCGCGGATGTCGAGGTCCCGCATCGCGATCCGGAAGCCGGAGCCGAGCTCGGTGTGGTCGGCGAGGGTCGAGAGGCGCGCCGCCGCCTCCTCGGTCAGCGCCTCGGCCGAGGGATAGAGCAGGTAGGCGAAGGCACGCTCGCGAGAGCGCCCGACCCGGCCGCGGATCTGGTAGGCCTGCGAGAGCCCGAGCTGGTCGGCGCGCTCGACGATCAGGGTGTTCGCGGTCGGGATGTCGAGCCCGGACTCGATGATCGTCGTCGTCACCAGGACGTCGGCCTCGCCGCGGAGGAAGGTCAGCATCGTCTCCTCGAGCTGGTGCTCGTCCATCTGCCCGTGCGCTTCGAGGCAGCGCGCCCCCGGGACCAGCGCCCGCAGCCGCTCGGTCGTCTCCGGCAGGGAGTCGATCCGGTTGTGGAGGACGAAGGCCTGCCCCTTGCGCTCGATCTCGCGGTTGATCGCCTTGGCGACCAGGTCCTCGTCGTAGGGGCCGACGTAGGTGCGGACCGGGCGGCGTCCCTCGGGCGGGGTCTCGATCACCGAGATGTCGCGGAGGCCGGCGAGGCTCATCTGCAGGGTGCGGGGGATCGGCGTCGCCGAGAGCGAGAGGACGTCGACCCGCAGTTTCAGCTGCCGCAGCAGCTCCTTCTGCTTGACCCCGAAGCGCTGCTCCTCGTCAACGACGACGAGGCCGAGCTCCTTGGCGCGGACGTCGCGGCTGAGCAGCCGGTGGGTGCCGATGAGGACGTCGACCTTGCCCGCCTCGAAGTCCTTGAGCACGGCTTTGACCTCGGCCTGCGGGCGCAGCCGGGAGACCCCCTCGACCCGGAACGGAAGGTCGGCGAGGCGCTCGCGGAAGGTGCCGAAGTGCTGCTGGGCGAGGATCGTCGTCGGCACCAGGACCATCACCTGCTTGCCGTCGGAGGCGGCCTTGACGGCGGCGCGCAGCGCCACCTCGGTCTTACCGAAGCCGACGTCGCCGCAGACCAGCCGGTCCATCGGCCGCTCAGACTCCATGTCGGCCTTGACCGCCTCGATCGCTTCCATCTGGTCGGCGGTCTCGCGGTAGGGGAAGGCGGTCTCCATCGCGATCTGCCATTCGGAGTCGGGCGGGAAGGAGTGGCCCTTGCGGGCGCGGCGCTCGGCGTAGAGGTTGAGCAGCTCCCCGGCCAGGGCGCCGGCCGCTTTGCGCGCCCGCGCCTTCATGTTCTGCCAGCGTTTGCCGCCCAGGGCGGAGAGGGTCGGTTCGCCGCCGGCGCCGACGTAGCGGCTCAGCTTCGCCAGCTGGTCGGTGGGGACGTAGACGCGGTCTTCGCCTTTGTATTCGAGGTAGAGGTAGTCGCGGGTGACGCCGCCGACCTCGCGCGTCTCGAAGCCGGCGAAGCGGGCGACGCCGTGGTCCTCGTGGACGACGTAGTCGCCGACCCGCAGTTCGCTGAAGGCGAGGCGGCCGCGCCCGGCCCCCGGCCCCGGCTCCTCGCTGCGGCGGCGGTGGACGAGGCGGCGGAAGGGGTAGACCGCGAGCTTCAACTCCGGGCTGACGAAGCCCTCACGCAGCCGCGCCTCGGCGAAGGAGAGGCCGGGGTCGGGAGAGACGCGGCCGCCTTCGAGCAGGCGGGCGTCGAGCCGGTCGAGGCCGTAGCGGGCGCGCTCGGCCTCGCCGCGGCTCTCGAAGGCGACGACGGTGCGGTAGCCGGAGCGGACCAGTTTCTCCAGCTCGCCCTCGGCCTCTTTGACGCTGCGGGCGGGGGACTCGGCGCGGGTCGCGCGGAAGGCGTCCTCGTCCTCCTCGCCGACCCCGGTCAGCGCCAGCGCCGCCCGCCCGGCCAGCGGCGCGGCGACGTCGACGTAGAGGCGCTGGGCGTCCTCGGCGTGCATCGCCGTGGTCGCGTCCTCCCAGTGGTCGCGCAGCGCCGGCTCGATCTCCTCCTCGCCCACCAGGACGACGGCGGCAACCTCCGGGACGAACTCCAGCGGCGCCCCGAAATGCTCCAGCGGCAGCGCTTCGGCCAGGTTCGGGGACTCGCTTCCCTCCTCCTCGGCGGCCATCGCCGCCAGCTCGGCCAGCTCCCGGTGCTCGGCGTCGAGCTCGGCCGCCGGCGCCAGCTCGACCCGCTTGGCCTCGCCGAGCGAGCGCTGGGTGAAGGTCGAGAACCAGCGCATCGACTCGACCTCGTCGCCGAAGAGCTCGATCCGCACCGCCCGCTCCTCGGTCGCCGGGAAGACGTCGAGGATTCCCCCGCGGACCGCGAACTGGCCGCGCTCCTCGACCTGCTCGACCCGTTCGTAGCCGGCGCCGACGAGGTCGGAGGCGACAGTGTCGAGCTCGATCTCCTCGGCCAGGGCGATCGCGAACCCGGCCGGCCGCAGCGAGGCGTCCGGCACCGCCTCGGCCAGCGCCGTCGCCGAGGCGACGACCACCGCGTCGGAGTCCGCCCCGAGCGCGTCGAGAGCGTCGATCCGCAGTCCGACCAGGTGCGGCGGCGGGGTCACGTGCGAGGCGTAGCCGGTGCCGCGCGAGGGATAGAGGCGGACCCGGCGCGGCGCCAGGTAGGCCCGCAGGTCGGCGGCGAGGTCGCGAGCCGAGCGGTCGTCGGGGGCGACCAGCAGCGCCGGCCGCTCGGCCAGCCCCCGGTCGTCCTCGAGCAGCGCCGCCAGCAGCAGCGGCCGCAGCATCGTCGAGGCGCGGACGGAAGCCCCCTTCCCGCCCTCGGCCGCCTCTCGCACGCGAGAGGCGAGCGCATGCACGCGCTCGTTCTCCGCGGCGATGTCTATGAGAGGGCGCAGGCTCATGGCAGGGAAACAGCCCGGAGCGGGCGCTCCGGGACGGGAGAGCGATTCTAGGGTTCGTCCGAATCGGGCTGCAGACGACGCCATCGCGCGCCTCGGCCGACACTTTCGGCCGCCAGCAACCCTTCGTCGCGCATGGCTCGCAGCGTCAGGCGAATCGTCGGATCGCTGACCCCGGGAATCGCCCGGCGCACATCGCCGATCTTGAATTCGGCAGGGGCTTCTCGGAGCGCCCAACGGCGAATCCGCTCCTGCTTGTTGCCGGTTTCGGATCCCCTTCCTGCTGCGACACGGCTTTCGAAGTCGTCGTAGGACTCGGCGAGGATCCGCAGCAGGTATTCCGTCCATGGCCAGATCGTGTGCTCCCCCTCGTGCCACCCGCGCTGCGACTCTTCGAGCGCCAAGTAGTAGGCGTTCTTCGACTCGTAGATGCGCTGCTCGACGCTGACGTAGCGGGCAACGCCGTACTCGAGCCGCAGCAGCTCGTGGGTCGTCGCCAGCCGCGCCAGCCGTCCGTTCCCGTCCGGAACGGGATGGATTGCGAGCAAGTCGAGGACAAACGCGGCGAGGGCGATCAACGGGTGAACGGATCCGCCCTCCAGCGTGTAGCGATAGCCGGAACAGAGACCGGACAGCAACCCCTCGGCCTCGCGCCAGGGTGGGGGTCGGAAGAGGATCCGGGTCGTTCCGTCGGAGAGGCGATCCGCGATCCGGTTGTCCTCTCGCTTGAGAGCTCCGCCGAGCCCGTTGGTGTGGGCGAGCATCTTCCGGTGTAGCTCGAGCAAACGGGGTACCCCCAGGAATTCGAGACGCTCGTCCCGCATCAAGCCGTCCAGGGCGTCGCCGTAGCCGGCGAATTCGCGCTCGTCGCGGTTGCGAAAGCGCGGGCGGGTGGCGCCGGCGAGGCTATCCGCCCGAGCCGGCTCGACCTCGATCCCCTCAATCGCGTTGGAAGCGGTGATCGACTCCACCTTCGTCTGTCGCGCGAGCCTGCGCAACAGCTCCGGGACCTGATCTTCGAAGAGCTGCTGCCTACCGCTGCCCTTGTCGACCGCCTTCAGCAGGACGCCCAGAGAGGGCGGCATGTCAGAGAACGTCCGAACGGGATCCTGGAAGCTCTTCATTTAGCCAACTTAGCAGGAATTAGGATAAAAAAAGAGCTTGATTATCCTTTTTAAGGCTAAATTAGCCGGTAAATACCCCAATTCAGGCTATTTCCTTAGGACCGTGAACTTCTTCTTCGCGGGAGTCGGGTCGACGTTGCCGGCCTTGTCGATCGCGCGGACCTTGAAGACGTGCTTGCCGGGCTTCAGCTTCTTGTATTTCTTCGGCGAGGCGCAGGGCTTGAAGGGCTTGCGGTCGAGCTTGCACTGGAAGGTCGAGCCCGCCTCAGTCGAGGTGAACTTGAACTTCGCGGTCCGCTTGTAGGTCTTCTTCGGCGGGCCTTTGACGATCTTGGTGTCGGGCGGCGTCTTGTCCTTGGAATTGCCGTTGCCGCCGCCGTTCCCACCGCCGTTGTTGTCACCGCCGCCGGAGGATCCGCCGCCGCCGGTGCCGCCTTCGGCCGCGGTCGTCGCCGGCACAGCCAGCTCAGAGGTACCGCCCGCAACCGTCGTCTGGGTGGCGGTGACGAGCGTCCCGACCGGGATCGAGCTTGGGTAGGCAAGGCTCCATTTGCCGGTGCCGTCGGCGACGGCTTCGCCGAGAAAGGAGTCCAGCTCCCCCGCTTCCGAGCTCGCCTTCCTGAAGACCCGGATCCTCGCCCCCGCCTGGGCGCCGAGACCTTCGATCCCCGAGGTGACAGCTTTGCCAATCACCGGCGGCACAACGCCTTCGTTGGGGCCGACCGACTGGCCTTCGAACGTCTGCAGGTCGATGAAGGGGCCGGCGTTGCCGCTGCCGTGGTTGCGACCGACTTCATTGTTGGATTCGGTGAGGTTCCAGATCCAGATCGCCGGGCCGAAGTTGTCGACGATCGTGTTTTCGAGGAATTCTTCGTCGCCGCCGATCAGGTTTTCGTTGCTGGGCCCGGGGAAAATGAAGGAGCCCGCGAACCGAACGAGGATCCCGGCTTCTTCGCATTCGAACACTTCGTTGCCGAAGACTTCGTTCGAGTCGTTGGACAGCACGATCCCGATGTCGGAGCCGCTGATCATGTTGGTTTCGATCAGGTTCCCTTCGCCGACCGATTCGCCCTTGGTGAAGATCCCGATCGAGCCCCCGATGATGCTGTTGAACCGGATCTCGGAGCCGGTCCAGACCGATTCGATTCCGACGCCGCCCCCCATCACGATCGAGTTGGAGACCACCCGGGGCGCGGCGGCGGTCGGCACCCCTTCCGAGTAGACGAAGATTCCGACCTGCGAGGGCGGGGTGCTGTTCGCCCCGCCGTTGTCCCGCCCGATGATGTTGTCGATCGCTTCCAGGTCTTCGGCCCCTTCGGCGTAGATCCCGAAGTCGCCGCCGTCGATGTAGTTGGCGACGCCGTTGCCGGCGCCGCCGATGGTTGCTTCTTTCGCGGCGCCGACCAGCACCCCGTAGGTCGAACCCGGCACGACCGTTCCGTCCTGCGAAGTGAGGCCGATGAAGTTGCCGTGCACTGCGGTCGGGCCGGTAGCCGGAGCCTCGTTGGAGCCGCTGCCGTCGCCGTCGAGGTCGATCCCGATCGGCGAGCCGGAGATGACGTTGCAGCCGCCGTCGCATTTCTGGGTTTCGATCGCCGGCAGGCTCAGCACGTTGCCGATCTCGTTGTTGGTTGCCTGGAAGCCGGGGCCGGCGGTCGAATCGCTGATCTCGATGTTCTTGCCATTGGCCCTCTGGGTTTTCCCGTTTGGCGCGACGCCGAAGTAGTTGCCCTGGATCGTCGCGAAGCTGGCCCCCTCCAGATCGAGGCCGATGCCGGAGTTCCCGCCGATCACGTTCCGTTCGTCGGCTTCGGTGCCGCCGATGGTCGCCGAGTCCGAGCCCGGGTCGAGGAAGATCCCGGTGGTGTTGCCGAGCGCTTCGCCTTTTAGGTTCAGCCCAAGCCAGTCGTTGCGCGCAGTGAAGCCGTCGGATTCGTTGATCACGAGGATCCCGGTCGAGGCTCCGGTGATCGCCAGCCCTTCGATTTTCACGTTGTCGGCTTCGACCACGAAGAGCGGGCCGCTGCCGGACCGCACCATGCCCGCACAGGGGCCTTCGATCCCAACCCCGGCTTCGGTGTTCGCACATTTACCGGCGACGATGTTCACCTGAGCGGTGATCGTCGGCAGGTCGCTGGCAACCGTGATCGTGTCGGCGATCCTGCCTTCGAATTCCGTCGGCTTGAAGGTGATCGTGTCAACGACGCCGGTGGAGAAGTTCGACTCTTCGAGCGCTGCCCGAAGGGTGCAGGTGTTGGCCGAGGTTTTGCAGGTGCCATTGAGGGCTTCGTCGGCCTGGTCGCCGGTGCTGTCGACTTCGTAGACGGCCATGGCGGCGGCCGGGAAGACGAGGATGAGCAGGACGGGGAGAAGCGTCAGCACGACGCGCGGGCAGAAGGTCATGGAGCGACCTTATCCCGCCAAGGCGGATGCCGGAAGATCTGGCCGAAAGCCCTAATCAGTCGCGAGTCGGCAGGCCCGGCCCCGAGCGCTGCCACTCGACCTGGCCGCGGCCCTCGGCGGCGGAGCGGCCTACGACGTCGTCCCACTCGTGCAGCATCCGCTTCAGCTGGGCGATCGCCGCGGGCGGGTGGGCGGCGACCTCGGCGGCCAGCTCCAGCGCCGCCTGCTCGGTGCCGGCGGCGGGGGCGACGCGGTTGACGAGCCCGAGTCGGAGGGCCTCGTCGGCGCCGACGGTGCGGGAGCTGAGCAGCAGGTACTTGGCGGCGGCGAGGCCGCAGAGGGTGACGAGCCGGGCCGGGCCGACCGGAACGCCGAGCGCGGCGCCCGGGAAGCGCATCCGCAGGTTGGCGCCGCCGATCCGCATGTCGCAGGCGACCGCGATCTCGGCGCCGCCGCCGACGACGTCGCCGTGGCAGGCGGCGATCGTCGGCTTCGGGAAGGCGACGACGGCATCGTAGAGGTCGGCGAAGAGCTGCATGCGGCGGACCTTGCCGTCGGAGTCGAGCTGCTCCCTGATGTCGGCTCCGGCGGAGAGCCCGAGATGGTCGGCGGAGCTGACGACCAGCACCCGCACCGCCTCGTCGCCGCGCGCCACCGCCAGGTGCTCTAGCAACTCCAGCAGCATCTGGGTGTCGATCGCGTTCCGCGCCTGCGGGCGCTCGAGGCGGATGACCGCGACGCCGTTCTCGTTGACGGAGTAGCTCGTCACCTCCTGCTCGGGGACGCCCCCGTTCTCCGCGCTCATGACTCGGACGCTATCCGCTCGACCAAGCGCTCGGTCTCCTCGGCGGCGTCGGCGACCAGCGCCTCGACCTCGGCCTTCGGCTCGCTGAAGCGGCCGAGCACGTAGCCGGAGACGATCTCCGGGTCGGTCGAGTCGGGTCGCCCTACCCCGACACGAACCCGCCAGAACTCGGGGTCGCCGAAGCCGCGTTTGAGGCTCTTCAGCCCGTTGTGGCCGGCGAGGCCGCCACCGAGCCGGGCCTTGATCTCCCCGAACGGGAGATCGATCTCGTCGTGGACGACGACGACGCGATGGAGCGGGACCTTCAGCGAGCCGCGGGCAGGGCCGGCGGAGGTGCCGGATTCGTTCATGTAGGTGCGGGGCTGCAGCAGCGCCACCCGCGGGCCGCCGGGCCGGATCCGCCCTTCGGAGATGACGCCGTTGAACTTCTGCTTCGGCTTCGGCAGCTGCCAGCGCCCGGCCAGCTCGCTCGCAACCGCGAAGCCGACGTTGTGGCGGGTGCGCTCGTACTCCGGCCCCGGGTTGCCGAGGCCGACGACGAGGATGCGGTCTCCCCCCTCGCCGCCTTCACCCTTGGAGCGGCGGAACAGCGACAGCGGTTACTCGCCCTCGGAGTCGCCCGAGTCGCCGCCCTCGCCCTCGGCGGCCTCGCCCTCGGCAGCCTCGCCCTCGCCGACCACCTCGGTCTCCTCCTCGACCTCCGGCGCGACCTCTTCGACGCGCGGCGGGGAGAGGGTGACGATGGTGATCTCCTCGGGGTCCTCGGCGACGAATTTGACCCCGTCGGGGACGGCGACGGCGGAAAGCTGGAGGGTCTCGTTGACTTCCATCCCCGAGACGTCGACGGTGATGTTGTCGGGGATCTCGGTCGGCAGCGCTTCGATCGTGATCTCGCGGGTGACGTGCTCGAGCACGCCGCCGCCCTTGACGCCGGGGGCGTCGTCGACGCCTTCGAGCTCGATCGCAACCTCGGCCTGGATCGCCTCGTCGAGTTTCACCTGCATCAGGTCGAGGTGCTGGATGCTGCCGCGGACCGGGTGGTGCTGCTGCTCCTTGACAACGACCGGGACGGCTTTGCTGCCCTCGATCTCGAGGTCGAAGAGCGCGGCCCCCTCGCCGAAGAGCACACGGACGTCGCGTTCGGCCACCTGGAAGGGCTTGGCGTCTTTGCCGCCGGCGTAGACGACGCCCGGAACGACGCCGTCGCGGCGCATGCGGCGCGAGGCGCGCGAGCCGAAGTCGGCGCGGGGTGCGGCTTTCAGAGTGGAGCGTTTGCTCGCCATCGGACGGGAGAGGATAGAGAACTCGTTCCGATCGGAGCCTGTGACACCCTTCGCCTGGATGTCCGACGAGTCGAAGATCCCCAAAGGCCGGGTTCGCCGCTCCGCCAAGCTCGGCTCGATCGTCGGCGCGCAGGGCGCCCGCTACGCCGCCACCAAAGCCGCCAACGTCGGCCGCTCCGAGGACGAGAGCAAAGAGAAGCTCGAGCAGCGCCACCTGGAGACGGCGATGAAGATGGTCGGCGCGCTCGGCCAGATGAAGGGCGCGGCGATGAAGCTCGGCCAGTTCGCCTCCTTCATCGACACCGAGTTCATCCCCGAGGAGTACCGCGACATCTACCAGGAGCAGCTGGCGAAGCTGCGCACCGACGCGCCCGCCATGCCCTGGGAGAAAGTGGAGACGGTGCTCGAGGAGGAGTACGACGGCGAACCGCTCTCCGAGCTCTTCGCCGAGTTCGAGACCGAGGCCTTCGCCGCCGCCTCGATCGGCCAGGTCCACCGCGCCGAGCTGCTCGACGGCCGCGCGGTCGCGGTGAAGATCCAGTACCCGGGGATCGCCGAGGCGCTCGACGCCGACCTCCGTAACGCCGGCACCCTCGTGCGCCTGGCACGGGCGCTGGCGCCGGGGCTCGACGCCAAGGCGATCGCCGAGGAGATCCGCGAGCGGGTGATGGAGGAGCTCGACTACGAGTACGAGGCCCAGAACCAGCGCACCTTCTCCCGCGCCTACCGCGGCCACCCCTTCATCTACGTGCCAGAAGTGGTGACCCGGCTCTCGCGCCGGCGCGTCCTCGTCACCGAGCTGGTCAGCGGCCGCGGCTTCGAGGAGATCAAGGAGCTGCCGCACGAGGAGCGCAGCCGCTTCGGCGAGATCGTCTTCCGCGGCAGCATCGGCTCGATGTTCAACGTCCAGCACTTCAACGCCGACCCCCACCCCGGCAACTACATCCTCATGGACGACGGCCGCGTCGCCTTCCTCGACTTCGGGATGACGAAGAAGCTCGACCGCGAGCAGATCCTGCTCGAGCAGCGCGCCTTCGACGCCGCCTCGCGAGACGACCCCGAGGCCTTCCGCCGGGCCCTGCACGACCTCGGCTTCATCAAGAAGCCCTCGAAGCTCGACGCCGAGCGGCTGCTGGAGCACATGGGAGCGGTCGGCGGCTGGTACATCGAGGACCGCGAGATCGAGATCAACCCGCGCCGGGTGATGAAGATCATCGAATCCACCCACGACCCGCGCTCGGAGTACTACGACCTGATGCGCCGCGAGTCGATCCCAGCCGAGGAGCTGATGGGACGGCGGATGGAAATCGGCGTAGTCGCCGTGCTCGGGCAGCTGCGGGCGAAGCGCAACTGGCACCGGATCTTCCGCGAGTGGGTCTATGCCGACCCGCCGGCGACCGAGCTCGGCATGGAGGAATGGGAGTACTTCGAGGAAAGAGGGCTCAAGCGAGCGCCCGGGCTCGCCGAAACTCTCTGAGTCCCGGAACGAAGGAGGAGCGATGCGCAGGATCAAACGCGGCTGGGGTCTGACGAAGAAGAGCTGGGCTCTGCTGAGGGAGCACCCGTCGCTGATCCGCTTCCCGCTCTACGGTGCGGTGGCGACGACCCTGCTGGCGATCGTCTTCCTCGGGCCGGGGCTATACCTCTGGGACGAAGACCAGCTAGCGGGGGCGATCCCGCTGATCGCGCTCGGCGTCTACGTCCTCAGCTTCGTCGGCTTCTACTTCAGCGTCGGCCTCGCCGCCTGCGCCGACATGATCTTCCGCGGCCAGGAAGCCTCCGTCGGCGACGGGCTCGCCGTCGCCCGCACCCGCCTCGCCCAGATCAGCGGCTGGGCCGCGGTTTCGACCGCGATCAGCCTGGTCATGGGCGTGCTGGAAAACCAGGGCGGGGCGCTGGGCACGATCGCCGCCCGCCTGGTCGGCATGGCCTGGTCGCTCGTCACCTTCATCGCCGTGCCGGTCATCGCGATCGAGGGCACCGGCCCGGTGGAGACGATCAAGCGCTCCGCCTCGCTGTTCCGCGAGCGCTGGGGACAGCAGATCACCGGCAACCTGGCGATCGGCGGCGCCGTCTTCCTGCTCGGCGTGCTGCCGGCAATCGCCCTGATCGTCGCCGGCGTCGCCGTCTGGTCCTCGGCCGCCTTCCTCGGCGCCCTCCTGGTCATCGTCGGCGCCCTGGTGCTGGCGGTCGCGCTGCTGATCTCCCGCGCCCTCAGCGGCATCTTCGGCGTGGCGCTGTACCGCTACGCCCTCGACGGCGAAACGGTCGGCGGCTTCACCCAGGAGGACCTGGAGTCGGCGGTGAAGGTAAAAGGCCGCGGGCGCGGCAAGGCGACGCCGCCCGGGGCGACGCCCGGCGTCGTCTAGAGCTCGGCGAAGAGCCGCGGGTCGTTCGAGCAGAGGCCGTCGACGCCCATCGCGACGAGCTTCTCCATCCGCGGCAGGTCGTCGACGGTCCAGGCGATCAGCTCGGTCCGGGCGAGCTTGCAGATCCGGGCCAGGCGCGGGGTGACGAGCGGGTGGTAGACCCACATCGCCTCGACCCCGAACTGCGGCAGCTTCTGGGCGGCGAGGCCGGGCAGGCGGTGGCGCATCGCCACCATCGCCGCCAGGATCGGGCCCCTCGCCCAGCGCTTCGAGTTCCAGTCTTTGGTCACTTTGGGATAGGTCCAGCCGCGGCGCAGCGCCGGCTGCAGCTCGAGGATGCGGCCCAGCGTGTGCAGCTCCATCGTCGAGATCATCGCCCGCTCGATCAGGCCCCGCTCCCCCAGCGCCTCGACGACCTCCTCCTCCCTGCCCGGCAGCTTGATGTCGAGGTCGATCTCGACCCGGTCCAGCGGCGGCTCGAGGAAGGCGTCGAGCGCCTCGGTCAGCTTCGGCGGCGTCCGCCGCTCCGCGTCCTCCCAGTCGTGCGCGATCACAAGCGGGTGCCGCTCCTCCGGCGGCAGGTGCGCGTCCGGGAGCCAGAGCACGTCCATCTCGATCGTGTCGACCCCGGCCTCCGCCGCCGCCCGGAAGCTTTCGACCGTGTTCCCGGGGACGATCGAGTCGGCCCCCTTGTGGCCGACCAGGCGCAGCTTGCGCTCCGCTGAGGGCGCGGTGCTCAGAAGAGCTGGTTCTCGCCGGCGAAGATCTCGCTCACCGAGTCGTCGGTGAAGATGCGGCGGATCGAGTCGGCGAAGGTGCTGGCGGTGGAGAGGACGGTGATGTTGTCCGGGGCGTCGGGCCGCAGCGGCAGGGTGTCGGTGACGACGATCCGCTCGATTGCCGAGTTTTCCAGCCGTTCGAAAGCGGGGCCGGAAAAGACGCCGTGGGTGGCGCAGGCGATCACCCGCGCCGCGCCCTCGTCGATCACCGTCTGGGCGGCGGCGCAAAGGGTGCCGGCGGTGTCGATCATGTCGTCGACGAGAACCGCGGTCTTGCCCTTGACGTCGCCGACCACGTAGCCGATCTCGGCCACCTGCTGGGCGGGCCGCTCCTTCTCCATCACCGCCCAGTGGGTGCCGATGCGGCGGGCGAAGTTGCGCGCGGTCTTGACCCGGCCGGCGTCGGGGCTGACGATCACCAGCTCGTCCTTCATTTCCTGGTCGATGAACCACTGGGTCAGCATCGGCATCGCCGTCATGTGGTCGACCGGGACGTGGAAGAAGCCCTGGACCTGGCCGGCGTGAAGGTCCATGGTGAGGACGCGGTCGACGCCGACGGCCTCCAGGCACTTGGCGACGATCCGGGCCGAGATCGGCTCGCGCGGGGCCGACTTCTTGTCCTGGCGCGCGTAGCCGTACCAGGGGAGGACGGCGATGATCCGGTGCGCGGAGGCGCCCTGGGCGGCGTCGGCCATCGTCAGCAGCTCCATCAGCGCGTCGTTCGGGGTCATGCCCTCCTGCTCGTTGGCGCAGGTCGACTGCACGAGGAAGACGTCGGAGCCGCGGATCGACTCCTCGTAGCGGCAGTAGACCTCGCCGTTGGCGAAGGTCGTCAGCGTCGCCTGGCCGAGGTCGAGGTCGAGCTTGCCGGCGACCTTGGCGGCAAGGCCCATCGAACAGCGGCCGCCAAAGACCATCATCCGCTTCGTGTAGTCGTGGTCGATGCCAGTCGCCACCTGTGGGCGCTCCTCGATCATGCTCACGCGTTCTTGTCCTCTCGCGTCTCGGCCGCCTTGCGGGCGGCGTATCCGTCGATGTTCCTCTGCGCGTTCTCGCTGACGGCCAGCGCCCCCTCGGGCACGTCGTCTTTGATTACTGCGCCAGCGCCAGTGTAGGCGGCGTCCCCGACTTCTACCGGTGCGATCAGCATCGTGTCGACGCCAATCCGCACGTCGCGGCCAATTACCGTGCGGTTCTTGTGGAAACCGTCGTAGTTGGCGGTGATCGTGCCGGCGCCGAGGTTGCTGCCCGGGCCGATCTCGGCGTCGCCGACGTAGGCGAGATGCGGGACCTTCGTCCCCTCCCCCACCTGGGAGTTCTTGATCTCGACGAAAGTGCCGGCCTTGGCCCCGTCTTCCAACAGCGCCCCCGGGCGTAGATAGGCGAAGGGGCCGACCGAGCAGCCCGCCCGCACGTCGCACTCGACCAGGTAGGAGTGCAGGACCTGGGAGCCGGCGCCGACGGAGGAGTCGACGAGCGTGCTGAGCGGCCCGACGACGGCACCCTCGCCGATCGTCGTCTCGCCCCGCAGGGTCGTCCCGGGCTCGATCCGCGCGTCGGCGGCGATCGCGACCCCGGCGTCTACCCAGGTCGAGGCGGGGTCGACGATCGTGGCGCCGGCCAGCATGTGGGCCTCGAGCAGGCGGCGGCGGCCCTCGGCCTCGACGGCGGCGAGGTCGAGGCGGTTGTTGACCCCCATCGTCACCGCGAAGTCATCGGCCTTGTGGGCGAAGACGGAGTGGCCGGCCTCGCGCAGGGCCGGGAAGACGTCGGGCAGGTAGTACTCGCCCTGGGCGTTGTCGTTGGAGAGCCCCCTCAGGGCGGCGGCCAGGGGAGCGGCATCGAAGGCGTAGGTGCCGGCGTTGATCTCGCGGATCTCCAGCTGCCAGGCCTCGGCGTCGCCGGCGGCTTTCGCCTCGACCACCCGCTCGACGGCGCCGGAGGAGTCGCGGACGACGCGGCCGTAGGAGCCGGGGTCGTCGAGCTCGATCGTCATCACCGTCGCCGCGGCCTCGGTCGCCTCGTGCGCGGCGAGGAAGCCGGAGATGACCTCGGCCGAGATCAGCGGGTGGTCGCCGGAGAGGACCAGGACGGTCTCGCTTTCCTCGATCAGCGGCAGCGCCGCGCGGATCGCACCGCCGGTGCCGTCGGAGACCGGCTGCTCGACCGTCTCCACGCCCTCAGGCAGTCCGGCGGAGAGGTCGCGCCCCGGCGAGATGATCGCGGCGACGCGTCCGGCGCCGGCCTCGCGGGCGGCGAGGATCGGCCAGGCGACCATCGGTCGCCCGCAGACGGGATGCAGCATCTTCGGGGTGGAGGAACGCATCCGCGTCCCCTCCCCCGCTGCCATTACGAGAACCAGGGGTGGGCTCACTCCCAGATCCTATGCCGAGGTAGCGGCGCGGCGGGTCCTGTCGCCGATTTGGTCCCACCAAATCCGCGCCACTCCCCGCGAGGAACGAATCGGTTGACGCTTTTCAGCGGGCTCGGGAGAGGTCTTTGCCGAGCAGTGCAACGGAGGTCAGCGTCCAGCCGGCGAAGATCAGGTCGATGCCGACGAGGAGGCCGATCGCCCAGTCGGCGGAGCTGGGGAACTTGGCGAGGATGAGGATCCCGACCAGGAGGCCGGCGATGCCGCTGAGGCCGAGCAGGCCGGCGTTTGCCTCGCCCCGGGCGATGAAGGCGATCGTGGTCCGGGTCAGCCCCATGAAGAGGAAGTAGATGCCGAGGACGAGGGTCAGGGTGAGGGTGCCGTTGTGCGGTTCGACGATCAGCCAGATGCCGACAAGGACGGTGAGGATCGCCCAGATCAGCCGCAGCACCAGGGTCCCCACCGAGTGCACCGAGAAGGCCGCGGCGACCATCACGAGGCCGACGAAGAGCAGCAGCCAGCCGATGAAGATCGCCGTCCCGACCGAGGCCACCGCCGGCACCAGGATCGCGATGCAGCCGAGGACGATCGCCGCGACGCCGACGATCATCAGCGCCTTCCAGCTGCGGCTCAGGCCCTCGCGGACCTCGGGGTCGAGCGACGCTCCTCCGATCTCCATGAAGAAGAAGCTAATCGCCCGCGCGGACGCCGCCCGCCGGCGGCGCGGTCAGACCTTGCGGTAGCGGGCGTCGACGATCGAGTACAGCGCGAAGCCGGCGAGGCCGGCGGCGACGGCGCCCAGCAGGAGGGGGCCGTAGGAGGCGTCGGCGAGATTGCGCAGGGCGCCTTCCAGCCCGATCGCCTCCTTCGGGTTGTAGTCGAGGGCGGCTTTGAGCAGCCCGTAGCCGATCAGGGCGAAAATCACGGCCCGGGCGACGTGGCCGAAGACGCCGAGCGCGGTGTAGCCCTTTTCGACTCCCTCGCTCATTTCGCCCGTGTTGGCGTCCTCGAGGAACTTCCTCGCCAGGCCCTTGTACGCCTGGTAGATGGCGACGCCGATCAGGATCGCGCCGGCGACACCGACGATCACGGTGCCGCCTGACCAGGCGAGGACGCCGCCGGTCGTTTCCTTCGGCGATCCCGAGCCGCCGCCCGCCGAGGAGGTGAGGATCTGGATCGCGGTGATGCAGAGGATGCCGTAGGCGATGCCGCTGTCCAGGGAAGAGAGGCGCTCGAAGCCGCTGTCGCGCTGTTCGGCCCCGTGGCCGACGATCGCGCGGATCAGCCTCCAGAGCGCGTATCCCCCCAGCCCGATCGCGAGCAGGGCGAGCAGCAGCCCGCCGAGGGACTGGTGGGCGATCGTCTGCAGGGCGCCTTCCTGGTTGGTCGCCTTGCCGCCGACGCCGAGGGCAAGCTCCAGCGCCAGCACGCCGATGATCCCGTAGACCACGCCGCGGGCGACGAGGCCCGCCCGAGCCAGCCAGCCCAGCGTCTTCGCGTGCGCGAGCTGCTCGCCCTGGCCCTTCGCCTTGCTGCCCAGGTTCTGGACCCCGGCTCCTACGTCGGCCTTCATCTCGCTCCGTTCCCGTTTGCGGCCGAGCGCGGCACGCAGACCGTGATCGCGTCGGCTTCCACGTCGACCTTGAACTTCTTCACCTTCTTGCGATCGCCGCCGTCGAGCTCGTAGCGGACCTTGCGGTCCAGCTTCACCCGCACCTTGCGGCCCTGGGTGACCCGCACGAACGGCGATCTCTCGGCGCTGCCGAGGGCGGTGCGCGCAGTTGCCCGCACCAGCTGGACCGGGCCCTCGGAGGTGAGGACGCCGACGTCGAGCTTGCCGTCGTCGGGCCGGGCGTCGGCGAAGACGTCGATGCCGCCGAACAGCTCGCCGACGTTGCCGACCAGGATGCAGCTCGCCGGCCCTTCGTACCAGGGAGTGCCGTCGACCTTGATCCTCGCCTCGAAGGGCTCGCTGTTGAGCTTGGCGGCGCCGCCGACGACGTAGGCGGCGCGGCCGAGCCGGTCCTTGAGGTCGTCGGCGCCCTTGATCATCGCCGCGTCGAAGCCCGCCCCGGCCATCACCGCGAAGCGCTCGCCGTCGAAGCGGCCGACGTCGAGGCGGCGGCGGTCGCCGTGCAGGGCGACCTCGACGGCCTGGCCGATGTCGCGTTCGATCCCGAGGTGGGTGGCGAAGAGGTTCGAGGTGCCGGCGGGGACGATCGCGAGCGGGACGTCAGTGTCCTTCAGGGCGTTGACGCAGCGCCGCACCATCCCGTCCCCGCCCCAGGCGATCAGCAGCTCGGCGCCGCCTTCCAGCGCCTCTTCGACCGCGGCCGGGGCGCGCTTGCTCTTCGGCACCTCGGTCCAGAGGGGATCCTCGACGCCGGCGTCCTCGAGGGTGCGCCGAAGTTCCGGCAGGCCGCCGCCGACCGTCTTGCCCGCGTGGGCGACCACGGCGACCTTCATGCCCGCCGCCTCTCCGCCGCCGCCCCGGCGGCGCGGCAGGAGAACAGGAGGACGAGGATCGCGCCGATGCCGATGAGGACGCCGCCGGCGACGTCGAGCGGGTGGTGCATCCCCTCGTACATGCGCGACATGGCGACGAAGGTGACCACGAGGATCGCCGCGGTCCAGGCCAGCGCCTTCTTCAGGCTGCTGGTGAAGCGGGTGGTCAGAAGCAGGACCAGGCCGGCGTAGACGGCGACCGAGGCGGCGGTGTGGCCGGAGGGGTAGCTGGCGTCGGGCTCCAGGCCTTCGAGGCGGTGAACCGAGGGGCGGTCGCGGGGGATGGCGATCGAGGTGACGCGGTAGGTGGCCGACTCGATCGCGAGGACGAAGACCGCGAAGGCCGCGATCAGCCACTGGCGGAAGTAGGCGCAGACGAGGGCGACGATGCCGACGAGGATCGGCAGGACCGGGGCGCCGCCGACCTGGGACCCGATTTCGGCCAGCGTGGTGAGGGTGCCGGTGCGGTTTTCCGCAAGGGTGTCGTTGAAGCTCTCGTCGGTCCCTTCCAGGCCGAGGCCGCCGTTGCTGACGAGAACGTGGACGACGAACCAGGCGAGCAGGATCGAGGCCACCGCCAGCAGCAGGAAGCCGGCGAGCGCCGCGAGGAAGAAGACGAGGGCGGGATGGCGAGAGTCGAGCCTGGCGGCGAAGCGGTCGGGGAGGCTGCCGGGGCGGGCCTCGAAGATCGGGACGGAGTGGCGGTCGCCAGGCCGATCGCCGGCAGGGGCCGCAGCGGGACGTGATCTCTCCTCAACCGTCACGCTCCGGTTAATCCCCCAGAGGCGCCCATACTATGCATCGGGGCCTCTAACCAATTGCTGGTTTCGATGCCCTTTGCGGGGTAAATCCCCTTTCTGATGCCGTTTCTTCTTCTTCTACTGATTTCCGTTCTCGCCGGTCTCGGCGCTGCTTTCCTCACCCGGCGCTACCCCGGACGCGCTTCCGCGCCGGCCGTGGTCGAGGTGGCGCGGGAGGCGGGCGAGCACGCTGGCGGGACGGCGGCGCGGCGCGTTGGCCGGGCGGCGCGGCGCGATCCCGAGAAGGCGACCGGGCTGGCGCTGACGCTGGCCCTCCTCGTCGTCCTCGCCGGCGGCGTCCTGCTGGCGCTGCTGGCGGTCGTCGTCCGCAGCAGCGACTTTCTCGCCGGGATCGACAGCAGCGTCGCCGAATGGGCCAACCGCCACGGGAGCGCCTGGTCGCACGACGCGCTCACCCTGGTGACGCGGTTGGGCGAAGCGTGGGTGGTCGTGCCCGTCGCGATCCTGGTCGCGGTCGTCGAGATCACCCGCACGCGCAACCGCTGGGTGGTGCCGTTCCTGCTGGCGGTGATCCTCGGCGACAAACTCCTCACCGAGGCGGTCAAGCAGACGATCGACCGCGCCCGCCCTGAAATCGAGGCCGTCGCCGCGACCCTCGGCCCCTCCTTCCCCAGCGGCCACACCTCCACCGCCGCCGCCTCCTGGGCCGCCTTCGCCCTCGTCGCCGGCCGCTGGTGGGGCCGCCCCGCCTGGCCCGCCCTCGCCGGCACCGCGGTCGGCATCGCCGTCGCCGTCGCCCTCAGCCGCGTCTTCCTCGACGTCCACTGGCTGACCGACGTCCTCGGCGGCCTCGCCCTCGGCTGGGCCTGGTTCGCCACCTGCGCGATCGCCTTCGGCGGCCGCCTCCTCAGCTTCGGCGCCGCCGCTCAGGCCGCTGGCCGCGGCGCCGCAGAGGCCGCGTCGGCTGAGCCCCCCGAGGCCGCCTCCCGCTCCCGCTCGTAGAACCTCACCCACTTGCGGACGGCGTTGTCGGAAACACCGTACTTGCGGCCGACCCAGCAGTAGCCATGAGCCTCGATCTCGGCGAGCAGATGCTCGTAGGGCGGGCGCTCAACGCGCCGGATACCGGGCTTCGGCTGACCCCGAAGCTTTGCGCGGTCCCATCGGGTTCCACATGAGTGAGAGCAATAACGGTGATCGCGATATTTCGCCTGGAACTCTCTTCCGCACCGTTTGCAACTGCGAATCTCCGGCTCACGTCTGTTCTTACGCCCGCAATGGGTATCAAGGGTGGCGGCGCAGTTAGGGCAGACGATCCGCAGGTTCTCCAAGCGGTTGTCGTCGGGGACACCGTTGATGTGGTCGAGGATCAGCGACATCGTCCGGCCTCGCCAATTTTCGTCCTGACTGCACATCTCGCACCGTCGTTCCTTCAAACCCTCTGCGAACAGACGCCGCTTGAGATTGGAGCGGGAGTAGCTGGAGTCACGGACCAAGATCTGCTCCAGAGGGATTGGATCCGGAACAGGAATCCGATGCTCCCCACCGTCGAAGTGCTCGGTGGAGATCTTCCAGACCTCATCCACCCACTTTCGTAGGACAGAGTGGTTTCCGCCCGCTGGGCGCATCCCCAGGCGTCTCAGGGCTTCCGAGTAAGAGCGCGATTCAGCAACAGCCTTGCGCGCTTCCGATTCCGTGTACCGAGGCATCCTCGCAACCTATCGTCTGCGGCAGACAGAAAACTGCGCTCGAGCTCAGCGGTAACCTCCTCATCGGTAATCCGGGGTGGTGTAGATGGCTTAGCACGCCTGGTTTTGGTCCAGGAAGGAGGGGTTCGAATCCTCTCCCCGGAGTACTTACCGTTCGACCTACTCCTCCGTCGCCCGGGCGACCTTGCCGCCTTTCGCGCCGGGCTCCATCGCCGGGCCTCGCGGCGAGGCGATCCCGAGGACACGCATCGCCTTCAGGCCCAGCCCCAGCTTCTCGCGGCCCTCGGTGGCGCTGACGTCGTGCCCGCAGAGCTCGCGGACTCGCTCGAGGCGGTAGCGGATCGTGTGGCGGTGGGTGAAGAGCTGTTTGGCGGTGGCGGCGACGTTGCCGTCGTTCTCGAGGTAGGCCTCGACGGTCGTCACCAGCTCGGTCTCGTACTGGTCGTCGTACTCGTTCAGCGGCTGCACCGTCTCCGCGTAGAAGCGTTCGAGCTCGGCCGGGTCCTCGCTCATCGCCGGCAGCAGCAGGCGGTAGGCGCCGGTGTCCTCGAATGCGAGGAGGGAGCGGCCCTCGGCCTCGCCGACATTGACCGCGAGGTGGGCCTCGCTGCCGGCCCGGTAGAGGTCGACCGGATCGGCGCAGCGGCGGCTGCGGCCGGTGGTCAGGTGGAAGCCGGGGAGGCTGTCGTCGAGCTCGCGCGCCAGCCCGGCCGCGGCCCGCGCCAGGCGCTCGTCGTCCTCGGCGGGGACGATCGCGGCGATCTCCGCCGCCGCCTCTCCTCCGTCGCTCGCCGCCAGTGCCCCCGGAGCCAGCGCCCGCAGCGCCCGCTGGGCGAGGACCAGCACCCGCTCGCGCCACTCCCCCGTCTGCGCCGCCCGCGGCGCCGCTCGCAGGACGACCACCCCAGCGCCGCGATCGAGGTCGGCGCCGAGCTCGGAGGCCTGGGCGACGATGTCGCGGCGATCGGTGACCTCGCGCCGCAGCACCGCCCTCACGAAGGCACCGGCCGCCTCCTCGCTCTCCCACTCCGGCGAGCGCGAGCGCTCCAGCTCCAGTGCCAGCAGCGTCGTCACCATCCGCGCGATCGTCGGGTCCGGCGCCTCCTTCGCCCGGTAGCGCAGCTCCCCCACTGCCGTATCGGCGACCCGCAACTCCACCGTCGTCACCCCCTCGCCGCCGGAGAGCAGCTTCCGCTCCTGGTCGGAGGAGGCGCCGGCCACCGCCAGCACGGCACTCGAGCGGTCGATCAGGGCAACACTGGCGTCCAGGAGCCGCGCCGCCGCCCGCGCCACCGCCGGCAGCCCGGCGCCGGACTCGACTGCGTCGGAGAGGGCCTCGAGCAGCGTCGCTCGCTCGGTTGATGCAGAGCCAGGCATCGGCTCATTATCCGGTGTGCGCCCCTAGCGGCGGCTAGATGCCGAGGATCCGGGTGATGTCGGTGTAGTAGTAGACGATCCCGAGCCCGATCACGACGCCGCCGATCACCAGCGCCGCGAGGACGAAGACCGAGAGGAAGCCAGCCGCCGCCTTCTCCCAGATCCGGCCGTACGAGCTCAGCGCCGGCTGCAGGATCAGGGTCACGAAGACGACCAGGCAGATCGCCGCGGCGGCGCCGTAGAGCAGGTACTGGTGACCGAGGTCGGTCAGCGCGAGAGGCATCACTGCTCTGGATTTTGGCGCACTTGCGAGACGACCAGCCCGATCACCGCGGAGAACGAGAAGGCGGCGGCGCCGAGAGCCCAGCCGGCGCTGACGTCGGAGAGGTAGTGGACGCCGAGGTCGACGCGCGAGAGACCGATCAGTGCCGTGAGGACGAAGCCGGCGACGACCACCGCCGTCGCCCGCGCCATCCCCGGCCGCAGCCGCAGGACGATCGTGATCGCCAGCCAGAGGTAGAAGACCGAGTGGGCGGCGTGGGCGCTGGGAAAGGAGCCGTCGCCGCCGGCGTCAAGCGCTTCGCCAGGGCCGGGACGGTCGACGGCGGCCGCGAGTACGTCGATCCCGGTCTGCGTGATCGCCATCCCGCCGACGAGGACCCAGAACTCGACCCAGCGCCGCCGCCAGGCCAGCAGCGCCGCGCAGATCGTCGCCGCGAGGGAAACCGCGACCGCCGAACCGAGCCAGGAGACGGCCTTGGCGATGCTGGTGAGGGCGCCGGCCTGGAGGTGGCCGACGAGTTCGGCCGCGGTTTCGTCCCCCGGCGTCGGCCCCGGGTCGCCGCCGATCAGCACCGCGTAGGAGACGAGGACGAAGAGGGCGACCGCCAGCGTCGCCATCAGCGAGGTGAATTCGAGCCCGAAGGTGCCCCCTGGCGTCACCCGGTCCCAGAGGAAGCGGAGCTCTCGCCGGCGCGCCAGCTCGACCAGCCAGCGGGTGGCGCGGTGGTCCTCCATCCAGCCGACCGCCTTCTCCCGGTTTGCCTCGGCCCGCAGCCAACGGACGACGAAGACCGTGCCGGCGACGACCGCGATCAGCGTCGCCAGCGCGGCGGCGCCGCGGGCGGCGTAGTGGCCGGCGGTCTCAATGCTGCGCGAGAAGAAGTAGCCGATGAGGATGTGCAGCGAGGCCCAGAGCCCGGTGCCGAGGATGCTGTAGGGGACGAAGCCGCGGTACCCCATCCCGGAGCTGCCGGCGATGAACGGGGCGAAGGCACGGACCAGGCTGATCCAGCGGCCGATGAAGATCGTCTTGCCGCCGTGACGGCCGAAGTAGTCCTCGACTTTCTCGAAGCGCTCGTGGCTGATCCCGAACCGCGGCCCATGCTTCAAGACAAACTCGCGGCCGAGCCGGCGGCCGAGGAAGAAGCTGGTGGTGTCGCCGAGCCAGGCCGAGAACCAGGCGATCGCGATCAGCAGGTAGATGTCGATCGCGCCCTGACCGGCGACCGCGCCGCCGAGCAGCATCACCGTCTCGCCGGGGACGACGAGGCCGACGAAGGCGCCGGTCTCGGCGAAGGCGAAGACGGCGACGATCAGGTAGGTCCAGGCGCCGAGCGTGTTGGAGAGGTCCTCGAGCAGCCCCTGCAGGTCGAGGTGGCCGAGCTGGCGGCTGATGAAGTAGTAGACCGCGCCGACGACGAGGACGGCGGCGCCGATTTTCAGCCGTTTGCGGTTCTCCCCGCCCCCTCCCTCGCCCGGCAGCTTCATGGCGCCAGTCTCGCGTGTCCGGCGGCGCAGACGATCGCTTCCCCGGCGTCGAGCGATTCTGCCGCGGCCTTGGCGGCGGCGAGGTCGGCGAAGAGGCCGACGGCGGTCGGGCCGGAGCCGCTGAGGAGCGCTCTCGGCGCGCCGGCCGCGCGCAGCGCCTCCAGCGCCTCGCCGACGTCCGGGCGCAGCGAAAGCGCCGCCGGCTCGAGGTCGTTGACGAGCAGGTCGGGATATTCGAGCGGCGAGGTCCCGGCGCCGGCAACCTCGCGCAGGCGTGCCGCCAGTTCCTCCAGCTCCTCGTCGCCGCGCCCGAGTCCCAGCCGGTCGGCCTCGGCGAAGACGGCGGCGGTGCTGAGGCCGCCCCCGCCGGGGAGGAGGACGGCGGCGTGCTCGGCCGGCTCCGGCAACAGCTCGACGCGCTCGCCGGCCCCCCGGACCAGCGCCAGCGCCGGCCGCAGCTGCGAGGGAACGTCGGCGCCGAGCTCGGCGGCCAGCTCTGGCAGGTCGGCGACCTTGCCAGCCGCCAGCCGCAGGACCGCGGCGGCGTCGCCACTGCCGCCGCCGAGGCCGGCGGCGACCGGAACCCGCTTCTCGATCTCGATCCGCAGCGGCTCGTGCTCCCAGCCACGCTCGCGCAGCCCCGCCAGCGCCCGCGCCGCCAGGTTCTCCCCCTCGACACCGGGGCAGACCACTTCGTCCCGCTCGGCCGGCGAGACCTCGATCAGGTCGGCCAGCGCCAGCGGCTCGAACAGCGAGCAGAGCTCGTGCAGCCCATCCTCGCGCGCCCGCCCCAGGTAGAGGCAGAGGTTCAGCTTCGCCGGCGCGTGCAGCAGCATCAGCCGCGCAGCTTCGCGGAGAGGGCGGCGAACTGCTGCGGCGCCAGCGCCTCGGCGCGGGCGTCCTCGGGCAGGCCGAGCTCGGCCAGGGCCGCCCGCGCCGTTCCCAAGCTGCCGGGCGTGGCGTGCTCGAGCGAGCGCGCCAGCGACTTGCGGCGGTGGGCGAAGGCGGCGCGGATCAGGGCACGGGTCTCGCGGTCGGCTCCCGGACCGGTGCGGCGCAGGCGCAGGATCGCCGAGTCGACTCGCGGCCGCGGGCGAAACACGGCGGGGTCGACCGCCCGCATCAGATCCACTTCGCAGGCAACCTGCGCGACCGCGCTCGGCGACCCGTAGGTGCGGCTGCCCGGGCCCGCCCGCAGCCGGTCGGCGATCTCCCGCTGCACCATCACCGTCCAGCGCTGCAGCGTCGGCAGCTGCTCGATCGTGCGCAGGATCAGCGGCGTCGCCACCGAGTAGGGCAGGTTGGCGACCATCGCCGTGGGGGCCGGCCGCAGCGCCGTCAGGTCGAGCTTCATCGCGTCCCCCCAGTGCAGGTCGACGTTCGGCAGCGCTGCGACCGGCGCCAGCGCCTCCTCCAGGCCGCGGTCGATCTCGACCGTGTGCAGGTGCGCCGCCGCGGCGGCGAGCCGCTCGCTCAACACCCCTTCCCCCGCCCCGACCTCGAGCACGACGTCCTCGGGCGCCAGCTCGGCGTCGCGGACGATCGCGTCGAGCAGGTTCGGGTCGGCGAGGAAGTTCTGCCCGAGCCGGACCACGGCTACCAGCCGAACAGCGCCTGCGCGTTGGCCTCGACCGTGCGCTCCAGCTCCTCGTAGGAGACGCCGCGGACCTCGGCGACCGCCCGCGCCGTCTCGACCACGAAGGCGGGCCGGTTGCGCTTGCCGCGCAGCGGCTGCGGCGCCAGGTAGGGGGCGTCGGTCTCGACCAGGATCCGGTCCTCGGGCACCTTGGCCGCCGCGAAGAGCAGCTCCTTGGCGCTCGGGTAGGTGGCGTTGCCGGCGAAGGAGCAGTACCACCCGCGCTCGGCCGCGTCGCCGACCCGGTGCGGCGCCGAGAAGCAGTGGAGGATCACCGGCGCCTCGCCGGCCTTGGCGTCGAGGGTGTCGAAGATCTCGTCGGTGGCGGCGGTCTCGCCTTCGGGGTCGCGGGCGTGGATCACGATCGGGAGCTTCAACTCGCGGGCGATCTCGATCTGGGCGGCGAAGGCACGCCGCTGGTCCTCCGGCGCCGCCCTGTCGCGGTAGAAGTCGAGCCCGGTCTCGCCTATCGCCCGCACCTTCTCGTGCGCGCCGAGGCGCCGGATTTCCGCCACCGCCTCCTCGTCGAAGCCCGTGGCGTCGTTCGGGTGCCGGCCGACCGAGGCAAAGACCGCCTCGTGCCGCTCCGCGCTCGCCACCGCGACCGGGTTCGAGCCCGCTCCCATCCCGATCGTCAGCATCCGCTCGACGCCGGCCTCCAGCGCCGCCGCGACCAGCTCGCCCTCCTCGCCGTCGCAGAGAAACAGGTGGGTGTGGGAGTCGATCATCGGACGGGTCAGCCTATCCTTCGCCCGATGCCGGACCCCGCCGACTACTACCGCGAGATCTACCTGCGCGGGCTCGGCGGCGAGACGCCGGCGATCCCGGTCGCGGTCGCCGACCTCGAGCGCGAGGCGATGGCGGCGATGGACCCGAAAGCCGCCAACTACGTCGGCGCCGGGGCGGGCTCGGAGGGGACGATGCGGGCCAACTGCGAAGCGTTTACCCGCCACCGGATCGTGCCGCGGATGCTGCGCGACGTCGCCGCCCGAGACCTCTCGACCACGGTCCTCGGGACGGAGATGCCGGCGCCGCTGCTGCTGGCGCCGATCGGGGTGCAGAAGGTCGTCCACGACGAGGGCGAGCTGGCGACCGCCCGCGCCGCCGCCGCGGTCGGGGTGCCGATGATCGCCAGCACCGCCGCCCACTTCTCGCTCGAGGAGATCGCCGAGGCCGGCGGCGAGGCGCCGCGCTGGTTCCAGCTCTACTGGCCCAACGACCCGGAGCTGGCGCGGAGCATGGTCGAGCGGGCCGAGCGCGCCGGCTACGGGGCGATCGTCCTCACCGTCGACACCTTCATCCCCGGCTGGAAGCCGCGCGACCTGCAACAGGCGTGGCTGCCCTTCCTCAACGGCATGGGCGTCGCCAACTACTTCCAGGACCCGGTCTTCCGCGCCGCGCTCGAGAAGACGCCCGAGGAGGACGCCGGCGCCGCCACCGGCCACTTCCTCGGCGTCCAGGCGAATCCGTCGCTGAACTGGGACGACCTGGCGCAGCTGCGCGAGATGACCTCGCTGCCGATCGCGATCAAGGGCATTCAGCACCCCGAGGACGCCCGCGAGGCGGCGCGGCGCGGGATCGACGGCATCGTCGTCTCCAACCACGGCGGCCGCCAGGTCGACGGCGCGATCTCCTCCCTCGATGCCCTGCCGGCGATCGCCGCGGCGGTCGGCGACGAGCTCGCGGTCCTCTTCGACAGCGGCATCCGCGGAGGCGCCGACGCCCTCAAGGCGCTCGCCCTCGGCGCCGACGCCGTCTGCCTCGGCCGCCCCTACGTCTGGGGCCTGGCCCTCGGCGGCCAGGCCGGCGTCGAAGCGGTGCTGAAGATGGTCCTCGCCGAGCTCGACCTGACGATGGCCCTCTGCGGCCTCACCCGCCCCGAGCAGATCGGGCCGGAGCTGCTCGCCTAGGACTCGATCTTCGGGAAGAGCGGCGGCACCCGCTCGACCTTCTGTCCGCCTTCGCGAGAGCCGAGCTCGGCCAGCGTCCGCCCCTCTTCATCCAGCGCCGCCAGCAGCGTCTCGCTGGTCTGCGGCAGATAGGGGATCAGCAGGAGCGTCACCACCCGCAGGCCCTCGACCAGGTTGTAGAGGGCTTCGTCAAGACGCTCGGGATCGGCCTCGTCCTTGGCCAGCGCCCACGGCTGCGTCTCCTCGACGAAGCGGTTGAGGCGTCGGACCAGACCCCAGACGAGGTCGAGCGCCTGCGTCAGCTCGGCCCGGTCGAGGAGGTCGCTGAAGCGGGCGACCGTCCCTTCGAAGTCCTCGGCCAGGGTCGCGTCGACCTGGGCGACCGGCACGACCCCGTCGCGGTAGCGGTCGACCATCGCCAGCACCCGGCTGGCGAGGTTGCCGTAGTCGTTGGCGAGCTCGGTCTCGTAGCGCTGCTCGAAACCGGCGGTGGAGATCGAGCCGTCCTGCCCGAAGCTGACCTCACGGAAGAGGTAGAAGCGCAGCGCGTCGGCGCTGAAGCGCTCGATCACCGCAAACGGGTCGAGGACGTTGCCGAGGCTCTTCGACATCTTTTTCTCGCCCATCAACAGGTAGCCGTGGATGACCATCCGCCGCGGCGGCTCGATCTCGGCGGCGAGGCAGAGTGCCGGCCAGATCACCGCGTGGAACTTGAGGATGTCCTTCGCCATCACGTGCAGGTCGGCGGGCCAGTAGCGGTCGGTCAAATCCTCCCCTTCGCGGGCGAACTTCAGCGCCGTCACGTAGTTGAGGAGGGCGTCGAACCAGACGTACATCCGCTGCTCGGGATCCCACGGCAGCGGCAGCCCCCATTTGAGGCTGGGACGCGAGAGCGAGACGTCTTCGAGCCCGCCCTTGATGAAGGAGAGCGCCTCGTTGCGCCGGAACTCCGGCACGACGAAATCCGGCCGCTCCTCATATAGGCCTTCGAGCTGTCCCTGGAAGGCGGAGAGCTTGAAGAACCAGTTCTCCTCGCGTTCCTTCTGCAGCGGGATCTCGTGGATCGGGCAGGTGTTGCCCGGCCCCAGCTCCCGCTCGGTTTTGAAGTCGGCGCAGCGGGGGCAGTACCAGCCTTCGTAGACCCCCTTGGTCACCCAGCCGTTGTCGTAGACCCGCTGCATGATCTCCGCGACCCGCTCCGTATGCCGCGGATCGCTGGTGCGGATGAAGAAGTCGTTCGTCGCGTCGATGATCGGCATCAACCCCTCGAACTTCGCCGCGTTCGTGTCGGCCAGCTCCTGCGGCGTCACCCCAGCCTTCTTCGCCGCGTTCTCCACCGGCTCCCCATGCTCATCGGTCCCCGTCAGGAAGAACACGTCCTCCCCCCGCTGCCGATGATGCCGAGCCAGCACGTCCGCAGCCATCGTCGAATAAGCGTGCCCCAAATGCGGCTCCGCGTTGACGTAATAGATCGGGGTGGTGACGTAGAAGCTGGCGTCGCTCATCGAAGAGCCCACGCTAGCTGAAGACAAAGCGCCGCCGTCGCCAAAGCGGGCGCTGACTCGAGCCGCGGAACCTCCGGGTGCACCCAAATTCCGAAGTGCTACGGGAATCCCTCAAACGCAGTGCCTAGGCTGGCGAAATGACGCACGGCGGGGCGCCTTTTTCTAAGCGGCCAGAGGACGGATTGACCCCGCAGCCTGCTCGTCGTCCAGATCATCACCGGACGTAGCTGACGTGGCGCTCTGCCTTCGGATTCGCTTCTCGCTTGGGTTGGGTTTGGAGATTTCCTCCAGCGCTTCCGAGGTCTCAATCGCGGATTCAGTGGAAGGCAAGACTGTAATTCTGAAAGCAGAGCGAGAATCGACGTTCACTGATTCAAAACACATTTCCTTGGTGGCCAGGCCCTTTCAATCCGATAACGAGGCCGAAAGGGCTGCAGAGCGGTGGATTGGAGTTCTAAAGACGGCGTTTACTCGCGTGAATATTGGAGCGGACTTCGGCGACCGAGCACCCAAGAGCGTCGCAACGGTGGCTGGACTAGAGATGCTGGAAGCACAATCTGGCCGGCGGGTGCTCAACGACACTCATGGGGTCTCGATTTATGAGTGCGAACCTCAACCGCTTTTCGCACGGGGCGAAGTAAGCGCGGTCGTGGGTAAGGAGTTGAACCGAGTCCTATCTGCGATAGATCTGGCGATTGACCATGGCGCCAAAATGACGGCGAACGAAAGGCTGAGCTACGACCTCTTTGCAGCATCCTCCAATGAGAGATCCGCCGATGCTCGGTTCGTCATGCTCATGATGGCCGTGGAGACCCTTATCGATCCAAAGCCACGGGCGTCAGCAGTCAGGGCGCATGTAGACGCTTTGATTGAAGCCACCGAGCAAGCGGATATCTCCAAAGCCGAAAGTCAATCCATCGCGGGAACGCTTAGGTGGGCGCGGAAGGAATCGGTTGGTCAAGCGGGTCGCAAGCTCGCGGCAAGGCTTGGGACCCGCACCTATATGAACGGTGTTGAGCCACCAACTCGCTTCTTCACTCGGTGTTATGAGCTTCGTAGCGCCTTAGTGCATGGTCGGTATCCGAGACCTTCCAGGGAAGAAATCAGTGACAGAGCTGCCTCTCTGGAGCGTTTTGTCGCAGACCTCCTATCTCTGGAGATAGGTGGCACCGAATGAAGACTGGGGCGCTACTTAACGCCGCGCCTCCCTACCCGTCAGCGCTTTGTAGAGGTCGTTCGCCCTCGTCCCAGTAAGCGCGGCGACGACGCTGGCGGCCGCTCGCGGCCGCGCACCCGACTGGACCAGGTGCCGCAGGGCGTCGACGGCGAAACCGACGTCTTTGTCGTGCTCGGAGGAGGCAGCGGGGGCGATGACGAGGACGAGCTCCCCTTTGACGTCGCCGCGGAAGCGGCGGGCGAGTTCGCCGAGGGTGCCGCGGGCAACCTCCTCGTGGACCTTGGTCAGCTCGCGGCAGACGGCGGCGTCGCGGTCGGGCGCGAGGGAGGCGAGGGCGGCGAGGGACTCGCCGACGCGGCGGGGGGACTCGAAGGCGACGACGGTCTCGGCCGAGCGCAGAACCCGCTCCATCTCGCCGGCGCGGCGGGGCAGGAAGCCCTCGAAGCGCCACTTGTCGGTCGGCAGGCCGGAGGCGACGAGGGCGACCGGGATCACCGAGGGGCCGGGCAGCACCGTCACCTCGAGCGCGCGGTCGATGCAGCGGCGGATCAGCTTGAAGCCGGGGTCGGAGATCCCCGGCATCCCCGCGTCGGAGACGAGGGCGACGACGTCGCCGCGCTCGATCCGCTGCGAGAGCTCGACGGCGCGCGCCGATTCGTTGCCCTCGTGGAAGGAGACCAGCCGCGGCGCCGGCCGGATCCGCAGCTTGTCGAGCAGGCCGCCGGTGCGGCGGGTGTCCTCGCAGGCGATGAAGTCGGCGCTGACCAGCGCCTCGCGGACCCGCGGGGTGACGTCGTCGAGGTTTCCGATCGGGGTGGGGCAGACGACGAGGCAGCCCGGCATCAGGCGCCCGCCCCGGCGAGCTCGCGCCGCGCCATCGCCGCGGCGCCGATCATGCCGGCGTCGTTGCCGAGCGTCGCCTCGAGGATCGGCGTCTCGTTCATCGGCCGCAGCGCCCGCTGGCGCACTTCGCGCCGCGCCGGCTCCAGCAGCAGGTCACCGGCGGCGATCACCCCGCCCCCGACGACGATCGCGTCCGGCTGGAAAATGTTGGCGAAGCTCGAGCAGGCGACCCCGAGCCGGCCGCCGATCAGGTCGAAGACGCCGATCGCAAGTTCGTCGCCGGCGAGGGCCGCCTCCGTCACCGCCTTGCCGTCGATCTCCCCGCCTTCGGCCAGCACCTTGCCCAGCGCCGAGTCCGGTGCGCTTTCTGCCGCCGCCCGCCCCTCGCGCCCGAGCGCGGTTCCGGAGGCCAGCGACTCGACGCAGCCGTGGTTGGGGCAGTTGCCCTGGCAGGGCGGGCCGTCGGCCTGGATGACGACGTGGCCGAGCTCGGCGCCGGCGCCGGTCGAGCCGCGGTAGATCTCGCCGCCGAGGATGAGGCCGCCGCCGATCCCGGTGCCGACGGTCAGCATCACCATGTGCGGCTTCCCCTGGGCGGCGCCGTAGAGGTACTCGGCTAGCGCGGCGACGTTGCCGTCGTTGTCGACGAAGACCGGCAGGCCGACCCGCTCGCCGACGATCTCGCGGATCGCCAGGTCGGAGAGCGGCAGGTTGACGGCCGAGACGGCGATCCCTTGGTCGTGGTCGATCGTCGCAGGGATGCCGAGACCGACGGCGGCGACATCCGGCCGGGCGTCGCGCGCCTCGGTCACCTCGCGGACCAGAAGCTCGACCAGCTCGTCCTCGGTCTGGCCGGTCGAAGCCTCGCGCTGTTCGTAGAGTGGCTCGGTGCCGGAGAGGACGCCGACCAGCATCTTCGTGCCCCCGAGGTCGACCCCGATCGTCTCGACAGAACTCATCGACGGGGGGCGGGGAGGCGGACGACCGAGTGCATCGCCATGATTTCTAGCCTTTCATGAGCCCCGACGGCGAGCAGCGGCCCCCAGGGCCGCCCGAACACGAGCCCGAATACAAGGTCTACCGCTCCCGCAAGGGCCTGTTTTCGCGCCTGAAAGGCGCGGATCTGTCGGGATTGCGCGACCGTGCAAAGTTGCCTTCACGCGGGCCGCGCCGGGAGAAGGAGCCGCGCCGGCAGCGTACGAAGGCGCGCTTCGACGTCCGCCGCGTCCTCAAATGGGTCGGGATCGCCGCCCTCGCCTGGATCCTGCTCAGCCTCCTCGCCTTCGGCGTCTCCGCCCAGATCCAGTCCTTCAAGCTCTCCGGCGAAGCCCGCGACGCCCTCCACGGCAACCCCTTCCTGCTCTTCAAGCCGCAGACGATCCTCGTCCTGGGCACCGACGCGCGGCCGCCCGGCAGCGGCGACAAGGAAGTCTCCGAGGAGTGCTTCGAACAGCAGTCGAAGGGCGAGAAGCCGCACAAGCCCTGCTACGAAGGCGAATTCCGCGCCGACACCCTGATGCTGGTCCGGGCCGGAGGCGGCGCCTTCCGCAAACTCTCGATCCCCCGCGACACCTTCGCCGACATCCCCGGCCACACGCCGACGAAAATCAACGCCGCCTTCGCCTACGGCGGCGCCGCTCTGCAGATCAAGACGATCGAACAGTTCCTCGGCATCCAGATCGACCACGTCGCGATCGTCGACTTCACCGGCTTCGAAGACCTGATCGACGCGGTCGGCGGGGTCACCGTGAAGGTCCCGGTGAAGCTCTGCGCCGACATCTCCGGCGGCGCCGGCGGCGGCCAGGGCGGCGTCAGCATCCGCCTGCACAAGGGCGAGAACACCCTCGACGGCGAAAAGGCGCTCGCTTACTCGCGGGTCCGTCACGTCAGCGAATGCCCCGGCCCCGGCAAGAGCGTCTACTCGCTCGGCGGCTACGACGACCTCGACCGCGAGCGGGCCCAGCAGGAAGTGATCAACGGGATCAAGGACCGCCTCACCGACCCGCTCCGCCTCCCCTACAACTTCATCCACGGCCCGATCATCGGCTGGGACGCCCCGAAGGCGTTCGTCAGCGACATGGGCTTCTTCACGATGCCGCAGTTGGTCCTCTCGGCCGGGATCGGTGGCAGCGCCCCGGCCGAAGTCCTCTGCAGCAAGGGCGAATGCCCCTCCGGCCCCGACGGCTCCTTCGAAGTCCCCGACTCCGTCCGCCGCAAGGCCGTCCACAAGTTCCTCAACGGCTAGCGGTCCGCTTCGTCCCAACCAGGGCCGAGACGATCAGGGCGGTGAAGCCGGCGGCAAGGGAGCCGGCGGTGTTCTTCAGATCGCTCGTCGTAGAGGATCCGGTGGCGAGGACTTCGACCGCGATCCACTCGCCGAAGCCGAGCAGGAAGAGGACGACCAGCGCGTAGGCGCGGGCCGCAAACGTGTACCAGCGCGCCATCGTCCGGTCGTCGAGGCGGCGGCCGCCGAGCTCCAGCTGCAGGGGCGACTCCGGCGCCGGCTCGCTGCCGGCGCGGTCGAAGTAGCGCTGCTCGATCGCCAGCGCCAGCAGCAGCACCGGGAGGATCTGGGAGACCGCTTCGAAGTACTCCTTCCTGGCGTGGCCGCCGACCAGCAGCGCCGTCACCGCGTAGGCGACGACGGGAGCCGCGATCGCCCCCACGCCGAAGGCGAACCTCCAAACCAGGCCGACCTGGACCTCGCTCGACATCGAGCGCTCAGTCGGCGGTCGACGCGGCCGGCTTCGAGTCCGACTTCGACTCGCTCTTGCCGGATTCCGACTTCGATTCCGAGGAACCCGAGCCGCCGGAGTCGCCGCTCGACTCGGAGCCGCCGTTGCCGCCGCCCCGCTTGGTCCCGTAGTCGGTGTTGTGGAAGCCCGAGCCCTTGAAGTGGATCGCCGGTGGGGTCAGCACCCGCGAGGCCGGGGCGCCGCAGTCCTCGCACTCGGTCAGCGGCTCGTCGGTCATCCGCTGGATCGCGTCGAAGACGTGGCCGTTCTCGCATTTGTACTCGTAGATGGGCATGGGGCTGCGGGATTATCGCAGCCGCTACCGTTCCCGCCATGGCGACCGAGCAGGGAACGCGACCGACCGAGGTGACGATGGAGGAGATCGTCGCGCTGTGCAAACGGCGCGGCTTCGTCTTCCCCTCCTCGGAGATCTACGGCGGCCTGGGGTCGACCTACGACTACGGCCACTACGGCGTCCTGCTGAAGAACAACGTCAAGGCCGAGTGGTGGAAGGCGATGCTGCAGGAGCGCGACGACATCGTCGCCTTGGACTCGGCGATCCTCCAGCACCCGCGCGTCTGGGAGGCATCCGGCCACCTCGAAGGCTTCACCGACCCGCTGGTCCAGTGCCTCGGCAAGTGCAAGAAGCGCTGGCGCGAGGACCATCTGCGCGAGGCGGTCGAGGCCGAAGGCGGCGACCCCGACGCGGAGCTGCGCTGCCCGGAGTGCGGCGGCGAGCTCTCCGAGCCGCGCCAGTTCAACCTCATGTTCGAAACCCACGTCGGCCCCGTCGCCGAGGAGGGCGCGACCGTCTACCTGCGCCCGGAGACCGCCCAGGGGATCTTCATCAACTTCAAGAACGTGCTCGGGTTCGCCCGCAAGAAGCCGCCGTTCGGGATCGCCCAGGTCGGCAAGTCCTTCCGCAACGAGATCACCCCCGGCAACTTCATCTTCCGCACCCGCGAGTTCGAGCAGATGGAGATGGAGTACTTCGTACCGCCGGCCGAAGCGCCGAAGTGGCACCAGCACTGGATGGCCGAGCGCGAGCGCTGGTACACCGAGCTCGGCATCCGCCCCGACCACCTGCGGGTCCGCGCCCACGGCGAGGACGAGCTCTCCCACTACTCCTCGGCGACCAGCGACATCGAGTACCTCTTCCCGATCGGCTGGTCGGAGCTGGAGGGGATCGCCGACCGCGGCGACTTCGACCTCACCCAGCACGCCAAGTTCTCCGGCGAGAAGCTCGAGTACTTCGATCAGCAGACCAAAGAGCGCTATGTCCCCCACGTGATCGAGCCGGCCGCCGGCGCCGACCGCGCCACCCTCGCCTTCCTCGTCGACTCCTACGAGGTCGAGGAGGTCGAGGGTCGCCAGCGCACCGTCCTCCGCCTGCACCCGCGCCTCGCCCCGGTCAAGGTGGCCGTCCTCCCCCTCGTCTCCAAGGACGGCCTGCCCGAGAAGGCCCGCGAGATCTTCCAGGACCTGCGCCGCCGCCTCCCCACCGAGTTCGACGAAGGCGGCTCGATCGGGAAGCGCTATCGCCGCCAGGACGAGATCGGCACCCCCTGGGGCATCACCGTCGACCACCAGACGATGGACGACGACACCGTCACCCTCCGCGACCGCGACTCCCTCGAGCAGGTCCGCGTCCCGATCGATGGCCTCGGCGACGAGCTGGTCGGGCGCCTGGAAGCGCCCTGGCGCAGCCCGAAGCTGGATTAATCGTCCAGCCCGTCGTAGGGTGCCGGCCATGAACCGCACTCGTCTCGTCCTCCTGATCTCGCTCACCCTCGTCGCCCTGCTCGCCCTCGCTCCGGCCGCGAGCGCCAAGACCAAACCCGGCCCGCGGCCAGACCTCGTGGTCAAGAAGGTCTCGAAGCCGCCGAAGACCAAGACGGTCGGGACGAAGCTGAAGCTTGTCGTCAAGGTCGCCAACGTGGGCGAGGCGAAGGCGGGCAAGAGCAAGCTCGGCCTCTACCTCGGCAGGGGCAGGAAGCACACCAAGAAGGACAAGCGGCTGAAGCGGGTCAAGGTGAAGCCGCTCGCCGCCGGCAAGAGTAAGAAGCTGAAGGTACGGCTCGTGATCCCCGCGAAGGCGAAGCCCGGCACCTACCGCCTCTTCGCCTGCGCCGACGACACCAGGAAGGTGAAGGAGGCGAAGGAGCGGAACTGCAAGGGGACGCGGAAGGTCCGTCTGCTGGCGAAAACGCCGCCACCGCCGTCCCCACCCCCCGCCGCCGCCTTCACGATGACGGACGGCTTCGACTGGGGATACGACGCCGGCGCCGATCGCGAAGGACTAGAACCCGGCGACCCGGTCACCATGACCCTCACCGCAGCCAACGGAGTCGCCGGCCAGGCGGGGTACACCCGCGCCGGCGTCGGGCCTGAGGGTTTCCGCTCCGGCAACAGCACCACCCTCGACTTCAGCGCTCCCACGAACAGCGAAGACGACGGTCAGGTCAGCCTCCAGCTCCCCTTCGCCTTCCCCTTCGGCGGGGTCAAGGAGCAAGCCGTCAGCGTTTCCACCAACGGCTGGATCAGCTTCGGCAACCCCGGCTGGGACTACTGGGGCGAAACCCAGCGCACCGACTACCGGGGCGTCCCGACCGTGGTCGGCGAGCTGGAGCGGGGCATCATGCCCTACTGGTCCGACCTGGCGATCGACGACGTGGGATCCGGCGCCGGCGCCGTTCGGGAGGTTGTCGCGCCCGACAACTCCTGGGTCGCCTTCCAGTGGGAGACCCACCCGGTCGGCAGCGGCACCCCGCGGCGGACCCTCCAGCTCGTCCTCTTCCCCGACGGGGCCTTCCGCTTCGATTACCCGGGGGCGAACGCAAACGGCGGCACGAAAGCCTTCGTCGGCTACTCCCTCGGGCACAGCGACGGCTTCGATGCCGTCGCCACCGATGTGGACGCGGTTCCGGGGAGCAGCCTGCTCTTCACCCCGAGCGCCTTGCCGGCCACCGGTCCGACGCCAGCCGGAGAGATCACCGCCACCCTGCCGAAGGGCAGCTCGTTCGTCTCCGCCGCCGCCGGGTGCACCCTCACCACGGCTCCAGGACCATTCAGCAGCGGCCTCGTCAGCTGTCCCGCTCCCGCACTCGCCCCCGGCGACCAGCTCTCGCGGACGGTCACCTTCGCGACGCCCGACGAAGCGCCAGGGCAGCACGACATTGCCAACTTCCGCCTCCTCGGCGCTTACTCGAGCGGGGGCTTGAACCTGACCGACGCCGACGAGATCGACAGCCTCACGACTCGACTGGTGCCAACCACGATCACGATCAACCCCGAATACAACGGGCCGGCCTTCCAGGTGGGCGTCCCGGCGATCTTCGAAGTGACGATCGAATCCGCTGACTTCGGCCTTGATGAACCAACCGCGGTGTTCGAAGTGACCAACGGGGCGCTAGGAGAGGCTTATGTCGACGGCCAATCCCTCGGGTGCGAAGGCCCTGGAGACGTCCTCACCTGCTCGCTCCCGTCCGGGATGGGCGGCACCAAGGTGGAAGTCGAGGTGATCCCAAACGGGTCAGAACCCCCCGGCCTGAGGACCACCGCACAAGCGCTCAACGCTCCCGCCGCTTCGATCTCCTTCGCAGCCATCCCCTAATCCAATCTAGGCGTCCGCCCGAGCGGTGAGAGTTCCCCCAGTGCCCGACCCAGTCCCCAACTCATAGGAGCGACAGACACATGAGCTTCGGCGAAGCGATAAGCGACGGCTTCTCGAAATACGCGACGTTCAGCGGGCGGTCCTCGCGGTCCGCCTACTGGTATTGGATCCTCTTCTACGTCCTCGTCGCCATCGGCGCCTCGATCCTCGATGCGATCGCCGGCACGGGGGTCATCATCATCCTCGTCTGGCTGGGGTTCTTCCTCCCGAACCTCGCCGTCCTGGTGCGCCGCCTGCACGACACCGACCGCAGCGGCTGGTGGGTGCTGATCGGGCTGATCCCGCTGATCGGAGCCATCGTCCTGATCGTCTTCGCCTGCATCGACTCCGGACCGCCCAACGAGTACGGCCAGGGGCCCGACGACAGGGGCGAGCTGACCGCGACCGCGCCGCCGGAGACCTGAGAGGGGGAGCTGTGGCCTATGAGATGAAGATCCGCGGCACCGAGGACGAGGTGAAGGTGCGCAGCCCCTGGGCCGTGGCCCTGCTGCCGTTCGTCACCTTCGGGGTCTACCACGTGGTCTGGTGGTACAAGGTCAACAAGGAGCTGAAAGCCTACGGCGAGGCCAAGGGCTACGACCTCGGGCAGAACCCGACCAATTCGGCGCTGGCGCTGTTCCCGGGCTTCCTGATCGTCGTCCCGCCGCTGGTCAGCTACTGGCGCGGCACCAAGCGCGTCCAGGGGGCCTCGAAGATCGCCGGCCGCGAGCCGGCCAGCGGCTGGATCGCACTGATCCTCTACCTGCTGCTCTCGCCGGGGATGTTCGCCTACCTGCAGGTTTCGCTCAACAACGTCTGGGAGCAGGAGGCCGAACCGCTGCCGGGCCACGACGCGCCGCCGGCGCCCAGCGACGCGATGCCGCCCCGCATCGACGACCAGACCTAGAGGGCGAGGTACTCGAGGACCCGCTGCGCTTCCTGCTCGAGCGCAGCGGCGTCCTTCGGCCGCACCTCGCTCAGGTGCTCGATCGTCACCTTGCCGCCGGCGAGCCCCCAGCGGGCAACCGCCCGGCCCTCGACCAGGGCGAAGGGCCGGAAGATGCCGTTCGTCGTCACCAGCACTTCGTGGTGGCCGACGACTTCCCGGCGCGAGGTCCAGCCGAGGAGCAGCGGGTCGAAGGCGCCGAGCAGCCGCGGCGGTGGCAGCGCCGCCGGGTCGGGACTGTCTTTCAGCTCGACGAGCCCGTCCTCGCGCTGCTCCAGCTCGGAGGCGATCGCGGTCAGCCCGGCGCGGGCGTCGCGCAGGGGCAGGCCGGCCCAGCGGGCGAGGTCGCGATCGTCAGCGGGCCCGTGGCCGACCAGGTAACGGCGGGCCAGCTCCGCCACCGCCTTCTCCCGGTCGACCGGCCGCTGCTCGCCGAGCCAGTCGCGCACGAGGACGTAGGCGTGCTGCTTGCCGAGCATCGGCCCGCGTACGGAGATCCCCCGGGCGGCGGCGAGGAACATCAGGTGGATGAACGCCTGCCCCTCGGTCCGCACACCGGCGGCGTCGAGTCGCCCGCGCAGGTCTTTCCCGCTCAGCGGTCCCTCCTCGGCGAGGGCCGACTCGATCGTCCTCATCGCCTTCTCCCCAGCCATCTCGGAGATCCCCTCCTGCGCCAGCCGCCGCTTGCAGCTGGCGAAGTGGGTCGGCGCGGTCAGCGCGTGCAGCCATGGGTAGTCCTCGCTGCGGACGAGGTGCAGGGTGCCGCGGTTCAGCCAGGTGATCAGCAGCGAACGCTCCTCGCTCAGCGCCCGGTCGACGTCGGCGGCGGTGACCCCCTCGGTACGCGCCCGCACGGCCAGCCGCGCTCCGCGCGGGTCCTGCCCCTGCACCGCCAGCAGCCGCTCCGCCACCGCCTCCGGCGAGCGCAGCAGCTCGCCCGCGAGAGCCTGGGCGGTGAGGCGTTCGGCAATCGGAGCGCGCGGCACGAGCCGATGATGCCGCGTCGTGGAGCTAGTTGATCGCTTCGAGGTCGACGACGAAGATCAGGGTTTCGTTCGGCGGGATCGCCGGCGGCGCGCCGCTCGCGCCATAAGCGTGGTTGGGCGGGATGATCAGCTCGCGCCGGCCCCCGACCTTCATCCCTTCGATCCCGATGTCCCAGCCGGAGATGACTTCGTGGACGCCGAGCGTGAAGGTGAATGGTTCGCCCCGATCCCATGAGGCGTCGAATTCCGAGCCGGTCCTGTAGTTGACGCCGACGTACTGAACCGTGACCTGGTCCCCTTTCTTGGCGGCCGGACCGCTGCCTTCTTCGAGGTCCTTGGTCACGATCTTCTTCGGCGGCGGGCCCTGCGGCGGCTTCACCTGCGGCTTGGTCTTTTCTTCCGGCGCTTCGGCCGGTTCGGCGGCAGTGCTTTCTTCCCCGGCCGACGACGAGGTCGTCGAGGAGTCGCCGCCACCACAGCCGGCGATGGCGAGCATCAGAATCGCGAAACCGATCAGGAAGAGTCTTTGCATCGACGGCATCTTATGCAAAGAAGTCGCGCTCTAGACTGGCCGCCGGGAGCAACTTCGTCCGGGAAGGAAGAGATGGGCCTGAACCTCGCTTCGATCGTCGCCGAGAGCGCCGGCAGAAACCCGACGGCCGTGGCGGTGCGCCTCGGCGACCTCGAGCTGACCTACGGCGAGCTCGACGAGCGCAGCGCCCGCCTGGCGACCCTGCTGCGCGAGAAGGGGCTCGAGCAGGGCGACCGGGTCGGGGTGATGCTGCCGAACGTGCTCGAGTTCCCGATCTCCTACTACGGCGTCCTTCGCGCCGGCGGCGTGGTCGTGCCGATGAACGTGCTGCTGAAGCGGCGGGAGATCGCCTTCTACCTCGAAGACTCCGGCGCCAAGGTGTTGCTCGCCTGGCACGGCTTCGGCGAGGAGGCCCGGGCGGGTGCGGAGGAGGCCGGCGCCGAGCTGATCGAGGTCGAGCCGGAGTCCTTCGGGGAGCTGCTTGGCGAGCGCGAGCCGAGCGCGGAGCTGGCCGAGACGGGCGAGAGCGACACGGCGGTGATCCTCTACACCTCCGGCACCACCGGCAAGCCCAAGGGCGCCGAGCTGACCCACTTCAACCTCCACCGCAACGCCGAGATCGCCTCGGAGACCACCTGCGAGATCAAGGCCGGCGACGTCGTCCTCGGCTCGCTGCCGCTCTTCCACTCCTTCGGCCAGACGGTGAGCATGAACGCCTCGATCCGGGTCGGCGCGACGCTGACCCTGCTGCCCAAATTCGATCCCGGCGAGGCGCTGGAGATCATGCAGCGCGACGGCGTCACCCACTTCTACGGGGTGCCGACGATGTACGGGGCGCTCCTCCACCACCCCGGCCGCGAGGACTACGAGACCTCGCTGCGGATCTGCATCACCGGCGGCGCCTCGATGCCGGTCGAGGTCCTGCGCGGGTTCGAGGAGGCGTTCGGCTGCGAACTGCTCGAGGGCTACGGCCTCTCCGAGACCTCCCCGGTCGCCAGCAGCAACCACCCGGGGCGGCCGCGCAAGCCCGGCTCGATCGGGACGCCGCTGCGGGAAGTCGAGATGAAGATCGTCGACGAGGACGACAACGAGGTGCCGCAGGGCGAGGTCGGCGAGATCGTGATCCGCGGCCACAACGTGATGAAGGGTTACTGGGAGAAACCGGAGGCGACCGAGGAGGCGATGCGCGGCGGCTGGTTCCACAGCGGCGACATGGCCCGGGTCGACGAGGAGGGCTACTTCTTCATCGTCGACCGCAAGAAGGACCTGATCATCCGCGGCGGCTACAACGTCTACCCGCGCGAGGTCGAGGAGGTCCTCTACGAGCACCCGAAGATCCGCGAAGCCGCCGTCCTCGGCGTCCCGCACGACCAGTGGGGCGAGGAGATCGGCGCCGCAGTCGTCCTCCATGAGGGCGAGCAGCTGTCTCCCGAGGAGGTCAGCGAGTACGTGAAGGAGCGGATCGCCGCCTACAAGTACCCGCGGCTGGTCTGGTTCCTCGATGACCTCCCGAAGGGCCCGACCGGGAAGATCCTCAAGCGCGAGATCGAAGCTCCCTCAGCAGCGGAACCTGGCACGCCGGCCTGATCTTTGGTTTACTCAAGCGCTCCCGAGTACTTAACCGGTCTACTCGGGTGATCCAGCAGCGCGCTTAGGGAGGCGCCTGCGCTCACAACATAGGAGAGAAAATGGTCAGCAAGCGTCTGACGGCGTTCGCCTGTGCGATCGCCCTCTGCATCACCGGTACCGCTCTCGCCCCGGCCGCCTCGATGGCACAGGACCCGATCCTGTTCGTCCACGGCTACGTCGAGAGTGCATCGCTCTGGAACACGATGATCGGCCGCTTCGAAAAAGACGGCTACGCGAAATCGGCGCTCAGCGCGTACAGCTACAACACCTCGCAGTCGAACAAAATCGACGCCGAAGAAGTCAAGTCGAAGGTGGAAACGCTGCTGAAAAACAACCCCGGCGCGACGAAGGTCGACATCATCGCCCACTCCATGGGCAGCCTCAACAGCCGCTACTACATCAAGAACCTGGGCGGCGAATCGAAGGTCGACGATTGGGTCTCCCTCGGCGGTCCCAACCACGGCACCGAAACCGCGAACTTCTGCTTCAGCGCCTCGTGCGTGGAGATGCGGGTGGGGTCGACGTTCCTGAAAGAACTGAACGCGACCGACGAGACGCCCGGCGCCGTCAACTACGGCACCTGGTGGTCGCCCTGCGACGAAATCATCAACCCGGACTCGAGCGTCGCTCTCTCCGGCGCGACCAATACGGAAACGGCGTGCATGTCGCACACCGCTCTGACGACCGACGAAACGGTCTACAAACAGGTCCGCGAATTCGTCAAATAGGCGGCTAAGTCTGCGGGGCCCGGCCACGACCCGGGTCCCGCAGTTTGCGAAGGACTCGGCGCGATCCTGGCTAGCTGGCCAGGATCGCGATAGTCTCCCGGTGCCCGTTTGCGACACCAAAAGGAGACAAGATGAGCGTCGCCTCCCAGCGCCTGATGGACAACATCACCTACGAGGACCTCTACCACCGCTGGGAGCAGGGCAACTGGAGCGCGATCGATATCGACTTCTCCGCCGACCGCGCCGGCTGGGAGGCGCTCAGCGACATCCAGCGTCGCTCGGCGATGTGGATCTACTCGATGTTCTATTACGGCGAGGACCGGGTCGCCGACACCCTCGCCCCCTACGTGACCGCCGCCCCGACCGAGGAGATGTCCTACTTCCTCGCCACCCAGCAGGTCGACGAGGTCCGCCACTCGGTCTTCTTCCACCGCTTCTTCAAGGACGTGATCGGCGTCGGCGGCGAGTCGATCGAGCAGACGCTCTCCTCCACCCTGCCGCAGCTGAATTGGGGCTACCGCGGGGTCTTCGACCGCCTCGACCGCATGGCCGAGGAGCTGACGAAGGACCGCTCGGTGCCGAAGTTCGCGCAGGCGATCACCCTCTACCACCTGATCGTCGAGGGCAGCCTCGCCCAGCCCGGCCAGCACTTCATCGAGGACTTCTTCGCCTCCGAGGAGACGATGCCCGGCTTTTCCGCCGGGATGGCCAACGTCTCCCGCGACGAGCAGCGCCACATCGGCTTCGGCGTCAAGGTCCTCTCCGAGCTGCTCGAGGAGGGCGCGCCGGGCTGGGAAGAGAACCGCGCCGCGGTCATCGAGCTCCTGAAAGAAGTTTTCCCCTACATGCCGGGCGTCTTCTCCCCGCCCGACCTCGACCGCTCCTACACCGAGTGCTACGGCTTCTCGATCGAGGACATCCTCGCCTTCGGGTTCAAACTGGTGCGCCAGCGCTGGCGCACGATCGGCTACCCGATCGAGGAGATGCCCCCCGGCGTCTTCCCCTTCGACCCTGACAAATCGGAGGAGGAGATCGCGGCCGAGCAGGTGAAGATGTTGATGGGAGGCGTGGTCGGCAACCCTGGCGCGAAGACGCCGGAAGCCTCCCCCGAGCTGCAGGCCCTCCACTTCGACATCCTCACCCGGGTCGCCAACCCGGGCGCCGCCAACGGCTCGCCCTTCACCCTGCAGTGGCGCTTCACCGATGCCGAACCGTGGCACCTGGTCCTTGACAACGGGTCGACCCGCGCCGAGCCCGGCGAAGCGCCCAACCCGAACGTCGTCATCGAGGCGAGCTGGGCCGACTGGATCGCCTCGGGCAAGCCCGACGCCGACCGCCTGAAGATGATCGTCCAGCGCCGCATCCGCCCCCGCGGCAAGGTCCGCGACATCGCCCGCCTGCGCAAGGTCTTCGGGTAGCGCGCGCGGCGCGCGCCTCTGCGGGCGAAGCCCGCGTTTTTACGAGAGCGGCGGCCGGCGATCGGCCCAGGGCCGCTCGGCCTCGAGCTGGGCGGCGAGCGAGAGCAGCTTCGCCTCCTCGCCGGGGCGGCCGATCACCTGGATCGAGAGCGGCATGCCCTCGGCGGAGAAGCCGGCCGGGACCGCCATCGCCGGGTTGCCGAGGTGGTTCCAGGGAACGCAGTAGGGATAGAAGCGACTCATCCCGAGCACGGTCCGCAGGGCTCCCTTGCCCTCCCAGCGGCGCACCGGCAGCGCGGTGCCGCCCATCACCGGCGTGACGAGGACGTCGAAATCCTCGAAGATCGCGTTGACGCGGCGGGCGTCGGCGGCGCGGCCCTCGCCGCGGGCTTTCTCGTAGAGGCTCCGCGGCAGGATCCCGCCGAGCCGGCCGAAGCCGCGGGTGCGGCTTTCCAACCGCTCCGGGTGCGGCACTTCCCTGACGGTCTCGGCAACGCCGCCGAGGAAGCGGGCGCTGATGTTGTTGCCGATGTAACCCCAGTCAGGATCCCGGCGGGAGACATCGTGTCCGAGTCCGCTCAGCAGCGGGATGGCATCGGCAACCGCCCCTTTGGCGACGTCGTCGACCGTCGGGGGCAGCGCCGCCCGCGGCGGCAGAGTCGACCAGGCGATCTTCAGCTTGCCGGGTGAGGTCCTGGCGGCCTCGACGAACGGTCGCTCGGGCGGCGGCGGCGCCTCGGCCTCGCGGGAGCCCCCGGAGACGACGTCGAGCCAGAGAGCGGTGTCGAGGACCGAGCGGCTGAGGCAGCCTTCCACCGCCAGCCCGCCCCAGCCTTCGAGCTGGGGATCGAGGGGGACGCGGCCGCGGCTCGGCTTCAGCCCGAAGAGGCCGCAGGAGGCGGCGGGGATGCGGATCGAGCCGGCGCCGTCGCCGGCCGAGGCGATCGGGACGAGACCCGCCGCCACCGCCGAGCCCGAGCCGCCGCTGGAGCCGCCGGGGGTGCGCTGCGGGTTCCAGGGGTTGCGGGTGACACCGTAGGTCGCCGACTCGCTGAAGCCGCAGATCGCCAGCTCCGGCAGCAAGGTGAGCCCGACGACGATCGCACCCGCCTCGCGCAGGCGGCGCACCATCTCGCCGTCGGCCTTCGCCGGCTCGGTGAAGGCATCGGTACCGTGGGTGTTGACCTCGCCGGCGACGTCGACTTCGTCCTTGATCGCCACCGGCACCCCCAGCAGCGGCCGCTCCTCCCCGGCCCCCACCCGAGCCTCGGCCTGCTCGGCTTCCAGCAGCGCCTTCTCGGCGAAGACCTTGCGAAACGCGTTCAGCTCGGGATCGAGCCGCGCGATCCGATCCAGCGAAAGCTGCACCAGCTCCTTAGGAGAAACCTCCCCCGCCCGCACCATCTCCGCCTGCTTTGCAGCCCCGGCAAATGCCAGCTCATCTCCACCTTGGCTCACCAGCCAATCCTATGCTGACGGGACGAAAACCGTCCCTATAAGGACCGTTTTCGTCCCATCGACTTCAGGCTTTCGCCGGCTCGGGCTCTGACTCGCCGCTCCCCTCGAAGCTGAAGTCAGGGACGAGCTTGTCGAGCCAGCTGGGGAACCACCAGTTCCAGTTGCCGAGCAGCTTCATCGCCGCCGGCACCAGAATCAGCCGGACCAAGGTCGCGTCGAGGGCGATCGCCACTGCCGAGCCGAGGCCGAGCTCCTTGATCGAGGGGACGCCGGTGAGGACGAATACGGCGAAGACCGAGGTCATGATCAGCGCCGCCGAGGAGATCGTGCGGGCGCTGGTCGAGAGTCCCTCGGCGACGGCGCGCTCGTTGTCGCCGTGGACCATGTAGCGCTCGCGGATCCGCGACATCAGGAAGACCTCGTAGTCCATCGAGAGGCCGAAGACGATGGCGAAGATCAGCGGGATGTTGATCGTGTCCAGCGCCCCCTGGCTTTCGAAGCCGAGGAAGCCGTCGAGCCAGCCCCACTGGAAGATCGCGACGAGGACGCCGAAGGCGGCCCCGATCGAGAGCAGGTTCATCAGCACCGCCTTCAGCGGCAGGATCAGCGAGCGCAGCATCACCATCAGGACCAGGAAGCTGAGCGAGAGGACGAAGAGGATGATCTTCCACATCGAGCCGCCGATCTGGCCGCGGACGTCGTGGCTGCGGGCGGTCTCGCCGCCGACGTTTACTTCGGCCTGCTGGCCCAGCGCCGAGGCGGGGACGACCGTGTCGCGGAGGCGGTCGACCAGTGCGGCCGCGGCGTCGGACTCGCTCGGCGCGCTCGGGGTCGCCTGGACCAGGACCGCGTCGCCGGCGTAGGCGGGGGCAGCGATAGCGCTGACCCCGGCCGTGCCTTCGAGTTGCCGGGTGAAGCCGGCGACCGCAACCTTGTCTTCACCCGTGACCGGACCGTCGAAGCTGGCGACGATCTGGATCGGGTCGGTGCCGCCGCCAAGCTGATCGGAGGCGAGTTCGTTGCCGACGCGGACGTCGCTGTCCTTCGGGAACTGGGTCAGCGCTTCGGTCCCGGTTTCGAGCGAGAGCAGGGGGCTGGCGAGGAACAGCAGGATCGCCGAGACGCCGACGATCGCCGTCCACGGCCGCGACATCACCCGCTCGGTCCAGGCGCGCCAGAAGCGGTTTTTCTCGCTCGCGTGCTCGGCCGCGGTGCGCCGACGGTAGAAGCGGCGCTGGAAGAAGCGCTCGACCCGGCCGACCACCCCGCCGGGCAGTACCCGGTCGCCGAGCATCGCGATCAGCGCCGGCAGCAGCGTCGTCGCGGTCAGGATCGAGACGGCGACCACGGTCATCGCCCCCAGCGCCATCGAGCGCAGCGCCTGGTTGTCGACCATCCAGAGCCCGGCCAGCGAGATGATCACGGCGAGGCCGGAGAAGGTGACTGCGAGGCCGGAGGTGGAGAGCGAGAGCGCCCGCGCCTCGGCCGGCTCGTGCCCCGCTTCCCGCTCCTCGCGATAACGGGCGAGGATGAAGAGCGAGTAGTCGACGGCGACGCCGATCCCGATCATCGAGGCCATGTTGGTGACGAAGACCGAGGTCTCGATCTGCAGCGAGAAGAAGTAGATGAGAGCACCGGTCACCAGCACGCTGACGAAGCCGAGCGCCAGCGGCAGCGCTGCCGCGGCGAGCGAGCCGAAGACGACGAGGAGGATGATCGCGACGATCGGGAACCCGGTCCCCTCCGCCTTCGCCAGGTCTTCCTTGGAGATTTCCTGCATCCCCGCCCAGATCGTCGGCTGCCCGACCAGGTAGGGAGTGACCCCGGCGTCGGCGCTGCCCGGCTCGAGGTCTTCGCGCAGGGCCGCGGCCGGGTCGATCAGCTCGTCGGAGGAAAGGTCGCTGCGCAGCGGCACCAGGACCACGTCGGTGCCCCGCAGCTGGCGCCGCGCCTGCCGTGCCACCGGCGGCGGCAGGACGACGTCGTCGAGCGTCGCCACCTCCTTTTGAACCCGCGCCACCGCCGCATCCCGCTCCTCCGCGCTCGCCCCCGGCTCCGCCTTCAGGACCACCGCGATCCCGTCGGCCTGGTCGCCGAAGTCGTTCTGCAGCGATTCGCTCACCTTCATCGACTGGCTGCCGGGCACGTCGAAGCCGCCGCCGGTCAGGTGGTCGGTCTGTTTGGAGGCGAAGGGGACCGCAAGAAGGACGATCAGGACCCAGGCCGCGACGACCCATCGGCGTCGCCGCCCCAGGAACCCCGCCAGTGAACTCATCGCGTCTTTCATGCCATCTCCCTCGTCGCCGGGTCGTGTAGCCAGGAGCTTCCCCCGGGAGCGGGAACCGGGTCTGTGAGGGCCATCACTTCGTGAGCCGCATCACTCGCCGCCATACTCTGGGCCGATGATCGTCGACTGCGCGGCGTACGAGAGGGGGCGGCGGCGGCAGGGGGAGCTGCCGATGGAGCGGGCCAGCGAGGCGGCGGCCGAGGAGGGGGCGTTCGTCTGGCTCGGGGTAGTCGAGCCGAGCGAGGAGGAGTTCAAGGCGGTCGCGGCCGAGTTCGGATTGCACGAGCTGGCGGTCGAGGACGCGGTGCGGGCGCACCAGCGGCCGAAGGTCGAGCAGTACGGCGAGACCATCCACGTGGTGGTGAAGACCGCCCGCTACGTCGACCCGAAGGAGGTGATCGAGCTCGGCGAGCTCTCGATCTTCGTCGCCCCCAACTCCGTGATCACGGTGCGCCACGGCAAGGCGGACCTGGCTCCGGTCCGCGAACGGCTCGAGCAGCGTCCCGACCTGCTCGAGAAGGGGCCGGGCGCCGTCCTCTACGCGATCCTCGACCACGTCGTCGACAGCTACATCGAAGCCGCGCACGGGTTCGACCAGGACGTGCGCGAAGTCGAGCTGCAGGTCTTCGGCGAAGGCCAGAACCCGACCGAGCGGATCTACAAGCTGGAGCGCGAGGTGCTCGAGTTCCAGGCGGCGACGGCGCCGCTGGCCGAAGCGCTGGAAGAGCTCTGCAGCAACAACTACGCGGTCGTCCCCGCGACTCTGCACGAGTACTTCCGCGACGTCGAAGACCACCTGGCCCGCGTCTCTTCCCGGATCGAGAGCTTCCGCCAGCTGCTCGACAGCGCCCTGGAAGCGAACCTGACCCAGGTCTCGATGCGCCAGAACGAAGACATGCGGAAGATCTCCGCCTGGGTTGCGATCGCCGTCGTGCCGACGATGATCGCCGGCATCTACGGGATGAACTTCGAGCACATGCCCGAGCTCGAATGGAGGCTCGGCTATCCCGCGGTGCTCGTACTGATCGTCTCGGCCTGCCTCTTCCTCTATTGGCGCTTCAAGCGCGCCGGCTGGTTGTAAGGGCCGGTTACTCGGCGGCGCCGAGCAGGTACCGGGCCGAGGTGACGCCAACGGCGAAGGCGCCGGTGGTGTCGCGGGAGGGATCCGAGAGCGCCTGCAGGGCGAAGCCGTCGCCGAGGGCGAAGAGATAGGAGACGACGTCCTCGGCCGGGTGACGGAGGCTGAGCACACCCTCCTCGTTCTTGCTGTCGAGCACCTCCGCCACGTGGGAGCGGGTGCGCTCGAAGAGCTGGCCGACCTCGCGCTGGATGTCGGGGTTGCGGCGGCCGGCGCTGAACAGCTCGTAGATGAGGAGGAAGAAGCCGGGTTCGTTGTCGATCACCTCGGTCAGGCTGCTGACCAGGGCCTCGATCACGTCGTCGACGCTCTTCGCCGGCGCCAGCCGCGCATCGAGTCGTTCGACCCGCAGCTCGGAGTCGCGGCGGACGACCTCGACCAGGAGCCGCTCCTTGGTCCCGAAGTAGTAATGGAGGAGGCCACGGCTGACGCCCGCCTCGCGGGCGACGTGCTCGAAGGTGGAGCCGGCGGCGCCGCGCCGGGCCACGGAGTCCCGCATCGCGTCGACGATCCGCTGCGCCTTGTCGCCGCTCAGCTCCCGCTCTTTGGTGGCCGCCTCCATCAGGCGGCTTCTAGGAGCCGTTGATGCTGGTGGTCGAGGTGTACTCGAACTCCTCTTCGGCCCCGAAGAGCGCGTCGAGCACGGCCTTGCGAGCGCCCTCGCTGACGGCGAGCGCGATCACGGCTCCGACGATCGCGATCAGCAGCAGCCGGCCGATGCCGCCCTTGCGCCTCTTCGGCTTGCTGCGCAGGGACTCGGAGGCTTCCTGCAGGCTCTCGGCGGCCTTGCGCAGGTCCTTCTGGACCTTCTTGTCGCCGGTCACCGCCTGCACGGTGCCCTTGCCGTTGCCGGTCGCGCGGCCGTAAGCGCTCTTCGCGCTTTCGAAGGCGTCCTTCAAGCTTTCGCGCAGCTCTTCGTCTTCGATCAGTCGCTGCACGTACGGGTTTTCGCGGGCCGTCTCGTAGATGTCCCCGGCGCGCGCCGTTTTGGTCTTGCTCATGCCTTCTCCTCAGTAATTTCCGTGGCCAGAACCAGAATATCTCTCAGACCCATACCCGCGGCAACCCCCAGACATACGACCGATGTCACCCAGGTCCCACTCCATCTAGGAGGACGCCGTTGTTCCGGAAGTTCGTCCGGGCGTGGCGGAGCAGGCGCAGGCGCAGCGGCGCCAGCCCGGGGCCGCGCAGGCGGTAGCGGCGGATGAACAGCGGGCCGACGTCTTCGGCACCGGTTTCGCGGAAGCCGGGGCCGAGCAGGCGGCGCGGAGGCGGCGGTGCTTCGCCCATCGAGACGAAGGTGACTTCGCGGACCAGCCAGTCGTAGCCTTCCGACGCTTTCAGCTGGATCGCCCCGGTCGAGAGGTAGAAGCGCAGCGGCGCCTCGCCGAGCACCCAGGTGACCGTCGCCCGCGGCCCGTCCGGTTCGCCGAGGTGGTCGGCTACCGCCCGCCAGTCGGGCCGCTGCAGGGCCGGGTCGGCGCTCGCCCAGATGCAGAAGCCGAGAGAGTAGGCGGCGAGGACGACGGCGATCGCGGTGCCGAGCCGGCGCGCCCGCTCGGCGCTCAGCGCCACCGCCACCGCGACCATCAGCGGGACCAGCGCCGGCAGCAGATTGCGGGCGAGGACGAAGTCCTTGCCGGCGGAGAGGATCGCCAGCAGCAGCGGGACCCCGACGGTCACCGCGGCGACCGCGAAGGGAACGAAGGCGGCGCGGCGCTCGGCCCGGGTGCCGCGCCAGAGCAGCAGCGCGAAGGCGGCGGCGACCAGCAGCAGCGGCAGCAGCGCCGGCCCGACCTTCTCGCTGCGGCCGATGATGTCCCCGGTCTCCCCGACCATGAAGGTGATCGCGGCTTCGCCCACGCGGTGGCCGAGGGTGAATTTGCCGATCCATTCGGCGTGGCCGTAGGACATCTGGTGGATCGCCAGCGGCGCCAGGAGGACGACCGCGAGGCCGACGATCCAGAGGCCGGAGAGGATCGCGCGGCCGCGACGGCGGGCGAGCAGGACCACCTCGGCGATCAGCGGGAAGACGGCGAAGTAGTGGGTGGCGAGGGCGAGGAAGGAGAAGATCCCCCACCAGACGAAATGACGGCGCTCGCCGTCCTGCAGCGCCCGCACGCAAAACAGCAGCGAGAGGGCGCAGAAGAAGCCGAGCAGCGCGTAGGCGCGGGCCTCCTGCGAGTACCAGACCAGCATCGGGTTGGTCGCGACCAGGGCCGCGGCGAAGACGCCGGCGCGAATGCCGCGCAGCTGTCGGGCGACGAGGTAGGCGACCGGGATCGTCGCCACCCCTGCCAGGGCCGAGAGGAAGCGCAGCCCCCACTCGCCGTTGCCGGTCACCTGCGTCCAGATCCAGGCGAGCGCGTAGTAGAGCGGCGGCGCCGACTCCGAGAACCCGACCGCGTCCATCGCGTGGCCGAAGCCGACCCGCAGCACCCGGCTGGCGGTGACGATCTCGTCGTGGTGGTAGGCCTGGGCGCCGAGGGTGGCGAAGCGGAGGATTGCGCCGAGTGCGGTTAAGCCGGCGACGATCCAGAAGGCGCGGGAGCGGGAGCGCACCGCTTCCCCGACGAAGCGGGCGGCCGAGGCCGGACCGGCGCGGCCGATGCTCGCCGCCTCCATCTAGGAGAGGGCGACGTCGAGGGCCTGGCGCACCTCGTCGACGTAGACGAACTCGAGGTGGCCGAGCTCGTGCTCGGGGATCTCCGCCACGTCCCCCTCGTTGCGGCCGGGGACGATCACCTTCTTGATCCCCGCCCGCTGCGCCGCCAGCGACTTCTCCTTCAGGCCGCCGATCGGCAGCACCTGTCCCGTCAGCGTCACCTCGCCGGTCATCGCGACGTCGTTGCGGACGGGCCGGCCACTGACCAGCGAGGAGAGCGCGACGGTCATCGCCACCCCCGCCGAGGGGCCGTCCTTCGGCACCGCGCCCGCCGGCACGTGGACGTGGACGTCGTGACCGGCGAACCAGTCGCCCTCGACCTTCGGTGCGATCTCGCCGCAGTGACCGCGCACGTAGGAGAGCGCCGCCTGCGCCGACTCCTTCATCACCTCGCCGAGCTGGCCGGTGATCGTCAGCTTGCCCGAGCCCGGCATCGCCGTCGCCTCGATGAAGAGGACGTCGCCGCCGGTCGGGGTCCAGGCGAGCCCGGTGGCGACGCCCGGGTCCTTGGTCCGCCGCCGCTGCTCGGCGAAGACGCGGCGCCGCCCCAGCAGCTCCCGCGCCTTCTTGCCGGAGATCGTCACCTTGCGCTTCGTCTTCCCCTCCGCGACTTCGCGGGCGACTTTGCGGCAGACGGTGCCGATCTGGCGCTCGAGGTTGCGGACTCCGGCCTCGCGCGTGTACTCCTCGATGATCGCGGTCAGCGCCGCGTCGGCGAACTCGATCTGCGAGGGCTTCAGGCCGTTCGCCTCGATCTGGCGCCGGACCAGGTAGCGGCGGGCGATGTGGCGCTTCTCCTCCAGCGTGTAGCCGGCGAGCTCGATCGTCTCCATGCGGTCGAGCAGCGGCCCCGGGATGGTGTCGAGGACGTTGGCGGTAGCGATGAAGACGACGTCGGAGAGGTCGAACTCGAGGTCGAGGTAGTGGTCGCGGAAGCCGTCGTTCTGGGCCGGATCGAGGACCTCCAACATCGCCGAGGCCGGGTCGCCGCGAAAGTCGGCACCCATCTTGTCGATCTCGTCGATCATGAAGACGGGGTTGCGGGTGCCGGCGTCGCGCAGGGCGCGGACGATGGTGCCAGGCATGGCGCCGATGTAGGTGCGGCGGTGGCCGCGGATCTCCGCCTCGTCGCGGACGCCCCCGACCGAGATCCGCTCGAACTCGCGCCCGAGCGCCTTCGCGATCGATTTGCCGAGGCTGGTCTTGCCGACCCCGGGCGGGCCGACGAAGCAGAGGATCGGCCCGGGCGACTCCGGGTTCAGCTTGCGCACCGCCAGGTACTCGAGGATCCGGTCCTTGATCTTCTCGAGGTCGTAGTGGTCGGCGTCGAGGACCTTGCGGGCGTGCTTCAAGTCGAGGTCGTCCTCGGTCTCAACAGACCATGGAAGCTCCGTCAGCCACTCGAGGTAGGTGCGGATGACCCCGTGCTCGGCGGCGGCGGGCGGCAGTTTCTCCAGCCGCGCGAGCTCGCGCTCGGCGGCTTTCAGCGCGTGCTCGGGAAGGCCCGCCGCCTCGATTTTCTCCCGCAGTTCACTCGCTTCGGCCTGCTGCTCGTCCCCTTCGCCGAGCTCGTCCTGGATCGCTTTCAGCTGCTGGCGGAGGAAGAACTCGCGCTGGCCCTTGTCGATCTCCGACTGCACCTGCGTCTGGATCTGGGTGCCGAGCTGGACGACGTCGAGCTCACGGGCGAGGATCCGCGAGAGGTGCCGCAGCCGCTTGGCGACGTCGACCTCTTCCAGCAGTTTCTGCTTCTCCTCGGTGCCGATCCGCAGCGCCCCGGCGATCAGGTGGGCGAGCGCTGCGGGGTCGTCGATGTTGGCGATCGCCATCTGCAGCTCCTCGGGCAGGTAGGGGATCTGCTCGACGATCTCCGAGAAGGTGCCCTGGACGTTGCGGCTCAGCGCCTCCAGCTCGGCGCTGGGCTCGATCACGTCGGGCATCGCGCTGATCCGGGCGACCATGTAGGGCTCCTCGGCGACGAAGTCGCCCAGCTTCACCCGCTGCATCCCCTGGACGAGGATCCGCAGGCTGCCGTCCGGCACTTTCATCATCCGGGCGACGGCGCCGACGACGCCGACGTCGTAGAGGTCCTCCGGTCCGGGCACCTCGTTCTCGGGGTCCCGCGCGGTGACCATCGCCAGCATCCGGTTGGTACCGAGGACGTCGTCGATCAGCTGGATCGAGCGCTCCTGCCCGACCGCCAGCGGCGCCAGCGTTTCCGGGAAGGTGACGGTGTCGCGCAGCGGCAGCACCGGCAGCGCCTCGGGCAGCGGCTGGTTGGCGCGGATCGCGTCCTCCGCGTCGAGCGGGGAGTCGACCACTTCGAGGACCGGCGCGCCCTCCATCACTTGCGGTCGATCGGCACCCGGCGGGTGCTCTCGTTGGGGTCGCGCAGGGGCAGGTCGATCCGCAGGATCCCCTCTTCGTAGGTGGCGCTGGCGCGCTCGGCGTCGACCTCGACCTGGAGCTCGACGACGCGGCGGAAGTGGCCGGAGGGAATCTCGATCTGCTGGTAGACCCGGCCCTCGGACTCCTGCACGTGGCGCTCGCCGACGATCGCCAGGTGGCGGCCGCTGACCTCGATCCCGACCTCGGAGAGTTCGACTCCGGCGAGGTCGACCTTGACGATCGCCCGCTGCGGTTCGCCGCAGTAGTAGACGTCGACGTTGGGGGAGAAGCCGCTGGCGCGGCGGGTGACGTAGCGGGTGCGGCTCCAGGTATCGCCCATCACCTGGTCCATCTCGCGCCGCATGCGAGCGAAATCGGCGAAGAGGTCGCGCTGGGGCATCGAGGGAAACTTACCCCGGCCGCGCGGGATTCGATCAGGCGGTGCGCGAGGCCCAGCGCGGGGCCCGCATCAGCAGCACCGGCTGACGTGGTGGGACGAGGCCCTCTGGTCGGTTCGGCCGGAAGGTGGTGCAGGCCTCGTTCAGCTCCAACGCGCAGAGCAGATTCTTCCGGAAATAGCAGTCTTCGCAGGTGGGTGGCTTTGGCTTGCGCGGCACGGCGGGCATGTTTGCATCCGGGCCGGGTAAGCGCGAGGGCCGTTTCCGCAAATCGGCACCTCTTTGAAACAGCTTCGTCACAGCTTCCCTGCGTCTTGCGGGAACCCGGGCGGCCGGCGCTAATATCGCAGGCGATGGAGGGTCATTCCAGGACCGAGAAGCTCTCCGCTTCTCCCCCACTTTTCAAGAGCGACTTCCTCAACTTCTTCTCCCGCGTCCACCCCGCGGTCCCGGCGATCATCTTCGTCCCGGTGGTGGTGGCGATGGAGTGGATCGGGGCCGATCGCGGCTACGCCGCCTGGCAGCTGGCGCTGCTGACCCTGGTCGGGGTCGGCGTCTGGACCCTGACCGAGTACTGGCTGCACCGGCTCGTCTTCCACTGGGAGCCCGACAACGCCTTCGGCCGCCGCATGCACTTCATCATCCACGGCGTCCACCACGACCATCCCAACGACAAGATGCGGCTGGTGATGCCGCCCTCGGTCTCGATCCCGCTGGCGATCCTCTTCTTCCTCGGCTTCCGCGCCCTTCTCGGCGACGCCGCCTACCCCCTCTTCGCCGGCTTCATCGTCGGCTACCTCTTCTACGACTACACGCACTACTACGTGCACCACTTCGTCCCGAAGAACGACTTCACCAAGCGCCTGCGCGAACACCACATGCGGCATCACTTTCAGGACCACGGCTACGGCTACGGGGTCTCCTCGCCGCTTTGGGACCACGTGTTCAGGACGTATCCCAAGAAACGCAGCAAGTACAGGGGGTAGTTCGGGGCGGTTGGGGAGGGTCCGGTGGGGGTCGTTCGGAGCACCTCACGACCCCCACCGGACCCTCCTGTCACAAAGGTTCATGCTGTTTCGTCTAGGGGGCATGGAGACGAAAAAGAGGAAAGCTTTGGTTGTGGGTGGCGGCCCTGCGGGGCTGACTGCCGCGGGGCGGTTGGCTGAGGGGGGCTTCGAGACGCTGTTGCTGGAGGGCAGCTCGCACCTGGGGGGACGGGCTGCTTCGGAGGTACGGGAGGGGTTTGTGCTGAACCAGGGGCCGCATGCGCTTTATGTGGGGGGGCCGGCGCGGCGGGAGTTGGATGCGATGGGGATCGAGCTGGAGTGGTGGAACCCGGCTTCGGCGGCTTCGGTGTTCCCCCGGAACGGGAGGGCGAAGCGGACGCTTGGGGGCGAGGCGCAGCTGGGGCGATGGTTCCTCGGACTGCAACGGACCGAGCCGGAGGAGCTGGCGGGGATCTCCGCGGCGGAGTGGCTGCGGCGGAGCCTGCGCTCGGAGAAGGCGCGGGCGAGCGCCGGGGCGCTGGTCCGGGTGGCGACCTTCGTGGCCGATCACGAGAGCTTCAGCGCCGACGCCGCCGCCACCCAGCTGAAGACCGTGCTGGTGCCTGGGGTTCGCTACCTGCGGGGAGGGTGGCAGTCGCTGGTCGACGCGCTTGCCGCGAAGGCCGAGGCGAGCGGTGCCGTCCTGCGGACGCGCGCCGCTGTCCGCAGCATCGAGCGGGAGGGCGAGCGCTGGACGGTCGCGCTCGACGAGGAGATCCTGCGGGCCGAGGTCCTCGTTGTCGCCGCCGGCGGCCCGGACGCAGTCGGCAAGGTGCTTGGCGAGAGGGCGCCGGCGGCTCCCGGCCCGGCCGCCGAGCTGAGCGTTCTCGACCTGGCACTGCGGGAGCTGCCGCGCCGTTCCCGGCGCTTCGCGCTCGGGGTCGACAAGCCGACCTACCTCTCCCGGCACTCTCCCCCCGATCATCGGGGCGGCGTCCTCCTCAGCCTTGCGAGCTATGCGCGCGAACCGCGGGCAGCGCTGGAGGAGCTGGCGGACACGGTGCAGCCCGGCTGGCGCGAGCAGGTCATCTTCGACCGCTTCCTCCCCCGCATGGTTGCCGTCTCGGCGATCTCGACGCCGGCAGGCGGAGGCCTCGCCGGGCGGCCGCCAGTCGACCAGGGCGGCAGCCTCTACCTGGCCGGCGACTGGATCGGGCCGGAGGGATGGCTGGTCGATTCGGCGATCTCCAGCGGCGCCGCAGCCGCCGCGGCGGCCTTGGCAAGTCCGGTGCCGGCCGCGGCATGAGGGACGACGCCTTCCTCGCCTGCCGCCCGCGCCTGCTGGGCATCGCCTATGGCCTGCTCGGCGAGCTGACCGAGGCCGAGGACGTCGTCCAGGACGCCTGGCTGCGATGGAACCGGGCCGATGGCGACGCGGTTCGCAACCCGGAAGCCTTCCTCGTCACCGTCACCACGCGGCTGGCGCTGGACCGGCTGCGTTCGGCGCGGGCCCGGCGCGAGGTCTACGTCGGCCCCTGGCTGCCGGAGCCGCTCCTCACCGATCCTGAGACGCCGGAGACGAAGGCGATCGAGGCCGAGCAGCTGAGCCTGGCGCTGCTGGGTGCGCTGGAGCGGCTGAACCCGCTGGAGCGCGCGGTCCTCGTCCTCCGCGACGCCTTCGACCTCGAGTACGCGGAGATCGCCGACATCCTCGAGCGCACGCCCGCGGCCGTGCGACAAATCGCCAAGCGTGCCCGCGACCACGCCGGCGACCCGACCCGCCGACGTCCGGTCGCCGAGGAAGAGCGGCAGCGCCTCGCCGACGCCTTCCTCCTCGCCTCGGTCTCCGGCGATGTCGCGCGGATCCGCGAGCTGCTCGCCGCCGACGCGATCATGTACACGGACGGGGGCGGGGTCGTCACCGCCGCCCGCAAGCCGATCTACGGCGCCGACAAGATCGCCCGCTTCATGGTCGGCGTCCAGCGCAAGGACGCCTATCCCGAGGACCCCGTGTTCACCCGCGTCCTAGTCAACGGCGATCCGGGCGTGCGAATGGACAGCGAAGCCGAGGGTTTCCTCAGCATCGTGGCGATCGAGATCGGCGACGGCGCGATCCAGTGCATCCGCTTCTTCAACAATCCCGAGCGCTTCCCGGTCGAGCCGCCGGCCGACCACCCACGCTGAAATATCTCTTTGCTTTCCTCCACGTCACTGTCACAGTGTGTGTGACTCTGAAAGACTCCATTCCAGGGCCAGTCTTAACTTTGGATGGAAAGGAAATAGATGCCCCCCACCACGAACCACCTCGATGTCGCCCGACAGGCGCTCGAGAGGACCGTACGCGAGCTCGAGGATCAGCTGAAGCAGGCTGAGCAGGCGCTCGCCGCCCTCGGCGGCAAAGCCACCCGTCGCGGGCCCGGTCGGCCGCGCGGCAGCGCAAAAAAATCGAGTGCAAGCTCCGCCGGCGCCCCGCGCCGGCGCCGTAAACGCCGCGGCGGCACCCGTGCCGACCAAGCGGTGAAACTGATCGAAGAGAATCCAGGCATCGGCGCTTCGGACGTCGCGAAGCAGATGAAAATCAAGCCGAACTACCTGTACCGCGTCCTCGGCGACCTCGAGAAAGAGGGCCGCGTCAAGAAGAGCGGGCGCCAGTACCACCCCACCGGTAACTGATCGGTACCCACCGTTAATTGAAAAGAGGCCGGCTTGCGCCGGCCTCTTTTTTGTTTCTAGAGGGTGGGCTAGACGAGGCCGAGCTGGCTGACGGCGTCGCGCTCCTCCTGCAGCTCCATCACGCTGCGGTCGATCCGCTCGCGGGAGAACTCGGGAACGTCGAGTCCCTGGACGATGTTCCACTCGCCGCCACTGCAGGTGCACGGCATGCCGCAGACGATCCCCTCGCCCACCCCGTAGGAGCCGTCGGTCGGAACCGCCATCGAGACCCAGTCGCCGTCTGGGGTTCCGAGCACCCAGTCGTGGACGTGGTCGATCGCCGCGTTGGCGGCCGAGGCGGCGCTGGAGGCGCCGCGGGCGTCGATGATCTCGGCGCCGCGTTTCGCCACCCGCGGGATGTACTCGTCGGCGATCCAGGCCTCGTCGTCGACCGCATCCCAGGCGCTCTGCCCCTCGACTTTCGCGTTCACGAGGTCGGGGTACTGGGTCGGTGAGTGGTTTCCCCAGGCGGTCATGTTGGTAACCGCCGAGACCGGCTTGCCGAGCTTGTTCGCCACCTGCGAGATCGCCCGGTTGTGGTCGAGCCGCATCATCGCGGTGAAGCGCTCGCGGGGGACGTCGGGCGCATTCGACATCGCGATCAGGCAGTTGGTGTTGGCCGGGTTGCCGACCACCAGCACCTTGATGTCGTCGGCGGCGCCGGCGTTGATCGCTTCGCCCTGGGGCTTGAAGATGCCACCGTTGGCCTCGAGCAGGTCCGAGCGCTCCATGCCCGGCCCGCGCGGCCGGGCGCCGACCAGGAGGCCGACGTTGCAGCCGTCGAAGGCCTGCTTGGGATCGTCGCTGATGTCGATCCTGCGCAGCAGCGGGAAGGCGCAGTCGTCGATCTCCATCGCGGTGCCCTCGGCCGCTTTGATCGCCTGCGGGATCTCCAGCAGGCTCAGCTCCACGGGGGTGTCGGGGCCGAGCATCTGGCCGCTGGCGATGCGGAACAGCAGCGCGTAGCCGATCTGCCCGGCGGCGCCGGTGACGGTGACCTTGACGGGGGTGGTGCTCACTAAATCTCTCCTCGAGTCGGGGTTGGAAGGTGAAAGGTTGGAAGCGTTATGCCATCGCCCGCTGGAGGTTCTCGTCGATCGAGGCGAGGAACTCCTGCGTGGTCTGGTACTCCTGGCCGCCGCCGACCAGCAACGCCAGGTCCTTGGTCATCTTCCCGCTTTCGACGGTCTCGACGCAGACCCGCTCCAGCGTCTCCGCGAACTGCGAGACCTCCGGGGTGTCGTCCATGCGGCCGCGGGCGGCGAGACCGCGGGTCCAGGCGAAGATCGAGGCGATCGGGTTGGTGGAGGTCGGGTTGCCCTGCTGGTGCTGGCGGTAGTGGCGGGTGACGGTCCCGTGCGCGGCCTCCGCCTCGACGGTCTTGCCGTCGGCGCTCATCAACACGCTCGTCATCAGCCCCAGCGAGCCGAACCCCTGGGCGACGGTGTCGGACTGGACGTCGCCGTCGTAGTTTTTGCACGCCCACACGTAACCGCCCTCCCACTTCAGCGCGGCGGCGACCATGTCGTCGATCAGGCGGTGTTCGTAGGTGAGCCCGGCCGCCTCGAACTCCTCCTTGAACTCGGCCTCGTAGACCTCGGCGAAGAGGTCCTTGAAGCGTCCGTCGTAGCGCTTGAGGATCGTGTTCTTCGTCGACATGTAGACCGGGAAGCCGCGGTCGAGTCCGTAACGCATCGACGCGCGGGCGAACTCCCGGATCGAGTCGTCGAGGTTGTACATCGCCATCGCGATGCCGCCGCCGGGGAAGTCGTAGACGTCGAGCTCGACCGGCTCGGAGCCTTCCTTCGGGGTGTAGGTAAGGGTCAGCGTCCCCTCGCCCGGCACCACCAGGTCGGTGGCCCGGTACTGGTCGCCGAAGGCGTGGCGGCCGATCACGATCGGTTTCGTCCAGCCCGGCACCAGCCGCGGGATGTTGGAGATCACGATCGGCTCGCGAAAGATGACGCCGCCGAGGATGTTGCGGATCGTCCCGTTCGGCGAGCGGTACATCTCCTTCAGGCCGAACTCCTCGACCCGCGCCTCGTCGGGGGTGATCGTCGCGCACTTGACGCCGACGCCGTGGCGCTTGATCGCTTCCGCGGCCTCGACCGTGATCCGGTCCTCGGTCGCGTCGCGGCTCTCGATCCCGAGGTCGTAGTACTCCAGCTCGACATCGAGGTAGGGCAGGATCAGCTGCTCCTTGATGAACGACCAGATGATCCGGGTCATCTCGTCGCCGTCGAGCTCGACGACCGGCTTCAGAACCTTGATCTTGGCCACGAGGCGCGATGCTATCTGGCCGGCGGTCTGGCTGACCGGCCAGGGCATGCGACAATCAGCGCCGGATGGCAACCGCCGAACGCCCCACTTTCGATACCCACCAGGTGGTCAACCAGCCGCCGCCGCTGGTCGATTACAACGTCTTCGAGAGCGACCGGCCGCTGGTCGAGGCGGTGGCGCGCGAGGGCGCGGACTGGGCGCGCGAGCGGATCGGCGCGGTCGGCGAGTACGCCGGCTCCGCCCAGGCGCAGGAGCTGGGACGGCTGGCGAACGAGAACGGCCCGAAGCTGCGCACCCACGACCGCTACGGCAACCGCGTCGACGTCCCGGAGTTCCATCCCGCCTGGCACGAGCTGATCGCGGTCGCGGTCGAGAACGAACTGCACTGCTCGCCGTGGAAGGACCCCCGGCCCGGGGCCCACGTCGCCCGCGGCGCCGCCTTCATGTGCATGTCCCAGGCCGAGGCTGGGATCGGCTGCCCGATCTCGATGACCTACTCGGTGATCCCCGCCCTGCGCACGCAGCCGGAGCTGGCCGCCGAATGGGAGCCACGCTTCCTCTCCCCCGCCTACGACCCCGCCAACGCGCCGGCGCCGGAGAAGGCGGGGGCGCTGGCCGGGATGGGGATGACCGAGAAGCAGGGCGGCACCGACGTCCGCGCCAACACCACCCTCGCCCGCCCGGTGAACGGCGGCGGCCCAGGCGCCGAGTATGAGCTGACCGGCCACAAGTGGTTCATGTCGGCGCCCCAGTGCGATGCCTTCCTCGTCCTCGCCCAGGCCGACGGCGGCATCTCCTGCTTCCTCTTCCCGCGCTGGACGCCTGACGGCGAGCGCAACCGCTTCCGCCTGCAGCGCTTCAAGGACAAGCTCGGCAACCGCTCCAACGCCTCCAGCGAGATCGAGTTCGACGCCGCCTCGGCCTGGCTGGTCGGCGAGGAGGGCGCCGGGGTGCGGACGATCATCGAGATGGTCAACCACACCCGGCTCGACTGCGTCCTCGGCGGCGCCACCGGGATGCGGGCGGGCGTCGCCCAGGCCATCCACCACACCGCCCACCGCTCGGTCTTCGGCCGCGAGCTGGTCGAGCAGCCGCTGATGCGGAACGTCCTCGCCGACCTGGCGATCGAGTCCGAGGCGGCGACGATCTCGGCGCTGCGGCTGGCGCGCGCCTACGACGAAGCGATCGCCGGCGACGATGAGGCCCAGAACCTGAAGCGCATCGCCAACGCCGTCCTCAAGTACTGGATCTGCAAGCGCGCCGTCGTCCACGCAGGGGAGGCGCTCGAGTGCCTCGGCGGCAACGGCTACGTCGAGGAGTCGGGGATGCCCCGCCTCTTCCGCGAGAGCCCGCTCAACTCGATCTGGGAGGGATCCGGCAACGTCCAGTGCCTCGACGTCCTGCGGGCGATGGTCAAGAGCCCGGCCTCGGTCGAGGCCTTCTTCGCCGAGGTCGAAGAGGGCGCCGTCGCCGAGCCCCGCCTCAAGGCCTTCACCGCCTCCCTCCGCGAGGAGCTCCCCGGCGACCTCGAGACGATCGAGTCCCGCGCCCGCCGCCTGGTCGAGAAGATGGCCCTCGCCCTCCAAGCCTCCCTCCTCGTCCGCTACGGCGACGAGGCGACCGCCGACGCCTTCTGCGCCTCCCGCCTCTCCGGCGACTGGGGCCAGGCCTTCGGCACCCTCCCGGCCGGGACCGACTTCGGCCGCATCATCGAGCGACACCGCCCGGCCGCGATCGGCTAGCGGTCACCTGTTCCTTTCTGGTCCTATCGGACGATAAGGAACAGGTGAGTGTCAGCGGGCGGTCGCATCTCGCAATGCCCTGCCTACCTGCTCGATCGTGACTACTCCGCTGAGGCGGCCGTCGGCGTCGACGGCCATCAGGGCGCCGAGGCGGCGGAGGTTCTGGTTGGCGAGCAGGGAGTCGAGGGGGGTGTCGTCGCGGACGAAGAGGCCGATGTCGTGGTCGACGTATTCGGAGACGTGGGAGTTGGCGCGGGAGATCTCGGGGACCTCGTCGGCGCGGTCGCGCTCGATCAGGCCGAGGAAGCGGCGGCCGGCGTCGACGACCGGGAACCAGGGCCAGCGGTAGCGGAGGAAGTATTCGTCGAGCGCCTGCTCGACGCTCAGCTCACCGGGGATCGTCACCGGTTCGCGGTCCATCACATCGGCGACGCGGACGTCGCCGATGCGGTCGGTCAGCGCCGTCTGCATAGCGGCGCCGCGGGCGGAGCCGTTGATCACCATCCCGATCAGCGCCAGCCAGACGCCGGTGAGGACCCGGCCGGTGAAGGCGAGGGCGATGCCGCCGCCGATGAACAGGTAGGCGAAGACGCGGCCGAGATTGGCGGCGAAGCGGGTGGCCGAGTTGCGGTCCCCGGAGCGGTACCAGGCGAGCGCTTTGGCGACCCGGCCGCCGTCCATCGGGTAGGCCGGCAGCAGGTTGAAGACGAGGACGAGGATGTTGATCGTCACCAGCCAGGCGACGAGGGCCATCAGGCCGGAGACGTCGGAGCGCGTTTCGAGCACCACCGCCTCCCAGAAGCCGTGGGGACTGGCCGCCAGGGTGCCGATCGCCGCCAGCACGATCGCGATCGCCGCCGTCACCGCCGGCCCGGCCAGCGCCACCTTCAGCTCCGTGCCGGGCGAGTCGGCTTCGCGGTCCATCCGCGCCATCCCGCCGAAGATCCAGAGCTGGATGCTGGAGATGCCGATCCCGTTGCGCATCGCCACCACGGCGTGGCCGAACTCGTGCAGGAGGATCGAGCCGAAGAAGCCGATGGCGCTGAGCAGCGCCAGCAGGAAGGGGCCGCTCCCCGATTCCCCAAGCAGGTCTTCGAAGAAGTTGGTCATGTAGAGGATGACCAGGAAGAGGACGATGAACCACGACCAGTCGACCGTGACCTTGATCCCGCGGAAGTGGAAGAGGGTGATCGACCCACCGCCGAGCATCTGCCCATGGTAAGCGGCTAGCTTCTTCCGGGATGCCAGACGAAGCTATTTGGCTGCGGGAGCGGCTCGAGGAGCTGGAGCGGATCGAGCGGCCGTCGGCCTCCGACGGCGAGCGGCAGGCAGCCGAGTGGCTGGTCTCGCAGTTCGCCGAGCTGGGGGCGGAGGCGCGGATCGAGGCCGAGGACGCGCACGGCACCTACTGGTGGCCGCTGGGGATCGGCGCCGGGCTCGGAGCCGTCGGGGCGCTCGCGGCGCTGCGCGGCCGCCGCCTTCTCGGGACGCTCCTCGGCGCCATCGGCGCCGCCGGCATGGCCGACGACTTCCCGCCCGGGCAACGGCGCCTCCGCCGCCTGCTCCCCAGGCGCACCACCTACAACGTCGTCTGTGAGCTCGGCGACCCCGCGGCCGAGAGGACCGTCGTCCTCATCGCCCACCATGACGCCGCCCACTCGGGGCTCGTCTTCCACCCGGCGCTGCCGGAGCTGGCCGCCCGCCTCGGCCTGACCGAGAAGACCGACACCAGCCCGCCGCTGATGGCGCCCGTCGTCGGCGGACCGGTGCTGGCGGCGCTGGGCGCGCTCAGCGGCCGCCGGCTGCTCGCCAGGATCGGACTCTTCCTCGGCCTCGGCTCGGTCGCGGCGATGGCCGACATCGGCCTGCGCAAGTCGGTCCCGGCGGCGAACGACAACGGGACCGCCGTGGTGGCGCTGCTCGAGCTCGCCCGCCGCTTCGTCGCCGAGCCACAGCAGGGTATCCGCGTCATCCTCCTCTCGACCGGCTCGGAGGAGTCCTTCAGCGAGGGGATCAAAGCCTTCGGCGAGCGCCACTTCGGATCGCTGCCGCGGGAGAGCACCTTCTTCCTCTGCCTGGAGACGCTCGGCGCCACCCACCTGCTGGCCCTGCGCGGCGAGGGCTTCCTGAAGATGCGCGACTACCCGCCGCGGGCGCTGGCCTTCGTCGAGCGCGTCGCCGGCGAGCTTGGGATCTGGCTCTACCCCAACCTCCGCACCTACAACGGCACCGACGGCCTCGAGCCCGCAGCCGCCGGCTACGAGACCGTCGCCCTCTGCAGCTGCACCGACCACAAGCAGCCGGGCCGCTACCACTGGCCCAACGACGTCGCCGCCAACGTCGATTTCTCCACTCTCCAACGAGCGATTGCCTTGTCGGACGCGCTCGTCCGTCGCCTCGGACAACACTGGCTGTAGAGGGGGGCGGGGGTGCCCCTCCCCGGACCCTCCCCGCTGTTGTCCGGGGAGGGGCACCCCCGCCTCCTCCCCACCAACGTGACGAATTGCAAAGTGACGAATCCCGACTACGCAATCGGGATTCTCCGCTATAGCATCCGCGCCCGTGCCATCCCATGACGTTCTCGTAATCGGGGCCGGACTCGCCGGCCAGCGGGCCGCTCTCGCCGCCGCCGAGGAAGGCGTGTCGGTCGGGATCATCTCCAAGGTTCACCCGGTCCGCTCCCATTCCAACGCCGCCCAGGGCGGCATCAACGCGGCGCTCAACCCGGGCGACTCCTGGGAGTCCCACGCCTTCGACACGATCAAGGGCTCCGACTACCTCGGCGACCAGGACGCGGTCGAAATCATGACCCGCGAGGCGCCGGAGGAAATCCTCCACCTCGAGCACCTCGGCGTCACCTTCCACCGCAACGAGGAAGGGAAGCTGGGCACCCGCGCCTTCGGCGGCGCCTCCGCCGCCCGCACCTACTACGTCGCCGACATCACCGGCCAGGCGATCATGCACGTGCTCTACGAGCAGCTGATGAAGTACTCCGAGCAGATCGCCCGCTACGAGGAGTGGTTCTGCAGCAGCCTGGCGATCGACGAGAACGGCGAGTGCTGCGGCGTCGTCACCCGCAACGTCGCCGACGGCCGCATGGAGCTCTTCCAGGCGAAGTCGGTGATCCTCTGCACCGGCGGCAACGGGATGGTCTGGAAGCCGTCGACCAACGCCCTGATCTGCACCGGCGACGGGATCGCGATGGCCTACCGGGCCGGGGCGAAGCTGATGGACATGGAGATGATCCAGTACCACCCGACGACGCTCGCGGGCAAGGGCTTCCTGATCACCGAGGGCGCCCGCGGCGAGGGCGCCCACCTGCTCAACGCCAAGGGCGAACGCTTCATGGAGAAGTACGCGCCGAACAAGATGGAGCTGGCCTCGCGCGACGTCGTCTCCCGCGCCGAGCAGACCGAGATCAACGAGGGCCGCGGCTTCCCCGATGGGACCGTCGCGCTCGACATCACCGTCGTCCCGAAAAAGCGCGTCCACGAGGCGCTGCGCGAGATCGTCCTCGTCGGCCGCGACTTCGCCGGCGTCGACATCACCCGCGAACCGATCCACATCAAGCCCGGCAACCACTACACGATGGGCGGGGTCAAGACCGACGTCGACGGCCGCACCGACATCCCCGGCCTCTACAGCGCCGGCGAGACCGCCTGCGTCTCGGTCCACGGCGGCAACCGCCTCGGCGCCAACTCGCTGCTGGACACCCTGATCTTCGGCAAGCGCAGCGGCCGCGACGCCGCCGCCCGCGCCAAGCGGATCGACTACTCGCGCGCCTCCAAGCAGGTGCTGGAGGACGAGGAGAACCTCGTCGCCGACATCATCGGCCGGGAGAAGGGGTCGGGCCGCCGCATCTCCGAGATCAAGCTGGAGCTGGGGCAGACGATGGACGCCAAAGTCGCCGTCTTCCGCGACGAGGCCGGGATCACCGAAGCGCTGGAGACCGTGCGCCGGCTGAAGGAGGAGGCGAAGACCGCCTACATCGACGACCACGGCAGCGTCTTCAACCAGGACTTGATTGCCGCAATCGAGCTCGGGTACATGCTCGACAACGCCGAGTGCACCTGCGTCGCGGCGCTCGAGCGCAAGGAGAGCCGGGGCGCCCAGTACCGCACCGACTTTCCGGAGCGCAACGACACCGACTGGCTCAAACACATCGACCTCGAGCGGACCGACGACGGTCCCGAGATCTCCTACTCCGAGGTCACGATCACCCAGTGGGAACCGCAAGAGAGGACCTACTAATGGCCGATTACACGATCAAAGTCCGGCGGTTCCAGCCCGAGAGCGACGAGGGCCCCTACTGGGAGGAATTCAACGTCGACCTCGACCCCTCGCTCTCGGTCCTCGACGGGCTGCTGCAGGCGAAGGACCGCGACGACGGCTCGCTCGCCGTCCGCTGCTCCTGCCGCGCTGCGATCTGCGGCTCCTGCGGGATGAAGATCAACGGCCAGTCCGGGCTCGGCTGCAAGACCCAGATCGGCGAGGCGCAGGAGCAGGCGGACAAGATGAAGGCAGCGACCGGCGTCAGCGCCGCCGCCGCCGACAGTCCGATCCGCGGCGAAGGCGCCGACGCAGGCAGCGCCGGCAACCCGATCGTGATCGAGCCGATGGGGAACATGCCCGTGATCAAGGACCTGATCACCGACATGGAGTCGACGCACTGGACGAAGATCCGCCGCGTCACCCCCTGGCTGCTGCCGCACGGCGAGCCGCCCGAGCGCGAGTACATCGTCGAGCCGGAGTCGATGATCGACATCACCCAGTCGATGGCCTGCATCCAGTGCGGCGCCTGCGTCTCCTCCTGTCTCTCGATGGAAGCCGACCCCGGCTTCATCGGCCCGGCGGCACTGGCCAAGGCCTACCGCTTCGTCGGCGACCCGCGCGACGCCGAGACCCACGAGCGCCTGCACGACCTCGCCGACGACCCGCACGGGATCTACGACTGCACCCACTGCTTCAGCTGCATCGACGCCTGCCCGAAGGGGGTGGCGCCGATGGACCAGATCATGCGCCTGCGCCGCAAGGCCGGCGAGGAGGGGATCGAAGACCCCAACAGCGGCCACGACCACGAGATCGCCTTCGTCAAGATCATCGAGAAGAAGGGGACCCTGGACGAGTCGCTGCTGCTGCAGGAGTCCTTCGCGCCCGGCGTCAAGGGCAAGCTGAAACCGAGTAAACGGGCGATCCGGGAAATGCTGGGCTCGATCCCGACGGCGATCCGAGGGATCAAAACCGGGAAGATGCGCTCGCTGCACAAGCTGATCCCCGGCGTCCACCCCAAGCTCCCCGACCAGGACGACGTGAAGGCGATCTACGCCCACGCGGAGGAGCACAACGAGGAATTCAACCTGTACATCAAGGGCGAGGAGGGCGAGCTCGCGGAGGACGATGTCGAGAAGGGCATCGAGCGCTCCACCGCACCCGCCGGACAGGAGGCAGACAAATGAGCGCCGAGAACATCAAAGTCGCCTACTGGCCCGGCTGCGTGTCACGCGGCTTCACCCCGGAGCTTCACGGCTCGATGGGCCTCGTCGCCGAGAAGCTCGGCTGGGAGCTGGTCGAACTCGACCGCGCCAACTGCTGCGGCGCCGGCGTCATCGCCGAGCACAACCAGGAGCTCGCCGACACCCTGAACGCGCGGACCTTCGCGCTGGCCCAGCAGACCGGGCTCTCGATGATGAACATCTGCTCGACCTGTCAGGGAGCGCAGTCGGAGTGCCAGCAGCGCCTCGACGCCGACTCCGCCTACCGCGCCCACATCAACGAGGCGCTCTCCGGCCAGGGCCTCTCCTACGAGAAGGGCGAGGAGGGTGGCTGGACCAACAAAAACTTCCTCTGGCTGCTGGTCGAGGACTACGGCCTCGACCGCCTGCGCGAGCAGGTCGTGCGGCCGCTCAGCGGCCTGCGCGTCGGCCCCTTCTACGGCTGCTACATCGTGCGGCCGAAGGAACGGCTCGGCTACAACCACCACCCGGACCGCGACGTCTACCTCGAGAAGGTGATCGAGGCCCTCGGCGGCCAGGTCGTCGAGTACGACGGCGCCCGCAAGTGCTGCGGCTTCCCGGTGATCACGATGGCCCGCGAGACCTCGCTGCGCCAGGCCGGCACCCACGTCGGCGACGCGATCGACGCCGGCGCCGACTGCCTCGTCACCCCCTGCCCGCTCTGCCACCTCAACCTCGACATGCAGCAGCCGGAGGCGGCCAAGGTCGTCAACCGCGACCTCGGTCTCGCCGTCCTCCACCTGCCGCAGCTGGTCGGCCTCGCCCTCGGCGCCGAGCCAAGCGAGCTGGGGATGGCCAAGCACATCGCTTCGACTCGCTGGGTCGAAGAGCGCTTGACCGCCGGCGCTCCGGCTTAGCTAGCCGCTGCTAAGCCCGACCCGGCGGGCGAGCCAGCGGGCGCCGACGGTGTCGGTGAGGCCGTGGGCGACGATCGAGGCGATGATCGTGATCGAGGCGATGTCGAAGATCAGGGTGTCGTGACCGACGCGGGATTTGAGAACGAAGAGGGCGAAGAGCATCGAAGCCACCCCCTTCGGGCCGAACCAGGCCATGAAGTACTTCTCTGACTTCGGGATCCCCGTGCGCAGGAAGGAGAAGAGGACGGCGGCGGGACGGGCGACGAGCAGGGCGAAGAGGACGAAGAGGACCAGCGGCGGGATGTCGTAGTGGAAGCCGGTGGCGTAGATCAGGCCGCCGAAGACGAAGAAGGTCAGCACCTGGAGGATTGCGCTGGCGTTCTCGGCGAACTCGACGAACCCCTCGGGGACTTCCCGCTCGCTTGCCCCCATCGCGATCCCGCAGACGAAGGCGGCGATCAGGCCATTGCCGATCGTCACTTCGGCCAGGCCGAAGGCGAAGAGGGCGAAGCCGATCGCGTAGATCCCCTCGTAGCGGGCGGTGATGCCGCCGCCGGGCAGGCGACCGTGCAGGCGCCCCGCCCCGACCCCGAGCGCAACCCCGATCGCCGCCCCCACCGCGGCCTCGCCGATCAACTTCAGCGCTTCAGCGGCGGCGTCACCGCCGGGAGAGGCGAGGACGAGGAAGAAGAGGACGAACGGCAGCGCCAAGCCGTCGTTGAGTCCGGACTCGAGGTTGAGCGTGTGGCGGACCTTGCTCGGAACCAGGCGCGAGGTGACGACGGCCGAGGTGACGACCGGGTCGGTCGGCGAGAGCACCGCCGCCAGCAGGAACGCCTCCGCCCAGGTCAGGTCCGGGAAAAGCGCTTTCCCGGCGAGCGCGAGCAGGCCCATCGTGATCGGCATCGCGATCGTCAGCGCACGGGCCGTCGGTCCCCAGTGGCTGCGCAGCAGCTCCCGCTCGACGAACATCCCGTCGGAGAAGAGGGTGAGGATCAGCGCCAGCTCGATCAGCTCGACGACCCCCTCGTCGGTGGCGTCGACGTGGATCAGGTCGGCCGCCGCGAGCCCCATCCCCAGCGCCACGGAGAGGACCGAGGCGGAGAGTACGGTGCCCCGCATCACCCCCGAGAGCGCGCCGACCACCGCGAGCAACGCGCCGAAGATCAGCAGCGCTTGGCTGAAGCCGATGCCCACGGGGCAGGGAGTATGACCGGCGACCCGGCCGAGGGTGCTCCGGGTGGTCGTCGGTTCGCTAGCCTGGGTCTCGGTGCGCCGGGAAGCCTGGTCGGCAACGTCGTCGTCGACCCCTGAAAGGCTCAATGGCCGTAGCCGTAGGCATCTTCCTGATCGCGCTGGCGCTGATCGTCAGCGAGAAGCTGCACCGCACCAAGGTGGCGCTGCTCGGCGCCGCCGTCGTAACCCTCTTCGTCGCCGAGTTCTCCCAGGAGCAGGCGATCGAGTCGGTCGACTTCAACACGATCGGTCTCCTGGTCGGGATGATGATCCTCGTCTACCTGACCCAGGAGACCGGCGTCTACGACTACCTCGCGATCCGCGCCGGCCAGCTCTCCGGCGGGCGTTCGTTCGCGACCACGATGGCGATGGCGGGGATCACCGCCCTGCTCTCGGCCTTCCTCGACAACCTGACGACGATCCTGCTGATCGCGCCGATCACCTTCCTCCTCGCCGACGCCCTCGACATCGAGGCGGTGCCGCTGCTGATCATCGAGGTGATGGCCTCCAACATCGGCGGCACCGCCACCCTGATCGGCGACCCGCCCAACCTGATCATCGCCGGCGCCACGAACCTCAGCTTCAACGCCTTCATCGTCAACCTGGCCCCGATCGTGATCGTCACCTTCGCGGTCGTCATCCCTCTCCTCTACGTCGTCTTCCGGCGCCGGCTCCACATCGAGGAGAAGGACCGCCAGGCAGTGATGGAGCTGGACGCCGCCGCCTCGATCCGCGACGCGGCCGAGCTGCGGCGGACCGGGCCGGTGCTGCTGGCGACCATCCTCGCCTTCTTCGCCCACCAGGCCCTCCACATCGAGCCGGCGACGGTGGCGCTGACGGGCGCCGCGATCGCCCTCTTCGTGACCCGGATCGATCTCGAGAAGGCGCTGTCGGGCATCGAGTGGACGACGCTCTTCTTCTTCATCGGCCTCTTCGTGATGGTCGGGGCGCTGGAGGCGACGGGGGCGATCGAGCACGTCGCTTCGGCGGTCAAGGACCTGACCGGCGGCGAGCGCACCGCAGAGCTGCTCGGGATCACTTGGATCGCGGCGGTCGGCTCGGCGGCCGTCGACAACATCCCCTTCACGACGGCGATGATTCCCGTCGTTAGGGACCTGCAGCAGAGCTCGGGCCACGGCGGCGACGACGCCTACTGGTGGTCGCTCGCCCTCGGTGCCTGCTTCGGCGGCAACGCCACCCTGATCGCCGCCGCCGCCAACGTGGCCGCGGCCGGAATGGCCGAGCGGGCCGGCACGCCGATCGGCTTCCTCACCTTCCTCCGGATCGGCCTGCCTGTCACGATCATCTCGATCCTGCTGGCCACCGCTTACATCATGCTCCGCTACGTGGCGCTCTAGGAGGAGAGATGGACGACTCGATCGTCAAGCAGACCAGCCGTGAGATCGAACCGCTGCGGGCCGACGAGCTGGTCGGCGTCGCCGCCCGCCGGGTGCTCGACGCGGGGTTGCCGGGGCTGCCGGCGATCGAGGAGGACGGCCGCTTCGCCGGGATCTTCGGCGAGCGCGAGTTCCTCGCCGCTCTCTTCCCCGGCTACGTCGGCCAGCTCGCCTCGGCGGCGATGATCCGCCGCTCGGTCGACGAGACGATCGAGCGGCGCAGCAACTGCAGCGTCGAGTCGATCCGCCGCTATCTGACCACCGACCACGTCCTCGTCGAGGACGACTACTCCGACACCCAGTTGGCCGAGCTCTTCCTCCACCACCGGGTCCTGATCGTTCCTATCGCCACCCGCGGCAGGGTGCATGCCGTGGTGACCCGCGGCGACTTCTTCTCCGAGCTGGTTTCCCGCTTCGGCTCGATCGCCGAAGACCGCTGACGGCGTCAGCTCCTCAGAAGCCCTTTTTCGATCAGCAGCTCCGCCACCTGGACGGCGTTGGTGGCGGCGCCCTTGCGCAGGTTGTCGGACACGACCCAGAGGTCGAGGGCGCGCTCGTTGCCGGGATCGCGCCGGATGCGGCCGACGAAGACGTCGTCCTTGCCGGCGGCGTCGATCGCCATCGGGTAGCGGCCCGCGGCGGGATCGTCGACGACGGTCACGCCGGGGGCGGCGGCGAGCAGGTCGCGCGCGCGCTCGGGCTCGAGCGGCTCGCGCGTCTCGACGTTGACCGCCTCGGAGTGACCGGTCTCGACCGGGACCCGCACGCAGGTGGCACTGACCTTGATCTCAGGATCGCCAAGGATCTTGCGGGTCTCGTTGATCAGCTTGCGCTCCTCGTCGGTGTGGTCGTCCCCCTCGGGGAAGCTGCCGGCCTGCGCCAGCACGTTGAAGGCGATCTGGTGCGGGTAGACCTGCGGCTCGGGGACGTCGTAGCCGCCGACCACGGCCCGCGCCTCGGCGCGCAGGGCATCGATCGCTCCCTTGCCGGTGCCGGAGACGGCCTGGTAGGTGGAGATCACCAGGCGCTCGATGCCGGCGGCGTCGTAGAGGGGCTTCAGAGCGACGACCATCTGCATCGTCGAGCAGTTCGGGTTGGCGACGATCCCCTTGTGGCCGTCGAGGGCGTCGGGGTTGACCTCGGAGACGACCAGCGGCACGTCGTCGTGCATGCGCCAGTAGCTGGTGTTGTCGACGACGGTCGCGCCCGCCGCGACGATCTTCGGCGTCCACTCGGCGCTGACCGAGCCGCCGGCCGAGGAGAGGACGAGATCAAGGCCCTGGATCGATTCCTCGCTCACCGAATGCACCGTCAGCGATTTCCCACCCCACTCAATCTGCTTGCCGGCCGAGCGCTCGGAGGCCAGCGGCCGCAGCTCGGCGATCGGGAAGTCGCGCTTGGCCAGCAGCTCGAGGATCGTCGTCCCGACCAGGCCGGTCGCGCCCAGGACTCCGACCTTGTAGCCGTCGCTCACCCGCGCCTCCGCGGGCTCAGCCGGCGACCGTTGGCCGGTGGCCGGGGCCGGTCGGGTCTTCGGGCTTGATCGCGTCCTCGCCGAGGTCGAAGGCCTTGTGGAGGACGTTGACGGCGTCGGCGACCCGGTCGGCGGCGATGACGCACGAGATCTTGATCGGCGAGGTGGAGATCATCTCGATGTTGATCCGCTCCTCGCCGAGGACCTGGAAGACCTTGGCGGCGACGCCAGGGTGGGAGCGCATGCCGGCGCCGACGATCGAAACCTTGCCGATCTGCTCGTCGGTCAGGACCTGAAGGGAGACGTCGCCGAGGGAGGCGATCGTGTCCTTCGCCGTCGTCAGGTCGGCGCGGTCGACGGTGAAGGAGAGGTCGGCGAGCTTGTCGTCGCCGATCGGCTCGTTCTGGATGATCACGTCGACGTTGACGTTGGCGTCGGCGAGGGCGCCGAAGACGCGGCCGGCGACCCCGGGCTCGTCGCGCAGCCCCGAGAGGGTGACCCGCGCCTCGGAGTCGGAATGCGTGACTGCGGTTACGAAAGGGTTCTCCATGGTCTCTTCCTCTGAGACGACGAGGGTACCGGGACCGTCCTCGAAGCTGCTGCGGCAGTGGATCCGCACCCCGTGGTTGCGCGCGTACTCGACCGAGCGCAGCTGCAGCACCCCGGCGCCGGAGGCCGACATCTCCAGCATCTCCTCGAAGGAGACGCGGTCGAGCTTGTGGGCGTCGGGGACGATCCGGGGGTCGGCGCTGTAGACGCCGGAGACGTCGGTGTAGATCTCGCAGACGCTGGCCCGGAGCGCCGCCGCGAGGGCGACGGCGGTGGTGTCGGAGCCACCGCGGCCGAGCGTGGTGACGTCGCGGCTGTCGGTCGAGACCCCTTGGAAGCCGGCGACGAGGACGATCCGGTCCTGCTGCAGGGCCTCGGAGATGCGGTCGGCGCGGACGTCGATGATCCGCGCCTTGGTGTGGGAGGAGTCGGTGACGATCCCCGCCTGGGAGCCGGTCAGCGAGATCGCCTCGTGGCCCATGTCGTGGATCGCCATCGCCGCCAGCGCGCAGGAGATCCGCTCGCCGGTCGAGAGCAGCATGTCCATCTCGCGGGCGACCGGCCGCTCGGAGATCTCGTGGGCCTGGGCGACCAGCTGGTCGGTCGTCTTGCCGCGGGCCGAGAGCACGGCGACGACCCGGTTGCCCGACTCGCGGGCGGCGACGATCCGCGCCGCGGCGCGCTTGATCCGCTCGGCGTCGGCGACGGAGGTGCCGCCGAACTTCATCACGACGATGTCGGAGCCATCCCCAGTCATCGAGGTCTGAGGATAGTCGGAGACCGCGCCGGGCCAACGCCCGGCGAAAGCCCTACTCGGCCGCGCCCCCGAGGTTGCCGAGCATCGCCTGTTCGGCCATCCGGATCAGCCCGAGGCCGCTGTGCGGGCGCATGTCGCTGCTCCGCACGCGGACGTGCGAACCGTGCGGCCCGACCACCTCGACGATCGTGCAAACGTCGCCGATCTCGCAGTCGTCGCCGTAGTCGTTCTCGATCGCCTCCATCTGTTCAGCCACGACCCGGCCGACCTTGCTCTGGTCAAGCGACATCTGGACCCCTTCCTCGCATGTTTGCTGTTCGAACGCGGCCCGCTGACCATAAGTGATGAAGACCACACTTACAGATATATCGATTCGATATATAGTGTCGATAGATGGAGGAGCTGAACGCGACCGCCTACGTAATCCTCGGCTTCGTCCGCGGCGAACCGCGCTCGGGCTACGAGATCAAAGCGCTGGTCGACAACTCGACCCGGTTCTTCTGGGCCGCCAGCTACGGGCAGATCTATCCCGAGCTGAAACGACTTTCCGAAGCGGGCCTGATCGCCGGCAAAGACGTTCCCACCGGGGGGCGGAAGCGGACGGTGTACGAGATAACCGCCGACGGCGAGGAGGAGCTGAGGGCCTGGCTGCGGCAGCCGCCGCAGACCTTCGAGATGCGCGACGAAGGGCTGCTGAAGCTGTTCTTCGCCGCCGCGCTGCCGCGTGAGGAGGTCTTGGAGATCCTGCGCTCGATGAAGGCGCAGCGGCTGGCGATGAGCGAGCGGCTGCGGGCGATCGAGCAGATGAAAGGTGAGATCGAGGACCCGTTCCCGATGATCGTCCTGCGGGGCGGGCTCGAGTTCACGGAGTGGTTTGCCGAATGGTGCGAGCGGATGGAGGCGCAACTCCTCGATGCCGCTCTCGAGGAAAGGAGCAAGTGATGTTCGACTCCCTGGCGCGGCTCGCGAACGGCAGGGCCAAGCGGATTGGCCTGCTGGCGATCGTCTTCTTCCTGGTGGCGGGGGCGGTCGGCGGCTCGGTGGCCGACCGGCTCGACCCCTACGGGGCAGACGACCCCTCGACCGAGACGGTGCAGGCGCAGGAACGGCTGGAGGACGCCGGTCTGCGGGTGCCGGCGGTGATCGCCGTGGTCGAAGACGCTCCCGTGGCGAAGGCGTCGACCAGGCGGCGCGTCGTCGCGCTCGAACGCGAGGTGCGCGAGCGCCCCGACGTCGCCTCGGTCACCGGCTACTACGGCACCCGCTCCCCCGCCTTCGTCTCCCGCGACGGCGACTCCACCTACTTCGCGGTGGCGCTGAACGCGACCGAAGACAAGGAGCTGCAGGAAGTCGGCGCCGAGATCGCCGACCGGCTCGACGAAGAGCCAGGGGTCGTGGTCGGCGGCTTCGCGGTCGCCCAGGAGCAGGTCAACAGCCAGGTCGAGGAAGACCTGAAAAAGGCCGAGATGCTCGCCTTCCCGCTGCTCTTCCTGCTCTCGCTGCTCTTCTTCCGCAGCCTCGTCGCCTCGGTCCTGCCACTGATGATCGGCGGCCTGGCGATCGTCGGCACCTTCCTGATCCTGCGGATCGCCAGCGAATTCGGCTCGATCTCGATCTTCGCCCTCAACCTGACGACGGCGCTCGGGCTCGGGCTGGCGATCGACTACAGCCTTTTCATCGTCTCCCGCTACCGGGAGGAGATCGCCAAGAGCGGGCCGGGACTGGAGGCGATGCGGCGGGTGCTGGCGACGGCCGGGCGCACCGTCTTCTTCTCCTCGCTGACGGTGGCGGCGGCCCTCGCTTCGCTGCTGGTCTTCCCGCAGCGCTTCCTCTACTCGATGGGCCTCGGCGGCTCCCTGGTGGCGCTGTTCGCGGCGCTGATCTCGCTGACCGTGCTGCCGGCCGTCCTCACCCTGCTGGGAACGCGGGTCAACGCCGGCGCCCCGAAGTTCCTGCAGCGGCGGGCCGAGGCTGACGCGCGGCCTGCGCAGGAGGGCTTCTGGTACCGGCTCTCCCGCTTCGTGATGCGGCGGCCGGTCCCCGTGGCGACCTTCAGCGCGCTCTTCCTGATCGTCCTCGGGCTGCCGTTCTTCGGGATCAAGTTCAACACCGTCGACCCGACCGTGCTGCCGGAGTCGGCGAGCGCGCGTCAGGCCTACGACACCGTCAGCCAGCAGTTCCCGCCCTACCACGACACGCCGATCTGGCTCGACGTCGAAGGCGGCGGCCCGAAGGCGGCGGCCGCGGTCGCGGCGCAGGCGCGCCGGGTCGACGGTGTTGCCGAAGTGGCGCCGCCGCAGCGGCTGGCCGGCGGCGTCACCGCGGTCCAGGTCGTCTCCGCCAACCCGTTCGTCTCCGACGCCAGCCAGGCGACGGTGAAGACGATCCGCAACCTCCCCAAGCCGGCCGGGACCACGGTCAAGGTCAGCGGCGCCAGCGCCGACTTCGTCGACTTCCAGTCGAGCCTCGAGCGGCACATGCCGATCGCCCTGGCGATCGTGATCGGAGCGACGCTGGTGATCCTCTTCCTGATGACCGGTTCGGTGGTGCTGCCGATCAAGTCTCTGCTGATGAACTTCCTCAACCTCAGCGCCGTCTTCGGTCTGCTGGTGCTGATCTTCCAGGACGGCCGGCTGGAAGGGTTCCTCGACTACTCGAGCCCGGGGGCGATCGAGCAGACGATGCCGATCCTGCTCTTCGCCGTCGCCTTCGGCCTCTCCACCGACTACGCCGTCTTCCTCCTCTCGCGGATCAAGGAGGCTCGGGACAACGGCGCCTCGGACTCGGAGTCGGTGGCGATCGGCCTCGAGCGGACGGGCCGCATCGTCACTGCCGCGGCCCTGCTCTTCGCGGTCGCGATGGGCGCCTTTGCCACCTCGAAGATCATCTTCATCAAGGAGAACGGCGTCGGCACCGCGCTGGCCGTCTTGATCGACGCCAGCATCATCCGCGCCCTCCTGGTCCCGGCGCTGATGGAGCTGCTCGGCAAGTGGAACTGGTGGGCGCCGCGGCCCCTGCGCCGGCTGCATGAACGCTTCGGGATCAGTGAGAGCGGGCGGGGCACCCCTGCTCGGAGCACCTCCGCCGCGTGAATCGCGGATGAGCTGATGCCTCAGGAGCTTGTGGCGCGGCTCCATGCTGAGTACCGAGCAGGGGTGCCCCGCCCGCTCTCCCGACACGCATCTCCAGGGCGGCTCAGGGTCGACAGCTTTTGGAGAGCTGCTCAACCCTTGTATCGCTACCTAACCCGAGACCGCAAAAACACCGCTCTAGGATCGCTTTTTCGGTCTCGGTGCGCAGAGGGTGCCGGTGGGGGTCGCTGGGTACTCAGCATGGAGCCGCGCAGGGGGCCTTCGAGGCGTCAGCCCGCGACAATTCACGCGGCGGAGGTGCTCCCAGCGACCCCCACCGGCACCCTCCCCCAGGGTTCTAAGCGAAAGCCTGAGTTGCGCGGCGCCGCAGATCGGCATTGAGCATGCCGGTGACCTCGCTCGGCCGGTGGCCGGCGGAGGGGACGGCGGCGCCGATCAGGCCGTCGGCGCGGAAGCCGTAGAGGGGGGCGACGAAGCCGAGCTCGCGGATCTTGCGGACGAGCTTGACGGCGCCCTGGGTGTCGGCACCGGGGCCGCAGAGGACGATCGCGGTCGGGTCGAGGGCGTCGAGGGCGCGCCCGAGGCGGTCGTCGCCGAGCTCGTTGGAGAGGACGAGGACGCGGAAGCCGGCGCGACGGAGAGCGAGGTCGAGGGCCTGGGTGTGGACCTCCTCGGCGTCCTGGCCGTGGCTGGAGTCGAGCAGCAGGATCCCGGCCGGGCGGGAGGCGGCGGAGGCGAGGCGGCGGGCGCCGTGCAGCCAGCCGGTCGCCCAGCGGGAGGCGAACTCGAGCTCGGCCTCACGCCCGGGGTCGGCGGCGAGCTTGTCGATCGCCGGCAGCAGCAGCTCCTCGACCGTGCGCTCGAGCGAGCGCAGGGCGAGGCTCTCCTCCACCGCGCGGTCGGCGCCGGACTCGTCGAAGCTCTCGAAGGCGGCGAAGAGGCTGCCGTCGTTGGCCGGCGCCGCCTGGCGCTGGCGCGCCAGCTCGATCGCCGAGGAGATGTTGCCGGTCTCGGCCAGGGCGTCGCGCAGCGCCTGCAGCTCCACCAGCTCGTAGTTGCGGTGGTTGCCCTGGGTCCGCTTCGGCGTCGGGTAGCCATAGCGGCGCTCCCAGCTGCGAAGGGTGTTCGGGCTCACGCCGAGGACTTCGGCGGCGGCGTTGGTGCGGATTCCTGGCATTTGGATAAAGAGGTCGAACGGGTGGACTGCGCGTCTATTTCGACGGCGGGTGAGGATTCTCCCACCCGATTCCCAGGTTTACACCGGTTATCGGCAAATTTGGCCGGAACTGTTAGCGATCTTGCAAGGCGCCGACGCCCACGGGCTGTCCCACGGCGCGTGCGCGCCACATCGCGGCGTCTGCCTTGTGCAGAAGTTCTTCCGCGTCGGCGCCGTGGTCGGGGCAGGCGACGACTCCGGCCGAGATCGAGATCCGCAGGCCCCCGGCGCGCTCGAGGTCATCGAGCGCCCCCAGCAGCCGCTCGCACATCTGCACCCCTTCGACGGTGCCGATGTTGGGGGCGAGGACGCAGAGCGCGTCCTCCTCGAGGCGGAAGGCTTCGTCGACGATGCGGATGCTGTCGCGGAGGGCGGCGCCGACGATCGAGAGCACCGTCTCCTGGCCGCCGGCGGCGTCGCCGGGCCGGATGCCGGGACCGGAGGCGTCGAAGACGGCGAGGCCGAAGGGGTGGCCGTACCTACGGTTCGTCTCCAGCAGCTGCTCTAAGCGCCGCCTCATGTGACCGGGCTGGTAGAGGCTGGGCAGTTCTTCGATTTGCTCTGGAACCAACGCTGCGCTCCCGTTCGTGGGCGCCCGTCCGGCGCCTTGGGCAGCTTCGATGGCGGCTGCGGTCACCGAGCCGAACTCGCCGGCGAGCCGCTGGGCCGCTCGCGCGAAATCCTCTCCACTGGTTCCAAGCTCCTCGTGCAAGGTGCCTAGAAGATCGGCCTGCAGCTCCGACACCTTGAGGGCGACGCGGCCGGCGGGGGAGCAATCTTCCTTACGACGGTTGAAGCGCGACTGGTCAGGCACGGAGTGACCTTGGCGGAAGCGGCGGACGACGGGCTTCCGAGAAGCCGCTATTTGCGGCTCGACGGTCGTCCAGGACGGATTTCCGGTGCCGCTTATTCCAGGCTTCTGCGGCCCGCGAGCGCCTTCCCCAGGGTCACCTCGTCGGCGTGCTCGAGGTCGGCCCCGACCGGGAGGCCGCTGGCCAGTCGGGTCACGGTGACCTGCCCGCGCAGCATCTCGGCGATGTGGAGGGCGGTCGCCTCGCCGGTGGTGGTCGGGTTGGTCGCGAGGACGACCTCGGCGATGCCGCCACGCTCGACCCGCCGCCGCAGCTCGCCGATCTTCAGGTCTTCGGCGTCGACGCCGTCGATCGGGGATAGCGCTCCGCCAAGCACGTGGTAGAGGCCGCGGTATTCGTGGGTGCGCTCGATCGGGATCACGTCGGCCGGCTCCTCGACCACGCAGATCGTCGCCCGGTCGCGGTTCTGGTCGGCGCAGATCCGGCAGAGCGGTCCCTCGGCGAGGTTGAAGCACTCTTCGCAGAGGCCGACCTTCTCCTTGACTTCGCGGATCGCGTCGCCGAGTGCGAAGGCCTCTTCGTCGGGCGCGCGCAGGAGGTGGAAGGCGAGCCGCTGTGCGGTCCGCTGGCCGATTCCCGGCAACCGCGAGAGCTCGGCGACGAGGCGCGCCAGCGGTGCCGGGCCCTCGCTCAACCGCCCAGCATCCCGCCGAGGCCGCCTATGTCGCCGCCGGCGATCCCGCCCATCTTCGAGCTGACTAGCTCCTGGGCGGCGCGCAGACCCTCGTTGACCGCGGCCTGGACCATCTCCTGGAGCAGCTCCGCCTCCTCGGCGTCGATCGCCTCGGGGTCGATGACGATCTCCCGCAGGGTCAGGTCTCCTCCCATCTTCACCTTGACCATGCCGCCGCCGGCGCTCGCCTCGACGACCTCGTCTTTCAGTTTCTCCTGCGCCTCCAGCATCTCGGCCTGCATCTGCTGGGCCTGTTTCATCAGACCCTGGATGTCAAAGCCTCCGGGACCGCCTCCACGTGCCACCTAACTGACCTCCTCCGCGTCGAACTCGCTTTCCAGCGTCTTCAGGATTCGATCCTCGTCGATCTCCTCGCTGCCCGGCGCCGGCGTATCCGGCGGCGCCTCCCCCTCCAAGACCACATAAGCGGGCCGCAGCCCCGTGCCCGTCACCGCAGCGAACGCCGCCGCCACGGTGTCCCGCCGCTCCGGACTGTCGGCCTTCTTCTTGTTGAAGGTCATTTCGGGAGGAAACCCGACCTGCAGTCCCTCCTCCCCATAGCTGACCGGCCGCGCCCCCTCCAAAGTCGCCGCCAGCGCCGGCGCCGTCTCCGACAGCTTGTGGAGAACAGCAGGCCAGACCCGCTGAATCTCCTCTAGGGACAGAGCGTCCTGGCCGGCGGGTCCTGTCTCCGATGCTGGGCTCTCCCTAGCGGGAGAGTCCTCAGCATCGTCGCCACCCGCCGGAGGAGGCGTCTCGGCCTCCTCCTCTTCCGCTGGAGGTGGATCGCTTACCGGAGTGGGCTCTCCCGCGGGTGGCACGGTAGGGGGGACCATCTCTGAGGAAGCTTTAGCTACCGGAAGAGATGGGGGGTCCCCTGCCGTGACAGGACCCGCGGGCCGGGCGCCCCCGTCCTCCAGCCTCTCGATCCGCCTCAGGAGACCAGCCGTGTCTGGATCCAGATCCGGCCGGGCCGCCTTCAGCAGCGCGATCTCAACAGCCAGCCGCGCGTCGTCGCCCTCGCGCACAGCCGTAAGCGCATCTGCCAGCTCGTCGATGGTCCGCACCAGGTTCGCCGGTTTGATCGCGCTCGCCTGCGCCTGCACCCGCGCGGTATCCGTGGCGGTGACGACGAAGCTGGTCGGCACTTCGCCGGTGGTCTGGGCGATCAGGAGGTGGCGCAGGTGGGCGAGGAGGTCGCGGGCGAACTGGGAGGGGTCGCGGCCGGAGCGGGCCATCTTCTCGACCCCGAGCAGGACGCCTTTCGGGTCCTCGGCGACGACCGCGTCTACGGCCTCGAAGAGGAGGTCGGCGTCGGCGGCGCCGAGCATCTCCAGCACGTCCTTCAATTCGACCTGGCTGCCGCCGAAGGCGACGAGCTGGTCGAGGGTGCCGAGGGCGTCGCGGAAGCTGCCGGAGGCCGAGCGGGCGATCATCGCCACCGCCCCCTCTTCGACCTCGATCTGCTCGGCCGCCGCGACCCGGGTCAGCACCTCGGAGATCTGCTCCAGCGAGGGCCGCTGGAAGTCGAAGCGCTGGCAGCGGTCGGCGATCGTCGCCATCACCTTGTGCGACTCGGTCGTGGCGAGGACGAAGACGGTGTTGGGCGGTGGCTCCTCGAGCGTCTTCAGGAAGGCGTTCCAGGCCTCCTTGGTCAGCATGTGGGCCTCGTCGAGGATGTAGACCTTCCAGCGGCCGCCGGTGGGGGCGTAGGCGACCCGCTCGCGCAGATCGCGGACGTCGTCGACGGAGCGGTTGGAGGCGGCGTCCATCTCGATCACGTCGACCGAGGTGCCGGCGGCGATCGTCACGCAGGACTCGCATTCGCCGCAGGGGGTGACCGTCGGGCCGCCGCGCTCGCAGTTGAGCGAGCGGGCGAGGATCTTCGCCATCGAGGTCTTGCCGGTACCGCGGGAGCCGACGAAGAGGTAAGCGTGGTGGACCTTGCCTCCCTCGACCGCGTTGCGCAGGGTGCGGACGACATGGGTCTGCCCCACGACCTCGTCGAAGGATCCCGGGCGGTGGCGGCGGTAGAGGGAAGTCGACTCGCTCATCGTCTCTGGGTTGAGTGTATCCACGGGCAACGCGCGCCCTACGGGCGCACCGATACGGTCCCCGCCGTGCCGAAGGGGGCTCGCAATTGGCTTTCACCCGCCGCCTGGATCGCCGGGGTGACGGCGGCGCTGCTGCTCGTCTTCCCCTACGGCTTCCCCAATTACGACACCATCTACGCCCTGGTATGGGGGCGCGAACTCGCCCATCTCGAAAGCCCCGACTACGGTGCCGCGCTGCCCCCCACCCCGCACCCGCTCACCGACCTGATCGGCCTGGTCACGACCCCGCTCGGCGACGGCGCGATCACGGTGACGATGATCGTCGCCTACCTCTCCCTCGCCCTGATCGGGTTCTTCGTCTACCGCCTCGGTGCGATCTGGTTCGACCGCTGGATCGGCGCCGTCGCCGCCGCGATCGTCCTCACCCGCGCCCCCTTCCTCTCCAACGGACTCCGCGCCTACATCGACCTCCCCTACATCGCCCTCTGCCTGGGGGCCCTGCTCATCGAGGCGAAGAAGCCAAGAGCCGGCTGGCCCGTCCTGGCTCTTCTCGCTTTAGCCGGCCTCCTACGTCCCGAGGCCTGGGGCTTCGCGATCGCCTACTGGCTCTACCTAGCTCTCCCGCTGACGGGCCGAAAGTACCCCTATATGGAGGGAAATCGTCCCGTCGGCAGGAAGGAGCTGGTGTGGTTGGGGGTGCTGGCGTTGGCGGCACCCCTTCTCTGGATTTTCTTCGACGCGATCACCACGGGTGAACCGCTCTACTCCCTCACCGGCACGCAGTCGACCGTCGAAACCCTGAACCGCCACACCGGCCCTGTGGACGTGGTCCTCTATGGCCCCCGCGCCCTCGGCGAAGTCCTGCAGTGGCCCGGCATGGTCGGGGCTCTGGGCGGGATCGTGCTCGGCTACCTCTACCTGCGCCGCCGCTCGATCCTCGGCATCGCCGCCGTTCTCCTCGCTCTCCTCGCCTTCGCCTTCCTCGGCGTCGCTGGCCTGGCGATCATCGCCCGCTACACGATGCTGGCGGCGGCGATCCTCTCGATCTTCGTCGCCCTCGCACTGCTCGGCTGGCGCCTGCTCGACCCGGGTCATCCCGCCCGCCGCGCCTGGCAGGTCTTCGCTGCCGCGGTCGCCCTGATGTTCGTCCTTTGGCTCCCGAACCAGTGGGACCTCGACTCCCGCGTCGACACCGACCTCACCAACCAGGCCCGGATCGAGGGTGACCTCACCGACCTCGTCGACGCCGGCGCCTTCGAGCCGCTCTGCGGCGAGATCGCCGTCCCCAACCACCGCGCCGTCCCCCGCCTTGCCTTCGGGCTCGACCTGAAGCCGACCGAAATCGTCAGCGCCAGCGAGGAAGCGGCGCCGAAGCGCGGCTACTTCGTCGCTCCCGCCAGCCCCTTCGTCATCCACAACTTCATCCTCGACCCCAACGACCCGACCAAGGCCTCGTTCCCGCCGCCGCCGGGATTCGACCAGGTCGCCCGCAACGACTCCTGGGTGGTCTACCGCCGCTGCTGACGTAAAAGGTCCGCTCATGAAACCATCAGGCGATGGCGGCGATAGAGCTACGCGACGTGGTCAAGACCTTCGGCCCGATCACCGCGGTCGACGGCCTCGACCTCGAGGTGCCGGAAGGCATCTGCCTCGGCCTCCTGGGCCCGAACGGCGCCGGCAAGTCGACGACGATGCGGCTGCTGACCGGCCAGGCGGTCGCCGATTCCGGCACGCTCCGAGTGCTCGGCTACGAGCTGCCGGGGGAGTCGAAGCCCGCCCGCGCAGAAATGGGCGTCGTCCCCCAGCTCGACAACCTCGACGTCGACGTCACCGTCGAAGACAACCTCGCCGTCTACGCGCGGCTGTACCGGGTCAAGGACGTCGGCGCCGCCGTCGACCGCTGCCTCGATCTGGCGCGCTTGCAGGATCGCCGGCGCGACGCTGTCGACAAGCTCTCCGGGGGGATGCGCCGGCGCCTGCTGCTCGCCCGCGGCCTCGTCCACGAACCGCGCCTGGTCCTCCTCGACGAGCCGACGGTCGGCCTCGACCCGCAGATCCGGACCGAGCTCTGGACCCTGATCGGCGACCTGAAAGCGCGCGGGACGACGATCCTGATGTCGACCCACTACATCGAGGAGGCCGAACGCCTCTCCGACGAGGTGGCGGTGATGCACCAGGGCAAGATCATCAGCCGCGGCCGCCCCGCCGACCTGATCTCCGAGCACGCCGGCCGCCAGACTGCCGAGGTCTATGCGCCGCCGCAACGGCTGACCGAGCTGCGCGCGGGCGCCGAGGCGGCGGGGCTGCGGGTGCGGCCGGCCGGCCCGGCGATTGCGATCGTCGGCTCCGAGCAGGCGACCGACGGCACCGTTCCCGAGGACGCTGTGATCCGGGCGGCGACGCTCGAGGACGTCTTCGTTCTGCTGACCGGCGAGGAGGCCGAGTGATGGAGGCCTCGACGCGGGCCCAGCCGCGGCCGCGAAAGATGCGCAGGCTCGAACCCGCCGCGATCGCCGGGGTGATGAGCCGTGAGGTGGCGAACTTCCAGACCTACTGGAAGGGAACCACCTTCTCCAGCGTGCTCGAACCGCTGGTCTACCTGCTCGCATTCGGGCTCGGCCTCAGCGCCACCCTGGTCGACGAAGTCAACGGCATCCCCTACATCCAGTTCGTCGGCACCGGGATGGTGGCGACGGCGGTGATCTTCTCCAGTGCCCTGCCGGCGATGTTCGGCACCTTCGTCAAGCACCGCTTCCAGAACACCTACGAAGCGATCCTCGCGGCGCCGGTCGACGTCGAGGAGCTGGTCAGCGCCGAGATGCTTTGGATCGCGACCCGCTCGGCCGTCTACGGCTGCGTGCCGCTCGTCGTCACCTTCTTCTGGGGGCTGGACCCCGAGCCAGGCATGCTGCTCACCCCGCTCTTCGCCTTCGTCACCGCGCTCGGCTTCGCCGGCTTCGGGGTGGCGATGGCGGCGACGGTCGCCAAGATCGACCAGTTCAACTACGTCACGGCGCTGTTCGTGACGCCGCTCTTCCTCGTCGCCGGCACCTTCTTCCCGATCGAAGGGCTGCCCGAGGGCTTCCAGGTGGTGGCGCAGGTCAACCCCCTGCACCAGCTGGTCGAACTGGTCCGCGGCGGCGCCTTCGGGTTCGAATGGGAGGACCTGCTGCGCTTCGCCTTCCTCCTCGTCTTCGCGACGATCACCTGGCGCGTCGCGATCCACCAGATGCGCAAGCGCCTGATCGACTGATCGTCGAAAAATATGGACCGTGCACCCGTCCTTCGAAACGAGGTCACCGGGCGTGTCCGTCGCTTATGGCTCGGGCCGGGCTCGCCTGCGGCACCCGCGGCATCCGCTTAAGGCTGCTTCCTTCCGGACCTGACCTGATTCGCGTGCCCACGTCGCGCAGGACCCGGCCGTCAACGCCGCCGCGACGCACTGACCCCGACGGCCAGTCCCTCGGAACGGTAGTCGGCCCCGCTAAGCGGATTTCGGGTCACAAGGCACCGCTGACACCCCGCCTAGCACGGTCCGCTGGTGATCCTACCCTGCCGGCCATAGGATCACGCCCTTGATCCAGGTCGACGCCGAGTCCTTCTTCTTCATCGTCCTCTCGGCCGCGGTAGCGGCAATCCTGGTCGCGACGCTCCCGGGCCGCTTCGTGCCCCCTGTCGTGGTGGTCGAGCTGGGGCTGGGGATCCTCGTCGGGCCCCAAGTCCTAGGCCTCGCGAAAACCGACGGCTTCATCGAATTCTTCTCCAACCTCGGCCTTGGGATGCTGTTCTTCTTCGCGGGCTACGAGATCGATTTCCAGCGGATAAAGGGAAGGCCGCTGAAGCTTGGCGCCTGGGGATGGCTGGTCTCGATCGGGATCGCTTACGCGGTCGGCGGGGTCCTGATGGCCCTCGGCGTAATCGACTCTTCCCTCTACGTGGGTTCGGCGATGGCGACGACGGCGATCGGCACCCTGATTCCGATCCTACGGGACGCGGACGAGTTGAAGACCCGCTTTGGCAACTACCTGATGGCCGCGGGCGGCATCGGGGAGTTCGGTCCGATTCTGCTGGTCACCCTCTTCCTCTCGACCGGCCACCCCCTGCACGAGGCACTGATCCTGATCGCCTTCATCATTCTCGCTCTCGCGGTGGCGCTGATATCCGTTCGCCTCGCCTGGCGCGGTTGGCCCGCCCTGGAAAAAACCTTCGAGGCAAGCAGCCAATTGGCGGTGCGGGTCACCGTTGTCCTGGTCTTCGGCCTCGTCCTCCTCGCCAGCAATCTCGGCCTCGACGTGCTGATCGGCGGCTTCGTCGCCGGACTGATCACCCGCCTCGCACTCAGCGGCCACGAGCTGCAGGTCTTCGAGTCGAAGCTGACGGCGGTCGGCTTCGGATTCTTCATCCCCTTCTTCTTCATCACCAGCGGGATCACCTTCGACCTCGACGCGCTGGGCTCACTCGGCGCGATGCTCAAGCTGGTGATGTTCTTCGGCCTCTTCCTCGTCGTCCGCGGCACCCCGGCGATGCTCCTCTACCGGGGCGTACTCGATGTCCGAGACCGCGCCGCCCTCGCCTTCTACTCCGCCACCGAGCTGCCCCTCGTCGTCGCGATAACGACGATCGCGGTCGAGGTCGACAAGATGAAAACCTCCACCGCCGCCGGCCTGGTCGGCGCGGCGATGCTCTCGACCCTGATCTACCCCTTCGTCGGCATGGCCCTGCGCAAGGGCGCACCCGACCGCGACAGCGCCAGCGAGCCCCCCTCCCCAGCCGGAGACCTCGCCCCGTCCACCGTATGATTGGCCCCTCCCGGGCGCGTAGCTCAGTGGGAGAGCGCTCGCTTCACACGCGAGAGGTCGCTGGTTCGAAACCAGCCGTGCCCATGAGAACCGTCTAGTCGGTCGGCGCCAGGAACGGCACCAGCCTGATCGGCAGACGACGGCGATCCTCCTCGGGAATGTCCTCGTAGTGACGCACCCATAGACGGAAGAAGTCGGTCGCGTCGATCAGACGAATTCGCCGAGACTCGGAGCGTGCCTCTGCCTCCGCATCGGTCGTGAACCCTCCGAGATTTACGAATACTCCGATGTCTCCCTCGTGCAGGACCGAGTAGAAGGCTCGCAGCGTAGGTGCCTTTGCCTTCTCTCCCTGCCGCTTGACCTGAACCTTGATCCGAGGGCCTCCTGATCCGATTGGATCGGAGAGGGCAACCACGTCGATCCCTTGTCTTTCCCGGGCGGGGAGATCCACTCGACGAAGTAGCCCATCCCTCGAAGGAGACCGGCGACAAGCTCCTGGAAGTCATAGGGATCCATCGTGCGAAGGACCTCCCGCACCTCGTCCCATGAATCCTCTTCCGCCCGCTCGAGAGTGACGGAGGTTCCCGACAGTTCCTCATCGGCTTCCTCCTGACTCACGGGCGGCGCCTGCTCCGGCTGTTCCTTCTCCCATGCTCGGTAGAGCTTCTGGGCTTTCAGCAAGAGCTGCTCGGGGTCGTCGATCTCCTTGTACGCCTGGACCCCCTCGTCCGTCAACGTCCACACACCGGCTTCCTTCACCATCCAGCCAGCCTTGACGGCGTTGATCGTCACGAATCTGACGGTCTTCTCGAACCTGCGAACATCCGACCCGGGGTAGTTCGCAGCCTCGAACTCGGTCATCCCCGCCTCCTTCTCGACCTCCGGGAAGACGTCGCGGGCCTTTATCCCGTCGGGGTTCCGATCGAGCACAGAGAAGACTCCTCGAAGAAGTTCTCCTCGCCGTTTGCGATCAAGGGACGCCATACCGCGACAGTACTGAATATTCGGGAGGCGAGCCACCGCGATTGCCTACAGTCCTCAACGGTGGCGCCTACCCATGTCCTCCAACGGCAACAGCGCATCGCCCTGCCGGTCGCCGAGGTCTTCGACTTCTACGGCGACGCGCGGAACCTCGAGCGGATCACGCCGCCGTGGCTGGGGTTCGAGGTGACGACGGCGGGGCCGATCGAGATGGGGGTCGGGACGCTGATCGAGTACCGGTTGCGACTGCACCGAGTGCCGGTCCGGTGGCGGACGCGGATCGAGGCGTGGGAGCCGCCAAGGCGGTTCGTCGACGTGCAGGTGAAGGGGCCGTACTCCCTCTGGGAGCACACGCACGAGTTCGAGGAGGACGGGCCGGGGGCGACGATCATCCGCGACCGGATCCGCTACGCGATCCCTTTCGGACCGCTCGGCGAGTTGGCCGAGCGGGCTTTGGTGCGGCGGGACCTGCGGCAGATCTTCGACTACCGCCGCGACGCGGTGGCACGGGAGCTGGGGCGCGCGGCTCCGTAGTTTCGCCCGCCGGGTCGGGGGCGTGCTGCCGATTACCCGGCCTGCGATCGGGTCTAGCTTTCTCTCCGTGGATCCGAGGGGACAGCTGCGCGAGGCCTACGTGCCGAACCGGCGGGTGCGCTTCGCCAGCGACGTCGCCGGCCTCTGCGCGGTCTTGCTGCTGGTCGGGCTGCTCGGCACCGCCTTCACCTGGTGGGGCCGCTCCGACCTCTTCGACCTCGCGGGCAACTCGCTGCAGGCGGTGAAGATCGGCACCGGCTTCCTCGTCGGCCCAATCCTGATCCTGGTCGCGCTGCCGCTGGTGATCGGCCGCTCGAAGCAGCTGGCGCTGAAGCGCTACTTCCGCATCCGCCTCGCGGTCGCGGCGGTGCTCTGGCTGGCAGGAATCGCGATCCTCCTCGCCAAGGTCAGCGGGCTCGACCCCAGCTACGAGCTGGAGGCGGGCACCTACGTTTCAGCCGGGCTGATGGCGCTGGGGCTGATCTCGACCCTGGCGATGTGGCCGGGCGACCTCCCGGTCGTGCAGATCGACCGCAAGGGGATGGTCCGCGATTCCGGGGTTATGGGCCCGGAGGTCGAGCGGGCCTAGACGTTGAGGACTCGCAAAGGAGAGTGCGCGTCGGCGATCTCCTCGAAGTCAGCATCCTGGGTGACCACCGGTAGCCCGTGCTCGACGGCGGTGGCGGCGATCAGGGCATCGGTCAGCTTCACCATCCGGGAGACGCCCGCGCGGCGACAGTCGGCCACCAAGCGCGCCCACGACACCATGATCGCCTCGCTGATTGGAATCGGGTCAGCAGCCCTGGCGAGCGCAAGGGTGTCGGCGCGGCGGGCTTGAACATCGTCATCGCTTGCGTTGAGGACGCCCACTTGCAGCTCGCCGATCGTGACCACCGATACCGCGACCCGATCCGGCAGGGCCCCGAGGGATCGCCCGCTCTCACGGGCGATGAAGACCGAGGTGTCGAGGAGCCCCACGGTCATGACTAGAGATCGTCGAGCGTCTGCCCGGCCACTGCGTCGAGCTCAGCGGTCAACCCCGAATCGGCAGAGCGCTCCACTAGCAACTCCCGAAGGTGCTCGCCGCTCAACCAACGAGCCCGGCTCCCGTGGGGAACGATGTCCGCAGTGGGCTCCCCATTCACGGTCAGCACCACTCGCTCGCCTGCTTTGACCGCATCGATCACGTGCGCCGTCCGATTGCGCAGCTCGCGGACGCCGATTTCCATGTGCGACAGCGTAGCACCGTAATTCCCATGGCCGGAACCTAGCCGGCCTGGAATCAAGAGTGACGCGCACTTTTAAACGATTGCGCAGCATTCCTGTCTCGATTTCCGCAAGTGAAATCGAGCCCCGCCCAGCTACGGCTGCTGCAGGACCGAGAGCGTGTTCCCCGACGGGTCCTTGAACCAGGCGATCTGGGGGCCGGGGCCGCGGACGATGCCCTTCTCGTCGTGCTCGAAGTCGTCGTAGCGCTCGAAGCTGACGCCTCGGCCAGTCAGGTCCTCGACGGCGACGTCGATGTCGTCGACTTCGAAGTTGAGGATCGTGTAGCTGGGCGGGGTCATGTCGGCGCTGAGGTACATGAGGACGTCGTAGCCCCCGGCCAGGTGCAGCATCGTCAACCCGTGCTGCTCGTCGAGCACCTCGACCCGAACCCCCAGCTTCCCCTCGTAGAACTCGCGCGCCGCGACGATGTCCTTGACGGCGAAGCCGCTGTTCGCTTTCCGCTCCCCCAACATCGTCTTCACTCTAACGGCGGTTGCCGGCGTCCGCGCTTTTTTTCTCCAGTCCGCCGCTTCTGCTCGAGCCGCCGCCGGCGGGAAGCCTTGGTCGGCTTGGTCGCGCGGCGCTTGCGCCGCACGCGCAGGCCCGCCGCGAGCCTCGCCGCCAGCCGTTCCAGCGCCAGCTCGCGGTTGCGCGACTGGCTGCGCGCGTCCTGGGCGACCGCGGTGACGACCGGCCCGAGCCGCTCCAGCAGGCGCGCCCGCTGGGAGTCGCCGAGCGTCGGCGAAGCCTCGACGTCGAAGACCGCTTCGACCCGGGAGGCGGTGACGTTGGCGTGCTGGCCGCCTGGGCCGGAGGAGCGGCTCGTCCGCAGCTCGATCTCCCCCAGCGGCAGCGAGAGCCGCTCGTCGACGCGCAGCTGCGCCACCGGTCACCCGGCCAGCTCGGGGATGTGGTCCTCGAGGTGCCGGGCGATCGTCTGCCGCACCCAGCGCTGGGTCTCGGCATCGGCCATCCGGTAGCGGCCGAGCAGCATCCTCTGCTCGTCCAGCGGCAGGCCGGCGATCTCCCAGCGCACCGCGAGCCGCTCGAAAAGGACCTCGTAGCGGCGGTGCCAGGCGTCGTCCTGCGAGGTAGCCGCCCCCGCGGGCGGCTCCCCCACCTTGGCGATCGTCCCTGCACTCAGCGTCTGGCGCAGGGTCAGCACGTTGCCCTCGGCATCGGCGTAGTCGACGGTCGGCGTCTTCTGCCGCTGCCGCCGCTGCTTCTTCCGCTTCGCCACCGTCAGGGCGTCTGGGCGAGGGCGTCGATCTTGCCGGCGAGCTCGAAGTCGCCCGCGGTCAGGCCGCCCTCGGAGTGGGTGGTGACTGTCACCGTCACGGTGGCCCAGGAGATCGTCAGGTCGGGATGGTGGCTCATCTCCTCCGCCGGTTGAACGAGGCTCTGGGCGAAGCGGACGCTGCCGACGAAGTCGCCGCACTCGAAGCTCTTCTCGATCGCGTCGCCGCTGCGCTCCCAGCCGGAGAGCCCGGCCAGCCTCTCGTCGATCTCCGCGTCGCTGAGCCGTGCCACGGGCTTATGCTGCCATGCGCACGATGGCGACGCAATCGCAGAAGCCTGTCCTCTGGCAGCTCGACTACTCCCACTACGCGGAGAAGGTCCGCTGGGCACTCGAGCACAAGGGGATCGACCACGTCCGCCGCTCGCCGCTGCCCGGGACGCACATCCCGATCGCGCTGGTGCTGACGCGGGGGGCGCAGCCGACGGTGCCGGTCCTGCAGATCGACGGTCGCACGATCGGCGACTCGACCGAGATCATCGCCGCGCTGGAGTCGATCCATCCCGAGCCGCCGCTGTACCCGATCGACGCCGAAGAGCGAGCGCGGGCGATCGAGCTGGAGGACTGGTTCGACGAGAACCTGGGGCCGCACGCGCGGCTGCTCTCCTTCTACGAGCTGATCCAGGAGCCGGAAGTCTTCGCCGACGTCGCCGCGCAGGCGGTTCCCGGTCCGCTCGGCAAGGCGAAGCCGGTAATCGGCGCCTACGCCCGCGCCTTCACCAGCATCCGCTTCGGGGCCAACAGCGACGAGGCCGCCGAGCGGGCACGGGAGGCGATCGCAACCGCCTTCGACAAGCTCGAGGCGGAGATGGAGCGCGACGAAGGCGAGTTCCTGGTCGGCGAGGACCTCTCCGTCGCCGACATCACCGCCGCCTCGCTCTTCTACCCGGTCGTGGTGCCTCCCGAGGGCCCGCTCGACCCGAGTCTCCCCCGCCCGCCGGCCTTCGACCGCTTCCGCCAGAGCCTCAGCGACCGCCCCGGCTTCGAGTGGGTCGAGGACACCTTCCGCCGCCACCGGCACCGCTGAAGAATTTTCAGAGAATTTACTTTCTCAGACAATATGTTGCATATTTTTCGCTAGCCTGGCAGCATGCAGAGAATGGCCTGGACGAACGAGAGGCTCGAGGAGCGCTTCGCGCGGATCGACGAGCGGTTTGACGGAGTCGATCGCCGGCTCGACGACCTGACGACCGAAACGAGGGGGCTACGGAAAGAGATGACCTCCCTTCACGCCACCTTTCAACGAGGCAACTACACCCTGCTAGCCGCAATGCTCGGTGTGATCGCGGCGATTCTCGCCAAAGGAGGCTGATTCAGCCGCCGATCGGGGCCCTTGGGTTGGACCCCCAGAAGACGACGGTGCCGAGCATGCCGATGATGTGGACGGCGACGATGTTGAAGACCATCGACTTGGCGGTCGCGGTGCCGACGCCGACGGGGCCGCCGGAGGCGGTGTAGCCGTAGTAGCAGCCGACCAGCACGATCACGGTCGCCATCACCATCCCCTTGATCACGCTGAAGATCAGGTCCGGCGGGCTCTGGTACATCCAGAAGATCAGCAGGTAGCCGCCGGAGGAGACGTCGCCGACCTGCTGGACGACCGAGATGTAGCTGGCGAAGTAGATGACTCCGATCCCGACCAGGTAGAGGAAGGGGAGCGCGATCCAGGCCCCCAGCAGCCGGGTGGCGCAGAGGAAGGTCATCGGCTGGATCCCCATCACCTCGAGCGCGTCGACCTCGTCGGAGATCCGCATCGCCCCGATCTCGGCGACGATCCCGGTCCCGACCTTGGCCGCGAGGATGTAGCCGAAGGCGTAGGGCAGTCCCTCGCGCAGGTCGCAGTAGGCCGAGAAGACGCCGGCCTGGGAAGGGGCGCCGATCGAGCGGATGAAGTAGGCGCCCTGGAGGCCGCACTGGAGGCCGAGGATGAAGCAGAAGGCCCAGATGATCAGGGCCGAGCCGAAGATCAGGATCCCCGCCTGCCGCAATCCCTCGCCGAAGAACTTGAAGACCCGGCCCGAGTAGACGAGGCCGGCGACGCGGAGGCCGAAGCGGCCGATGTCGCCGAACGCGTCGAGCCAGCCGCGCGGTACCTCGAGCCAGCCGGTCAACGGATCGCCTGCAGTTCCGGGTGGGTGGCGAAGAGGATCGAACTGACGACGAACTGGAAGAAGAAGACCGCGACGAGCGAGATCACCACGGCCTGGTTGACGGCGCGCCCCACCCCGGCCGCGCCGCCCGAGGCCGACATCCCTTTGTAGGAGCAGACGATCGCGACGATCGCCCCGAACAGCGTGCACATCATCACCGAGGACCAGAGGTCGGTGATCGTCGCGTTGGTGAAGAGCGTCGCGAAGAAGCCGCCGAGCGGCTGGTGGTAGAGGAGCTCGGCGGCGATGCCGGCGCTGAGCCCCATCACGATCGCGAAGATGTCGAGCAGGCCGGTGATCACCATCAGCGCCAGGAAGCGGGGCACGACCAGGTTCTTGACCGGATCGACGCCCAGCACCTGAAGGGCGTCGAGCTCCTCGCGGATCTTCCGGGCTCCCAAATCGGCGGTGATCGCGGTCCCGGCCACGCCGGAGACCACGACCGCGGTTACCAGCGGGGCGATCCAGCGGATCGCGATGACGACGAAGAAGCCGCCGAGCCGGTCGAGGGCGCCGAACAGGGAGAGGATCCCCGCCGCCTGCAGCCCGGGGGCGCCGAGGTTGAGGGCGAAGGTGGAGACGAGGAGGGGGAACCAGGAGAGTTTGAGGACGAAGAGGAGCTGCCAGACCAGCTCCTCGCCATAGGGATACGGCGGCCTCACCGCCGAGATCAGCGTCTTGACGGTGAGGATCATCATCACCCCCACCTGTTCGAAGACGTTCTTGACGGGCAGCAGCCCGCGCCCTACCGCTTCGCCCGCCACCGGCTCATCGCCCTCCCCAGGGGGCCGCGGCTGCTCGCCCGCCGCCGCACCTCCTGCTCGCTCTGCCGCTGCGCCGCCGCCAGCTGCGCGATCAGCGTGTCCCGCGTCTCCTCCAGCTCCTCGACCCCGGCGACGTGGGCGACCGCCCGCTTCGGCGCCGTCGCCAGATCCTCCTTGAGGTGGCCGGTGTAGCTGGCCAGCTCGGCCTCGAGCCGGGCGATCTGCCGCCGCAGCTCCTGCCGCACCTCGAGCGTTTCGCTCTCCTCAGGCAGGCTGGCGCAGGTCATCGCGACGATCGCCAGGTCGCGCTGGCCGAGGCCCGCCTCGTGCGCCCGCCGCAGCGCCTCGGCGGCGATCTCTTCCAGCTGCGGGGCCGCCTCCACCCCCTCGGCGACGAAGGTGCCCTGCCCGTGACGGGTGACAACCAGGCCGTCGGCCTCGAGCGCCTCGTAGACGGAGCGCACGGTGCCGACGTTCACCCCCGCCCACTCGGCGAGCTGGCGGAAGCTCGGCAGGCGCTCGCCGGCGGCCAGCTCTCCGGTGCGGATCAGCGCCCGCAGGCGCCAGCCCAGCTGCAGCCCCACCGGCAGCTCGTCGCCGGGATCGATCGCGAAGGGGTTCGCCTCAAGCTGTGCCACCAGATCGCACAGTAACTGCAGGTACTGTGCGAGTCAACTGATACAGCGCTACGGCGTCAAAACGATCTTCAGCGCTTCGCGCCGGTCGTAGATCTCGTAGGCCTCGGCCGCCTGGTCGAGCTGCATGTGATCGGTGACCAGCGGTGAGGGGTCGAGCTTGCCGCCCTCCATCAGCGCCAGCACCCGGTCGACATGGGCGATCACGTTGGCCAGCCCCAGCCGCAGCTGCAGGCCCTTCAGCCAGGCGAGCCCGAGCGGCACCTCGCCCTTGCCGGCGTAGGCGCCGATCCCGGAGACGGTGCCGGCGTCGCGGGCGAGGCTGACCGCCAGAGCCAGCGGGCCCGGGTCGCCGACCGCGTCGACGACGACGTCCACCCCCATGCCTTCGGTTGCCGCCCGCACCGTCTTCTTCGGGTCGTCCTCGGTCAGGTGCAGCGGCGTCGCCCCGAAGCGCTCGGCCATCGCCAGCCGATCCTCAACCGTGTCGACCGCGAAGACCTTGACGGCGCCGCCGGCCAGCGCCGCCTGGACGGCGCAGAGGCCGACCGGGCCGAGGCCGAGCACGGCAACCGTGTCGCCGGCCTTCATCTCCGCGTGGGCGACGGCGTGGTAGCCGGTCCCCATCACGTCGCCGGCGAAGAGGGCGACGTCGGCCGACATCCCCTCCGGAACCCGGCGCAGGGTCAGGTTCGCCCGCGGCACCAGCAGCAGCTCGGCCTGGGCGCCCTGGAGGTCGCCGAGGTTGGCGCCGTGGCCGAAGGTTCGGCCGTTGCGGCAGCGGTGGTAGTCGCCGCGCAGGCAGGAGGCGCAGGTGGCGCAGGCGGTGTGGAAGGTGCCGAGGACGCGGTCGCCGACGGCGACCCGCTCGACGTCGTCCCCGGCCGCAAGGACGGTGCCGACGAACTCGTGGCCGATCGTGAAGCCCGGCTCGACCGGCACCCGGCCATGGTAGATGTGGAGGTCGGAGCCGCAGATCCCGCTCGCCTCGACCCGGACGAGCGCCTCGTCCGCGACCGCGATCTCGGGATCGGCCTTCTCCTCCACCCGCACCTGCCCGGGCGCCTGGAAAGTGACAGCGCGCATGCGCGGCAACGTTAGTTGACGCCGGCGACCTGGAAGCGGCTGGCCTCGCCGTCGGGGCTGGCGGTCTCCTCGATCCGCGCCTCCAGCGCCAGCTCTTTCTCGAAGTCGGCGTCCTCGCCGTGCTGGAAGGAGACGTCTTTGCCCTCGAGCAGCTCGATGAAGGTCTCCACGAAGCGGGCGTCGAGCTGTTTGCCGGCGACGCGGCGCAGCTCGACGATCGCGTCGTAGCTGGACATCGGCGTCCGGTAGGAGTCGCGGGCGGTCATCACGTCGTAGGTGTCGGCGACGGAGATGATCCGCGCCAGCTCGGGGATCTCGTCCCCGGCCAGCCCCCGCGGATAGCCCTTGCCGTCGATCCGCTCGTGGTGGGCGAGGATGATCTCGGCCACCGGGCCGTAGCCGTCGAGCGAGGAGACGACGCGGGCGCCCTGTTGGGGGTGGCGCTTGATCAGCATCCAGTCCTCGTCGGTGAGCGGCACGTTGGCCTTGAGGATGCGGTCGGGGAGGATGAACTTGCCGATGTCGTGGAGCAGGGCGGCGATGTGGACGAGCTCCTCCTCGCGGCGCGAGTAACCAGCGCGCTGGGCGATCGCCCGCGAGTAACGGGCGACCGCGGCGCTGTGGCGGGCAGTCATCTGGTCCCGCAGGTCGAGCGTCCGCAGCATCGCGCTCAACATCCCGACCTGGAAGCTGGCCAGCTGCTTGGAGCGCAGCTCCAGCTCGTGGGCACGCTGCTGGGAGAGGAGCAGCTGCCCCAGCAGGTACTGGAAGGTGACGAGGACGACGCCGAAGAGGGCGATCGCCGAGATGCCGATCACGTGGTAGATGAAGGCGACCGCAACGGCGAGCATCGCGCTCGCGAACTCGGAGGGGAGGACCGGCGGGAGCACCGCCAGCTGGCTGGCGAAGGAGACCCGCTCGACGTAGGCGCGGTAGCCCGCGGTGAGGATGAAGTTAAGGGCCAGCGAGACCTGGAACAGCGCGAAGACCAGCAGGTAGAAGGAGGCGTCCGCCGAGGTGATGCCGGTCCGTTCGGCGACGATTCGAAAGAGGACGCCGCCGACCAGCGGAAAGAGCGCGTAGGTGAAGACGTTGTTGACGAGGTAATGGGGTTCGTCGCGCCACCGGAACCAGCCGATCAGGATCGTCATCACGCCGATCAGGGCGGCCGGGGTGCCGCCCAGGAAGACCATCGCGACGACGAGCGCCAGGAAGCTGCCCGATACCTTGACCTTGGACTCGGTGGAGACGGCGGTCAGATCGCTGAAGATGGAGAAGGCCAGCAGCACCCCGAAGAGGGCGAGGTCCCAGTTGCACTGCGGTGCCTCGACCAGCGCCACCACTGCGACGGCCACCAGGCCGACGATCATGACGGCCATAACGGCCCGGGATGGGGAGGTCTTGGTCATTGCGCTCTTCGACTCGCGGGAATCTTGTAATTCCTGGACACGGCGTCAATCCCTGCGCGGGAACGAGGATGCTGGTCTGCGGGAATTCCGCCGATTGCAACCGTAGTGACGTTGTTTGTCATCGGCAAGAGCTTTCGCCCAATTGAGCGATTTCTCCCAGGGTGGCCTTCGACTCTTGGCGCTCGCGGGGGAACAACGCGGAGAGCGGCGAAAAGAGCCAAAAAAAAGGACAAGGGCACCCCATCCGAGTGCCCCTGTCCAAACCTCAGCGGCTCCGGTCATGTCGGTGCCGCGTTTCAAAAAAGTCTAGTTGCGGAAGCCCATTGCTGCCCCTTCCTTGCCTTGGTTGAAGCCCAAGCTGTGCGTCGGTTTCCAAAACCTCAAAATCGTTGGAGAGTTTGTAGCACAGATTGTCGGAAACTTGTGCATTTGCAAGGAAACTTGTGCAGAAATGCAGTAGGACAGACGTGCAGATATGCCTGAGACCCGCGTTCTAAAGCCCTTGCGGCGTCCCCTCTTCCGTCGCCTGGCGACGACCTACGCGATCAACGAGATCGGGGACTGGATGGGGATCATCGCCCTCTCCGTACTCGTCTTCGACGAGACCGACAGCGCCCTGGCGACCGCTGCGCTCTTTCTCGGAACTCGCTTCCTGCCTGCGTTTTTCGCCCCCCTGCTCGTCACCCGAGCCGAGCGGCCGCCGGTGCGGATCGCGCTGCCGGTCATCTACTCGGGCGAGGCCGCAGCCTTCGGCGGCCTGGCCCTGATCGCCGGCCCCGGCAACTTCTCGCTGGCAGCGGTGACCGTCCTTGCAGCGGTCGACGGCTGCCTGGCGCTGGTGGGGCGCTCGCTCACCCGCGCCTCGGTCGCTGCCCTACTCGAGCCCACCGGCGAACTCCGCTCCGGAAATGCCCTCCTGAACGTGGCGTTCACGGGCGGGGCCGCGGTCGGGCCGGCCATCGCCGGGCTCGTCGTCGGCGGATTCGGCGTACAGACGGCGCTGCTCCTCGACGCGGTCTCCTTCTATGCGATCGCCTGGATCCTCTTCACCGCCGGCGAGATCCCCCAGGCGGAGCCGGAACCGGGGCGGATGCGGGAACGGGTTCGCGCCGGGATCGCCTACATCCGCAACCAGAGCGCTCTGCGGAGGATCCTTACCGCGCAGGGCGCGGCCTTCGTGTTCTTCGCCGCCGTCCTCCCGGTCGAGGTCGTCTACGCCAAGGAATCGCTCGGCACCGATGACGCCGGCTATGGCGCCATGCTCGCGAGCTGGGGCCTGGGGATGGTCGTGGGCAGCTTGATCTTCGCCCGCATCCGCGAGCGCTCGCTTCCCGCCCAGCTCTTCTTCAGCACGCTCGCCGTCGGCGTCGCCTACCTTGGCCTCGCGCTGGCGCCGACCCTGGCGGTGGCCTGTGCCGTCTCCGTGCTGGGAGGCGCGGGAAACGGCGTCCAGTGGGTGGCGGCGATCAGCGCCGTGCAGGAGCTGACGACGGAATCGATGCAGGCGCGGGTGATGAGCGTCCTCGAGTCGATCGGCGCGGCGATGCCGGGAATCGGCTTCGCCCTGGGCGGTGTGATCGCCGCCGTCGCCAGCCCCCGGATGACGTTTCTTGTCGCGGGGCTGGGGGTAGTGGCCATAGTTGTCGTCATGGCGCCGCTGCTGAGGGGGAAATGGCTGCAAAGCCACGAAATACCTGTAAAGCCGTCGCTTGACGGTCGTGAAGACGTTGTGCTGGAGTTGGTACCCGGGTCTACCGGTCAACCGAAATCGGAGGAGATGCGTTGAAGAAGCTAGGAGCACTCATCGCGGTTCTGGTCCTTGCAGCGGTCGGACTGGCCTCGTGCGGGGGCGGCAGCGACACCACCTCCGGCGGTAGCGGCGGCGGCCAGAAAGGCGGGACCCTGGACGGGACCTACGCCTCTTTCCCCGATTACCTGGACCCGGCGCTCTCCTACACGGCCGAAGGATGGACGGCGATGGCTGACGTCTACATCCCTCTGCTCACCTACAAGCACGCCAACGGCGAGGAAGGCAGCGAGGTCGTTCCCGGCCTGGCGAAAGAGCTGCCGAAGATCAGCAACGGCGGCAAGACCTACACCCTCTTCCTCCGCCCCGGCCTCAAATACTCCGACGGCACCCCGGTCAAAGCCTCCGACTTCCCCTTCGCGGTCGAACGGATGATCAAGCTCAACTCCGGCGGCTCGCCCTTCTACCTGACGATCGAAGGCGCCGAAAAGTTCGCGGAAACGAAAAAGGGGCCGATCCCGGGGATCAAGGCCAACGACAAGACCGGCGAAATCGTCATCAACCTCGAAGGCCCGCGAGGCACCTTCACCAACGAGCTCGGCCTGATGTTCGTGGCGCCGCTGCCGCAGGACACGCCGATCGAAGACCTCTCCGCCAACCCGCCCCCCGGCACCGGGCCTTACATGATCACCAAGTCGCAGCCGGGCAAGGGCTGGGAATACGAGCGCAACCCCTACTGGGCGAAAGCCAACGGCAAGGCGATGCCCGAATACCCCGAAGGTTCGATCGACAGCGCCAAGATGACGGTGATCCGCAACCCGGAGACGCAGGTCGACGACATCGAACAGGGCACCTACCAGTGGATGCAGAACCCGCCGCCGGCCTCCCGCTACCAGGAAGTCAAGGAAAAATTCGAAGGCACCCAGTTCCGGGTCGAGCCGACGATCAGCACCTACAACTTCTGGATGAACACGCAAGAGGCGCCGTTCAACGACCTGAAAGTGCGGCAGGCGGTCAACTACGCCGTCGATGCGAAAGCCCTCGAACGGATCTACGCCGGCCAGATCGCGGCCACCCAGCAGATCCTGCCACCGGGGATGCCCGGGTACGAACAGTTCGAACTGTATCCGCACGATCTGGGCAAGGCGGAAGAACTGATGAAAGAAGCCAACCCGTCGGACATGGACATAACCGTCTGGACGGACACCGAAAGCCCGAACAACGAAGCGGGCGAATACTTCAACGAGGTGCTGAAGGAACTCGGCTTCAACACGACCCTGAAACTGATCAACGCCGACAACTACTTCACGGTGATCGGCAACCTCTCGACGCCGAACCTGGACGCCGGCTGGTCTGACTGGTTCCAGGACTACCCGCACCCGAACGACTTCTTCCAGCCGCTGCTGGCCGGGGAATCGATCCAGTCGACGAACAACAACAACTTCGCCCAGTACGACAATCCCGCGGCGAACAAGAAAATGGTCGAACTGGCCGAAGAACAGCTCGGGCCCGAACAGGAAGAAGCCTACGCGGCGCTCGACAAGGAAATCATGGAAGAAGCCCCGTGGGCGCCGTACGGGACCCGGACCCTGTCCACCTTCGTCTCCGACGAAGTCGATCTCGAAAGCGTCATCTTCAACCCCACCTTCGGCCACTACCTGACCAGCTTCGAATTCAAGTAGGTCGCGAGGGGTAGAAGTACCTCGTGTCCACCGAACCGAGCGCAGAGCGAGGGCCCTGGTCCCTCGCTCTGCGGCGGTTCCTGCGCAACCGCCTCGCCGTCGCCGCTCTCGGCGTCTTCCTGGCGATCATCGTCTTCGTCCTCGCGGCGCCGCTCTGGGCCGACCACGTGGCCCACACGGGACCGAACGAGGAGCACACGGTCGAACAGATCACCGTCGGCGGTGAAAAGAAGGACGTCGTCACCGTCGAGGGCAAACCGATCGGCCCGCAGTGGTTCGGCGCCGGCGGCAAGTTCTTCCTCGGCGCCGACAGTCGCCTCGGCCGCGACGAGATGGTGCGGTTGATGTACGGCGGCCGCACCTCGCTGTTGATCGGGATCAGCGCCGCCCTCCTCGCCACCATCCTCGCGATCGTCCTCGGCCTCCTCGCCGGCTATTTCCGCGGCTGGGTCGACAGCATCATCGCTCGGACCCTCGACACGATCTGGTCGCTGCCCGTCTTCCTGATCGGCCTCTCGTTCGGGATCGCCCTCGCCGTCGGCGGCCTCGACCTCGGCTTCGTCGAAGTCTCCGGCGGCTCGCTCTGGATCCCGATCCTGATCATCAGCATCTTCACCGTCCCCTACATCGCCCGGCCGATCCGCGGCGAAGTCCTCGCCTTCAGCGAGAAAGAGTTCGTCGAAGCGGCGATCGCGCAGGGCGCCAGCCCTGGCCGGGTGATGTTCACCGAGATCCTCCCCAACCTCGCCTCGACGGTGATCGTCTTCTTCACCCTGATGATCGCCAACAGCATGTTGTTCGAGGCGGGCCTCTCCTTCCTCGGCGCCGGCGTGCAGCCGCCGAACTCCTCCTGGGGGACGATGATCACGACCGGGGTGGAGCTGCTGCGGATCCAGCCGTTGCTGGCGATCCTGCCCGGGACGATGATAATGCTGACGGTGCTGGCGCTGAACATCGTCGGCGACGCGTTGCGCGACGCGCTCGACCCGCGCGGCAAGGCGCGTATGGACGCGGCGCTGCAGTTCGAGGCGCAGTCGGGCGCCACTCGGCCCGTAGGCGAGGCGAGCTTCTCGTGACCCGTTTCATCGTCAGGCGCCTGGTCGGGATGATCACGGTCCTCTTCGCCGTCTCCGCAATCGTCTTCGTCGTCTTCATGGTCCTGCCGAAGCAGAACCCGGCGCAGACGCTGGCCGGCAAGAACGCGACCCCGGTCCTGGTCAAGAACATCGAAGAGGAATGGGGCTTCGACGAGTCCCTGCCACAGCAGTATCTGACGATGATGAAGAAGGTCTTCACTGGGGAGCTGATCCAGTACTCGCCGCGGCTTCCTGTTCTCGATCTCATCGTCGAAAAAATCCCTGCCACCTTCTCGCTGACGATCGGCGCAGCGTTGATCTGGCTCTTCTTCGGTCTCCTGCTCGGCTATCTCTCGGCGATTCGCGCCGGTGGCTGGCTCGACCGCATCCTCACCGGTGTCTCGATCGCCGGCATCTCGATCCCCGTCTTCCTGTTGGCGCCGGTGCTGATCTACGTCTTCGCCAACAAGCTCGAAGTTCTCCCAAACGGCCAGTACGTGCCTTTCGAAGAAGACCCGGTCGAATGGCTGAAGCACCTGATCCTGCCCTGGATCACCCTCGCCGTCCTCTCGATCGGCTTCTACAGCCGCGTCCTGCGCTCGAACATGCTCGACGTGATGAACGAGGACTACGTCCGCACCGCCCGCGCCAAGGGGCTGAACGAGCGGCAGGTGATGACGCGGCACGTCCTGCGCAACTCGCTGATCCCGGTCATCACCCTCTTCGGCCTCGACTTCGGCGCCACCATCGCCGGCACCGCGATCATCACCGAAGCGATCTTCGACATTGACGGCGTCGGCAACTACGCGGCCAATGCCGTCGCGAAATTCGAACTGCCGCCGATCATGGGCGTCGCGCTTTACGGCGCCTTCTTCGTCGTCCTCCTGAACACGATCGTCGACGTCGTCTACGCCTACCTCGACCCGCGGGTGCGGCTGGGGGAGAGCGCCTCCTGATGAGCGCGCCGCTGCTCTCGGTCAAGGATCTCCGCGTCGGCTTCGCCACCGAAGACGGCGTCGTGCAGGCGGTGGACGGGGTCAGCTTCGACCTGCGCCCGGGTGAGGTGGTGGCGATCGTCGGCGAGTCCGGCTCCGGCAAGAGCGTCACTGCACAGACGCTGATCGGCCTCACCCGTGCCAACAACGCCCGCATCGAGGGCTCGGTCAAGCTCGGTGGCGAGGAGCTGACCAGCGCTGGTGACGCCGAGATGCGGCAGCTGCGCGGCGAGCGGGTGGCGATGATCTTCCAGGACCCGATGACCTCGTTCAACCCGGTCTACCGGCTCGGCGACCAGATCGTCGAAGCGATCCGCGCCCACCGACCCGACACCTCGAAGAAGCGGGGGCGGGAGCGGGTGGTGGAGCTGTTCGAGGCGGTCGGCATCCCCGACGCCGAGCGGCGGGTCGACGACTACCCGCACGAGTTCTCGGGCGGGATGCGGCAGCGGGCGATGATCGCGATGGCGCTGGCGCTCGAGCCGGAGGTGCTGATCGCCGACGAGCCGACGACTGCCCTCGACGTGACCATCCAGGCGCAGATCCTCGGCCTGATCGAGGAGCTGAACCGGGAGCACAACCTGGCGACGATCCTGATCACCCACGACCTCGGCGTCGTCGCGGAAGTGGCGGACCGGGTGCTGGTCATGTACGCAGGCAAAGTGGTTGAGGAGGGGACGCTCGACGAGATCTTCTACGACCCCCAGCACCCCTACACCTGGGGCCTGCTCGGCTCGCTGACCAGGCTCGACCGGCCGCGGCCGCACCGGCTGCCGCAGATCGCCGGCTCGCCGCCCTCGCTGCTGGACCTGCCCGAGGGCTGCCCGTTCCGGCCGCGCTGCCCGCACGAGTTCTCGAAGTGCCCGGAGTACCCCGGCCTGGAGGCGCGGCTGCCCGAATCCTCCGGCCACCGCGACCGCTGCTGGCTGACCCCGGAGGAGAAGCGCGAGAGGCGGATGGTCGAAGGGCAGATCGGATTGGAAGCGCCGCGCGAGGTCGGGCAGGCATGAGCGAGGCGGGGAAAGAGGACGGCGCTCCCCTGCTCGAGGTCACCGACCTCGTCAAGCACTTCCCGATCAAGCGCGGGATCCTGATCGACCGCGAGGTCGACCAGGTGCGGGCGGTCGACGGCATCAGCTTCGAGGTGCGGCGAGGGGAAACTCTGGGCCTGGTCGGCGAGTCGGGAAGCGGGAAGTCGACGGCCTGCCGCGCCGTCCTGCAGCTGATCGAGCCGACCTCGGGCTCGGTCAGGTTCGAGGGCAGGGAGATCGCCGGCCTCGGTCGCCGTCAGATGCGGCCGCTGCGGCGGCAGATGCAGATGATCTTCCAGGACCCCTACGCCTCGCTGAACCCGCGCAAACGCATCGGCCAGATCGTCGGCGACCCCCTGAAGCGGCAGGGCGTCGCCTCGGGCTCGGAGCTGCGGCGCCAGGTCCAGGAGCTGCTCGAGCGGGTCGGCCTCTCCAGCGAGCATTTCAATCGGTACCCGCACGAGTTCTCCGGCGGCCAGCGGCAGCGGATCGGGATCGCGCGGGCGCTCGCGCTGAAGCCGAAGCTGGTGATCTGCGACGAGCCGGTCTCCGCGCTCGACGTCTCGATCCAGGCGCAGATCGTCAACCTGCTCGACGACCTGCAGGACGAGTTCGGGCTGGCCTACCTGTTCGTCGCCCACGACATCGGCATCGTCCGCCACATCTCCGACCGGATCGCGGTGATGAACGAGGGCAAGATCGTCGAGCAGGGCACGGCGGACCAGGTCTGCGAGACGCCGAAGGACGAGTACACGAAGAAGCTGCTGGCGGCGGTGCCGATTCCGGATCCAAGGGAGAGCCGGGAACGGACGAAGGCCTAGGGCGGCGGGTCATATGCTCGCCGGATGACGCTTCCGCTCTCGCCGCCGATCAAGCCGCAGCTGGCGCTGACGCGGAAACAGCTGCCCGAAGGCGAGGAGTGGGCTTACGAGCCGAAGCTGGACGGGTTTCGGGCGATCGTCTTCGTGGATGGCGATGAGTTCTACGTTCAGTCTCGGGGCGGCAAAGACCTCAACCGCTACTTCCCCGAGCTGAGCTTCGCGCCAGGGCGCTGGGTGCTCGACGGGGAGCTGGTGATCCGCGACGCCGAGGGCAACCTCGAATTCGACTCGCTGCAGGAACGGATCCACCCGGCGCAGTCGCGGATCGAGCTGCTCTCAGAGCAGATCCCGGTCTCCTACGTCGTCTTCGACCTGCTCGCCGAGGGGGACGAGGTGCTCTGCGAGCGGCCGCTGCGGGAGCGGCGCGAACGGCTCGAGGGGATCGCCGAAAAGGCGGGTCTTGAGCTGACTCCCCTAACCCCCGACGCCGGGCAGGCGGAGCGCTGGTTAGCGAATATCGAGGGTGTGATGGCCAAGGACTTGACCGCCCCCTACGTCCAGGGCAAGCGCAAGGGAATGGCGAAGGTGAAGCGCGAGCGGACGATCGACTGCGTGGTCATGGGCTGGCGCCCCGGCAAAGAGGAGAGCACGGTCGGCTCGCTGATCCTTGGCCTCTACGATGGTGCCGAGCTGCGCTCGGTCGGCCATATCTCGGGCTTCTCGAAAGCGGCGAAACAGAGCATGCGGGCGATGCTGGCGCCGCTGGAGACGGGCAAGAGCGGGTCGGCGGAGCCGAGCCGGTGGACCGGGGGACGGGATCTGGAGTGGGTGGAGCTGCGGCCGGAGCTGGTGATCGAGGTGGGGTATGACCACGCGGCGTCGGGGCGGATCCGGCATGGGGCGCGGTTTCATCGGTTTCGGGACGACAAAGCGCCGCGGGACTGCAAGTTCGAGCAGCTTGATGAAGGGACGGCTTAGAACAGGGAGCGCTGGGCGGGCGGGACCCGTCGCGGGCTGTTCGGGGACCCCTGCGCTGGATGCTCGGGGTCCCCGGCGCCCGCGCCACCCGCCCGAGGCGCCGCTTGGGCTGACGGCCGTGACCCTGAAGAGCTGGCTGGGGCTCTCCTTGCTCGGGAGCGGCCCCAGGTTTTTAGGGCTCGGGTGGCGTGCTTGCGTTGCTCGGGCCGCATGTAGGAGCGGCCCTGGTAGAGCGCCTCGTATTTGGGGAGGAGGTCGGGTCTCTTTGCCTCTAGCCAGGCGAAGAAGACGTCCTTGACCTCTCCTTTGAGGTGGAGGGCGACGCCGCCGAGGAAGGTGGCGCCAGCGGCTTTGGCGCGGTCGACGATCGGCTGGACCTGGGCGGGGTCGTCGTTGATGCCGGGCATCAGCGGGGCGATCAGGACGCCGGAGTCGATGCCGCGGGAGCGGAGCTCGGCGACAGCGTCGAGGCGGGCGGCGGGGCTCGGGGTGTGCGGCTCGGTCGCGCGCCAGGCCTCCTCGTCGAGGGTGGGGATGGAGAGGTTGACCGAGACCGGCAGCTTCTTCGCCATCCGCTCGTAGATCTCCACGTCCCGCAGGACCAGCGGCGACTTGGTCAGGACCGAGACCGGGGTCCCCGCCTCCTCCAGCGCGACGAGAATCTCGGGCATCATCCGGTAGCGGCTCTCGACCCACTGGTAGGGGTCGGTGTTCGTCCCCAGCGCCACCAGCTCCCGCTTCCAGCTCGGCCGCCTCAGCTCCGCCCGCAGCAGCTCCGGCACATTCACCTTGACCACGATCTCCCTCTCGAAGTCCCGGCCCGCCCCCATGTCGAGATAGGTGTGGGTGCGACGAGCGAAGCAGTTGTGACTCACCACCCCATTAGCTATGAAATCTCCGGTTCCGGTGGTGATGTCGTACATCTCGATCTGTCGCCCCAAGGGCTCGATCTCGGCGATCCGCAGCTTTGCGTCTGACTTAAGGGCGATGCCATCGATGGTCCGCTTGCGCGAGATGGCAGGATCGATGTGCTGGAAGAGCCGCATCTGCTGACGCAAGCCTCCAAGTAGCCGCACGTTCCGAGCGCCGCAGGAGTTCGGCTTCTCGATCTTTACGTTGAACCCGAGGCTCCTTATGCCCGCAGCGGTCCGCTGGATGATCGCCTGATCCTTGTTGCAGATCCGCAGAGATCCGTTTCTACTGCCCTCTGCGTCGAAGATTCCGGCTAGGAATCCCCGCGTCCAGTCAGGGCTGGGAGAGCGCGGCCAACGGATCAGGGAGCGGACGCGGTCGACTCCATCTTTCGACGAGCTCCTGATAGCCCGCAAAGGGCGACACCGGTCGCTGCCCTCGGAAAATTGGAATTCCCGAGTCGGGACTCCCGAAGCCGCTAGATACCCACGCGCCCTATCCATCGCCTCCTGGTCGGTCAGGGCTAGGCGAAACCGATGGTGATCGCACCGTCCTCGTCCGGGTCGGACATACGAATACGAGGCGACGTGGCCGTCGCCTCGGATCATTCCGCACAGATATCCCCGGCGATATTCATCTGAGGCTCCATGGGGCGGGCCGAAAGAGCCGAGTCCCAGCATCTTGTTGTTGGTCGTCAAGAAGGGCCTCTGTCCGGGTCCCTGTTCAGCGCCGGTGACGTACTTCCAACCCCGATCGGTGAGGAAGCGGTGGTCACCGCTTGCCACCAGTTCCGTCCCATCCTCGAGAACTAGGCGATATGCCTCTTTCCGCGTCTCCCAATGGGCCTTGACCTCCGTGATCTCGTAGCGCCTGTAGTTGCCTCGACGGACAGTCCCGTAGATGCGGTCCCCGATCCCCAGCTCTGCCAGTGGGCGCGTTGTCCCGTCGGCCATCAGGATCGGGGTTTCGCCGTCAAGGCAGTAGGCACATGCATGACTGCATCCCCTGAACGGGTTGACGGTCCAGCTGAATCCGTAGCGGCTGCCGGGCACGTGGTTGAGCGCCGACTGGGCACGGACCTCATGGAAGTTGATCCCCATCGCCTCCGGGGCGTCGAAGGTTCTGACGACGGTGCCGGCTCCGACGCCGGGAATACGAAGGTCGTTCTCGACTCTCTGCTCATCCCACCTCATACGAACACATGTTCGCAGATGGCCAGGCGGCGCGTCCGGTTCTCGCCCCACCCGGCTGTGCCAGAAGTCGGCTGTGGCAGCTACCCGGAGCGTGCCACTGGTCATCCCCGGTTGGCCGGACAGCTCCGCGGCCCGCCGTCGTTCTGACAACCTTGCGCGAGAGGGATTGACCGGTGCCTAAACGATGACCGACCTCGCCCAAAGCCTGATCGACGCCCTGGCCCTCGGCGGCCTTTATGCGCTGATCGCCGTCGGCGTCACCTTGATCTACACCGTGATGGGGATGATGAACTTCGCCCAGGGCGAGTTCATCATGCTTCCCGCCTACGCCCTCTACGTCCTCGCCGGGCTGCCGTTCGCGATCGCGGTCGGGGGTGCGCTCGCCACCGGGGTCGCGATCGCCGTCCTCGCCGAGCGGGTGGCGTTCCGGCCCGTCCGCAACGCCGACCTCTCGGCCCAGCTCGTCACCTCCCTCGCGGTGGCGACGATCCTGCAGAACGTCGTCAGCGCCTCGGTGGACGCCCGTGCCCAGTCGGTGGCAACGCCGCCGCTGGTCAGCGAATCGAGCCAGATCGGCGCCCTCTCGGTGCCGAACCTGGAGATCCTCACCCTGGTGCTGACCGCGATCGTCCTCGGCGGTCTCGGCTGGCTGCTCTACCGGACCCGGATCGGCCTCGAGATGCGGGCGGCGGCGGAGAACTTCGAGATGGCCCGGCTACTTGGCGTCCGGGCCAACCGCGTGGTCGCGATCGCCTTCGCGATCAGCGGCGTGCTCGCCGCCGCCGTGGGGGTGCTGATCGTGATGCAGACGGGCCAGGTCTCGCCGACGATGGGCCTGACCCCCGTCCTGGTCGGCTTCATCGCCGTGGTGATCGGCGGCTTCGGGAGGATCTCCGGCGCCGTGGTCGGGGGGCTGGTGCTGGGGATGGCCTCGTCGCTGCTCGGCGCCTACCTGCCGGACGGGCTGGTCCCCTTCCGCGACGCGATCGTCTTCTCCCTGCCCGTCGCGATCCTGCTCGTCAGGCCGCAGGGCCTGCTCGGCCCAGCGACCGGAGAGGCCCGCCGCATATGAAGGGCGGGGGCCTGCGCTCGCCGGCCTCCGCGGCCGCTTCTCTCGTCGTCCCCCTGGTCCTCGTCGGGCTGACCGTCGCGGTCGGGGCGAGCGGGACGCCCTCCTTCGAAGACACCGTGACGATGGCCCTCTGCAACCTGATCGTCGTCCTCGGCCTGCAGGTCTTCATCGGCAACAGCGGCGTCTACTCGTTCGGGCAGCTGGGCTTCGCCGCGAGCGGCGCCTACGCCGCCGCCCTGCTGACGATCCCCGCGGCCTTCACGGCCCTGCAGACGCCCGATCTGCCGAGCCTGGTCGCCGACGCCCAGCTCAGCCCTCTGCCCTCGACGCTGATCGCCGCGGCGGCGAGCGGGCTGTTGGCGGCGGTGGTCGGCTGGCCCCTGATGAGGACCTCGACGCTGGCGATCCCGATCTCAACCTTCGCCTTCCTGATCGTCGCCTACAACGTGCTCGCCAACTGGGACGCGGTCACCGGCGGCAACAGCGGGCTGGTCAGCATTCCGAGGACCACCGGCGTCGCCTCGGCTGGGATATGGGCCGCGGCGGCGGTCGTCGTCGCGCTCGCCTTCAAGTGGTCGGCGGCCGGCTACCGGCTGCAGGCGACCCGCGAGGACGAGGTGGCGGCGCGCTCGATCGGCATCGGCCTGATGCGGGAGCGGCTCCTCGCCTTCACGCTCAGCGGCACGCTTTGCGGGATCGGGGGCGCCCTGGCGGTGCACCAGTCCGGGACCCTGTCTCCCAGCACCTTCTACTTTGCCGCCTCGGTGACGACGATCACCATGCTGGTGGTCGGCGGCGCCCGCAGCGTCTTCGGCGCCGTCGTCGGGACCCTCGCCGTGGCGACGGTCAACGAGCTGCTGCGCAACCTCGAGGAAGGCGCCCACGTGCTGGGTCTGTTCTCGATCGGCGAGACGCCGGGACTGGCCGCCATCGGCCTCGGCCTGATCCTGCTGGTGACGATGGTCGCGCTGCCGCAGGGCCTGAGCCGTGGCCTCGAGGCGGGGGAGGTCGGGGGGCTCCGCCGCAGGCTGCGTTCCCGAGCGCTGCCGACGCCGCCCCCGGCAGAGACGGAGCAGCCAGGGCTGCGACCTGTTGGAGGACCGGCGGGCGGGCTGCGCGCCGCGCGCGTCTCCCTTGCCTTCTCCGGACTGCAGGTGCTGAGAGGGGTGGACCTGGAGCTGGCTCCCGGCGAGGCCCTCGGGCTGATTGGCCCCAACGGCGCCGGCAAGACGACGCTCGTCAACGTCCTCAGCGGCTTCCAGGCCCCGGATTCCGGAAGCGTCCTGCTCGACGGGACCAGCGTCACCGGCTGGTCGCCGGCGCGACTCGCGCGAGCGGGGCTCGGGCGCACCTTCCAGGCAGCGCTCCCCTTCGCAGGTCTGACCGTGGTCGAGAGCGTCGCCGTCGGGGCGATGGGCGTCGGAGTGGGCCGGCGCCGCGCCGTCGGCGTCGCGGCCGGGGTGCTCGAGCGCCTCGGCCTGGACAAGCAGGCGCAGAGCCCTGCCGGCCTGCGGCCGCCGGGAGACCAGAGGCTGCTGGGCATCGCCCGCGCCCTGGCCACCGGGCCTCGCTACCTGCTGCTGGACGAGCCCGCGGCGGGGCTGAACGACGAGGAGCGCCGGGACCTGGTGGCGATCCTCCGCGGGGTGAGGCAGGACTTCGGCTGCGCGATCCTGCTGATCGAGCACGACATGAACGTGGTGATGGACCTCTGCTCGCGGGTGCAGGTGCTCGACGACGGCAAGACGGTCCTGGTCGGAGCCCCCGAGGAGGTCCAGGCCCATCCCGCCGTTGTCGAGGCCTACCTCGGCACGTCCTACCTGGAAGGCGCCCATGCTTGAGCTGCGCGGGCTGAAGGTCGCCTACCGCGGGGTCGAGGTGCTCCACGGCGTCGAGATGAGCCTCGGCGAGGGAGAAGTGGTCGGCATCGTCGGCCCCAACGGCGCCGGCAAGAGCTCGCTCCTGCGGACGATCTGCGGCCTCATCCGTCCGAGCGCGGGGGAGGTCAGCTTCGAAGGCAGGGCGCTGCGCGGGCTGGCGCCGGAGGAGATCGCGAGGCTGGGAATCGCGCTGGTGCCGGAGGGCCGCCAGATCTTCGGCACCCTGACCGTGGCGGAGAACCTGCGGCTGGCCGCCCAGGGCAACGGCAGCGGAACGATGGAGCGGGTCCTGGGGCAGCTGCCGATCCTGCGGCAGCGGCTCGGGCAGCGCGCCGACCGTCTCTCGGGCGGCGAGCAGCAACAGCTCGCGGTCGCCCGGGCGCTGCTGCGCAAGCCACGGCTGCTGATCCTCGACGAGCCCTCGCTGGGCCTCGCGCCGAAGATGATCGACGTCGTCTACGGGCTGCTGGAGGAACTCCGCAGCGAGGGAGCGACGATGCTCATCGTCGAGCAGAACGCGGCCCGGACGATCGACTTCTGCCAGCGCAGCGTGGTGCTCGCCGGCGGCCAGGTCCGGGCGAGCGGCAGACGCGAGGAGCTGCAGCGCAACCCTGCGGTCCTCCGTGCTTACATGGGTAGACAGCTATGAGCGCCGGAGAAAGGGATGACTGATCGAGCTTCTTCCGTGCCGAGCGGAGCAGACCTGATGCTGGCGCTGCGCCACTGCTGGCAGCCGGTGGCGAGGCTGGAGGACCTCGCGGACGGACCCCAGCGAGCGGTCCTGCTCGACGAGGCCCTCGCCGTCTTCCTCACCGAGGGCGGGGAGCCGGCCGTAGTCGCCGATCGCTGCGCTCACCGTGGCGCCCTGCTCTCGATGGGCAAGGTCTGCGGCGACAGCATCCAGTGCCCCTACCACGGCTGGGAGTGGGCGGGCGACGGCTCCTGCACCCGGATCCCCTCGCTTGCCGATCAACGCCAGATCCCGCCGCTGGCCCGGATTCCGTCCTACCCCGTCCGCGTTCGGTGGGGCCTTGTCTGGACGACGCTCGAGGAGCCGCTGACCGACGTGCCTAACGTTCCCTGGTTCGACCCTGACAAGTGGACGTGGGGTCACGGCACCCCCTTCGAGCTGCCGGTGGCCTTCGGGCTGATGATCGAGAACTTCCGCGACGTCGCCCATTTCGCCTTCGTCCACGAGGCCACCCTGGGACCGCAACCGGCGGTGATCGAGCCGCTGACACCGGAGAGGAACGGGCTCGAGGTGAGGCTCCGCCGGAACATGGAATGGGGAGACGGAGCAAGCTCGGCGTGGGGATCGCTACGAGAGATCTATTACCACGCGATCGCGCCCAATTTCACCTCGGCGCAGTTGTTCACCGACGAAGGCGAACGCTGCCTGCTCCATGCCGCACGCGCCGTCAGCGCGACCGAGTCGGTGCACTACTGGATCGAGGGAGGCCTCGAGAACTTCGACGAGGAGCGCCTTGCGAACGTGATTGCCTACGACGCCGGGATCTACGCCGAGGACGTGGTCGTCCTCTCGAAAGTCCAGCCGCCCGAACTGTCGCTGGATCCCAATGCAGACGTCAATACCCTTGCCGATCGGTACACCCTCGCCTACCGAGAGGCGTTTGCCGATTTCGTCAGCCAGGCCCTCGCCAGACGCGGCGCTCTAGCCGCACCGGCGGGCTGATCTCATTCGCCGTACTCGGGAATGAACTGCGGTTTGACCTTGGCCACCAGCTTCGGCTTGCCGTTGGAGAGGACGTACATCGGCCAGATCCGGCTTGGGTAGTGGTCGTCGGCGCTGTAGGTCATTTTCCCGTTGATCGTGTTGTGGGGTTTGGCTTCGAGAGCGTCGGCCAGCACGCTGCCGCTAACGCTGTGCGTTTCTTCGATCGCGTCGAACATCAGTTGACCGGCGGCGTACCAGGCCAGGAGGTTAGTTGCGATGTCGGTGTCGATTCCAGCCTTCTCCAGGTGGTCGAGCAGCTTTGCGCTGGCCTTGTTCGGCGGGTCGTAGCTCGATCCGTTCGAGGTGAAGTAGATGTCTTCGGTGTCTGGAATGCCCTTCACCCAGAACAAGCCGTCGAAGGCCGTCGGCCCGTAGATCGGCAGGTCGACTCCTGCAGCGCGGATCTGCTTGATCGCCGCGGCGCCGCCAGGCGGATAGGAGCACATGACGACGGCGTCGGCATCGGAGCTTTTCAACCTGCTGATCTGGCTCGAGAGCGAGGGGTCGGTGTTCTCGAAGTCGACGGAGTCCGCAATCGTGCCGCCGAGCCTTTCCCAGGCCTGCTGGAAGCCGGAGCAGGCAGCCTTGCCGTAGATGATCGCCGTGTCCCGGAATAGGAACGGATGCCTGATGCCCTTGTCGTAGAAGAACGAGGCCGCGGCGCTCACCTCGCTGAGGAGGCTCGGATTCGAGCTGAAGGAGAGGCGACCGGACGTCGGGGGCCCGAAGCCCGGCTCGTTGACGATCGCGAAGTTGAGCTTGTCGTTTTCCTCGGCGAGAGGGGACCCGGCTGCCGCGGTCAGCCCCTCGCCGCTGAAGGCGAGCACGTCAGCACCGTCTTCGACACCTTCTGCACCGCCAGCACGGCCTGCTGCGGATCTGAACGGGTGTCCACCTGGATCACCCGCAGCTTGTGGCCGTCGATCCCCCCGCGAGCATTGGTTTCCCTCGCGAGCTGTTCGAGGGCGACGATGGCGTCGTCGTAGACCGCCATGTAGCCGGTCTTGGCAATCGCGGCGCCGACCACTATTTCGTCTGGAAGACCAGAAGCGGACGTGGCTTCATCCGGCTCCCCACTGCCCCCGCACCCGCCCAGCAGAATCAGGGTGAAAATCAACAGCAGGGGAGAAAGCTTGGCGATCTGGCGCATTGACACTCCAATAGAGGACTGAAGGGGTACTTGGATTCGCATCCTACGCACGCGCATTCAGCGCCCCCGTCCCCGACCTCGCTCGAGCGAGGTGGCGGCCTCGTAGTGAAGCTGTGAGATGTCGCTGCGGGCGAGGATGCGGGTCAGCTCCACCGGGCGTTCACGGCTTTCGTCCGCGGATCCGTACTGGAAGAGCCGGCTGATGAAGATAGGATCCCCAGTACGGGCGCCGAGGCTTTTCGCGGTCCAGGGACCGCAGGAGGAGCTCTCGAAGGAGGCGTCGATCCGGCCCAGCTTCGGGGACTCGCCGAGGACGGGCTGTTCGCCGCCCTGAAGCGAGATCGCAGCGCCCAGCAGCCAGGGCACCCGCACGACGGGGAAGAAGGAGTCGATGATGCAGATCGGTTTGTCGATGCGGAAGATCGAGGTGACCTGGGCGACCGTCTCCCCCTGCGAGACGTCGAGGAAGTCGGCGATCGCCTGGTCGTTGGTCTGGTGGCGGATGCGCAGGACGCCGATCCGCGACTGGCTGAAGGGGTCTTCCCGCAGGGAGCGGATCAGGCCCCTGATCGGTACCCGACGCTTCGGGGCGGAGACGTAGGTTCCCGAGCCGCGGCGGCGATAGATGTCCCCGTCGCGTTCGAGCAGGCTGAGGGCGGGACGAACGACCGCGCGCGAGACGCCGAAATACTCTTCGATCTCGCGCTCCGAAGGGAACAGGGTATCGGGCTCCCAGCCGCCCCCCTCGAGCCTCTGCTTGAGGATCTCACCGAGCTGGTAGTAGAGGGGCACCTGGCCGCCGCGCTCAGGGCGCCGGAGCCCTTCGAGTCCGATCTGAGAAGGCCGCTTGCGGCGGCCTGAGGTTTTGCGACGGCCGCCCGAAGCGGGATTCTCAGGCTCCAATCAACTCACCGGGCGACTTACTGTTCGCAGATGTAACACGGGCCCGAGGGTAGGTGATTAGTGGCCACACAGCCAGGGGGGCTCGTCAACGCTGGTGAACGAAGGGTGTGCCGCATCGGAGACATCCTAGGTAGAGGTCTCGCCGCGCCTTCGCGCACACTGCCCGAGGACGCCTAGTTGTTACTACAGGCTCAGCTCAAGCCGGTGCTATCGTAATTGACGTGAACGTAAGGAACAGCTTCATTGGAAACAGGCGCGTCGCCGCGAGCCACGAGCACTACAAGTGGTGGGCCCTCTCCTGCACCAGCCTCGGGATGCTCCTGGTGGCGACCAACTCTGGGACGCTGATCATCGCCCTGCCAGACCTCGAGCGGGCGCTCGGGACCAGCCTGCTGGAACTGGTCTGGGTGATCCTCGCCTACATGATCTCTTCGACCGTGCTGGTGCTGACGGCAGGACGCCTCTCCGACCTCTTCGGCCGCAAGAGCGCCTTCGTCGGCGCCTTCGCGATCTTCGGCCTCGCCTCGCTCGGCGCCGGCTTCGCCGCCGACGGCACCCAGCTGATCCTCTGGCGGATCGTCCAGGGGATCGGCGGCGCCTTCATCTTCGCCAACGGCCCAGCCCTGGTCACCGACGCCTTCCCCCGCGACCAGCTCGGCCTGGCGATGGGGACCAACACGATGGTCGCCGCGATCGGGCTGGTGATCGGGCCGGTCCTGGGCGGCGCCCTGGTCTCGATCTCCTGGCACTGGGTCTTCTGGTTCAACGTCCCCCTCGCCTCCGCCGGCGGCCTCTGGGGCGCCCTGGTCCTCCACGAGCTCGCCCGCCGCGACAGCGTCCGCGGCTTCGACTTCGCCGGCACCCTCACCTTCGTCCTCGGCCTGACCGGGCTCGTCTACGGGATCTCCCGCGGCGGCATCTCCGGCTGGGACGACGCGCTGGTGATCGGCTCGCTCCTCGTCGCGGCGCTGCTGCTGCCGCTCTTCGTCTGGATCGAGCACCGCGGCTCGGCGCCGATGCTGGACCTGGCGATCTTCCGCAACCGCCTCTTCGCCGCCGCGACCGGGGCCGCCTTCATCAACGGGCTCTCCCGCTTCGCCCTGATGTTCATCTTCGTCTTCTACTACCAGGGGGCGCAGGGGGACGACCCGATCACCGCCGGGATCAAGCTGGCCCCGATGGCGATCGGGATGCTCGTCTCCTCGCCCCTGGCCGGCGTCTGGGCCGACCGGCACGGATCCCGGGCGCTCGCCGCCGCGGGGATGCTCGTCACCGCCCTCGGCCTGGCGCTGATGACGACGCTGGAGGCCGGTTCCCCCTACTGGCAGGGCGGCCTCTGGCTGCTGCTGGTGGGGATCGGATCGGGCATGTTCAACTCGCCCAACACCGCCGCGATGATGGGCACGGTTCCGGTCGAGCGGCGCGGCGTCGCCGCCGGGGCGCGGACGATGCTGCAGAACACCGGCGCTGTGATCTCGATCGCCTTCGTGCTCGCGATCGTCACCAACTCGATTCCGAAAGAGGTCCTCTTCGCGATCTTCTCCGGCCTCGCCTCCGGCCTCTCCGCCGCCCAGCTCGACCCCTTCATCCACAACATGCACGAGGCGCTCTGGGTGCTGGCGGCGACCTCGGCGCTGGGCGCGGGGGTCTCCCTGATGCGACCGCGCCACGTGCGCGAGGAGGCAGGAGAGCCAACGGTCGGGGAGGAGGCGAGGGCGGTCTCATGAGCGAGCCGGAGCTGCGGATCGGCGAGGTCGCGAAGCTGGCTGGCACGACCCCTCGAACGATCCGCTACTACGAGGAGATCGGCCTGCTGCCGGCGGCGAGTGGCCGCCAACCGGGGGCGCACCGCATGTATGCCGGGGCGGATATCGAACGCCTCACTGAGCTGCTCCGCCTCAGGGACCTGCTCGGCCTCTCGCTCGAGGAGCTGAAAGAGCTGGTCGAGGCAGAGGGTGCGCGCGCCGAGTTGCGCCGCGAGTGGCGGGGCGGAGTCGAAGACCCGGTCCGCCGCCGTCAGATCCTCGAGCAGTCGCTCACCTATATAGCCCGCCAGTTGGAGCTGGTGCGACGGCGCCGCGACGAGATCGCCGAGCTGGAAGCGGAGCTGCTGGCCCGCCGCAAGCGGGCCCGGGCACTGCTCAAGCGTCAGCCGGGATAGCGACGCCGGCGGTCTGCTCCTCGAAGTGCTTGCTGAGCATCGTCACCTGGCCCTGGTAGTTCGAGCCGAGATCGGAGCCGTAGAGCCGCTCGGCGGGGGCCGACATCCACTCGAGGCCGAGCTTGCAGACCGGCTGGCGGTGCTCGACCATGAAGGAGACGTCGCGAGCGCGGACCTCGAGCGCGGCCCGGCTGCCGTGGCGCCCCCCCTCGGGGTCGTAGCCGAAGCCGGGGTCGAAGAAGCCGGCGTAATGGGTGCGGAGCTCTCCCGCGGTCGGGTCGTAGGCCATCATCTCGGCCGCGATCTGGGGAGGGATGCAGACGCCCTCGGCCGAGAGCAGGAGGTAGAAGATCTCCGGCTCGAGCACGACCTTGCTGCCGGGCTCGGGGTAGACCGGGTCCCAGTAGTCGGTCCAGCGGTAGGCGCGGATTCGGGAGAGGTCGACGGGAAGGCTGTTCTTCTTCGCCCGGTAGCCGACCACCCTGTCGGTCGGCCCGGAGAGGTCGAGGCTGAGGAAGAGGCCGTCGGAGACCGCCATCTCCGACTGGCGCAGCGCGTGCGAGTCCAGGTAGAGCAGCGGGAACTCGTCCTGCAGCTCGCGGATTTCCTCGTCGGAGAGGCGGACGTCCCCCCGCGCCAGGCGCAGCTGGTTGAGCGAGAGGCCGGTCTTCACCTGGATCGCGAACGAACGCGGAACGATCTCCAGGTAGAGCCGGCCCCGGTAGCCGGCGCGGATGTCGTCGAAGCGGTGGTGGCGGTCGGTGATCACCCGCGTGAAGACGTCGAGGCGCCCGGTCGAGCTCTTCGGGTTCGCCTTCGCCCGCACGTCCTCCGGCAGGCTCAGCTCCTCGATCAGCGGCACCAGGTAGGGGCGGTCGCGCTCCAGCACCGCGCCGTCGCGGAGGTCGACGCGCTGGAAGGCGAGGCCGTCGATCTTCTCCTCCACGGTCGAATCGACGTCGGGCAGGAAGGAGCAGCGCAGGGCCCAGGCGAAGTCGCCGAGGCGCAGGTCGATGCTTGCCGGCTGCACCGCCTGGGGGCGGATCCGGTACTCGCCGGAGCCGATCCACTCGGCCTCGATCGCCTGGTTCAGTGCCTGCGAGGGAAGAACGCCGCGCCGGAGCTCGCTCATCCCGCGGAGACTATTCGCCGCGCCTCCTCCCCGCCCAGGTAGGCGGAGAAGGTGAACTCGACGATCTCCGTAAAGAGGTCACTCAATCGCTCTCCTTCGCCGGCGAGGATGCGGCGGCTGAGCAGAGAGGTGATGCCGCCGATCACGGCCTCGTCGGTTGCCTCCGCCATCTCGCCTCCCACCGCAGGACGCGGGGATCCCTGCCCGAGGAGGGCGACGAAGGACTCGAGCGCCGCCTGGTAGCGGTCGTAGACGCCCCGACCCGCCCTCAGCCCTTCGACCAGCGCAATGCTGGCGAGCGCCGGCTCCTCGTCGAAGAGGTCGAGCAGGCCGCCGACCGCTTCCGGCACGCGCTCGGCCCAGCTTTTTCCTTCCGCCCCTTCGCAGGCAGCGAGGACCCGCTCGCGAATCCGCTCGATCGCCGTTTCGTAGGCGGCGACGAAGCAGTCATCCTTACTTTCGAAGTGCTTGTAGAAGTCACTCTTGGAGACGGCCGCCCGGCGACCGATGAGTGAGACGGTGGTTTCGTGGTACCCCACCTCGTACAGGGCCTCGGTGAGGCCGGAAATCAGCCTCTCACGCTGATTTCGGGCGACGAACTCGGCTGAGAGACCATGACGTCCGCGTGGTAGTCGCTCCATCCCACCACGAAGTCTGGCACCGCACTGTCAGTCCCGGCTGCCACCGCCGTCGACCACCCGGCCGACCCCGAGGTACGGCGAGAGGACGAACTGGGACAGTTCGGGGAGAAGATCGGGGGCCTGCTCGGCATCGCCGCGGCGGATCTGGGACTGCAGGATCCAGGCGACGCCGCCGACCAGCGACTCCTCGATCGTCTCCGGCAGGTCCGCCCCGTCCGGAGCGCTCTCCCGGAACAGGTCGACGAAATCCCGCATTGCAGCGTCGTAGAGCCGGGCCGAGCTGGGCGTGGCGGAGATCGCCTCGACCATGCACATCCGCGCAGCCGCCGGCCGCTCGGCGACGAACTCGAGCAGAGCTTCGAGGCCGCCGACGATCCTGGCCTCGGAGGACCCGTCGCCGCCTCGGCAACCCTCTTCGACGGCGAGCCGCAGCTCGGACACGCTGGCGTCGATCGCCGAGAGGAAGAGGTCCTCCTTGCCGTCGAAGTTGTCATAGAGGGTCTTGCGGGCGACGGCGGCCCGGCGAACGATGTCGGCGATCTTCGTCGCCTCGTAGCCGTTCTCCGCGGTCAGCTCAGCGATCGCGTCCATCATCCGCCGCCGCTTGTGGCTGGCGACGAACTCGCGCGGCAGCTCCGGGCGGGTGGAGCTCATCGAACCCGCCCCCTGGCTTCGAACTTGGCGCTCCGCCCGCCGCTCAATGGACTCTGAATCCAACCAATGTTCTGGTACCGTGATAAAACTTGCATTGTTTTTAATGGAAACTTGTGAGTTACTCGGTGTCCGTCGATCGAATCCAGCTGAGCCAAGAGACCCTTCTCGCTGCGATCGGTGACGAGTGGCCACCCGATCAGGTCGAGGCAGCGCTCGAGTTGCTCGCCAACAGCAGTGGGAAGTTTCCCGCCGGGGTGCGACGGTTCCCGGCCGAGCTGATCCGCGCGATCCAGCGGGAGCGCCTGATCGTAGCGATGCTCAGCGCTGCCGCCGACCTCGGCTACCTGGAAACCAACGTCCAGGACGTGATCGACCGGGCGGGGGTCTCCAGACCGACCTTCTACGAGCACTTCTCGAACAAGGAAGACTGCTTCCTCGCCGCCTTCGACACCAGCGCCGACCGTTTGCGCAAGAAGGTCGCGGCCGCCAGCCGCAGGGGCGGCGAGGTCTGGCGCGACCGGGTTCGCCTCGCCCTCGAAGCACTGCTCGGCTTCGCCAGCCGGGAGCCCGCCACGGCGCGCACGATGGTGGTCGAGGCGAGGGCTGCCAGTGCCGCTGCGGTTAAACGCCGTGTCGAGCTGATGGACGAGTTCGCGCGATGCCTCCAAGCGCAGGCCGAGGAGCTGCTCCCCGCTGGCGCGAGCGAGAACCCGGTGACCGCCGCGGGAATCGTCGGAGGGGTCGAATCCCTCCTCTACTCCCGCCTCTGCAAGCACGAGTACGAGCAGCTGGAGGCACTCCTGCCCTCGCTGATGTACTTCGTCGTGCTGCCCTACGAGGGTCACGTGGCGGCGGCTGAGGCGTTCGCGGTCAACTAGTTCCAGAGTACTAAAATTAGACAACAAGTACAGCCGTTTTCTGGGTTGCACAACTTGGTGTCTAGGAGGGTCGCGGGGCGAATCCGCAAGCGTCCCTAGAATCAAGCCCGGCTTCCTGGAGGGGTGCCGGAGTGGTTGAACGGGGCGGTCTCGAAAACCGTTGGCCCTCGTAAGGGGGCTCGTGGGTTCGAATCCCACCCCCTCCGTTGAGCTTGCATCTCTCAAGGGCGGGGAACGTCCTGCCGAAGAAACCGCGTGAGCGCAGGCGAGCAGACCCCTCTCGGGCGGTTCTTCGACCGCCACCCGCGGCTGCTGCGGGGGTTGGCGCTGATCGCCCTCGTCTGGGGCGTCGGCTACCTGACCTGGCGCGTCGGCTGGAGCGGCGAAGGCGCCAGCCCGGTCGCCTTCGGGATGCTGCTGGCGACCGAGGTCTACGGCCTCTACGCGCTGGCGATCCTCGCCTGGTTCTCCTGGTCGCGACCGGCGGCGGTTCGCCCGGCGGTGACGCCTGGCCGCAAGGTGGACGTCTACGTCTGCACCTACGACGAGCCGGCGGAGGTGGTGATGGCGACCCTGGCGGGCTGCCGCGCCCTCACCTACCCGCACACGACCTACCTGCTCGACGACGGCCGGCGGCCGGAGATGCGCGAGCTCGCGGAGCTGGCCGGCGCCGAGTACATGACCCGGCCTGACAATTCCCACGCCAAGGCCGGGAACCTGAACGCGGCGCTGCCGCGGACCGACGGCGACCTCGTCTTCGTCCTCGACGCCGACCACGTGCCGATGCCCGACGCGCTGGACGCCCTCGTCGGCTACTTCGACGACGAGCGGATGGCGATCGTGCAGACCCCGCACGACTTCTTCAACCACGACTCGGTCCAGCACTACGTCGTCGGCCGGCACGAGCAGTCGCTCTTCTACCGGGTCGTCTGCCCGGGCAAGGACCGCCACGGTGCCGCCTACTGGTGCGGTTCGGCGGCGCTGATCAACCGCCACGCCCTGCTCGAGATCGGCGGTGTCGCCACCGAGACGATCGCCGAGGACTTCCACACGACGATCCGGCTGATGCGCCACGGCTGGAGCAGCCGCTACCACGACGAGGTCCTGGTCCAGGGGCTGGCGCCGCACGACCTCGACGGCTACCTGCTGCAGCGCGACCGCTGGGCCCGCGGCAACCTCGCCGTCTTCAGGCTGCCGGAGTCACCGCTGCGAGCGAAGAGCATGAGGCCGCTGCAGCGCCTCTCCTTCCTCGCCAGCCTGCTCGCCTACCTGGCGCCGCCGATGCGGCTGCTGCTGCTGCTCACCCTCGGCCTCGTGCTCTGGACCGGCGAGCTGCCGATGAAGATCAGCGTCGTCGCGCTGGCGGCGCTGTGGCTGCCCTACGTCCTCCTCAACTTCGGCGCCGGTGCGGCGCTGGCCCGCGGCTACATGCGCGTCCCCGAGTCGGCGCACTACGAGTTGCTGACGATGGAGATCTACACCCGCGCCCTGCGCTGCGCTCTGGTCCCCGGCAAGACCGCCTTCAAGGTGACGCCGAAGCAGGGGCGCGACGGCGGCGGCCTCGATGCCGTCCGCAAGCTCCACCTCGTCCTCTTCTGCACCTTGCTGCTGGCGGCGGGGACGACGATGCGGCTGCTGGACCTCGCCGGCGTCGGCCCGCTGCCGGACCTGCCGGGGATCGCCGCCGTCGTCGTCCCCCTGCTCGGGCTCTACGAGCTGCGGCGGCTGCTGGCGACGCTGACCGCAGTCGGCCGCCGGCGCCAGCGCCGGCTCGTCTACCGCTTCGAGGGCGACGCCCCCGCGAACCTCTATACGCCCTCCGCCCACACCACCGCCCGCCTCGTCGACGCCTCGGCCGCCGGGCTGGGGCTGGTCGCCTCGGCGCCGCTGGAGGCCGGCAGCGAACCCGCCGTCCTGCTGACCCTGACCGACGCCGCCGGCAGCGAGCACGAGGTCGCCGCCAAGGTCGAGGTCAGGACCTGCCGCGAGGTCGAGGGGAGCTTCCTGATCGGGGCGACGATCCGCGAGATCGACCCCGAGGCCCGACTGCGGCTGATGGAGTGGTGCTACGTCGTCTGCACCCACGAGCGGCTGCGCGGCCGCCGTCCCGCCGCACCGATCCCCGAGTCCGAGGCGATCGTCGTCTCGCTCGAGGACTACCGCGAGGAGCCGGTCCCGGCCCGGCCCTCGATCCCGGCTCTGCGCCAGGCCTGACCCGCTACCCTTGCTTGACGCCGCGGTTCGCAGATCCGCTGCGGAGGGGAATGGAGAGGACCGGCACTATCGGCCAAGAAATGCCGGCCCTCCCGCGCTGCAACGAAGCGTCGTCAGAGAGAGCTCCATTACATCCCTGAGTATAGAGTTGACCTCAAACTGGTCGATGGATTCCTCGTTAAGGAATCGCCAGGTTCCGGAAAGCGGAGAGGGTGGGATTCGAACCCACGAGGCGGGTTAACCCCGCCCACGCGATTTCCAATCGCGCTCCTTAAGCCACTCGGACACCTCTCCAGGTCCCGACAGGGTACCGGCGGGCTAGCCGCGGCGGGTCGCGAAGAACTCGCGCAGGAGGGCGGCGCACTCGGCTTCGCGGACGCCAGGGACGACCTGGGGCCGGTGGTTGAGGGCGGGCTCGGAGAGGACGTCGAGGACGCTTCCGGCGGCGCCCGCCTTCGGATCGGGGGCGCCGTAGACGACCAGCGGCACGCGGGCGAGGACGATCGCCCCCGCGCACATCGCGCAGGGCTCGAGGGTGACGATGAGGGTCGTCTCCGGCAGGCGCCAGCCGCCGAGCGCCTCGGCGGCCGCCCGGATCGCCAGCACCTCGGCGTGGGCGGTGGGGTCGCGGCGCAGCTCGCGCTCGTTGCCGGCCCGGGAGAGCAACTCCTCGCCGCGGACCACCGCCGCCCCGATCGGCACGTCGCCGTGCCCCTCGGCCTTGCGCGCCTCCGCGATCGCGATCTCCATCCCGGCGTCGAAGTTGCCCGCGCTCACGATCCGGGAGTATGTCCGCCGACAACTTCCGCGGCAGCGCGGTGTTCGGACCTAGAGACGATGAGACGACTTCTGCGCACCCTCCTGCCGCCGGCGACGATCGCCTGCATGGGCCTCCTCGCCGCACCCGCTCAGGGGGCGAGCGGCATCGCCCCGGCGCACGGCTTCGCACCCCGGCAGCTACTGGTCAAGCACGAGGGACAGCGGCACGGGCAGGCGGTTCGGCTCGGGCGCGGGGTCGGGGTGCGCGAGGCCGCTCGGGCCCTGCGGCGAAACCCGAACGTCGTCTACGCGGTGCCGAACTACATCGCCTCGGCCTCGGCGCTGAACCCATCCCCGTTCGACCCCAACGACACCGGCAGCTTGGCGGGGGTGGCTCCGGAAGCCTCCAGCGGCGCCGGCGACTGGGTCTTCAAGCAGTGGAACTTCCTCGCCCCCGACTCCGCGGACGCGGGCCGAATGCCGGTCAGCCCCGGCGGGATCGACGCCCCTGGCGCCTGGCGCAACCTGATCGAACGCGGCCGGCCCGGAGCATCCGGGGTCGTCGTCGCCGTCCTCGACAGCGGTATCGCCTACCGCTCGCTCGGCACCGGCTTCCGCCGCAGCCCCGACTTCGGCCCGCGGCAGTTCGTCCCCGGTTTCGACTTCGTCGACGACGACCGCATCCCCCTCGACGAAAGCGGCCACGGCACCCACGTCGCCGGGACGATCGGCGAGAAGACCGGCAACGGCGTCGGCGTCACCGGCCTCGCCTACCGGGCGAAGCTGATGCCGGTGCGGGTGCTCGACGGAAACGGCTTCGGCGACGCGCTCGACATCGCCAAGGGGATCCGCTTCGCCACCCGCCACGGCGCCCAGGTGATCAACATGAGCTTCAATTTCGACTGCGGCAAGAAGGTGCCGCTGGTTGACGAAGCGCTGCACGAAGCCTTCGCGGCGGGAGTCGTCACTGTCGCCTCCGCCGGCAACCTCGGCTCGGAGAGCTGCGTCTCGGCGCCGGCGACCGGGCCGCGGGTGATCGCCGTCGGCGGCACCACCGAGGGCGGCTGCCTCGGCGACTACTCGCTGGCCGGGAAGGCGATCGACCTCGTCGCGCCGGGGGGAGGCGTGCCGCAGAGCCGCTGCCCCTCGGTCGCGGCACGCCCGATCTATCAGGTGACGCTGCAGCCGAAGAGCACCAGGGAGTTCGGGATCCCCGCCTACTACGTCGGCACCTCGATGGCCGCCGCCCACGTCTCCGGCGTCGCCGCGATGGTGATCGCCAGCGGCGCGGTCAACCCGGTCCTGCCGCCGCGCAAGAAGGTGGAAGTGGTGGCCAGGAAGCTGCGCCAGACCGCGCGGGACCTGGGCCTGCCGCGGACCGAGCAGGGCGCCGGCCTCGTCGACGCCGCGGCGGCGACCGGGACCTTCCCGGTCTTCGCCAAAGCCCCCTGACGGCGACTGGCCAAGCAGGTCAAGGACGCAGGGAGCGCCGCGTGCTCTGCACGCAAGCGACCGAGGACGCAGAGATGCGCCGGCCAGACGTCGTCAGGTCAGGTGGTGCGGACGATGATGACCGAGCAAGACGCGTGGTGGGAGACGTTGTTGGGGACGCTTCCAAGCAGGTAGCGGCGGGCCCCGGTCATCCCCTTGTTGCCGACGACGATCAGGTCGGCCTTGACCTCTTCGGCGACGTTGAGGATCGCGTCGGCGGGATCGGCCTCGACCGGGTGGGTCTGGACCTCGATCCCCGCCTCTTTCGCCTCCGCGGCGGCGGCGTCGAGAATGAGGTTGACGTCCTCGCGGGGCCCCAGCTCGTACTGGACGTCGGCTGGCGCTTCCTGCGCCTCTGACTGGACGCGGCGGCCCGCGGCCGGCGAGTAGGCGCTGACGATGCTCAGCCGGGCGCCGCTCAGCTTCGCCAGCTCGATCGCCTGGCTGACCGCCTGCCCGGCCGTCTCGGAGCCATCGGTCCCAACCACGATGCGAGTGAACACGCCGCCTCCTCTGTCCGGGTCCTGAACGCGCCCGATACTAATCGCTCAGCGAGCCTGCTTCGCGGGGAGGCCGCGGAAGCCGTCGCCGAGGATTTCGTTCGGGGTCGTCGCCAGGCGGTAGACGGCGATCACCATCGCCAGGAAGAGGCAGACGACGAGGACGACCATTCCCGCTCTCCAGATCCAGGGCACGGGGGAACCCTAGATGGTCCCATCGCCGCGTTAAGGTGGTCGGCGATGGCGCTGGAGAAGGTCGCAGACGGCGTTTGGCTCCTGCGCGGGGACTTCCGCGGGGCGATGAACATCTACTTCCTCGAGGACCGCGACGGGGTGGTGCAATTCGACGCCGGCACGAAGGCGATGCGGAAGAAGGCGAAGGCCGCGGCGGCGGAGCTCGGCGGCCTGAAGCGGGTCGTCCTCGGCCACGCCCACGCCGACCACCGCGGCACCGCCCCCTACATGGACGTGCCGGTGCTCTGCCACCCCGACGAGCGGGCCGATGCCGAAAGCGACGCCGCGATCGCCCCCTACATGGACCTCTCGCAGCTGCCGGTGGCCTGGGTGCGCTGGCTCTACCCCTTCCTGCTGCGGCGCTGGGACGGCGGCGCGGTGCGGATCGCCGACACCGTGATCGAAGGCGACGAGGTCGCCGGCTTCAAGGTGCTGCACCTCCCCGGCCACGCGCCGGGGCTGATCGGGCTCTGGCGCGAGAGCGACCGCGTGGCGCTGGTCTCCGACGTCGTCTACCTGGTCGACTCGGCCCGGCTGAAACCGCTGCCCGAGGGGGAGGCGAGCGTCCCCCATCCGGCCTGGGCCTGGGACCACGCGAAGGCGAAGGAGTCGCTGCGGCGGCTGGCGGCGCTGGAACCGCGCGTCGTCGGGACGGGGCACGAGCATCCGCTGCGGGGGGAGAACCTGCGCGAGACGCTCGAACGGGCCGCCGAGAAGTACTGAAAGCGCCCGCTGCCATAACTTCCAGCGCCTGATGATCGCGACCTACGCCTCGGCGGCGCTGATCTGCGCCGTCTCGCTGCTGGTCGGCCGCGCCGTCCTCTCCCTCGCCGGCAGACGCGAGTGGTCGTGGCTGGAGCCCGCCGTCGGCTTCGGCGCCGTGCTCACCGTCACCGGCCTGCTTGCCCGCGCCCCCGGACACGGCACCTCGGCGACCCTGGGCCTCGTGGCGCTGATCGTGGCCGCCGCGCTGGTCCTCTGGCGTATCGGCGTTCGTCCTTTGTCGCCCTCTGGGCGACAAAGGACGAACGCCGGGGTGCCGTGGCGGGAAGGGCTGCCGGTGGCGCTGGCGGTCATCGTCGTGCTGGCGATCCCGTTCGCGGTCAGCGGCCGCTGGGGGCTGCTCGGAGTCGGCTTCAACAACGACCTCGGCCTCCACCTCGCCTGGGCCGAGTGGCTGCGCAGCGGCTTCGGCCCCGAACCCGATCCCGGCTACCCCCTGGGGCCCCACGGTCTCGCGGTGGCGACGGCTGTCGTCCCAGGTATCGGCCTCGGCCAGGCCTTCCTCGGCGAGATCGTCGCAATCGGCGTGATGACCGGCCTCACCGCCCTCGGAGCCCTCCGAGCCCTCTCCCCAACCCGCCGCACCATCGCCGCCGCCCTGGTAGCCCTCCCCTACCTGGCCGCCTCCTACTACGCCCAAGCAGCCTTCAAGGAGTTGGCCGAGGCCCTGCTCGTCCTCGCTTTTGCGATCTGGCTGACCACGTTCGACAGCCAGAGCAGGGGGGGGCCTTCGCCAGACATTCAACATCGAGCACGGCGAGATGTGTCTGGCGTGGGACCCCCCCTGCTCTGGCTCCTGCCACCCCTGGCGCTAGCGGGAGGAATCTTCTTCTCGTACTCCTTCGCCGGCATCGCCTGGCCCGTGGCGATCGCCGCCCTTTGGAGTCTCACCCTCCCCGAGGTCCGCCAGGCCCTGCGCCCGCGCTCGCTTCTGCGCTTCCTGCTGCGCCCGGGCACGCTGATCACGCTCGCCGTCCTCGCGGGCCTGGCGATCCTGGTCACCATCGTCGGCCCCTTCGGGTTCGCGAGCAGCTTCAACAAAGTCGCCGGCAGCAACACCTACGGCCCGGTCTCGCCCCTTGAGGCCCTCGGCATCTGGCCCGCCTCCAACTACCGCCTCGACGCCGCCGGCGGCGCCCGCCTCCCCGGCCTCGCCGGCGCGATCGCGATCCTCGCCCTCCTGATCGGCGTCGCCTGGTGGGTCCGCCGCCGCGAGCCGACCATCCCGATCGCCCTCGGCGCCGCCTGGCTCCTCTACCTCCTCTCCCTCCCCTCCGCCGGCGATTACAGCCAAGCCAAGGCCCTGATGATCGTCTCCCCCCTGGCGATGCTCGTCGTCATCCGACCACTTCTTGAGGAGCTCCCGCGCTTCGGGCGCCGGGGAGGGGGCCTCTCCGGACCCTCCCCGCTGTTGTCCGGGGAGGCCCCCTCCCCGGCGCCCCTCCCGCGCCTAGCCTGGACCGTCCTCGCAGTCGCCTTCATCGCCGGCGCCGTCTACTCGTCCTTCCTAGCCCTCCGGGACGCCCCAGTCGGCCCCCCCGGCCACGGCTCCGAGCTGCAGGCCTTCCTGCCGATCCTGCACGGCCAGCCCGTGCTCTACGCCGGCCAGGACCGCTACGCGGCCTACGAGCTGCTCGGGGCCGACACCCACGTGCCGCTGGTCGAGTTCCCCGACGACGCCGTCTCCCCCAACCCGGAGAAGCCGTTCGACACCGGCGACGCCTACAGCCCGATCGACTTCGACTCCTTCTCGCGGGGGACGCTCGATCGCTCCCCCTACGTGATCACCGGCCGCGCCGCCTGGAACAGCCAGGCGCCGCCCAACTTCGAGCGCGTCGACGCCACCCCCTCCTACGTGCTCTGGAAGCGGACCGGCCCGACCCCCGAGGATCGCCACGTCCTGCTCGAGGGGACCGAGGCGGCCGCCTTCGCCGGCTGCGCGGCGCCGGAGATCCGCATCCTCCTCGGCGGCAAGGGACGCGCCGGCCTCTTCCCCGATGCCGTGATCGGCCGGAAAGGCGCCTGGGACGGCGGCAGCATCCTCGGCACCGGCGCCGAGACCTCGCAGACCCTGCGGCTCCCCGCCGGCGGCTGGAACCTCTCGCTGCAGTACTTCTCCCCCTTCGACCTCACTCTTTCCGCACCCGGTTTCAGCGAAGAGCTGAAGGCCGCCCTCGACGGCCAGCGCCCGAACACGATCAGCCTCGGCAACAACGGCCAGTCCTGGCCCGCCGGCCGTTACGAGAGCAAGGGCGGCAGCGTCCGCTTCACGGTCAGCACCGCGGACGCCTCGACCCTGCAGAGCCTCAGCGGCTACACCGGCAAGGCCTACCTCGGCGAGCTCGTCGCGGTCCCGGCCGAACCCCACCGCACAGTGCCGCTAAGACAGGCATGCAACCAGTGGATCGACTGGTACGAAGCCCCTGAAGCGCCCTGACCGGCGCATCGAGCGAGCGTCAGCGAGCGGTGCGAGCGCGGAGCGCGAGTTCCTCAGTCGGCCGCCTGCGGGTCACGCACTTGAGTGCGCTCCCCTAGTCGTCCTCCCTGCGTCCTTGACCTGCTTGGTCAGGACACTTCAGGAAGTCTTGGAAGCCATTCGCTCCGGGCTGACCCGCACCACGTCCCACGCCAGGCCGACCTTCTCCAGCCCGTCGATCACTAGAGCCGAGACGTCGACCTGGTACCAGCGCAGGCCGTGGGTGGCGGAGGTGGGGAAGGCGTGGTGGCTGTTGTGGAAGGCCTCGCCGAGGGTCGGGATCGCGATCAGCGCCAGGTTCCTCGACTCGTCGGTGGTCTCGAATTCGCGCTTGCCGAAGGTGTGGCAGAGCGAGTTGATGCTGTAGGTGAAGTGGTGGAGGACGAAGACCCGGACGAGGCCGCCCCAGAGCAGACCGGTGAGGCCGGCGGCGATCGAGCCGCCGATCGCCCAGCCGAGGAAGAAGGGCAACAAAAGGCCGAGGATCGCCCAGTAGATGAAGGTGCGGTCGACCCAGTTGATCACCGGGTCCTTGATCAGGTCCGGCGCGAAGCGTTCCTTGTTGCCGCGCTGGGTGTGGATGAAGATCCAGCCGACGTGGGCGTGGAAGAGGCCCTTCATCGCCCCCTTCCAGCCGCCGCCGTGGTCGACGTGGGGGCTGTGGGGGTCGCCGTGTTCGTCGGAGAAGGTGTGGTGCTTGCGGTGGTCGGCGACCCAGGAGATCACCGGCCCCTCGATCGCGGCCGAGCCGAGGATCCCGAAGAGGCCGCGCAGCCAGGGGCTGGTTTTGAAGGAGCGGTGGGTGAGCAGGCGGTGGAAGCCGACGGTGATCCCGAGCCCGGTCAGGAGGTACATCCCGACGAAGAGGAAGACGTCGGTCCAGTTCAGGGCGCTCCCCCACACCTGCCAGCCGGCGACGATGACGGCGAGGAACGGGATCACGGTGACCAGGCCGGTGATGATCCGGTCCCGGGTCTCGTTCTCGACGGGCTGGATGTCTGAGGGAAGCGGTCCGGCGGTCGTCATGGCAGCCGATGATAGGGGGCGCGGTCCTGGCCTCGCGGCCAATTGCTTCTGGGTAGGCTCCCCGCGATGCCGTTCGCAAACACCGCGCCGCTGCGGCGGGAGATCGCGACCCGCCTCCCCGAGCGCCCCTTCACGATCGAGTTCTGGGACGGATCGAGCGTCCCTTCCACCGCCGCCGACGGCGGCCCGGTCTTCAGCGTCCGCTCGCCGCGGGCGATCGCCCACGCCCTGCGGGCGCCCGGCCAGCTCGGGCTCGGCCGCGCCTACGTCAGCGGCGAGATCGAGGTCGACGACATCGACAAGGTGATCCGCGTCCTCGACGGCTGGCAGCCCCCCTCGCTCGACGGCGCCGACCAGCGGGCGCTGATGCTGGCCGCGGTGCGGGCGATGGGGATCGTCAAGCCGCCGCCGCGCCCGGCCTCGGAGCTGCGCCCGAGCGGCAAGCGCCACAGCAAGGAGCGCGACGCCCGCGCCGTCCGCCACCATTACGACGTCTCCAACGAGTTCTTCGAGCTCTTCCTCGGCCCGACGATGGTCTACAGCTGCGCGATCTGGCGCGACGGCGAGATGAAGACGCTGGAGGAGGCGCAGGAGGAGAAGCTCGACACCGTCGCCCGCAAGCTGCGGATCAAGGAGGGCGAGCGCGTCCTCGACGTCGGCTGCGGCTGGGGCGGCTTCCCGCTCCACGCGGCGACCAAGTACGGCGCCAACGTCGTCGGCATCACCCTCTCTCCTCCGCAGGCCGAAAAGGCGCGGCAGCGGGCCGAGGAGGCGGGCGTCGCCGACCGCGTCGACATCCGCGTCATGGACTACCGCGACCTGCCCTCGCTGGGCGAGAAGTTCGACGCGATCGCCAGCATCGGCATGGTCGAGCACGTCGGCTCGGCCAACATCGACCTCTACGCCGAGACCCTCGCCAGCCTGCTCGACTCCGGCGGCCGCCTGCTCAACCACGGCATCACCCGCCTCCGCCACACCGACCCCGAGGCCGGCGACTTCTCCGAGCGCTACGTCTTCCCCGACGCCGCCCCCCTCCACCTCTCCCGCAACCTCCTGGCCATCGAACGCGCCGGCTTCGTCGTCCACCACGTCGAGGACTTCGGCCCCGACTACGCGCAGACGCTCAAGCACTGGGCCGACAACCTCGACGCCAACCGCGCCGAGGGCGAGCGCCTCGCCGGCGCCGAACGGATGCGCGTCTGGCGCCTCTATCTGCGGATGGCGAGGAACGGCTTCGAAAACGGCTTCTTGAACATCTACCAAGCGCGCTGCAGCAAGCCTTAAAGCGGGAAGCCGTCGGTCACGTTCTCGATTGACCAGTCGGCGCCGGCGTCGGTGAGTTCGTCGGCTGCGTAGGAGCCGGTGGCGACGCCGACGACGCGGATGCCGGCGCCGTGACCGGCGCGGACGTCGCGCGGGGTGTCGCCGACGGCGATCGTCTCGGCGCGGTCGAGCGGGTGGCCCGAGACCTGCTCGCCCCGCTCCAGCGCCTTCTTCGTCAGCTCGGTGCGGTCGCGCGAGTCGGAGCCGTAGCCGCCGAAGGCGAAGTAGCGGTTGAGGTCGCCGCGGGCGAGCTTGATGTGGGCGGCGGCCTCGATGTTGCCGGTGACCACCCCGAGCAGGATCCCCGCCTCGACCAGCCGCGGCAGCACCTCCTCGATTCCCTCGATCACGAAGTACCCCTCCGATTCGGAGACCGCGTCGGCAAGGTGGCCGAGGTAGCACCCGATCGCCTCCGCCCGCTCCTCCGGCGACCCCTCCCGGTGCATCACCTCGCGGAAGACGATCTGGGCGATTTCCGGGTCCGTCATCCCCGCGTGCGTATGTTCGGCGATGTTCGCTTCGACCTCGTACAGCTCCTGAAAGGCCCGCTGCCAGGCGACGGCTCCCGCCCCACCGGTGTGGAGCAGCGTCCCGTCGATGTCGAAGAGGACCGCCTTGATCACGGGCGGGAGCGTATCGGCGCGGGGAGTCAGCCCTTGCGGTTCGCCATCCGCTCGAGCTGCTTGCCGAGAGCCCGCTCGGTCTCGTCGCTCAACGTCATCCGGTGGAGCGCGGCGAGTGCCTGCAGCGAGAGCGGCCGCATCCGGTCCAGCGCCGCCCGCACCTCGGGCCAGCGCTCGTCCGGATAGCCCTCCTGTTCGAATGGCTTCCAGATGTCCTCGAGGAAGAGGCGGACGAACTCGTGGGAGATCGACTTGCAGCGGCTGCGGACCTTCTCCAGCACGGTCAGCGCGTGGTCGAGGGAGACGCCGGTGGCGATCAGCTCCTCGGCCGCCTCCAGCAGCGAGGGATAGGGCACCTCGTAGCGGTCTTCCTCGACCGCGACCAGCGCTCCGACGCCGGCGGCGCGCTTCAGCGCCTCGTCGATGCCGTCGCCGAACCGCTCGGCCAGCTCCTCGCGGGTGAAGGTGCTCGGTTGCTCCCCGTCGAAGCCGTCGAGCTCCCGGCGGAAGGCGAGGAACTGCTCGGCGGCGCCGACGTTACGGTTCAGCAGCTTCTCGATCCCCTTGAGGTTGAAGCCGTCGGCCTGCAGCTCCTGGATCATCCGCAGCCGCGCCAGGTGCTCGGGGCCGTAGTAGCCGACCCGGTCGCGGACCTCGGGCGGCTGCAGCAGACCCCGGGCCCGGTGGGAGCGGATGTTGCGGACCGTCATCCCGGTCTCGGCGGCGAGCTCTTCGATCGTCAGGCTGTTCTTCCCCGCAGGCACGGCGGCAAAGCTACCATTGTGTGATGTTTCGCTAGTTGACGTGACGGCATTTGATGTTACCTTGATTGAGTCATGTCGCCGCAGCTCCTTCCCCGCCGCAGCCTCCGCTTCCTCGAGGCGGTGACGACCCCGCACGGCGTCGACTCCTACCTCGAACAGATCGACCCGCTGCTGGTCGCCGGCGAGTGCCGAGGCGAGGTGGTCGGGGTCGAGCGCGGGACCGCGGACAGCGCGACGCTGACGCTGCGCCCGAACCGCGCCTGGCAGGGCTTCCGCGCCGGCCAGTTCCTCAATGTCGCGGTCGAGATCGACGGCGTCCGCCACCAGCGGTGCTACTCGCCCGCCTGCGCCGAGCATCGCCGACGGGACGATTTCCCTCCATATAAGGGTACTTTCGGCCCGTCGGCAATTGAGATCACGGCGAAGCGACATCCCGAGGGGCTCGTCTCCAACTTCCTCGTCGAGCGCGCTGAGCCGGGGATGGTCGTCGGCCTCTCCGCCGGCGAAGGCGACTTCCAGCTGCCGGAGCGCCGCCCGGAGTCGGTCCTCCTGATCGGAGGCGGCAGCGGCATCACCCCGCTGATGGCGATCCTCCGCACTCTCTTCGCCGAGGGCTACGAGCACCCTGTCGCCCTCCTCTACTACACCCCCGATGCCGAGCGCTGCATCTACCGCGAGGAGCTCGAGCGCCTCGCCGCCGCCCACCCGAACTTCCAGCTGCTGCGCTCCTACACCCGCGCTCCCGGCACCGGCGAGCTCGACGGGCATTTCAGCCCGACCCACCTTCCCGAGGCGGAGCCCTGCTTCGCCGACGCCGAGACCTTCGCCTGCGGGCCGCCGGCGCTGCTCGACGCGGTCCGCGGCACCTGGGCCAACGGGCTCGAGCACCGGCTTCACGTCGAGAGCTTCGTCCCGCCCACCTTCGTCCCCGTCGGCGCAGCCGGCGAGGGCACGATCCGCTTCGCCGGCCCCGAGGTCGAGGTCGCCAACAGCGGCGCCTCGCTGCTCGAGCAGGCCGAGGCGGCCGGCCTCAGTCCCGCCTACGGCTGCCGGATGGGCATCTGCCACACCTGCACCTGCCGCAAGCGCGCCGGCACCCACAAGAACCTGATCACGGGCGAGGTCTCCTCCGCCCCCGACGAGGAGATCCAGCTCTGCGTCTCCGCCGCCCTCGGCGATCTCACCGTCGAGCTCTGACCCTGACGAAAGGATTTCGATGACCACCGCGACTCCCGCACCGCCGCAGGCACCCCCGCTGGACCTCGCCGCGCGGCCGACCACCAACCCCTACGGCCTCACCTCCGAGCAGTTCGAGCAGCTCGGCGAGGAGATGAACGCGATCCGCCAGCGCGTGCTCGCCGATCGCGGCCAGCGCGACGCCGATTACATCCGCGGCATCGTCCGCGCCCAGCGCGGGCTCGAGGTCGCCGGCCGCGGCCTGCTCTGGGCCGGCGTCGTCCCGCCCTTCTGGCTCGCCGGGACCGCTGCCCTCTCGCTCTCCAAGATCCTCGACAACATGGAGATCGGCCACAACGTGATGCACGGCCAGTACGAGTGGATGAACGACCCGAAGCTCTCGGGCAAGCAGTTCGAGTGGGACACCGCCTGCCCCGCCGACCAGTGGCGCCACTCGCACAACTACATGCACCACACCCACACCAACATCGTCGGCAAAGACCGCGACATCGGCTACGGGATCCTGCGCATGTCCGAGGAGCAGCCCTGGAAGCCCTACTACCTCGGCAACCCGCTCTGGGCGGCGCTGCTGGCGACCTTCTTCGAGTACGGGGTGGCGCTGCACGACCTCGAAGTCGAGCGGATCGCCGCAGGCGAGATCAGCCTGATGGACAAGCGCGAGCTGCTGAAGGGGATCGGGACCAAGGTCCGCGCCCAGGCGCTGAAGGACTACGTCTTCTTCCCCGCCCTCTCCGGCCCGCTCTTCGCCTTCCCGCTGGCCGGCAACGCGACCGCCAACATCGTCCGCAACCTCTGGTCGTTCACGATCATCTTCTGCGGCCACTTCCCGGAAGGGACGCACGAGTTCGACGAGGCGGAGGCCGCCGAGGAGACCCGCGGCCAGTGGTACCACCGCCAGCTGCTCGGCTCGGCCAACCTCAGCGGCAGCCGGCTCTTCCACATCCTCTCCGGCAACCTCAGCTTCCAGATCGAGCATCACCTCTTCCCCGACCTGCCGGCCAACCGCTACGCCGAGATCTCGGTCGAGGTGCGGGAGATCTGCGAACGCTACGGCCTCCCCTACAACGTCGGCCCGCTGCACCGGCAGTTCGGCAGCGTGGTCAAGAAGATCGGCCGCCTGGCCCTGCCGAGCTCGGCCGCTCTCTCACCCGGCCGGCTCGCCCGCGGGATCGGCGGCGCGGTCGCGAAGGGTGGCAGGCTGCTGCGGCCGCGTCTGAGCCTGAGCAGGAGCTAGTGCTCGGACTCGAGCAGGTCTTTCTGCGCCAGGGTGTAGAGGAGGCCTAGCGAGGGCAGGACGACGACCGCGGCGACGGCGAAGACGATGAAGATGATCGTCATCGTCGGGTCGGGGGCGGCGGCCTGGTCGATCCGGAGGCTGGTCGGCAGCAGGTAGGGAAACTGGGCGACGCCCCAGCCCCAGATCACGGCGACGACGGCGCCGCCGGCGAGCGGGCGCAGGGGGCGGCGGCCGCCGCGGAGGAGGACGGCGAGCAGGGCGATGCCGCAGACCAGCGAGAGGATCACCAGCGGCAGCCCCTGCTCGGTGAGGCGGTCGAAGACGTAGCGGGCTTCCGAGTGGAGGGCGAAGAGGCCGGCGACCGCGAAGGCCCCGGCGACGACCGCGGCGCCGAGCGCCCGGCGCTCGAAGTAGCGCTCCAGCTCGTGGTCGCCGCGGCGGGCGTCGCCGACGAGGAAGACGGCGGCGAGGTAGGCGCCGGTGGCGACGAACATCGCCCCGATCAGCAGCGGCAGCGGCTGGATCCAGCTGGAGAAGGCGTCGCCGTTCCCTTCGGCCGGGACGTTGCCGGCGGCGATCGCGCCGACCACCGTGCCCATGAAGAACGGCGTCACGACGGAGGAGATCGCGAAGGTCGCCCCCATCGCCCGCCGCTCCCGCAGGCCGACGATCGACTTGCGGAAGGCAAAGCCGGCGCCGCGGAGGACGATGCCCACAGCCGCCAGGGCGATCGGCACGTAGAGGGTGGTGAAGATCGCGCTGAAGGCCGGGGGGAAGGCGGTCCAGAGGACGACGAGGACGAAGATCAGCCAGACGTGGTTCGCCTCCCAGACCGGCGTCAGCGAGCGCTGGATCACGTCGCGGGGGCGCTGCCCGCGCTCGTCCCAGCCCGCGACCAGATCCCAGAAGCCGCCGCCGAAGTCGGCGCCGCCGAAGAGCGCGTAGAAGGTCGCGCCGACCCAGAGGATCGCCGCCGCGGCGTCGGCCTTGCTCACACGACCTCCTCGGTCTGCGGAGCGTACGGGCTCTGGACCTCCTCGGCGCCGCCCGCGCGCCAGCGGCGCGACATCGCCCGCAGGACCAGCACCGCGCCGGTCCCGAGACCCGCATAGAGGAGCAGGACGAGGCCGAAGCTGAACCAGATCCCCTCCGCCTCGGTGACCGCTTCGGAGGTCCGCATGTAGCCCTGGACGATCCACGGCTGCCGCCCGACCTCGGTGACGATCCAGCCGGCCCAGAGGGCGACGATCGCGCCCGCCCCGGAGACCGCGACCGCGCGCAGGAACCACGGCGTCTGCGGGATGTCCCGCCTGCGCCACCAGGCGAAGGCGAACCAGAGGGCGAGCAGGAACAGGGCCGAGCCGATCCCGACCATCGTGTCGAAGGAGAGGTGGATGAAGGTGTTGACCGGCGGCCGTTCGTCGGCGGGGATGTCGTTCAGCCCGGTCACCTTGGTGTCGGTGCTCCAGCCGACGAGGAAGGAGTCGAGGCCGGGGATCCCGATCGCGCCCTTGACGCCGTCCTTGGTGCAGACGCCGCCGAGGTACTCGGTCTGGTTGGTGCCGGTCTCCTGGATGCACTCCATCGCCGCGAACTTCGCCGGCTGGTGGTCGGCGACGCCCCGCGCCGCGGTGTCGCCGACGAAGAGCTGGAGCGGGGTGGCGATGCAGGCGATCGTCAGCGGGATCACCAGCCCGAGCCGGTGCAGCCGGTCGCGGCGCCCTTTCAGCATCCCGACCGCGTAGATCGAGGCGACGAGGAAGCCGACGACCATGTAGGCGGCGAGGATCATGTGCACGACCTCGTAGCCGGTCGCGGGGTTGAAGAGGACCTTGAGGGGCTCGACGTCGACGACTTCGCCGGCGCGGTTGAGGGTGAAGCCCTGCGGCTGGTTCATCCAGGCGTTGGCGGCGACGACCGAGAAGGCGCCGCCGATCCCGGTCACGACCATCGGCATCCCGGCCCAGAAGTGGGCCCACGGCCGCAGCCGCTTCCAGCCGTAGATGTAGACGGCGAGGAAGATCGCCTCGAGGAAGAAGAAGATCCCCTCGATCGCGAAGGCGACGCCGAAGACGGAGCCGAAGCGGTGCTCGAACTGCGGCCAGAGGAGGCCGAACTCGAAGGAGAGGACGGTGCCGGTGACGGCGCCGACGGCGAAGGTCACCGCCATCGCTTTCGACCAGCGCCGGGCCAGCTCCAGCGCCCGCTCGTCGCCCTTCCTCAGGCCGTAGTAGTTGGCGACCAGCATCGTCGCCGGCAGCGCCACCCCGATGCAGGAGAGGACGATGTGGAAGCCGAGGGTGAAGGCCATCTGCTCGCGGGCGGCGAGCAGGTTCGACTCCGACGCCGCCAGCGGCAGCAGGTCGAGCGGTGGCATGTGCCTGAGGCTAGCGCCGCGACCGGGCGCTGTCAGGGTGAATTCGTCACGCCTGGCGCTGGGAGCGGTAGCGCCGGATCAACGCGTTGGTGGAGCTGTCGTGGCGCAGCTCCGGAGAAAAACCGGACTCGAGCTCGGAGATGATCGCCACCGCCAGGACCTTGCCCAGCTCCACCCCCCACTGGTCGAAGGAGTCGATCCCCCAGACCGCTCCCTGGGTGAAGACGCTGTGCTCGTAGAGGGCGACTAGTGACCCCAGCGTCGCCGGCGTCAGCCGCTCGGCGAGGAGCGTGTTCGAGGGCCGGTTGCCCTCCATCACCCGGTGCGGGAGGACCTCCTCCGGCGTCCCCTCCGCCCGTACCTCCTCCGGAGTTTTGCCGAAGGCGAGCGCTTCGCCCTGGGCGAAGACGTTCGACATCAGGATGTCGTGGTGGTCGCCGAGCGGGTTGAGCGAGTTGGCGAAGCCGATGAAGTCGCAGGGGATCAGGCGCGTGCCCTGGTGGATCAGCTGGTAGAAGCTGTGCTGGCCGTTGGTCCCCGGCTCGCCCCAGTAGACCTGGCCGGTGTCGTAATCGACGTGGGCGCGGTCCAGGGTCACGTGCTTGCCGTTCGACTCCATCGTCAGCTGCTGCAGGTAGGCGGGGAAGCGGTGCAGGTACTGGTCGTAGGGCAGCACCGCCTGCGTTTCGGCGCCGAAAAAGTCGGCGTACCAGACCGAGAGCAGGCCCATGATCAGCGGCAGGTTGGCCGCGGTGGGCGCCTCGCGGAAGTGCTCGTCCATGGCGTGGAAGCCGGCCAGCATCTCGGCGAAGCGGGCGGGGCCGATCGCCAGCATCGTCGAGAGCCCGATCGCCGAATCCATCGAGTAGCGGCCCCCGACCCACTCCCAGAAGCCGAACATGTTCTCGGTGTCGATCCCGAACTTGCCGACCTCCTCGGCGTTGGTGGAGACGGCGACGAAGTGTTTGGCGACCGCCTGCTCGTCGCTGCCAAGGCCGGCCAGCGACCACTCGCGGGCGGTGCGGGCGTTGGTCATCGTCTCCAGCGTCGTGAAGGTCTTCGAGGAGATGACGAAGAGGGTGGTCTCGGGGTCGAGGTCGCGAGTCTTCTCGGCGAAGTCGGTGCCGTCGACGTTGGAGACGAAGCGGAAGGCGATCTCCCGCTGCGAGTAGTGCTTGAGCGCCTCGTAGGCCATCACCGGCCCGAGGTCAGAGCCGCCGATGCCGATGTTGACGACGGCGCGGATCGGCTCTCCGGTGTGGCCCCGCCACTCGCCCGAGCGGACCCGCTCGCAGAAGGCGGCCATCCGATCGAGCGTCTCGTGGACCTGTTTGACGACGTCCTCGCCGTCGACGATCAGCGAGCGCTCGCGCGGCATCCGCAGCGCCACGTGGAGGACGGCGCGGTCCTCGGAGACGTTGATGTGCTCGCCGGCGAACATCGCTTCGCGCCGAGCAACAACTCCGCGCTGCTGCGCCAGCCCGCCGAGCAGCATCAGGGTCTCGTCGGTGATCCGGTTCTTCGAGAAGTCGAGGTAGAGGCCGGCGCCCTCGGCAATCAGCCGCTCGCCGCGCTCGGCGTCTTCGGCGAAGAGGTCGCGCAGGTGCCTCCCGCGGATCCCCTCGTAGTGCTCCTGGAGCTGGGCCCAGGCCGGCGCCTGGCGCAGCGCCGAGGGCTCGGTCACCCGGCCTTGACCCCGCTCTTGGACTCGATCGTCTCCAGCATCTCGTTCCAGGCCTTGTTGAAGCTCTCTTTGCCCTCCTCCTGGAGGCGCGCAGCCAGGGCGGCGACGTCGATCCCGGCCTCGACGAACTCGGCCAGGACCTGCTCGCAGTTGCCGCCGTCCTTGGGGAAGAGGTCGGTGACCGCTCCGTGGTCGGCGAAGGCGTGCAGGGTCGGCTCGGGCATCGTGTTGACGGTCAGCGGCGAGGCGAAGGCCTCGATGTAGAGGGTGTCGGAGGCGTCGGGGTCCTTGGTCCCGGTGCTGGCCCAGAGCAGCCGCTGCGGCCGCGCGCCCTCGTTCATCAGCCGCCGCATCCGGTCGGATTCGAGCAGCTCGTTGTAAGCGCGGTAGGCGCGGCCGCCGACCGCGATCCCGAGCCGGTTGACGAGCTGGTCCGGCACGTCTTTACCCACGGCGACGTCCCAGCGGCTGATGAAGAGCGAGGCGACGGAGGCGACGTCGGGGTCGAGTCCGGCCTCGATCCGCCGTTCGATCCCCCGCATGTAGGCGTCGGCGGAGCCGAGGTACTGCTTGTCGTCGAAGAGCAGGGTGACGTTGATCGGGACGCCGGCGAAGATCGACTCCTCGATCGCCTCGCGCCCGGCCTGGGTGCCGGGGATCTTGATGTAGAGGTTGTCGCGCTCGCCCTTGGCGTGGAGCGCCTTCGCCTCCTCGATCGTCGCCGCCGCGTCGTCGGCGATCAGCGGCGAGACCTCGAGCGAGCAGAAGCCGTCGACGCCAGACGTGCGGCGGTGGACGTCGGCGAAGAGGTCGCAGGCGTCGCGCAGGTCGGCCAGTGCCAGCTCGAAGAAGACCTTCTCGTTCTCGTTGGCGCCGACGCCCTCCCCTGCAGCGGCTTTCGGGGCCTCCTCGGCGATCTGCTCGTCGTAGGCGTCGCCGGCGCCGATCGCCTTGTCGAAGATCGACGGGTTCGAGGTGAGGCCGGTGACCGAGAGGTCGCGGATGTAGCCCTCCAGCACCCCTTCGCGCAGCATCGGCCGGGTGATGTTGTCGAGCCAGAGGCTCTGGCCCAGTTCGTGCAGGCGCTGCGTCGGCTTCATCTGGAGCCTCCTAAGTCGTTGATTTGGCCGCCCGCTCGGCGACCTCGCGCGCCACCTTGGTGACGTTGTCGACGGTGAACCCGAACTCGGCCTCGACGTCCGCGAACGGAGCCGACTGTCCAAAGGTACTCATACCCATGATCGCGCCCTCCCTACCGACGTACCGCTCCCAGCCGAGGGGCGAGGCCTCCTCAACCGCCACCCGGGCGGTGACGTCCGGCGGCAGCACCTGGTCGCGGTAGGACTGGTCCTGCTTCTCGAAGATCTCCCAGCAGGGCAGGCTGACGACGCGGGAGCTGATCCCGTCCTCGGCCAGGCGCTCGTAAGCGCCGAGGGCGAGCTGGACCTCGCTGCCGGTGGCGATCAGGATCAGCTCCGGCTCGCCGCCCTCGGAGTCGGCGAGGACGTAACCGCCGCGCTGGACCCCCTCGGCCGAGGCATATTTGGAGCGGTCGAAGACCGGCACGTTCTGGCGGGTCATCACCATCGCCACCGGGCAGTGGCTGCGGTCGAGCGCGATCTTCCAGGCCTCGACCACCTCGTTGGCGTCGGCGGGGCGGATCACGTCGAGGTGGGGCATCGCCCGCAGGCCGGCGAGCTGCTCGACCGGCTGGTGGGTCGGGCCGTCCTCGCCGAGGCCGATCGAGTCGTGGGTGAAGAGGTGGACGACCGGCAGCTCCATCTGGGCCGAGAGGCGGATCGCGGCCTTGCCGTAGTCGGAGAAGGTGAGGTAGGTCGACCAGAGCGGCCGCAGCTTCGCGGTTGACATCCCGCTGCAGGCCGCGGCGGCGGCGTGTTCGCGGATGCCGAAGTGGACCTGGCGCCCGTCGTAGCTGCCCGGCTCGTACTGGTCGGCGTCGCTGAGCCGGACCGAGGTCGAGTCGGTGAGGTCGCAGGAGCCGGCGATCAGCCACGGGATCCGCTCCGCGATCGCGTTCTGGACCTTGTTCGAGGCCTTGCGGGTGGCGAGGCCCTTCTCTTCGTCGGCCTCGAAGCTCGGCAGCTCGGCGTCCCAGCCGTCGGGCAGGGCGCGCCGCTGCATCATCTCCAGCTCGGCGGCTTTCGCGGCGTTGCCGCTCTTGAACTCGTTGAACCTCTCGACCCAGGCCGAGTGCGCCTCGCCGCCGCGCTTCCCGATCACCTCGTCGAAGCGCTCGCGGACGCCGTCGGGGACGAGGAACTTGGCGTCCTTCGGCCAGCCGTAGGCCTCCTTGGTCAGTTCGATCTCCTCTTCGCCGAGCGGTTCGCCGTGGGCGGACTCGGTGTCCTGCTTGTTCGGCGAGCCCCAGCCGATGTGGCTGTCGACGACGATCAGGGTCGGGCGTCCGGTCTCGGCCTTGAACTCGTTGAAGGCTTTCCCGAGCAGGCCGAGGTCGTTGGCGTCGCCGACCCGCAGCACGTTCCAGCCGTAGCCCTCGAAGCGGCTGAGGACGTCGTCGGAGAAGGCGAGGGCGGTGTCGCCGTCGATCGAGATGTGGTTGTTGTCGAAGATCCAGCAGAGGTTGTCGAGCTTCAGGTGCCCGGCCAGCGAGGCGGCTTCGTGGGAGATCCCCTCCTGCAGGCAGCCGTCGCCCGCGAGCGCGTAGACGTCGAAGTCGAAGAGCTCGGCGCCGTAGGTCGCGCCGAGCCACTTCGAGGCCATCGCCATCCCGGTCGAGCTGCCGACGCCCTGACCGAGCGGGCCGGTGGTCGTCTCGACGCCGGTCGTCCAGCGGTACTCGGGGTGGCCCGGGGTGCGGGACTTCAGCTGGCGGAAGTTTTCGATCTCCTGCAGCGAGCAGGCCGGCTCGTCGGTGACGTTGTAGTCCTCGTCGACCTTGCGGACGCCGGTGAGGAAGAGCATCGAGTACAGGAGCATCGAGGCGTGGCCGGCCGAGAGCACGAAGCGGTCGCGGTTCGGCCAGATCGGGTTCGCCGGGTCGTAGCGCAGGTGGTTCTGCCAAAGCTCGTAGGCGACGGGGGCCAGCGACATCGGCGTCCCGGGGTGCCCCGAGTTCGCCTTCTGGACGGCGTCCATCGAGAGGGTGCGGATCGTGTTGATGGCGAGCTGATCGATGTCCTGAGTCATGGCGACCGATCCTAGATGTTGGCCTCGCTCCGCAGCCGGCCGACGCTCAGGGCTCGATCCGGGTGACGGTCCCGTCTCCGTTATTTGCGACCCAAACCGCGCCGCCGCCGACCGAGACCGCGCCGGGTTCGGGGCCGACCTGGATCGGCGCCCCCTCGACCTCGCCGCTCTCGATTTCGATCTTCCGCACCGCGTCGTCCTCGCGGTCGGCGACCCAGACGGCGCTGGTGCCGCCGTCGATGCCACCGGGGTGCCCCTCGACCTTGATTCGCTCGACGACCTGGAGCGAGAGGGGGTCGAGCTTGGAGACGAACCCCGCGCGGCTGCTTGCCACCCAGACGTAGCCGCCGGACACGGTCACGCCGGCCGGACCGCCCCCGACCCGGATCGGGTCGCTGGTGGCAAGGGTCGTCGGCGCGATCCGGCGGACGACATTGGCGTCCGCGACCGTGGCCCAGAGGCTTTCGGCGCCCCAGGCGAGCCGCAGGCCGGGCGCCTGGGGCGGCAGACCGCGCCCCTGCGGCGCAATTTCGCCGGCTTCGGCGTTCACCGCCGTGATCCCCTTGCCGCCCTCGTCGGCGACCCAGACGCGCTGGCCGCCGAGGGCGATCGGGCCGGGTTCGCCGGGCAGCGGGATCCGCTTCAGGACCTTGCCGCTGAAGGGGTCGAGGCGCAGCAGCTGCCTCCGCGCGGGGTTCGTAACCCAGGTCCACTTGCCGCCGACGGCGACCCCCGCGACCCCCTTCCCGACCTTGTGCGGGCTGCCGACGACTTCGCCGGTCTCGGGGTCGAGCCGGGTCGCGGTGCCGTCCTTTTCGCTCGTCACCCAGACCGCCTTCGGCCCGGCGTCGAGCCGCAGCGGCGGCGTCCCCACCTTGACCGGGGCCGAGACTTCGGGGCCGTCGTCGCCGAGCAGCAGGAAGAGGGCGGCGGCGACCATCGCCAGGACGAAGACGAGGACGCCGGCGGCGATCCAGGCGGTCGCCCGGCCACCGAACCGGCCGAAGAAGCCCCGTGAGGGACTGGGGACGGTGCTGCGCTCGCTGCGGTCCTCGGATAGGACCGCCGTCGGCCGCACCTCCGATCCCGCGGCGGCCCGGGCGGCGGCGATCAGGGCGCCCGCGGTCGCGTAGCGCTCCCCCGGCTCCTTGGCGACCGCGCGGCGGATCGCCGCCTCCACCCCGTGCGGCATCTGCGGCGGCGTGTCGGCTTCCTCGCGCTCGAAGGGCGGGATCCCGGTGATCGCCTCGTAGAGGACACAGCCGAGCGAGTAGACGTCGGCGGCCGGCCCGATCGAGTCGCCGCGCCATTGCTCCGGCGACATGTACTGGGCGGTGCCGACGACCGAGGCGCTGGAGGCGGCACCGCTCTCGTCGACCGCCTTGGCGAGGCCGAAGTCGGAGAGGTAGGCGCGGTCGCCTTCGACGAGGATGTTGTGCGGCTTGACGTCGCGGTGGACGATGCCGGCGGCGTGGGCGGTGTCGAGCGCGTCGGCGATCTGGGCCAGGTAGTCGAGAGCGCGGTGCGGAGGCAGCGGCCCCTCGCGGTCGATCAGCCGCCGCAGGTCGCCGCCGCGCACCAGCCGCATCGCCACGATCAGCTCGCCGTCGACCTCGCGCGAGTCGTAGACCGGGATGACCGAGGGATGGTCGAGCCGGGCGGCGAGGCGGGACTCGCGCAGGAAGCGCTCGCGGAAGCCGGGCCGGTCGACCAGCTCACGGGCGATCACCTTCAGGGCCACCGGCCGCTCGAGCCCGAGGTGGGTGGCGCGGTAGACGACCCCCATCCCACCGCGCGCGATCTGCTCCTCGATCCGGTAGCCGGCGATCTCCGAGCCGATAGAGAAATCCCCCACCCGGCCGTTATAGCCGGATGGGGGACGGGAACGCCGACTGGTCCTGCGCCGATAGGCGCGCTTTTAGCGACGCTGCGGCACCGGCTGCCAGTCGATCACCGGGCCGAGGACCGTGCTTTCGCCTTCGTCGAAGTTGTAGCCAGAGGCGAGCTGGCTGGTGCGGCGGGTTTCGACGTTGATCGAGACCAGCTGCTGTTCGTCTTCGGCCTGGACGAAAGCGGCGACGCGCCTGCCGTCGGAGGAGAAGACGGAGCTCGTCGTCGACTGGTCCGGCAGGGTGCTCAGCTTGCGGGCTTTGGTCGGGCCGATCTTCTTCGCCCAGAGACCCTGAGCGCGGCGGAAGATCAGCAGCTTCCCGTTCGGCGAGACGTCTTCGACGTAGGCGGAGCCGACGCCGGCGACCTGCGGCTTGGGCCGGGTGCCGTCACGGCGCATCGTGTAGATGTCGGCGTAAGCCGCTGGGCCCTTGCTGCTCTCGCCGCGGCTGTAGATGACGCCGCCGGCGAAGAAGCGGGGCGCAAACTCGTCGACGCTCGCGGTTTTGGTCAACCGGGCGATGCCGGAGCCCGTCGGCCGGATCGAGAAGACGTCGTCGTTGCCGCCTTCGGCGCCGGCCGCGCTGCGGACGAAGACGATCGCCTTGCCGTCGGGGGAGAAGGCGGCGTCGTGGTCGTCGCCGCCGCTGGTCAGCGCCCGCAGGCCGCCGCCGGTGGCACCGACCGTGTAGAGGCTGGCGGGGCCGCCGAGGGCGCCGCGCCGCTCGAAGACGACGTATTTGCCGCTGGGGGCGATCTTCGGCAGCGAATCGACCTCGGGGCCGCTGGTCAGCTGCCGCTGGCCGGAGCCGTCGGGCCGGACCGAGTAGATGTCGCCGCCGCGGACGAAGGCGATCGTGCGCCCGTCGGGCGAGAAGTTCGGTTCGCTGTCGGTCGGGTCTTCGGTCAGCTGGTTGAGGTGTCCCTCTTTGACGGCGAAGAGCCCGCCTTCGGCGACGCCTTCGACGGTCGAGGCTTTGGAGAAGACGACCGCGCCCGTGTTGGACGCCGCCGAGGCCGCTGCCGGAATCACGAGGGCGAGCAGCGCGGACAGTGCGATCAGGGTCTTCTTGAACATCGGATTGCTCCTTTCGCGAGCAGTCGGTGACTTGATGCACCAATGCTCGGACCGGGAGGCGTGCCGGCCAACGACAGCCGGTGCACCTACCGGGCCACGGGTGGCCCGGTGCGGGCCGCTACCAGCCGAGGACGGACCCGACGCTGGTCTGCACCGGCCCCGGTTCTTCCCGTTCCCAGGTCTCGATCGCGCCTTGGCCGATGCCGGTGGCGACGTCGATCGACATCAGTAGGTAGAAGGGGGAGACTTCGCTGCTGGTGTTGGCGAAGGTCCCCGCTACCCTCCGGCCGTCCGGGGAGAAGACGAGGTTTTCGCTGCCGCTCGAGTAAAGGCGGTGGGCGCGCGACCAGCGCCCGGACGACAGCAGCCGCTTCTTCCAGAGGCTGTTGCTGTTGAACAGCAGCAGGCGACCGTCCGGAGAGACGGCACCGACGCGCGAGTTGCTCTTGCGTCTGACCAGCGGCGTGACGTCGCTGCCGTCGCGGCGCATGGTGAAGAGGTAGAGCGGGCTGTGGATCGCGTTGCGGGCCTGGAAGACGATGCCGCGCGCGGAGTAGCGCGGCCGCAGCTCGTCCCGGGTCGTGTGGGTGAGGCGGGTCAGGCCCTCGGCCGACGGCCGAATCGAGAAGAGCTCGGCATTGCCTTCGAATTCGCCGCCGCCCGGTCCCGGCAGTCCGCGCACGAAGACGATCAGGCGTCCGTCGGGGGAGAAGGACGGTTCGAAGTCGTCCCCTTTTCCGCTGGTCAGCTGCCGCGGAGCGCCGCCGGTCAGGTAGACGGTGAAGAGGTGGCGCGGCTCTCCCAAGGCAGCGCGGCGGGTGAAGAGGACATAGGACCCGGGAATGGCGGGAGTGATCTGCGGCCGTTCGTCGAGATCCGGGCCGCTGGTCAGCTGGCGCTGGTCGGAGCCGTCCCCGTTCATCACGTAGACGTCGCCATCGCGGACGAAGACGATTTCCTCACCGCTCCACGAGACGTCCGGTTCCCTATCCCCGGGGAGATAGGTGAGCTGTCGGTGCGCGCCGTTGCCGGCAGCGTAGAGCCCGCCCCATTCGCGCAGCGGTCGCCCTTCTCCCGGCCATTCCGACTGCGTTTTCGAGTAGACGAGGGGGTGCGGTTCCACCGCCGTCGCGGTTCCCGTGAGGACGGACCCCAGCAGAGCGAGCACAACGAGGGGAATGATCGTGGTGCGACGCATGGTGCACCTGAAACACCCGGCCCTTGCGGTTGGAGCGGTGCTCAGCGCGGCCTGTCGAGCCCCAGCTCGATCACCCGCGCGGCGATCTGGCGGGGGCGGTCGCGGCCGGCGTCGCCGGGGACGGCGAGCTTGGCGGCGAGGGCGTCGAGGCGGCGCTGGGCGGTGCGCTCGGAGACGTGGAGCTCGGCGGCGATCTCGGCGCGGGTGGCGGGGCGGCCGGCGAAGGCGCCCTCGCTGCGGTAGGGGGCGACGAGGGCGGCGGCGGTCGCTCGCTCCTCCTCGCTGAGTTCGACCGAAGGCTGGCCGGCGGCGACGGTGGCGCCGACGGGGGTCACCGAGCCCGTCTTCACTTCCAGCCGGTAAGCGCCGACGATCAGGGTGTCGCCGTCGCGCAGGCGCCGCGGCTTGTCCAACGGCTCGCCGTTCAGCGCGGTGCCGTTGCGGCTATCGAGGTCGGTCGCCATCAGCACGTCCCCGCGACGCTCGATCTCCAGGTGGTTCCAGGAGACCGCCTCGTCCTCGAGCACCACGTCCGCCTCGGGCGAGCGCCCGACCACGGTCCGCTCAGCCGTTACCGCCACCGAGTGCGGCGCCTCACCGCTGGAGGAGATCCAGATCCTGGGATCCATCGACCGAGATTAGATCGGCGACGGGACGATTCCCCTACATATAGGGGTACTTTCGGCCCGTCGGCGGGCTAGTAGCGGTAGTGATCGGGCTTGAAGGGGCCCTCGACCGGGACGCCGAGGTAGGCGGACTGCTCGGGGGTGAGCTCGGTCAGCTCGACGCCGAGGGCCGCCAGGTGGAGGCGGGCGACCTTCTCGTCGAGGTGCTTGGGCAGCACGTAGACGTTGGGAGCGCCGCCGTATTTGTCCTCGCGGTGGCCGAAGAGGTCGATCTGGGCGATCACCTGGTTGGTGAAGGAGTTCGACATCACGAAGCTCGGGTGCCCGGTGGCGTTGCCGAGGTTCAGCAGCCGGCCTTCGGAGAGGACGATGATCGAGCGGCCCTCGGAGAACTTCCACTCGTCGACCTGCGGCTTGATCGTGATCCGCTCGGCGCCGGAGCCTTCCAGCGCGGCCATCTCGATCTCGTTGTCGAAGTGGCCGATGTTGCCGACGATCGCGTTGTGCTTCATCCGTCGCATGTGGTCGAGGGTGATGATGTCCTTGTTGCCGGTGGCGGTGACGAAGATGTCGGCGGTCTCGACGACTTCCTCGAGCTTGCGCACCTCGTAGCCCTCCATCGCCGCCTGCAGGGCGCAGATCGGGTCGATCTCGGTGACGATGACGCGGGCGCCCTGACCGCGCAGGGAGTCGGCGCAGCCCTTGCCGACGTCGCCGTAGCCGCAGACGACGGCGACTTTGCCGCCGATCATCACGTCGGTGCCGCGGTTGATTCCGTCGATCAGCGAGTGGCGGCAGCCGTAGAGGTTGTCGAACTTGGACTTGGTGACCGAGTCGTTGACGTTGATCGCCGGGAAGAGCAGGTCGCCGGTCTCGGCCAGCTGGTAGAGCCGGTGGACCCCGGTCGTCGTCTCCTCGGTGACTCCCTTGATCCCGGCGGAGGCGCGGGTCCAGCGCTGCGGGTCCTCCTCGAGCGAGCGCTGCAGCGTCTGCAGGACGATCTTGAACTCCTCCGACTCGGCCGAGTCGGGATCGGGGACGGCGCCCGCCTTCTCGAACTCGACGCCCTTGTGGACGAGCAGGGTGGCATCGCCGCCGTCGTCGAGGATCATGTTCGGGCCCTCTCCGTCGGGCCACATCAGCGCCTGCTCGGTGCACCACCAGTACTCCTCCAAGGTCTCGCCTTTCCAGGCGTAGACCGGGATGCCGGCGGCGGCGATCGCGGCGGCGGCGTGGTCCTGGGTGCTGAAGATGTTGCAGCTGGCCCACCGCACCTCGGCCCCGAGGGCGACGAGGGTCTCGATCAGGACCGCGGTCTGGATCGTCATGTGGAGCGAGCCGGTGATCCGCGCGCCCTTCAGCGGCTGCGCGGCGCCGTACTCCTCGCGGGTCTGCATCAGGCCGGGCATCTCCACCTCGGCGAGGGAGATCTCCTTGCGGCCGAAGTCGGCGAGGCCGATGTCGGCGACCTTGTAGTCCTGGGTTGCGGTTGCGGTGCTTGAAGTCATTTGGGCAATGTAGCGTGCCGGTCGTGAGCGCGGTTGACACGGAGAAGCGGCTCGCCGCCGAGGCGGCTGCGGAGCTGGTCGAGAGCGGAATGACGGTTGGTTTGGGGACCGGCTCGACGGTCGCCCACCTGCTGCCGGCGATCGCCAGACGCGGCCTCACCGGGATCCGCTGCGTCGCCACCTCGGTCGCGACCTCCGAACAGGCGCGTGGACTGGGGATCCCGGTCGAGGAGTTCGACAACCTCCGCCGCCTCGACATCGCGATCGACGGCACCGACGAGGTGACGCCCGACGGCTGGCTGATCAAGGGCGGCGGCGGCGCCCACCTGCGCGAGAAGGTCGTCGCCGCGGCCGCCGACCGCTTCGTCGTCATCTGCGACTCGAGCAAGCCGGTGCAGGCGCTGAGCTGGCCCGTGCCGCTGGAGCTGTTCGGCTTCGGCGCCGCCTCGACCCTGGCGCGGCTTGGCTCCGAGGTCACCCTGCGGGACGCTCCGCGCAGCCCCGACGGCGGCGTAATCGCCGACTACCACGGCCCCGGCCTCGATGACCCGGCGGGGCTGGCGGCGCGCCTGGAGGCCGACCCCGGCGTCGCCGCCCACGGCCTTTTCCCCCCGGATATGGTCAGCGAGGTCTTCGTCGCAAGGGGAGGCGCCGTCGACCGCACCAGCTTCAGTTGATTCAAAGGAGGCTCTCCAGATGACCGACTTCAGCGCCTTGGCGATCGCCGGCCGCATCGCCACCCCCGCCGACTCCGACTGGGACCAGGCCCGGCAGGCCTGGAACCTCGCCGCCGACCAGAACCCGGAGGCGGTGGCCTTCGTTGAAAGCGCCGGGGACGTGTCCGCGGTCATCCGCTTCGCCGCCGAGAACGACTTGCGGGTGACTGCCCAGGGCAGCGGCCACGCCGGTCCCGCGCTCCCTTCGATGGAGGGGGCGATCCTGATCAAGACGGAACGGATGCGAGGGATCGAGATCGACGGCGGCGAGCGGACCGCGCGGGTCGGGGCGGGCGTGCTTTCGCTGGCACTAGCCGAAGCGGCCCAGGCCGAGGGCCTCAGCTCTCTCCCCGGCTCCTCGCCGGATGTCTGCGTCACCGGCTACACGCTCGGCGGCGGGCTGGGCTGGCTGGGCCGGCGCTACGGCTTCGCCTGCAACAACGTGCGGGCGATCGAGCTCGTCACCGCCGACGGCCAGCCGCGGACGGTCGACGCCGAGAACGAGGCGGACCTCTTCTGGGCCCTGCGCGGCGGCGGCGGCGACTACGCCGTTGTCACCTCGCTGCACCTGGACCTCTTCCCGGTCGCCGAGGCCTACGGCGGGGCGCTGGTATTCCCGGCCGAGGTCGGAGCGGCGGCGCTCCGCACCTACCGCAACTGGGCGGCCGGCATCTCCGAGGATGTCACCTCCGACATCCGCTTCCTCAGTCCGCCGGACATCCCCGACGTGCCGGAGCCGGTGCGGGGCAAGAAGCTGCTGGTGATCGACGCGGCGGTCCTCGGCGACCAGGCCCATGGGGAAGCCACGATCGCACCGCTGCGCGAGATCGGAACGCCGGCGATCGACAGCTTCGGCCAGATACCGGCGGCCGGCCTCTGCAGGATCCACATGGACCCCGAGCAGCCCGTCCCCGGCTTCGGCCACCACGGCGTCCTGCGCGACCTGCCCGACGAGGCAATCGACGCCTTCGTCGGCGTCGCCGGCCCCGAAGCCGGCTCTCCCCTGTTGCTGGCCGAACTGCGCCAGCTCGGCGGTGCCCTCTCGCGCCCGGCCGAGGGGGCCGGCGCCCTCTCCCACCTCGACGCGGCCTTCGTGATGATCGGGATCGGGATGCCGATGACGCCGCAGATCGGCGAAGCCGTCAACGCCCACCTCGACAAGCTCGAGCAGACGATGGAGCCCTGGGCGGCCGAGGGCGGCTACTTCAACTTCGCCGACCGCCCCTGCGACGCCGACGCGATCCTCCCGCCCGACGTCTGCTCCCGCCTCGCCGACGTCAAGCGCCGGTGGGACCCCGACGGCCGCATCTTCGGCAACCACGCGGTCTCACTGGACGCGGCTGCCTAGCCGCTCAGGGTGGATTGGCGGCGGATATCTCCGCGAGCTTCAGGTAGGAGGGGTCGTCCTCGCCGACGAGGCCGGCAACTGCCTTGACCGCGGTATCGACGTCCTCCGGCGTCGCCAGCGCCACCTCCTCGATGTCGCCCCAGTCTCTGGTCCGCGAGAAGAACGACTTGAAGATCACCAGCGACGCGCAGTCGAGGACGGGGATCTGGGTGCCCTGCAGATCCACCCACACCACCCCGCTCGCCACCTCCTCGTGCAACGGCAAGTTGTTGAGGAAGACGTCAACCGGGACGCCATCCCAGAAGAGGCGCGTCTGTCCGTCGCGAATCGCTTTCTCCACGTCGCCCTCCTCCACTCGCACCCCCTCTGGAAGGGCCGCTAGAACCTCAGCCGCCTTCCCGGCGTCTACGAAGACGTTGACGTCGAGGTCCCTGGTACCGCGCGGCTCCTGAACGCAGTAAGCCAGAGCGATGGCGCCTCCGAAAGCGTGCGGCAACGCCCGTGCCTTCAGCGCCGTGTGGATCTCCAGAAGCTTTTCGACCAGCTCGGCATTCATGCTGAAGCTGATTTGGCGAGTCGGTCCTTAAGCGGCGGATACGCCATGTCGGCCCGCGGGCGGTATGGAAGGGCCTCGGCGAGGCCCAGCACCTGATTCAGGATCCTGCCGGCCCGTTTGGGGTCGACCGGTGGCTTGCGCTCCTCAATCCCGAGCTTCACCCCACCCGCTGCTGCGATCCGTAGAAGTGCGTCCGCGCCTGGCTCTCGGTGCCCTTTCACGTAGGCATTGAGGACTGATCGGGGCAGCCCTGCGCGCCGGGCAAGCTCCGCTTGCGTAAGCCCACTCTTCGCCACCACCTCAGCAATCAAGCTCTTGGAGCTCATGGGCAAATGTTAGCGGATTCGCTAACAACTACCCAGCAGCCGCCTCGTCCGCCACCACCAGCATCTCCTCGTTCCTAACCCGTCCGGCCGGGATCGATTCGTCGCCGGCCAGGAGCTTCTGCAGCGGCTCCTTCTTGTCGGGGCCGGTGACGAGCCAGAGGATGCGGCGGGCCGCTTTCAGGGCGGGGTAGGTGAGGGTCATGCGGAGGTGGTCCTGGTAGGGCTCGGCGGTGATCGCGACGCGGCGATCGCTGACCTCGAGCACGGGGTCGCCGGGGACGAGGGAAGCGGTGTGGCCGTCGGGGCCGAGGCCGAGGTGGACGAGGTCGAAGCGGTCGGGCAGGGTGGCTTCGTAGTCGCGGGCGGCGCTGCTGAGGTCGCGCTGGGTGACCGGCATCGGCCGCAGCGTCGCCTGGTGGTCCATCGAGAGGCCGAGGACCATGTGGGTGAGGTTGCGGGCCTCGTCGCCGGGGGCGGCGACGCGCTCGTCGACCTGGAAGAGCCGGGTCCGGTCCCAGGGCATCTGCTCCAGCTCGCCGAGGATCGCCAGCATCGCCCACGGGGAGCGGCCGCCGCTCATCGCCAGGTCGAAGCGGTCGCGCTCGGCCACCGCTTCGGCACCGACCTCGGCGATCAGCTCGGCGGCGCGGCGCGAGGCCGCCTTTTCGTCGCCGGCGACCTCGAGCTCGATCGCCATCGGCTCAGCTCGCCTTCTCGTCGTGGCCGCCGAACTGCTTGCGCATCGCCGAGAGGACCTTGTCGCCGAAGTCCCCGAGCCCACGCGAGTAGAAGCGCTCGTGCAGAGCGGTGGTGAGGACCGGCGTCGGCACCCCCTCGTCGATCGCGGCGATAGCCGTCCAGCGGCCCTCGCCGGAGTCGGAGACGCGGCCGGTGAACTCCTCGAGGTCGCCGGATTCCTGTAGCGCCGCCGCGGTCAGGTCGAGCAGCCAGGAGCCGATCACGCTGCCCCGCCGCCAGACCTCGGCGACCTCCGGCAGGTCGAGGTCGTACTGGTAGTACTCGGGGTGGTCGAGCGGCGCCGTCTCGGCGTCGGCCTCGCGCTCGACCTTGCCGGCGTTGGCGTTCTTGAGGATGTTCAGCCCCTCGGCATACGCGGCCATCACCCCGTACTCGATCCCGTTGTGAACCATCTTCACGAAGTGGCCGGCCCCGTTCGGGCCGCAGTGGAGGTAGCCGTTCTCCGACGGGGTGGGGTCGCCGTCACGCCCGGGGGTGCGCTCGGCCGCCCCTACCCCCGGCGCCAAACTGGCGAAGATCGGGTCGAGCCGCTCGACGGCGCGATCCGGACCGCCGATCATCAGGCAGTAGCCGCGCTCGAGGCCGAAGACGCCGCCGCTGGTCCCGCAGTCGACGTAGTCGATCCCCTGGGTCCCCACTTTCTCGGCGCGCCGGATGTCGTCGCGGTAGTAGGAGTTGCCGCCGTCGACGATCGCGTCGCCGGACTCCAGCACCGCCGCCACGTCCTCGACCGTCTTCTCGGTGATCTCCCCGGCGGGCACCATGATCCAGACCGAGCGGGGCGCGCTCAGCTTCGCGGCCATCTCCTGCAGCGAGGAGGCCTCCTCAGCGCCCTCGCCGGCCAGCGTCGAGACCGCCTCGGGGTTGACGTCGTAGGCGACGATCTTGTGGCCGTCGCGCATCAGGCGCCGGGCCATGTTGGCTCCCATCCTGCCGAGACCGACGATTCCGAGTTCCATGAGACCTCCGCTGGGTGGCGATGCAGGGACAGGCGGACGATAGCCTGCTGCCGATGGGCAACGCCGGAGCCACCCGCTCGACCGACCCGGCCGACGTGCTGGCGATCTTCGGGATCAGCGGCGACCTGGCGAAGAAAATGACCTTCCGCGCCCTGTACCGCCTGGAGGAGCGCGGTCAGCTCGACCTCCCGATCGTCGGCGTCGCGATCGACGATTGGGACGACGAGCAACTGCGCAAGCATGCGCGGGAAGCGATCGGCGACACCGTCGGCGACCCCGACGAGGACGTCTTCGGCCGCCTCGCCGAGCGGCTCAGCTACGTGCAGGGGGATTACGAAGACCCCGAGACCTTCAAGCGGGTGAAGGAGGCGATCGGCAAGGCGAAGCGGCCGGTCTTCTACCTGGAGATTCCGCCGTCGCTGTTCGCGACCGCCGTCAAGGGCCTCGGCGAGGCGGGGCTGACCGAGAACGCCCACGTGGTGATCGAGAAGCCCTTCGGGCACGACCTCGAGTCCGCGCGGAAGCTGAACGACGAGCTGCGCAAGGTCCTGCGCGAGGAGCAGATCCTCCGCATCGACCACTACCTCGGCAAGGAGCCGGTGATGGACATCACCTACCTGCGCTTCGCCAACGCGCTGCTGGAGCCGGTCTGGAACCGCGAGCACGTCTCCCACGTACAGATGACGATCGCCGAGGACTTCGGGGTCGAGGACCGCGGCCGCTTCTACGACGCGGTCGGGGCGATGCGCGACGTGGTCCAGAACCATGCCCTGCAGGTGCTGGGGATCGTCGGCATGGAGCCGCCGACCGGCAACCACCCCGACAGCGTCCGCGACAAGAAGCTCGAGTTCTTCAAGGCGATGTGCGCGGCCGACCCGAAGCGCTACGTGCGCGGGCAGTACGAGGGCTACCGCGACGTCAAGGACGTGAAGGCGAACTCGAAGACGGAGACCTACGCGGCGATGGAGCTGGAGGTCGACAACTGGCGCTGGGCGGGGGTGCCGTTCTTCGTCCGCGCCGGCAAGTGCCTGGCGGTCAAGGTGACCGAGGTGTCGGTCTTCTTCAAGCGGCCGCCGCGGCTCGGAGTCGGCAAGGGCAAAACGCCGGAACCCAACCAGCTGACGATCCGGATCGAGCCGAAGCCGGGGGCGCGGATCCGCCTCTACGCAAAGGCAGCCGGCAAAGAGGCCTTCCAGGCCGCCGACATGGAGGTCCTCTTCGAGAAGGCGCCGGGCGAAGACCCCGAGCCCTACGAGCGCCTGCTCGGCGACGCGCTCGCCGGCGAGCACCAGCTCTTCACCCGCCAGAGCTCGATCGAAGAGACCTGGCGGGTGGTCCAGCCGCTGCTCGACAAACCGGGTCCGGTTCATCGATACAAGAAGGGAAGCTGGGGACCCAAGGAGGCGGAGAAGCTGGTCGCCGGGACGGGTCAGTGGGCGAAGCCGTGGCTGCCGGCGCCGGATAAGCACCTAGGCTGACTCGTTCATGACCGAGGCGGGAAAACGTGCTGACGAGCTGTTGCGGGAGCTCGGGTACGAGAGCTGGCGAGCGGGCCAGCGGGAGGCTGTTGTCGCTGCCCTCGAGGGGCGGGACAGTCTTATCGTGATGCCCACGGGGGGTGGGAAGAGCCTCTGTTACCAGCTGCCGGGGCTGGCGTCGGAGAAGCTGACGATCGTGGTCAGTCCTCTGATCGCGCTGATGCGGGATCAGTGGGGGAAGCTGAACGCGGGCGGGCATCGAGTGGCGATGATCACCTCGGGGATGGACGACTGGGAGGTCTCCGAGGCGCTGGCGATGGTGCGCGAGGACGCGCGGATCGTCTACTGCGCGCCCGAGCGATTCGCCTCCAACGTCTTCCTCGAAGCGCTCTCGCACCGCAAGGTCGACCTGGTCGCGGTCGACGAGGCCCACTGCGTCTCGGAGTGGGGGCACGATTTCCGGCCGGACTACCTGCGCCTGCCGCAGGTGGTCGAGCGGCTGGGGCGGCCGACGGTGATGGCCTGCACGGCGACGGCGACGCGCCCCGTGGCGGCGGAGATCGCCTCCCGGTTCGGGATGCGGGAGCCGCTCCAGGTCCGCTCCGGCTTCGACCGGCCGAACCTCTCCTTCGACGTCGTCGCGCTCGAGGGCAAGGGCTGCACCGCTCGGCGGCAGGCGCTGCTGGAGGCCGGGCTGCGCGACCCCGCCAACCTGCCGGCGATCGTCTACTGCGGCACCCGCCGCCAGACCGAAGAGGTGGCGGAGGAGCTGCGCGAAGCCGGCGTCGCCGCGGTCGCCTACCACGCCGGCCTCGAACCCGAGCACCGGACGGCGATCCAGGAGCGGTTCATGGCCACCGGCAGCGGCGTCATCTGCGCCACCAACGCCTTCGGGATGGGGGTCGACAAGCCCGACGTGCGCTCGGTCTGGCACGTGACGATCCCGACCAGCGTCGAGGCCTACTACCAGGAGGCCGGCCGCGCCGGGCGCGACGGTCTCCCCTCCCGCGCTGTGATGCTCGCTCTCAAAGCCGACCTCGGCCGCCTCGTCCGCTTCAACGAGCAGCGCACCGGCGATGACCTGGCGGTCGCCCGCGAGCGCGGCTGGCGCGCCTACCACGCGATCAAAGCCTTCATCTACGGCACCGGGTGCCGCCGCCGTGCCCTTCTCGACCATTTCTCCGACCGCACCGCCGGGGCGCCGCTGGAGCGCTGCTGCGACGTCTGCGACCTGCTCGAGTGGCTACCCGATCCCGACACGATTGCCGTCCGCAAGAACGCCAAGGCAAAGGCGCCGCCGATCCCCGCCCCCGATCTCTCCCCCGCCGACGCGCCGCTGTTCGAGGCGCTGAAAGCCTGGCGCCTGACCGCAGCAGCCGACAAGCCTGCCTACACCGTCGCCGCCAATAAAACTCTCGCCGCGATCGCCGCGGCACGGCCGAGCTCAGAGGAGGCGCTGCTCGCAATCAGCGGGGTCGGCCCCGCCTTCATCGAAAAGTACGCCGAGGAAGTGCTGGCGCTGATCGGCGAGCACGCCACCGCCCCGGCTTAACGCGGCTTCGGCTTCAGGGTCGGCAGCGTCACCCGCAGGTTCTTCACCTTGACGCTGAACGGGGTGTTGCTGACCTGGTAGTAGGGGGCGTCGCGGCCGAGCAGCTGCA